>Ga0209777_10006291_pt1 | contig 13390 bp, 11 predicted proteins | sample FrelakmetHBP12HB_FD_187147 | JGI IMG/M metagenome (GOLD analysis project Ga0209777, IMG submission 187147) | Freshwater lake sediment microbial communities from the University of Notre Dame, USA, for methane emissions studies -HBP12 HB (SPAdes)... | ecosystem: Environmental > Aquatic >...
CCCGAACAGGATCATCGAGGCGTTGACGCCGAAGATCGCCAGCAGGGCGGCGACGTCGCTGATCCCCACGAGCTGCGAGATCAGCACGATCATGATCGACGAGCTGAAGAAGTACTCGATCCAGCGCCCGTAGTTTCGGTGGCGCAACAGGTTGCGCTTGTACCAGGGAAAGACCGGCGGCGAGGCGATGATCAGCAGGGCGCCGGCGGAGATGGCCAGGAAGGCGAACACTCCCCAGCCCGTGGCGATGTTGAACAGGTGATGGAGCTTGGGTGCCGTGCCGGGCGGGCCGTTCATGAACGTGGACGTTACCGGCAGGCTGAAGTTGTTGGTGAGGACGGCAATCAGGACCGCTTGGACGGCGAGGACGAGCCCAACGCCGACGTTCCAGGTGCGTAGCCGGTCGAGCCTGCGCTCGATGGATGGTTCGACGGTCACGATGCGCCTCCTCGCTGTGAGCCCGGTGGCGACCTCGGGCGGTCAATCGGCGATGCCGACGACCGCGCCGCTGCCGTCACGGGTTGTACCCAGCGGCGGCGGGCACCATGTCCGGTGACTGCACTTTCGTCGCCGGGTCCTGCACAGCCTGCCCGCGGCGGGGTAGACTGGCGGCGTCCGAGCGCAACCCTAGTCCCGGAGCGTGATGGTCGTGGTCCACAGGCTCGACGGTGCGGTGTTCTCGCGCGTGGTCCGCGCCGGGGCCCTCGCCGTCGTGCGAGAGCAGGAGGCATTGGACCGCATGAACGTGTTCCCGGTGCGCGACGCCGACACCGGGGCCAACCTCGCGGCGACCCTCAGGGCAGCGGCCACGCGCCTCGGGAGCACCGCGCCCGTCGGTGTCGGCGCGCTGGCGCGCGCCGCCGCCGACGGCGCCCTCGACGGCGCGCGCGGCAACTCCGGCGCGATCTTCGCCCAGTTCCTGCACGGCCTCGCCAGCGGCATGGAGCGGCGCGAGCACGTGGACGGAGCGGAGTTCGCCGCCGCTGCCGCGCTCGGCACCGACTCCGCCTACGAGGCGCTGCTCGAGCCGCGCGAGGGCACCATCCTCTCGGTGCTGCACGCGTGGTCGGAGGAGCTGCGCCGCCGTACCGCCGAGGACGACTTCGTCGAGATGATGCACCGCGGCCTCGCCGCGGCGCGCACGGCGCTCGCCAACACGCCGCGTCAGCTCGAGGTGCTGGCCCGCAACCACGTGGTGGACGCCGGGGGACAGGGCTTCGTCTTCTTCCTTGAGGGCCTCGTGGAGTCGCTGCGCGGCGGGCGCGAGGCGGCGTGGCTCCCCATCGAGGCGCCCGCGCACGGCGTGCCGCCCTTCGCCATCGAGCACGACGAGATCGACGGCCGCTACCGCTTCTGCACGGAGGCGCTGCTGCGGCCTTACAGCGGCGAGGTGCTATCGCGCGACGCGGTGATGGCCCGCGTCCAGGGCCTCGGTGACTCGCTGGTCGTGGCCGGCGGTGGACAGCGCGTGGCCGTGCACCTACACACCAACGAGCCGCAGAAGTTCCTCGCGACCGTGGCGGTGCTTGGCGAGGTGGAGCGCAGCAAGGTCGACGACATGGTCCTGCAGCAGCTGGGGGGGCGGGAGGCGACAATCGCACTGGTCACCGACTCCACCACCGACCTCCCCGAGGACGCCGCCTTCCGCCTGGGCGTGGTCTCGGTGCCGCTCACGCTCACGCTGGACGGTGAGAGCTTCCTTGACGGCGTGGACATCTCGCCCGAGGGCTTCGTGAGCAAGGTGGCGCGCGGCGGCGGCGTGCCGCGCTCGTCGCAGCCCGCCGTGGCCGACTTCGTGCAGACGTACCGGCGCCTTCTGGAGCACCGCGAAGGCATCGTGTCGGTGCATATTGCGGGGGCGATGTCGGGGACGGTGCAGGCGGCGCAGGCGGCGGCGCGCGAGGTCGACCCGGCGCACATCCGCGTGGTCGACTCGTGTTCGGTCTCGGTGGGCTCCGGCCTAGTCGTCCAGGCCACCGGTGAGGCGATCGCCGCCGGAGCCGGACTCGACGAGGTCGTCGCGGCGGCGGAGCAGGCATGCGGCGTGGTTCGCCTGTTCGGCACCGTCTCGTCGCTCGACTTCGCGGTGCGCGGGGGGCGCGTGAGCCCCACGATGGCACGCACGATCAAGCGCCTGCACCTGACGCCGATCATCGTCTTCGACGAGACCGGCAAGGCCGGAAAGGGGGGCGCGGCGCTCGGGTACGACCACGCCCTCACCACGCTCGTGAAGCGCGCCACCCGCTACGCGGCCAGCGCGCCGGCGCGGGCCATGGTCGTCCACAGCGGCGAGCAGGCGGGCGCCGACTTCGTCGCTGCCCGCCTGACAGAGCGCCTAGGCGTGGACGTGCCGGTTGTGCGCGCCGGCGCCGTGCTCACGACGCACGTGGGGCCGGGCTCCGTCTCGGTCGCCGTGCAGCGCCTGCCCGCCTGAGGCTGCTCTTGGGAGTTTGGGGGGGCGATCGGTGTGAAGAGCGTGAGGCACGTACGTCCCGCCGTCGTTAGACGAGACGACACGGGCGACGTTGACGCCCCAAGCGACCGGGTAGGCAGAAGATGGCTGTTTGCAGGGAGAAACGTTGTCATTGTGACAACGTGGTGGAGATAAGTGGACAACTCTCGAACCTCCGTAAGGAGGTCCAGCGACTGGTCGGCCGAGTTTCGAGTCGATGAGCGTATGCTCGGCGACCGCGTCGCCGGAGATGATCGACTCCTTGAGCTTCTGGAAGTCGTCTTCCACGTGCTCACCTTCCCACGCGCTCTGCGACACCGAGTTCCTCCTCTGCCTCCGTGATGATGGCTCGTAGCGCCTCGGGGACTCCATCGGGCAGCGGATCAGGGACGTGCGTCTCCAAGATGTGCCGCGCCTCCGCGCTGGCGCGCTCGTAGAGCGAAGTTGACCCCTCCGCGACCCAGTCCTCCCGGATGCGGCGGTCGATCAGCACAGGCTGCGACTGGTGGGCGCGCATGAGTTTCAGCGTGCTATCAAGGCTCAGAAAGTCGCCGAACGGCCCCACGCGGCAGATGTCATCAACCAGAAGTGTCTCGTCGGAGACAGGGATGCCGCCGATCACGTGCTTGATCATGCGCGCGAACTCCGCGTCCATGACGAGCTGGCCGAAATCGAAGGTGACGCCCGACTCGATCATCCCCAGACCGTAGATCATGTTGGCCCCTGCCAACGCTGGTACTAGACCGGTCAAGGTCTTCTCGTGACCGCTCTGGGCGTCACAGAGCTTAGTGTCCCCCTACGCACCGGCCACCCAGCTGGGCAGAAGGTAGAAGCGCGCCAGTTGGGCTACGGCGCCGCTGATGAGGGCACACTCCGGTGAGCCCACCGAGGCCGAGGCGTAACGCAGGTCCATGGCCGTAGTCGACGACCCGTAGATAACCGGAGCGCCCGTGCTGGTGAGCTGCGCCAGGGTGATCCCCGACAGCACCTCGGCGTTGTGGCTGACCAGTGTGCCGGCCAAGGTGACCGGGGAAGAGGCGCCGGCCATAGCCATGGAGAGGACGTTCACGGCGAGGTGGGCCCGTGCCGACTCCATGATGATCTCGCAGGAGTCGCGGACAAGCTTCAGGGGACTTACGGGGCAGGTGATGAAGGAGATGAGCGGACGTCGGCGCAGTTGTTCTAGGCCACCGGCGATCGCGGCAGCCATCCGCACGAGCTTCCTCGTCAGGTAGCCGTTGCCGGAGCCCATGAAGCCGTGCTTTGAGGTGTTGGTCATCCAGGCTACAGCCTGATGCAGGGGGGCCGACTTGGGTGGCACGTCGTTGGCCGTGACGGCGCGCTCGTAGACGTCCACATCGCTAAGGTAGTCGACCACCTTGGCACTGTCGGCAACGTCCTGCAAGGTCGAGTCGCGTACCTCCCCGCTGTAGGGATCGACCACCTGGATGCCCTCGCCGAAGTTGGTGAAGCCGACGCGGTTGGCCTCCAGCACGATGTCGTTCTTGGGGTTACGGCCGCAGAGAACGAGCGTAGAGGGTGCGCTGCGCAGCGCTTCCTCCACGAGGTGGCCAGGAATCCTGACGACCTTGCTAGTGCAATCGACGTCGGCGCCATGCTGGGCGAATGTCTCCAGCGCCTCCTCACCTTCGATCCAGACGCCCGCGTGCTCGAGGACTTCGAGCGTGGCCAGGTGAATGTCGATGAGCTCATCGTGCGTGAGGAGCTCGAGGCGGGCGCCCCCATTGCGCCGTGAGCCGGCGTGAGGGTTACGTTTCATGGTCGATCTCCCTTGCGCGAAGTGGGGCTTCCAAGTACTCCATCGCGTCCGCCCTCCAGTCAGTGATCGCCAGACGGCCTAGCTCCAGGGTCGATACTACACACATACGTGTGTGCGAGACAACTTGCAAACCTACCGCCAGAAGTCTGCATGCTTGAGACGCCGATTGACGGCCCGACCCCAGAAGTGACGGTGAACTCTAGCCGGCGCCTACTTCATGCTCTTCCGAGCGGGTATCCTCGCTCAGCCTGAGCAGGAAGCCTTTGAGCATCAGCGCTAGAGCATCGAACGCAGGCCCTAAGTCAGCGCCGCTGGGATCGAGCGCAGCCTGAATCGAGAGGCCATCGATGAGTGCGACGATGATTTGGCCCACCCCCAGTCTGAGGCGGGCATTTGCAGAAGTGGTTTCGCCAACGAGACCGAGCCATTCCTGGTTCTTGACGTAATACCAACGTATGAGAGCCAACATGCGGTCGCGCAGCTCGGGCTCCCGTAGCGCGTGCGGCAGGACGTCGAAGTAGCCGCGGAAGGCATCCGTCCGCATGATCATCTGCCCGATAGCGCTGACGACACCTTCGACGCGTTCCTCCATGTCGGTGTTGGCAAGCATCTCGGCGAGCTGAATGCAGCCGTCGTGGATCATTGCGTCAACAACAGCTGCAATAACAGCGGACTTGTTGCCGAAGTTGTAGCGAATGGTGGATTTATTGACACCGGCTTGCTGGGCTATGCGCTCGTAGGTCAGCGCGTCATAACCCTCCTTGTCGAGCAGCTCCGCAGCCGCAGCAACGATCTTCTGAGCACCGGGAGTCAGCGAATCCCAGGGGTCATCGAATGGCATTGCATACGTGTGTCCCTCGGCCCGTTTTGTCACTGGTCCTCCACGAAACGAACTCCACGCCTGACAGCATCCAGCGTCTTGGCCCTCAAGCGCGGCTGCACTCCACATCCGTGCATGGCCAACAGAACCACCTGAAGACGAATCCCGCCATGCGAACAGCCTGAGATGCTCTCCATTTTACGACCACACCCCGACTTCTTCGGCTGCCAAACCGCAGATGTGGGCAAGCTCCCCGCGCTGCTCGTTCGCGAGATACGGTCCGCGCTCACCGCGCGCAGCGAGGATCTGGTCGACGCGCTCATTAGCCGTCTCAAGTTCCGACCTTCCCGCCCTTAGCCACTGCTCCATCGCCTGTCGCGACGCGATCCAGGGCACGAAGTGCTCGCCCCGGTGGACCCGCAGACGCGTCTCTTTCTCGCCGAGGAAGTTGCCGGCGATGCCGACGCGCTGAATAGCTTGGCCCATGAGAGTGTCGGGCGAGACCTCGAACCCGCACACCATGGCCCTGGCCATGGCCGCGATCTCGGCGTCGATCGGGATCATCGGCAGGTAGAAGGTGCTACAAGCATCGAGAAAGCCGAAGCCGCCGCTTATGATGTCGGCACCCGTGGCCATGGCCGCCAGCACCTTGAGCCCTTTCTCATAGCCGGCCTGCATACCGGCGGATTTAGCGTCCGTGGCTAGAGCAGCGTTGTGAACGGGCAGACCGAGATGGTGACCGATCTCCACACAAGCGGCGCCCATAACACTGTTCTCGAGGCAGCCTAGGGACATGGTCGTTGTCCGCATGTCAAGGATGCCCGGCCCGCAGCAAGCAATGATCGAAGCCCCCGGCGCCACAGTCTTGATGGCGGTCGTCGTGCCCAGTATCTCCGCCCACATCTGTGTTACCGTGCCCGCCAGGGTGATCGGGGCCGTGGCTCCCGAGATCGGCATGGAGTAGACCCAAATCGGCGCTCCTAAGCGGGCAAATTCGGTCGTGAGGTCCAGGAGACGGCCGTTCACTTCGAGCGGCGCTCGCACGGCGCAGAGAACGCTTACACGAGGCCGGGCTCGGAAGCTCGCCAAATCGCCCCCTAAGACCTCAAAGATGCGCCGCACGGCGTCAACCTCGGTCGGGCAGTCCACGAGCACTATGGGTTTCTCGGTCTCCGTCAGGTAGACGTAGTGCTCGACGAGCTCCCGACGCTCCAACGGCACGTCGCTGGCAGTGAGGAACGTCCACACGACATCCAGCTCCGGCGTCGCGTCAAGCACGACGGTCCCTTCCCGAAGGTCAGCTAATGTCGACGGCCGCAGATCGCCCTGGTTGCGATCAAGTGTCTTCGCTGCGCACCCGGATACGTTGAAGAAGCTCTTCCTGCCGTCGAGCAGAACGTCCTTCTCGGGTCTCGCGCCGGCCATCAGCACCTCCCGAGGACAGGCTGCCAGCGCGCCCTCGACAAGTTCTGCAGGAAAGCGCACAACGCCGGTGGCGCGGTCCACACGTGCTCCGGCTTCCTCAAGCGCATGCAGCGCCTCCGACCCGGAGAACCTCATGCCAACGTGCTTCAGAACACCAAGCGCCTCGCCGTAGATGGCTTCCTTCTCTTGCTCGGTAAGCCACGTCATGCGCGCTGTCATCGGTTCACCTCGTCTTCGCAAGCGGACCACCGCCTGTCCGCATCAATCCTGCAGATTCGCTTGTCGCCAGACCTCACCCGCCAGTGAGCGCCTCGGCCGCCAGCCGCCCCGCGGACAGGCGTCTCCTTCTCTGGAGGGGGCCAGCTTGCGTGGTGTGATTCCCCTCCGACCCGCTCCACGCGGGCGCGCGGTCCCGAGAGACGCTCAAGCTGCGAAGGTGAACACCAGGTATCCCGGCGACCGGTTCCACTTCCCTGTCAGGATGTCGCAGCTCTTGCCCTCCTTGCTGCCCGTGCGCAGGAGCAGTGCCGGGGTGGATGCATCGGTCGGCTTCCCCTGCGCCCACTCCCTCTTCTCGTCACCGTGTCCCCCGGCTTGCTCGCTTGGCCGAGCCAGGAACGCACAGAGAGAGGCGGCAGGTCAAGGCGTTCAAGCCTCGTCCTCAGCTCGCCGCCGCCGCACGAGCACGAAAGCGATACTGCCCGCGACGATGACGACGACCACCACGACCACCACGATCAGCGTGGTGTTGGAGTTGCTGCTCGTGGTGGCGGCCTGAGTCGCGGGGCGCAAATCGAGGTAGGAGGTGTTGTTACCCTCACACTGCCAGGCTGGGCCGGTGCCACCGAACATCTGTGTCCAGCCGGTCCACTTCGCTGTGTTGACCGCTTCAAGCTGATCAGGGTAGGTGAGCACGACATCGGGTGTCTGCTGGTACATAATCTGCTGCATCTGCCAGATAAGCTGCGCACGCTTTTGCGGATCGACGGTTTCTGCTTGCTGAATCGCCAGCTTGTCGTACTGAGCATTTGACCAGTAGAGGTCGTTGTTCAGGCCGAACTGCGAGGTCGTGAAATACCCCATCGTCTCGCCGGCGTCAAAGTAGCCAACAAAGTCCCAGGCGGCCAGGTCGAAGTCCGGCGCCCAGCCGCCGTGTTGCCAGTTGTACACGTCGGCGCTGAGAGCACCTTCGTCGACCACCGAGAGCTTGATCTTCAGGCCGAGCTTCTGCAGCCAGCCGGTGATCAGCTTAGCCTCGATCTGCTCCGCAGGCGTGTTGGTCGGTACCTGAAGGCGCAGCGTGATCGGCTTGCCCTGCTTGTTGAGGCGCACGCCGCTCTTGAGCGGGTAACCGGCCGCCGTGAGCAGCTGGCTGGCCTTGGCCATGTCAAAGGTGTAGAGCCCGCTCGCTGGCGGCTGCCAGTGGTAGTCGGGATTGGTGAACGTGTTTGGCGTAATGGCCGTCGTGCCTGGCTCAGCAAGACCATCGTAGGCCAAGTCGCAGAGGCGCTGTCTGTCGATGGCATAGTTCAAGGCGTTGCGGAAGTGCCAGTCACGCAACACCGGGTTGCCCTCCGAGGTTGCGCCTTCATAGCAGTTGAACTCCAGGTCGTCAAATTGGTAGAAGGGGTAGGCGATCGCCTTGATGCCCTTGACCGACTGCAGCTGCTTGAACTCCGCTTCCGGGATGCCCCAGGCCCCGTCGAGCCTGCCCGCGCGCAGATCGCTGACCATGGTCTCGGCGTTCTGGTAGGTCTCGAAGTAGATCTGGTCGATGGTCGGCTTCGGGCCCCACCAGTACGGGTTTCTGATCATCTTCACGTAACTGCCCTTGACGAAGGACACCGTCTCGAAGGGGCCGCTGCCGATGATGGGGGGTTTATTGGCATAGCTTGTCTTAGCCACCGACGGAGAGACGTTCTTCCAGATGTGCTCAGGGAGTATGGGCACCGCGCTGCTCTCCATGTAGCCCAGGGCCACAGGGTGAACGCAGGTGAATTGCACCGTGGTCGGGTCGAGCGCTGTGGCCTTCTTGATTCCAGTTGTAGAGAGTGTGTACTCCGAGATGTGGTTCTGTATGACGTAGTTGTAGCTAAAGGCCACGTCAGCGGCAGTGACAGGCACCCCATCCGAGAACTTGGCGTCGCTCCTTATGTGAATCGTCCATATCTTGCCGTCCGGCGAGATACCGCCGTTCTGTGGGGTGGGAAACACGCTCGCCAAATCGAGCACAGGCTGATTGGAATCGCCGGAGCCGAAGAGATAGTCGTAGTTCAGCGCCCAGATCTCCCAGTCCGTGCCGTTGATGCCGAGGAACACGTTGAGGGTGTCGGGCTCCTGTGTCCAGCCCAGCTTGAGGACGACTTTGCCGGCCGAGGAAGAGGAGGACGCCGCCGCCGATGGACTGGCGGAAAGGGCGCTGGTCAGGCCCCAGACGAGTCCCCCGACGAAGACCAGAAACAAGATGACTAGCAGCGACCAGCCATGTCCGAAGCGAGATGATCGGATTCTGTGCATGGTTCCCCCTTGAGAGAAATTCCTCAGTCACAGGCTCCTGCCGTCCTTCTCACCGAGATGAGGAATCACCTGTGCCATCATCTCACTGCCGCAGAGCGGTTCTTCATTTCACTGAGCCGGTGGTGGATGGGACAACCACCAACAAGCAGGAAGAGAGCAGCCTACACTGAAGAGAGAAGCGCTCGAGCGTCTGTCGTCCGTGCGCTGCAAGGGCCGTGCTTTTCAGAGCACAAGCCATGGGGACAGCAACGGCTCGGAGCTTCTCCATGGGAACTGGCAGCTCCCTCAACAGCGCCGTATCGAGAGAGCAGCTGCGAAGAGTCCGGCCAGGCTCTACTTCCATCGGCGTTACCCTATCGCCCCCAATCACTCCCGTCTGCCGCATACCTCGATCTACCGGATTCTACACACATCCGTGTGTGCGTCAACTGGCCTCGACGTGAAGTAGAGTGCACCCCTGGGATCGGCCCAGGTTGAGGCTATGGTTTTCGGACCGATGAAACAGGACGGCAGTCATGCCCAAGAAGCCCTATCGCCCCGAGGAGATCATCACCAAGCTGCCCCAGGCGAGGCCGCCGACAAGCAGCACTCCGACCACGGCAGCCGGTTCACCTCCTGGGTGTTCACAGAGAGAGTCCGTCAGGCGGGCCTCAGACCATCGCTGGGGACCGTCGGCGACGCCTACGACAACGCCCTCGTCGAGGCCTTCTGGGGTCGCATGCAGACCGAGCTGCTCGATCGCCAGAAGTGGCACACGCGAGTCGAGTTGGCTGGCGCCATCTTCGAGTACCTGGAGGTCTTCCACAACCGCACCCGGCGGCACAGCTCGCTGGGGATGCTCACGCCGATCGAGTACGAGCAGCTGCACGCCGAGGCGGCAGGTGTAGCATGACTCTCATATCACCGGTCCACAGAATCGGGGGCAGATCGAGTGGACCGATGAATGCGGTCCGGTCACTACCCCTTACACGAAAGTGAGGATCCTGCATGACGGACGCTGAGGCGATTGCGCCAGTGCCGGGTGGACTGGTCACGTTGCAGAACATGTGGGAAGCGCCCCACAACCGCTGGGCGTTTTCGCACACGCGGGAGCTGTTGCCGTCAGCCCGGGTGTCCCAGGACGAACACGCGACGTCGTTGCCTCGTGAACCACGCCACCTCTCGGACCTCGGTTTCGGTCACCGCGGACGGGAGTGGACCCTTGCCGAGGCGATGGACGCGTCGTTCGTGGACGGCTGGATGGTGGTCCACGACGGCGCAATCGTCTTCGAGCACTACGGGAACGGCATGACGCCAGAGACCCGCCACATCTGCCACTCGGTTTCAAAGTCGATGGCCTCCGCCCTCACTGGTGCGCTGGTCGGAGCGGGCCGGTTCGACACCGGTGCCCTGGTCACGGACTACGTCCAGGAGCTCGCCGGAACATGCTGGGACGGGTGCACCGTCCAGCATCTCCTCGACATGACAGCCGGGGTATCGTTCGACGAGAGCGACTACGAGGATCCCGACTCCGAGTCGTGGCGCGGGTTCCGTGCGCTCGGCTGGTACGAGCGCCAGCCGAACGACCCCTCCCCGGTCGAGTACATCGCCCAGATGCGCGGGCAGGCCGACCACGGCGCCGAGTACGAGTACCGGTCGATCTGCACATGCGTCCTCGGTTGGTGCCTCGAGCGTGCCACCGGAGCGCCGCTGGCCGAGCTCTTCTCCGACCTCATCTGGAAGCCGATTGGCGCCGCCTGGGAAGGCGACCTCGTCGTCGGGCCTGGCGCGTTCCCCCTTGCGGACGGAGGCTTCTGCGTGACGCTCCACGACCTCGCCCTGTTCGGCCTGCTCTTTCTGCAGGAGGGCGAGATCGAGGGGCGCCGGGTGCTGCCTCGCGACTGGGTGCGGCGCCTGCGCACGACCGATGCGTTCCTGGCGAAGATCTTCGCCGCGGCGTACCCCGACGCAGAAACGGACGCCGGCAACTTCTACCACGACCAGTGGTGGATCTTGGACGCCGAGGCCGGCATCTACTCTGGGTACGGCATCTACGGACAGGCCGTGCTGGTCCACCATCCGTCGAACAGCGTCGTGGCCAGGTTCTCGACGTGGCCGCACCCCGAGGACGACGCAAGACTCACCCTGTCGGACGCTGCAGCGATTGCGGTCTGCGAGGCGCTCGCCTAGCCTGTGCCGACCTCGAGAAGTGCCGACGCTTCCGGTCCGTCAGCTACTCCCCTGTGGGGGCTTCCGGCTCCTGGTGTCCCTCTTGAACGACTGCGAGGTTCCACCGCGAAGGACTCCAGCGCGACCCGAATGGACGAACGGGCAGTAACCGGGCAGCAGATTGGTGACGGATACAGGGAGAAACGTTGTCGAAGTGACAACGGTGGTGGAGATAAGTGGACAGCTTTCGAACTCACGGTTCGAAGTGCAGCGACTGGTCGATACCCAAGTTCTCGCACGCTGACGCAACTGTCCCGATCGAGTCGGACCCTCTCGGGCGCGCATTGGTGGCGAGTCTCGAGCCTGCGGCTCGAGTTCGCACGGCTTGAGGCTGCCGAGTCCTGATTCACGGGTGTCGACGAAACTGGGACGACCCCAACTCCAGTACACAGATCAACCACGAGAGGGTGGTCTCCACCCTCCGACTCAGATTCCCGCCAGCTCCCTGAACTTCTCGACGCTGGGGATCGTGATCCCCAGCGTCTCGGCGATGCGGAACTTGGCCATCATCGCGTTGGGCTCTCCGGGGTGCAGGTTGGAGTGGTCGAGGATCCTTCCCAGACCCTTCTCTCCCCTGATCTGCTCCATGGCGTAGGAATCAGCGAGATCGCGCTCCGTGCAGCCGAGCCTGTCGGCAACGTAGCGCTTGGCCTCCGTGAGGCGCATGCCCCGGGACATCTGCATCCGTGCTACCAGGTCTCCGGCAGTGCGGATCCCGCCCATGCCCGCGGCGAGCGCGTGGGTGACGTCCATCCCCCTGGAGTCACCCGAGCCCACCTACAACCCGTCACAGCGCAGGATCTCGACGTGCGCCTTGGCAGCTCGTGAAGCGGCGTCTTCGGGCGGATAGCCGTTGACGGGCACGCCGCAGACGCCTTCACCGACGTTTGGGTGCACGGGGATGCAAGCTACGTCCATGCAGGGCTTGATGACCGTGAGCGAGTAGGCGGTGTTCCAGGCGCACGACTTGCCAGTGTTGATGTTGACCGCCGGGCCGAAGAGCGTGACGCCGGCGTCCTGACAGACTTCGAGCTGGCCCTGCGGCCAGAGGCCAGCCAGACGGCGGCCGTCCCACTCGAGCTCGCCGTGCACGCCGATCACGAACTCACCCGCCATGCCGACCTCGATGCCGGCGGTCGGGTACTTTTCGCGCAGGTGCCGTACGGCGCGCAAGGTACTGAAGAAGTCGCCGTCGCCGGCGCCGCCGGTGGTGTCGAAGTCCATGCCGTCGGCGCCGGCGTCGAGCATGCCCTCGCCCACGAAGATGAAGTCCTTCGTGGCGTAGTCCATGGCTTCGACGATCGCCTCCCGCGCGGCGGCGATCTCGCCGCGCGGCAGCAGCTCGAACCAGTTCTCGCAGGGGCCGTCGGGCCGCGAGTAGAAGGCCAGGTTGGGCTGCGCCCCGTACTGAATGGGCGCGGTGAGCATCTGCTGCGCGTTCTGCATCATCTGCTGCTGGTGCGGCAGGATGGTCTTGATGGCCTTGTACGAGTACTCGATGTGCCAGAGCTCGAGGATGTCCTGCCCCAAGCGCTGCTCGCTCTCGAGCAGGTCGAGGATGTCGGTGCCGGTCATCTTGGAGCCGCCGCCGTCGCACGAGAGCACGACCTGGTCGCCGATGTCGACGGCGGTGAAGCAGGCCGCGGAGGCGTAGATGTCGAGCACGTGGTCTTGCTCATCCTGGGTGAGCGGGTCCACCTTCGCCTTGCCCGCGGCGAGCTGCGTCGCATCTTCGATGTCGCTCCGCAGCTCGCCGCGTGTCATCTCGGTCAGCGACCCGTCTCCCATGCGGGTGGCGATCTTCGTCTCCATCAGCGTCCTCCCAGTTCTCGGTCGGCGTCGTCGACGATGCTGCGGATCTGAGTCTGCGCATCGTCGGGCAGAGGCATGGGCGCATAGCCCTCGAGGATCTCGCGCGCTTGGGTCAGCGCCCGCGTGCGTGCGTCGGACGAGCCGTCGGCCTCCCAGTCCTCGCGCACTCGGCGGTCGATGATCCGCGGCTGCGACTGCTCGCGCATGTGCGCGTAGGTGCTCGGCAGCGAGAGGAAGTCGCCGAACGATCCCACGGCGCGTATGTCATCGACGAGCAGCGTGTCGTCGTTGACGGGGATGCCGCCGACGACATGTTTGACCAGGCGCGCGATCTCGTTGTCGAGCACCAGCTGCGCGTAGTCGATAGTGACGCCCG
>Ga0209777_10006292_pt1 | contig 13385 bp, 21 predicted proteins | sample FrelakmetHBP12HB_FD_187147 | JGI IMG/M metagenome (GOLD analysis project Ga0209777, IMG submission 187147) | Freshwater lake sediment microbial communities from the University of Notre Dame, USA, for methane emissions studies -HBP12 HB (SPAdes)... | ecosystem: Environmental > Aquatic >...
GCTTTGCTATAAGTTCCTGGATGAGATTGTGGAGTATCTGGGAATGGAGAAGCAAGCACCCCCAAGCATCTTTTTTACCGATGGCAAGCGTTTTCCGGATAAAGCCGGGCTTTCGGGTTGGGCGCCGTTGGTAGAAAGCTCAGTCGTAATTCATACGTTAAGCGTGAAGAATTACATCTCCGTAGATATTTACTGCTGTAAGGAATATGATACCAATAAAGCCAAGTCTTTTGTGAAAAAATTTTTCCTACCCAAACGCATGCAGGAGCAATTCATCCTGCGCGGCGTAGATTACTACAAATAATTCCTCACAACACAATCCCCAAATAATATTTAATTGAACCATGGAACCCTTTTGCTAAATTCCGTACTATTTTTAAAACATTAGTGTTATAATTAAAACTGTCATTTATTAGAATATAAATTCAGGGAACTTTTTTGTCGATTTTATTGTCTAATCTAATAGAGAAACAAAATGGAAGATATTCCTAGGGATATTATAGAGAGGGCAGTTAAGGGCGAAATGGCGGCTTTTGAGCAGATATACAGGGCTACCAGCGGTTTTGTCTACCGCACGGCTATACGGATTCTAAATAACAGCGCGGACGCCGAGGATGTCACACAGGATATATTTATGAAAATATACGATAACTTGAAGAATTTTCAGTTCCGGGCAAATTTTAAAACCTGGGTTTACCGCATAACCGTTAATACCGCGATAAATACCTACAGAAGGAATCTGCGCCAGATAAGCCGCAGAGGGGATTACGACACCGCGATTGAAACGGCTGGGCATTCTCCGGAGATTATTCAGGCCGCCAAAATAACTGATTCCGAAAAGATAATTTCCTCTTTATTAGAGACTTTAACAGCGCAACACCGGGCAATTATAGTTTTAAGAGAAATAGAAGGCTTAAGTTACGAGGATATTGCGCAGAGTTTAAAAATAAATCTTAATACTGTACGCTCCAGGTTAAAACGGGCGCGGGAAGCGCTTTTAGAGCGAAGTAAAAAGGCGGTGCAAAATGAATTGTAAAAAAATAAGAGAATTGCTTTTGACGGATTATTTGGATAAACAAGCAGGGCTAGAATTAAGAACAGAGGTAGAAGGGCATCTTAAGATATGTTCTGGATGCAGGCGCCTTGAAGAAGAGATCCGCAGGGCTATAGTATTGCCATTTAAAGATGCTAAAGGGCCGCAGGCGCCGCAGTATTTATGGCTTAATATTAAAGAAAGAATAGCTGAACAAGAAAGTAGTAAGAGGAGTTTACTGGATAGGTTAATAGAAAAACTGCAGGTTTTTTCTTTGCCAGCGCCGGCTTTAACCTTTGCTTCAACCATGGTTATTTTGTTGGCTGTTTTTGGATTGATCGCTAAGCAAAATATAGATAAGAATCAAATTAATGATTATTTTTCCCAGCAGATCAGTTTCTATAGCGTGCTTAATAATGGATTGGAAAACGGCGATAATAAAGAGAGCGCAGACTTAGGTAGTACCGTTGAAAAATATCTTTTTTAAGAAAAAGGGAACTTTTCCATCAGGTTATTTGTCTAAGCTATTGAAAGGAGATGAGGAAAAATGAAACCGCTAAATAAACAGATGATGATACTAGCCGCAATAGCCCTGGGATTAGTTTTTTCTTGCACAGCAAATGCTAAGATGCCCGAGGAAGAAGCGGGTCAGCCTAACAAGGACAAGAGAGAGCAGGTAATCCGGCAATTAAATCTTACACCGCAGCAAGAGGCGCAGATAAAGCAGTTACAAATGCTAAACCGTCAGAAGGCTAAAGAATTATTTCTCAGGTTAAAAGAGAAAAGAAAAGAATTAGCAGATGAGTTGGATAAAGCGCACTCTAGCCCCATAAAAATAAAAGCCTTGATTGCAGAATTAAAGGATATCCAGGGCTGCCTGATAGAGCAAAGGGTAGACGACGTCCTGAAAATGAAAGAGATTCTTACGCCCGAACAATATCAGAAGTTCAGCGAAACCTTAAAAAGTATGCGTAAGAGAAATTTTGAACAAAAAAGGAGGCAGCCATGAAGAGATTAGGAATGTTTTTTTTGATTGGTGCGTTAATAATAGGGATTACTGCTCCGGCGTTTGCCAGCGACTGGGATGTTGCCGGTAAAGTATTGACCGGCGTAGAGGGGGCCAGGATAGTTTCCGGAGGCCGGATTGACCCTATAGGTAAGATGATAGATTTTATTCAAGGAGGGTCGCGCAGGACCCAGCAAGAGGAGCGTTACGTTTATAGATATAATGACAGAGAGACTTGTGAACGCGAATGGGTGTCGCACTATACCTGGAAAAGAAAGTATGTCCCGGAACACAAAGAGTATAGCGAAAAATACGGAGAGATCATTGTAGAGGCACATTATATTCGCTACCAGGTAGAAGAAGGCGGACATTGGGAGATTAAACACGGACGCGATGAGGGAAATTATCACGGCAGATAGGCAGAATAACTAGATCGCAAAACCAGTGACTAAAAATAGCCAAGGCAACCTTAGAAAAATCAGGGTTGCCTTTTTAGAAGATAGGCTTTTAGAATTTATCTTGACAGACAGAAAAATATGATATATCATACTATTCATACTTTTCGTATCGATTTAAGGAGGTAGAAAGATGAATGGTATTTTTAAAGGGAAGACTTACGGAGCGGTGACGATAGGAGAAAGAGGGCAGCTGGTAATCCCTGCGCAACTTAGAAAGGCGCTGCATATCAAATCCGGGGATCAACTGATGGTTTTTGCTAAAACCGATAAAAAGGTAATCAATCTTATGCCGGAAAAAGATTTTACCCAGTTTTTAGAAAAGGCATCCAGGATCATAGCGCGTTTAGAAAATAGTAGCCCTAAGAAAACTAAAGATGATCTATAAATATCACAGGATTTTTCTGGCATTTCTGGTATTTCTAGGCACTGGTTTTACTCAGCTGAAAGCCGAGGAGGCCCTTACTTGGCAGGATTGTATTAAAGAAGCCGCCGTGAATCACCCGGATTTAATTTCGGCGCAAGAAGGGGTCAAGGAGTCGCAAGCGAGTAAAAAGATCACAGGAAGCTCCGCGTTCCCGCAGATAGATAGCAGTGCCTCCGTATCTACTGCCAAGGCAAACGGTGAGACTACCGATAATTATTCTTTTGGAGCCACCGCAACGCAGTTGTTGTTTGATGGACTCAAGACGCGTGATAATGTAAAAGTTGCTTCCGAAAATATTAAAGCCGCAGAGTTCAATTATAAATTTGTTTCATCCGAAGTGAGGTTACGCCTGCGCACCGCTTTCATAAATTTACTTAAGACTCAGGAATTATTAAAGATAACTCAAGATATTTATAATATTAGAAGAAGTAATTTGGAATTGATTGCTCTGCGTTATGAATCCGGTATAGAGCATAAAGGAGCATTACTTACCGCAGAAGCAAATTTAGCCCAGGCAGAATTTGAGATTGCGCAGGCTAAAAGAGCGCTTGAGGTTGCGCAAAGAGAACTCATCAAGGAAATGGGCAGGACTAAATTTTCACCAGTACAAGCGCAAGGAGAATTTAAGATAAGTGATGTAGTATTAGAAAGACCTGATTTTGAAAAACTGGCAGATAAGAATCCTTCATTAGGTAAACTGATGGCCCAGAAGGATGCAGCTTCTTTTGGGATAAAAGCTGCTCAAGCCAATTTTTTCCCGCAACTTTCAGCTCAAGCAGGAGCGAATCGAAGTGGTTCCTCTTGGCCTGCGCAGGATAGCCGGTGGAACGCCGGCCTAACTCTATCTTTTCCGATATTCGAAGGCGGATTAAGGATTGCGCAGGTAGCAAAGGCTGAAGCCTTATTTAATCAAGCTAAAGAGAATGAGCGTAGTGCAAAAGACGGTATTATCGTAGCCATTGAACAAGCTTGGAATACGCTTCAGGATGCCGTAGAGACATCAGAGGTAGAGAAAAAATTCCTCAATGCTACGCAAGAACGCGCAAAAATTGCCGAAGCGCAATATTCCTTTGGTTTGATTCAGTTTGATAACTGGACGATTATTGAAGATGACCTGGTTAGGGCAAAAAAAGCATTTCTTGACGCCCAGGCAAACGCCTTATTGGCGCAGGCTAATTGGATCCAGGCGAAAGGAGAGACTTTAGAATATGCGGACTAAAAAATTTAAATTATTTTTTGGCATTGCGGTTATTTTGATTATTGCTTTTATAGCGGCAAAGCGGCTTAAGTCGGGAAAATCTTCCGATGAAACAATAAGGGAGATTACGCCGGTTGTCGGATCAATCAGTACTTCTATCTCATGCACCGGCACTGTGCTTCCCAAAAACCGCCTGGAAATAAAACCTCCGGTGAACGGAAGAATTGAGAAGGTTTTGGTTCAGGAAGGCGATACGGTAAAAACCGGGCAGATTTTGGCCTGGATGAGTTCCACCGAAAGAGCGGCCTTGTTAGATGCAGCCAGGGGTAAAGGGGAGGAGACATTAAAATATTGGGAAGAAACCTACAAACCGATACCATTACCGGCGCCGATCGATGGCGAGGTGATTGTGGCGACCACGCAACCCGGTCAGGCTGTGACTACGGCTGATGCGATAGTAGTATTATCGGACCATTTGATTGTCCGGGCGCAGGTGGATGAAACCGATATCAGTAAAATCACGGCGCAGATGAAAGCGGTCATCAGTCTGGATGCCTATCCTGATATCAAAATAAATTCTACTGTTGAACATATTTATTATGAATCCAAAACCGTCAATAACGTTACTATCTACGAAGTAGATTTAAAACCTGAAGAGGTGCCGCAGTTTCTACGTTCCGGTATGAATGCGTCTGTGGATTTTATCCAGCAAGGGAAACCTAACGCCCTGCTTATTCCGCAGGAGGCAGTGCATAAAGAAAAAGACCAGAATGTTGTCTACGTAATACAGAATAATGGGCAGGAGCCGCAGGCAATAAACGTTAAGCTGGGGATTTCCGATGATAAGAATGTAGAGGTGCTTTCCGGCATTACCGAAAACGATCGGATAATTATCAAAACAAAAAAATACGCTCTACCGAAAAGCACAACCGGCACAAATCCATTTATGCCGCGGCCGCGCCAACAAAGATAATGATTGAGTTAAAGAATATATATAAGACTTATCAGATGGGCAAGGTAGAAGTAAAGGCCCTACAGGATGTTTCTTTAAAAATTGCTCCCGGGGAATTTGTGGCGATTATGGGGCCGTCGGGTTCGGGTAAATCCACGTTGATGCATATTTTAGGATTACTGGACCGGCCGGATAGCGGAGAATATCTTTTAGGAAAAAGAAAGATTCACGAGCTCTCTGGCGAAGAGCTCTCCGCAATAAGGAATCGCTTGGCGGGTTTTGTCTTCCAGCAATTCCATCTTTTGCCGAGGATGACGGCTTTAGAAAATGCGCAACTACCTTTGATTTATGCAGGCAAGAGGCATTTAAAAGATAAGGCAAAAGAGGAGATTAAAGAAGTCGGGTTGACGGATAGGATAAATCACCGGCCTAATGAGCTCTCCGGAGGCCAACAGCAGCGCGTGGCCATTGCCCGGGCATTAGTTAATGATCCGTTAATTATTCTGGCGGATGAACCCACCGGAAACCTAGATTCAAAAAGCAAAGAAGAGATAATTTCCATTCTGAAAAAATTAAACCAAAAGGGCAAGACCATTATCGTGGTCACCCATGAAAATGAAATTGCTGTTCATGCCAAGCGCGTAATTCGTATGCTTGACGGACGCATTATCGCTGATGAAAAATCAGGAATACCGCTAAAAATTACGCAGGAAAATCAAGCGGATAAAATCATCGAGATGGTTTTATCTAAATCCGAAAGAAAGGCCAGAGAAATCGAATTCTGGGATTATCTACGACAGGCAAGCAGTGCCATGATTGCGCATAAAATGCGTTCATTTCTATCCATTCTGGGAATATTAATTGGAGTAGCTGCGGTTATTGCTATGTTAGCAATAGGCCAGGGCGCAAAGGATTCAATTGAGAAGCAACTAGCATCTTTAGGCTCTAATCTTTTAATGGTACGCCCCGGTTCTGAGAGGATGCATGGAGTAGCTATGGAGTCCGGCGCTGTAACGCGCTTTACTTTTGAAGATGTCGCCGCTATCAGCAAGCTATCTGATTTAGTAAAGAGCGTTAGCCCTTCCGTGAATGGCAGGGCGCAGTTAGTCTATGCGAATAAAAACTGGAATACTCAGCTGGAAGGCGTGGGGGTGGATTATGCTTCTATTCGCGCTGCACAACCGGCGATAGGTAGGTTCTTTTCTGCAGGTGAAGTAAGAATGAGAGAGAAAGTCGTTTTGTTAGGCACTACAGTAGTGAAACAGCTTTTCCAAGACGCTAATCCTATTGGGGAAACTATCAAGATTAATCTGCTTAACTTTAAAGTAATCGGTGTTTTGCCTGCGAAAGGTGGGGCGGGTTTTCATGACCAGGATGATACCGTGCTTATTCCTGTGACTACTGCCATGTATAGAGTTCTGGGGAAAGAATATATTGATTCTCTTTACGTAGAAGCAAAGAGTGCGGATTCAATCGAAGCGGCGCAAGAAGCCGTAAGTGAAACAATCATCAAACAGCACCATCTTAATAAAAACGAGCAGGATTCATTTCAGATTCGCAACATGTCGGATATTAAGAATACTCTGGAGAGTACGACTAAAACCATGTCTTTATTATTAGGTGCGATTGCCGCCATTTCGCTTTTAGTCGGCGGAATCGGCATCATGAACATCATGTTGGTTTCGGTAACCGAACGCACGCGTGAGATCGGTTTACGTAAGGCCATCGGCGCAAACAACAAAGACATTATGGTGCAGTTTCTTATCGAAGCAATATTGATGTCTTTTATCGGAGGCATAGCGGGCGTTTCATTAGGGGCAGGTGTATCTGTATTGATCGCTCTTTTCGCTGGATGGACGGTGAGTGTTTCCGCAGCTTCGATAATCCTGGCTACCGCGTTCTCCTTAATCATAGGGATAGTTTTCGGGCTTTGGCCGGCGCAAAAAGCTGCTAAGCTCGATCCTATCGAAGCATTAAGATACGAGTAAAGAAAGTATGAGTACTCTGCGTAGGAATTACTATTGGTTACTAATACTGTTACTTTTAGGTGGTTGTGTTGAATCACCGTGGATAAAGAATATACAGGTTTTTAATGAAAAAGGCAGTATGATGTTGGGCTCACAGGTGATCAGCATCCCGGCGCCTGATTCGCGTTTACCTGATTATGAAAAACTGACCTATGAGGTCAGATGGCTGGGCTTACCGGTTGGCACTTTTAGCACTTCCGTAACAGGAATAAAGAATTATAAAGGAAGAGACGCTTATCTCCTTGAAGCAGAAATGAAGACAAATGCCTTTCTTTCTAAGATATATAAGATAGAAGACCGCTTTGTTTCTTATATGGATACAGAAAAACTATATACCTTACGTCTAGAGGTGTATCGCAGGGAGGGCAAATATAAAAAAGACGCCATTACTGAGTTTGATCAAACAAACCACAAGGCCTATTTTAAAAATTTTATTGATAATTCAGAAAAAAGCTTTGATATATCTGAAGGGATTCATGATATCTTAAGCGCTTGCTATTATTTAACGCTCCTGCCGTTAAAAGTAGGAGGCAGGGTAGAGTACCAAGTCTATAATAATGAACATAATTACCAGTTTTTCGGACTTATTAAGTCTAAAGTTTTGATAAAGTTACCTACATTAGGAAATAATGAGAATGAAGCTTTTCTTGTACAACCTTACGCTAATCTTAAAGGCGAAAAAGTGGATAAAGGTCATGTCAACGCATATTTTAGCTCGCAAGAGAGAAGAATCCTTTTGTTGGCGAGATTAAAAGGGCCGGTATTTACTGAAGTTACAATTTCTCTTTCCAAAATAGAAAATAAATAAAATATCTTGCAGGTATTTTTATTAAGGGTAGAATAAAAAAAGGGGAGCAGCAAAGATTATGCATAAAAAGAAGTTAGTTGTCTGGGTAGCGCTAGGCCTTTTGGCAATATTTAATTCTGGTTGTGCTTTAATCGGTACAGCTATAAGTGCCGGTATTACCTATGGTATTTATCAGGCCACCAAAAAATAATAACAATCTATTTAACAAAATCCAGGGTGTTCTTTTTAGGTAGAATAAAGGAGGAGGTATGTTTATTAAAGATATAATGACAAAGAGCGTTATCACTATTTCACCTGATACTGCGTTAAAAGAGGTAGGAGAAATATTTAAGGAAAAAAGGATCAGCGGTATCCCGGTAGTGGATAATACGGGCAATCTCTTAGGCATCGTTACCTTAACAGATATGTTAAGGATCTTAGACCAGATTTATATATGGAAAGAGTTAGAAAAAATAGTTACGGGATTAAAACTTAGCGATATGCGCAACGAGGAAAAATCAAAAGCAAAAGCTAAAGACATCATGACGAAGCAGGTTATCACCATAAGAGAAGATGCAACTATAGATGATCTGATTAAAGTCATGTTTACTAAGAAAATTCATACTATTCCCGTAACTACCGAGGGTAAACTTGTTGGCATTGTAGGGAAAAGGGATTTGATATTCGCCTGTTTTTAAAGCGAAGAGGAAAAGAATAATACTAGTTGACAGAATCCCAAGCACATGGTATACTCAACACGTTAGTAAAGTAGTAAATATAAGTTTAGAAATCTAAGGCCGTGAGGTGGGATAGCTAACCTTGCGGCTTTTTTAATTTCTGGTATTTACTATAATCAAATAGGAAGGAGGTAGCAAAATAATGGCAAGAGGAAAAGTGAAGTGGTTTTCGGACCAAAAAGGTTATGGATTTATTACTCCGGAATCAGGCAATGATGTATTTGTGCATCATAGCGCAATTCAGGGTGAAGGATATAAGTCTTTAAGCGAAGGTCAGGAAGTCGAGTTTGAAATTGAAAAAGGCCCCAAAGGCGAACAAGCGACGCAAGTAGTAAAGGTATAACCTAAGAAACAGACGGCCCGGCACCTTTAAGTGAGCCGGGCCTATTTTTCAGCATGAAGGAGAGTTAAATGCATAATGGTAAAATCAAGAAACTGGTTCGCGAACGAGGATTTGGTTTTATTAGCGATGTGGACGGAAGGGAATTATTCTTCCATCAGACCAGCCTTATCGACACCCAGTTTGATGCTATAAAAGAAGATCAGTCAGTAGAATTTGAGGTGGAAAAATCACCCAAGGGGCCGCGCGCGATTAACGTGCGCATTACCCAACAGGAACAGCAAACTATAGAAGGATAACAAGGTATTTTCAAATTAACCCTCTGCAATGAAATATGTTGCAGAGGGCTTTTTATTAGGGTAGAATAAGCAAAAAGGAGGAAAGTATGAGAGGTCCGATGTGTATGGGTTATGATGCTTCGTTTTGTATATTGATCTGGTTTGGCACGCTCCTTTGGTTTGTGATATTTTCTTTGCTAGTGCTTCTAAGGCTAGATAAAATAATAAAGGTATTGGATAAGAAGTAAGAGAGAAGAAAAGACAAGATTCACGATCTTTATTCCGTTTAACCCTCTGTAACAAAATCTGTTGCAGAGAGATTCTTCGCTTCGCTCAGAATCAATCCCAAAGGATTTATAGATTGGGATTGAGGTTCTTCGCTTTCGCTTCAGGATAAATTCAAGCTCATCTTTATAGATGGGTTTTTTTATAAGGCTTGAATTTATTTTTTTGTTGAGGTAGAATGATACTTGTATCTGCTTATAATTAAGGAGGAAATTAATGGAGATGGTGATTGGTTTGGCATTCCCGGGTAAATTAAAGGATGAATCGGTAATTTGTTATCTTTGCAAGAATTATGATATAGATTTAAACATGATCGAAGCCTCTTTTTCCATGTCTTCGGGATGGGCGATTTTAGAAATAGAAGGGGATGCAGAAGAGATTGAAAGAGCCTTTGTTTATTTAACTGCCAAAAACATAAAAATACAAAAGATTGAGAAAAATTCCGGTAACGATGCAGATGAAAAAGAATGCCAATAGACTAAGAAAGTGGGGTAAATCATGGAAAAAAGTATTAAGTCTTCGTCAAAATTGAGAAGTATCAGCCGCAATTTTAAAATAACCACGGTAATATTGCTATTCCTCTTCACCGCGATTCGTTTAGCGCTATATTTCTACTTTCCGAGGTCAGAAATAATTTCTGATAAGGTTTTTCTTTCTGTCGTATTTTGCATTGTTACCTATTTATGGATTCAGGAGGTTCGGGATTATTACTATCTTTTAGCGCTGAATAAAAATTTAGAGGAGGCGCATGAACAGTTAGAGCGGGCAGAGGTTGATACCATCGCTTCATTAATCAAAACCGAAGAAGCAAAGGATCTCTCTACCTGCGGGCATTCAGAGCGAGTGACCAGAATAGCAGTGGCTATTGCAGGAGAGATGCGGCTGAGTCCCGAAGTAATAAAGAGTATCTCTAGGGCCGGAATATTACATGATATCGGAAAAATAAACATAAGCGACGCCATACTTTTTAAAAAAGAAAAATTAACTGATGCTGAGTGGGAGATTATTAGAAGCCATCCCGAAGAGGCAGCCAGGATTTTAGAGCCGCTTAAATTTTTGTCCAAGGAAAGGGACATAATTTTAGACCATCATGAGCGTTACGACGGAACCGGTTATCCGAGAGGCTTGAAGGCAGATGAGATCTCTATCGAGTCAGCTATTCTATCCGTAGCTGATACTTTTGATGCGATGAATTTTGTGCGTCCTTATCGCGATGCGTTGGGCGAAAAAGAGATAATTGTCGAGCTGGCGGCGAGCCGCGGTAGGCAACATTCACCGAAAGTCGTCGACGTTTTTCTAGAGTTGCTTGAAAAAAGGCCAGAGCTTTGGAAAACATACGCATAAGGTTATAGGAAGAGGTTAAAATGGAAAAAAATATAGTTTCATACCAAACTAAAGATTATGCGCATTTGCTGGGGATGAATGGTTTTAGCGATATACTTTTGAATAATCATTTCAAGCTTTATCAAGGATATGTAAAGAATGTCAATTTGATTTTGGATAAACTTAGCACGCTGCTTGGCGGAGGCAATGACCGTACTTTAGAGTATGCAGAATTAAAACGCCGGTTCGGCTGGGAGTTTAACGGCATGCGCTTGCACGAGTTTTATTTTGAAAATTTAGGGGGAAAAGAGCGGTTGGGTCCTGAAAGCCCGATCTATAAAAAAATTACCGAAGATTTTGGCAGTTTCGATATCTGGAAACAGGACTTTGTCTCTACGGGGGTTTTACGCGGCATCGGTTGGGTTATCCTCTGTATGGATACATCAAATAAAAGATTAATCAATGTTTGGATAAACGAGCATGACGCAGGGCACATTGCTGGCGCAGCGCCGATTTTGGTAATGGATGTATTTGAGCATGCATATTTTACAGACTATCAGTTAGACCGGCCGAAATATATCGAAGTATTCTTTAATAACATCAATTGGAGCGAAGTTTCAAAGCGTGCAATATAATTTTTTTTCGATAAGTTTAATAAGCTTAAGAAGGAGGCGAGTATGGGGGGTGAAAATTTCAGTATCATAATACCCTTGATTATTGCTTTGCTTATTATCTTGTTGGTTTACCGCATTAGAAAGCGAGTAAAGCAAATAGTCAAAGATGAGATTTATAAAAACTTTCCTTCAATTAAAAGCGTAATTGATAATTTTGAACGTCGAGTAGATTGTCTAAAAATTAGCGTAGAAGAACTTGAACGCAAAATTGCTCAACTTGAGAGAAAAGCTTAAAAGTTTAGCTTAAAATAGATCATATGTTTGGTAGTTTTAAAGTAACTAATGCCTGAATTTGGCGTAGGATTAGAAAAAGAAAAACGCTTGCGGGAAAAAATGTCCTCTTGCGGTATACTGGAAGAGGAGATTGTAGAAAATTTTGTCAGGTCGCGCGGCCCGGGCGGACAAAATGTGAATAAGACTTCTACTTGTGTATATTTAAAACATATTCCGACGGGCCTTGAAGTTAAATGCCAGAAGGAGCGCTCCCAGGCCTTAAACCGTTATCTTGCCAGGCAGCTTTTAATTAAAAAAATCGATAATTTAATCTTAGGGCAATTGTCCCAGGAGAGGCAGCATATTGAGAAAGTCCGCAGGCAGAAACGCAGAAGATCAAGAAGGGCAAAATTAAAGATTCTGGAAACCAAGCACTGGCACGCGCAGAAAAAGAGCCTTCGAGCCAAGATGCGCGATATAGAAATAGAATGATCTTTTCGGCCTGTTAATTTTTCTTGACCCGCAAAGAATATAAATATATAATAATACAAGTTTTTAAACTTAATTCCCGCAATAAGGGGTAAGCGTAATAAACATGTCAAAAAGAATCATGAAAAACGAAGAAGACCTGGATTTTGAGATAAGTTTCTATGAAGGGCTGTTAGAAAAAAATTCTGATTTTACTTTGGCCTTATTTGCCTTAAGTGACGCATACACCAAGAAGGGTTTTTTTGAGAAAGGGTTGCTTATAGATAAGAAGCTGGCAAGCTTAAAGCCCGACGATCCGGTTATTTTCTATAATTTAGCCTGCGATTACTCTCTTTTAAGTCAACTGGAGAATTCCTTATCCTGCCTTACGCAAGCTTTAAGTTTAGGCTACGATGACTTCGAACACTTAGAGAAAGACCCTGATTTAGAGAACTTGCGCCGAGTGCCTAACTATAAAGAGCTTCTTTTTAAGGCAAAACAAGACAAATAGAAGAAAGTTTTTGCATTTTAAAACTTTCTTCCGGCCATGAATATATTGACTTATAATTCAAAGTAGCGTATAATAAAATACGAAAATAAAGGAGGTGAGAAAGATTGGGTTTGATTAAAGAAAAAAAGAAGGAAATTATTGATCATTTTAAAGTTCATAGTATTGATACCGGTTCAGCGGAGGTTCAGATTGCACTTTTGACGGAAAGGATTAACTATTTAGGTGACCACTTTAAACTCCATAAGAAAGACTTTCATTCCCGCCGCGGACTCTTGAGGCTTGTGGGAAGGCGCCGTAGGCTTCTGGAGTATCTCAAGAAAAAAGATATCAAAGGATACGAAGCGATCCTCGAAAAACTCCACTTGAGAAAATAAAAGGGCTTATATACTTTTTTAAACTTCAGGAGAGAATACTATGCAAGAGACTAAAATGAAGAATAAATTTGGCAGGAATGATTTAATTTTGGAAACTGGTAAAATAGCTAAACAGGCAGATGGTTCGGTTACCGTTTCCTATGGCGGGACTGTGGTTTTGGTGACTGCCTGTATGTCTAAGAAACCCAGAGAAAATCAGGGCTTTTTTCCTTTAACGGTCGAGTATCAGGAGAAGACTTATGCCGCAGGAAGAATCCCGGGTGGTTTTTTTAAAAGGGAAGGCAGGCCCTCAGAGAG
>Ga0209777_10006293_pt1 | contig 13384 bp, 12 predicted proteins | sample FrelakmetHBP12HB_FD_187147 | JGI IMG/M metagenome (GOLD analysis project Ga0209777, IMG submission 187147) | Freshwater lake sediment microbial communities from the University of Notre Dame, USA, for methane emissions studies -HBP12 HB (SPAdes)... | ecosystem: Environmental > Aquatic >...
CCGGAGCAGCTCGGTCAGCAGCAGTCATATAACAATCGGTGCAGCTCTGGAAGGAGGCAACTTAGCTGAAGCGGTGAATTTGTATGCAGATATCATACTCAGAGCAAGTCTTACAGAAGAGCAGTTTGAGCCGGCCAGGCAGCTTGCAATCGAAGGGGTATTGTCACTGGATGATGACCCGAGAGACAAGGTTATGCTCAAGCTGCGTGAAGAGTTTTATCCAAGTCCATTGAGCCGCAGCCCTGTGGGTCAAATCAGCGAACTGGAGAGTTTGACGGCTTCGCGAACAAGACAGATAGTAAAGAACAATTTTAATCTGTCCGAAACGATTTTCGCGGTGGCAGGCAAATATGATTTCGACACGGTCTGTGAGCAGATGGAGGAATTGTTCGAAACGGAAGCACAGGAACATCCCGATGCAATTACAATGGGTTCGAGGGGGGCTAAATACAGGCACATAGATAATGCCGGGGCACAGGTGCATATCGGGCTGTGTACAGAGACGGTTGTTCCGACAGATAGTGACTATTACAATGCGAGGGTCGCGGTGTCGGTTCTTTCTGGCGGAATGAGTGCGAGATTGTTTACGGAGGTCAGGGAGAAACGTGGGCTGTGTTATGCGGTAGGTGCACGTTATCATGGTCTGAAAGAAGCGGCGGGAGTGATGTGCTATGCAGGTACGGTACCTGATAAGGCGCAGGAGACGCTTGATGTGATAATGACGGAGTTCGGTCGGCTCGAGGAGGGTATCAGCGAAGAGGAAATCGAGCGTGCGAAGGTCGGGCTTAAGTCATCACTGATTCTACAAAGCGAATCGTCGAGCAGCCGGTCCAGCGGTATCGGCAGCGATTACTACATGCTCGGCAGGGTCAGAAGCCTGGATGAGATTAAAGATAGAATCGAGGAGACTACGGTCGGTTCGGTTCTTGGGTTTTTACGGAATAATAAGTTCAAAGATTTTACGGTGGTGACAGTCGGTCCTAAGCAGGTAAGAGTCCGGTAGAGAAAGATATGGAATTCAAGAAGCAAGAATTAGCGAATGGTCTGGTTATTATCGGTGAGGTGAAAAGAACCGCTAAATCCGCGGCGGTTGGTTTTTTTGTGAAGACTGGATCCCGTGATGAGAGCAAGCAGATAAACGGTGTGTCGCATTTTCTGGAGCATATGTTATTCAAGGGAACCGAAAGACTGAATTCGTTCCAGGTTAATGAGGCATTCGACAGGACCGGTGCACAATTCAATGCTTTTACGAGCGAGGAAAACACGGTGTTTTATGCGGCAGTTCTGCCGGAGTATCTGGCCGAGGTGACGGGTCTGTGGGTAGAACTGATGCGGCCGGGGCTTAGAGATGAGGATTTCAATATTGAAAAAGATGTTATAAAAGAAGAAATTGCGATGTACAAGGACCAGCCGAGCTTCGATACCATGGACAGGTGCAGAAGACTGCATTTTGATAGTCATCCGTGCGGCAACAGCGTTCTGGGCAGCGAGGAAAGTATAGATAATATGACAGCCGAACAGATGAGGGGCTATTTTTCAAAACGGTATGCACCAAATAATATGGTAGCGGCACTTGCGGGTAATTTTGACTGGGAGAGGATCTGTGCGATGATTTCAGAGCGAAGCAGTAAGTGGCAGTAACAGGCCGTTTCGAGAAAGCTCGAGCATTATGCCGGCAGTAAGAAGAAGGGCCGAATTGAGAAGCCTAATCTGGTTTGTGAACATATATGTTTGATGAGTCCCTGCGTGTCAGCACAGGACCCGAGGAGATTTGCGGCATCGGTTTTAGGTACTATTGTGGGTGATGATGTTGGGTCGAAATTTTTCTGGGAACTTGTCGATAAGGCGTTGGCGGAGACAGCGACGATGCAGTTCGGAGCGATGGATGGTACCGGTGCTTTTTACAGCTATATCCGCTGCGGCAGTAAGGAAGTTTCGAGAGTGCTTGAGATTGTCGGAAATATTTTTAAGAATCTGTCGGCAGAGGGGATAACCGAGGAAGAATTGCAAAAGGCGAAAAACAAGATATTAAGCGCACTTGTGATAAAAAACGAGCTGCCGATGGGTCGGCTGGTAGATTTGGGCTTTAACTGGATTTACTGCCAGGAATACCGCAGCGTCGAAGATGACATTAATACTATAAAAGCTGTCAGTGTTGAAGATGTTAATTCATTAGTCAAGCAGTTCAATCCCGGAGATTTTACACAATTTTCAATAGGGCCTTCTCAGGGTTAGATTTATTCTTGATAAGTTTTTTCGATGTCGTTAGACTCGTGGGTATTAAAAGAGGTTGTGGCGATGAGCAAAGTTGATAACGACGAACAAATTGATGCCGACATACTACAATGCAAAGCGGATATTCTGCGTGCGCGAGACATAATACCTGGGTCAGAAAAACCTGCTAAAAAAGAGAAAACGGAGGAAAGCGAAATACCGCGATTTGATCTTGCTGAGGATATTATGGCTGAGCATCGGAAGGTTACGTCCGGGAAAAGAAAAGCTCCTCTGAAAAAAACGGAAGTTACCGATGAGATGAATATGCAAGTAAAACCTCAAGATAGAACAAACAAAAATAATATCTCACGGGAGGCGATGCAGTTGGCGTCAGAAATGGAACAGATAGTCGCAGAGATAGTTGCGAGGGATATAGAGAGGTTGTGCCGTGGGGAGGCTTTAAGCATCCAGTAGTGAATATTGACATATAAATATTAACAAATAAGGAAAGGAATTGATATGAAAGGTTTAATGAGTTCGCGAGTAAAAGTTTTCCTGGGTCTGGTTGTTACAGTATTATTTATTATCTCTTCGCCGGTTCGTGCGGATGTGAAGCTGCCGAATGTAATCGACAGCAATATGGTATTGCAGCGTGATATGACGGTGCCGATATGGGGCTGGGCCGATGCAGGAGAGCAAGTTACTGTCAAGCTGGGTGAACAAGAGGTTAACACAACCGCTGATGCAAAAGGTAACTGGACGGTGAAACTTGCATCGATGAAGGCAGGAGGACCATACGAAATGATAATCAAGGGCAAGAATACAATTAAACTGGCAGGTATATTAGTCGGCGAGGTCTGGTTATGTTCGGGCCAGTCTAATATGGAGATGGGTGTCAACTCATCCAATGACGCGGAGAAGGAGACAGCCGGGGCAGATTGGCCGAAAATCCGGCTGTTCCATGTTTCTAAGCAGACATCTGGCCAGCCAACACCGGATTTGAAGGTAAAAGGCGTATGGCGTATATGCAGTCCCAAGAGCATCGGTATGACAGACGGGTGGGGCGGATTTTCAGCGGCGGGGTATTATTTCGGCAGGGAGCTTCATAAGAAGCTCAATGTCCCAATAGGTCTTATAAGTTCACCGTGGGGCGGGACAAGGATAGAACCGTGGACACCGCCGGTTGGTTTCGAATCGAATCCGAAGCTGAAAAATATAGTTGATTACATTGACCAGAGCAACAAGAATTACCGGATGTTGCTTCCGTCTAAGCTTAACGAACTGGAGGCGTGGACGAAAGCGGCAAGAAAGTCACTTGCCGATAATGAGCCGATACCGCCGCAGCCGAGTTGGCCGAAACATCCGCTGGACAGCGAGGGAGTTGCGACGGGACTTTACAATGCGATGATTTATCCTTTGGTTCCGTCTGCCATTCGCGGGGCGATATGGTATCAGGGTGAATCGAATCTCGGTGACGGCGAGATGTACTACGAAAAGATGAAAGCACTGATTAGCGGCTGGCGCAAGGTCTGGGGAGAGGGAGATTTTCCATTCTATTTTGTTCAGCTTGCACCATACAAATACAAGAGCGCCTGGAAACGTGCGACGACTTTTGAGCTTCCGGAGATGTGGGAGGCCCAGATAGCAAGTCTGTCGATACCAAATACAGGTATGGCAGCGACGATGGATATAAGTAATTTGGATGATATCCATCCCAAGAATAAGCAGGACGTCGGAAAGCGTCTTGCGTTTTTGGCTTTGGCAAAGACTTACGGGTGCAAAGATATGGTTTATACCGGGCCGACGTATAAATCGATGTCTGTGGAAGGTGGTAAAATACGCGTAAGGTTCGACAATATCGGCAGCGGTCTTGCCAGTCGTGACGGCAAGGAACTGAAGTGGTTCGAGGTTGCCGGAGAAGATAAGAAGTTTGTCGAGGCTCAGGCAAAAATCGACGGTGATACCTTACTGGTGTGGAGCGACAGTGTCAGCAAACCTTCGGCGGTCCGGTTCGGCTGGCATGAGATGGCAGAGGTGAACCTGATGAATAAGGAAGGTCTGCCGGCTTTGCCTTTTCGTACAGAGAAGTGGTAGAATAGAAAAATATTGGGATTTTTGCGATGACAGGGCCCGCGGGAAGTTTGGAATTAGAGTAAATTGCAGGTTATGAGGGTTATAGTTGCCAAAAAATGCGGGTTCTGTCCCGGGGTTAGAAATGCCATCAGTATCGCGGAGAAGATACTGGCAGAGGAAAGCGAAGTTTATAGTCTCGGCCCCATTATACACAACGAAGATGTCGTAGAACGGCTGGCTAAAAAAGGGCTGAAAACTGTTGATGATGTAGGGCAAATCCGGTCAGGGACAGCACTTATCCGCTCTCATGGTGCGGCCCCGGAACAAATAGCAATTCTCAAAGAAAAAGGGATTAATATTGTTGATGCTACGTGTGTATTGGTTAAAAGGCTTCAGCAGCAAGCCTCGGAGCTTGAGAGAGATGGTTACAAGGTGGTGGTTATCGGGGATGAAAATCACCCCGAGGTTCAAGCGGTTGTGGGCTGTGCCCGCGATGTTGTTGTAATTGCGGACGAGTCTGATTTACATAAGTTGCCTAAAGACAGCAAGTTAGGAGTTGTTTGCCAGACTACGCAAAGCCCTGAACACTTCAGCAGAACAGTTTGCGCGATAGGCCGAAAAGGCTTTAAAGAACTAAAAGTAATCAATACATTGTGCAAAGAGGCTATAGAGCGGCAAAAATCAGCAGTGGAATTATGCAAGCAAGTGGATATAATGTTTGTGCTCGGCGGGCTGCAAAGTGCTAATACCCGCAAACTGGCGGAGCTTTGCAAAAAATACAATAGTCAAACGTTTCACTTGCAAAATTGGAATGAATTTGATAAAAGAATACTTTTCGGTACAAAAGTGGCAGGTGTCACGGCTGGAGCCTCGACGCCTGAGTGGATAATTGCCGAATTTGTGAAGAGGCTTGAAGCTTTTGATAGTACCGGGAAATGAGACAGTATTTTAGTGAAATCCGGTAGAGACGAGATGTGATTTGTGTTGGCTGCGTGGGCCAATGCGTTTTTTAAATTATTAACCAAAGATTTAAGATTTGTGCAGTGTTGCACAGAAGCTTATGGGCGTAAATGTGGGGCGCCCATAAGTGAAAAACACAGACTCCACAGAGGAACTTGAGGTTATGGTAGATAGAAATATAGTTAACAAATTAGGTTTGTCACAAGAGGAACTTGACCGGCAGGTCAGCGAGATGTTTACGGAGAAAGAAAGCGAATTTCTGGAGCAGGTTCTGCATGCGAAGGTGGATTCCCGTCTGCCGGGCACGATTGTTAAAGGAAGAATTGTATCACAAATCGGCAACGACGTTATTGTGGAAGTTGGACTGAAAAGCGAAGGTGTTGTGGATTCGAGTGAATTTGACAGTCCGGAGGAAGTATCGCCGGGCAGAGAGATAGAAGTTCTTCTCGAAGATACGGATTCGGGAGGCGGTCTTATCCTGTTGAGCAAGCGCAAGGCAGACCGTATCAGAGGATGGGAAAGGATTATTACAAGCAAGAAGGAAGGCGACGTTGTAAAAGGCAGGGTTATAAGGCGAATCAAAGGCGGCCTGCTCGTAGATATCGGTGTGCCGGTGTTTTTGCCTGCTTCTCAGGTTGATATAAGAAAACCAGGCGATATAAGCAGGTTTATCGGCAAAGAAGTCGAGTGCAAGATACTGAAGATAGATGTTGAAGGCCGAAATATTGTCATATCGAGGCGCAAACTTATCGAGGAAGAGCGACGAAGCAGCAAGGAAAAGATTCTGAGTGAAATCGAAGTCGGACAAGTGCGAAAAGGAGTTGTGAAGAATATCGCCGACTTCGGAGTTTTCGTGGATTTAGGCGGGTTGGATGGATTGCTTCATATTTCCGACCTGAGCTGGGGCAGGATTTCACATCCATCGGAAGTTGTTGATCTTGACCAGGAGATAGAGTGTGTCGTTATCGGAGTTGATAAGGAAAATGAGAAGATTTCATTAGGGCTGAAACAAAAGTCAAAGAGTCCGTGGGAAACTGTTGAAGAGCGTTATCCTGTCGGATCGAAGGTAAAAGGTACGGTCGTAAATGTGATGAACTACGGCGTGTTTGTTCGTCTTGAGGATGGCATAGAAGGTTTGGTTCATATCAGCGAAATGAGCTGGACGAAGCGTATAAATCATCCGAGCGAGATACTTAATCTCGGTGACGAAATAGAAGTGGTCGTGTTGAATGTTAACAGGGAAAAGCAGGAAATTTCGCTGGGTGTGAAACAGACGGAAACAAACCCGTGGACGATAGCTGCGCAAAAGTATCCGCCCGGTACGATTGTTACCGCCAAAGTTCACAGTGTCATTAACTTCGGTGCGTTTGTCGAAATAGAAGAAGGCATCGATGGAATGATACATATTTCAGATTTGAGCTGGACAAGGAAATACAGCCATCCAAGTGAAGTTCTTCAAAAAGGGCAGGAGGTGAAGTGCGTTGTTCTGGAAGTCAATGAGGAAAAGCAGCGGATATCGCTGGGTATAAAACAAATGAACGAGGATCCATGGGTTCGCGCTATTCCAGAGAAATATATTCCTGGTCAAATAATCAAGGGGAAAGTGACAAAGCTGACGAATTTCGGGGCATTTGTGGAGCTTGAGCCGGAGCTGGAAGGATTGTTGCACATTTCGGAGCTTGCCGACCACAAGATAGAAAAGCCTCAGGATGTTGTCAAGCCCGGCGATGAAGTTGAGGTCAAGATTCTAAAGGTTGATACCGAAGCCCGTAAAATAGGATTGAGCCTTAGGCGGGCACAGTGGGCCGCAGAAGAGCAATCATCTGGGCCTGCGCAACATCAAACGCCGGCATCGGTTCAGACGGTTATTTCTGACAGCGATAAGGATGAAATGATAAAATTGAAGGAGGAAGCCGGTAACCCTGAAGAAACTGAGGCTAAACCGTCCGGAGAAGGTGAGACAGTTATGGACAGCAATGTTGAGCAGGTTCCGGCTGAAGAGGCTCAGGGAGCTACAGAGGCAGAGAACCAAACGGGCAGCGATTAATGGCTCGGATGAAAAAATCCATTCCGATACCAAAAAAATAGAAGTTGATTTTAGATATTGTCAAACTGCACATAACTATCTAAACCCGTATGTATATTTGGTCGATACCATAGGCGCATTGAGTCTGGTTAGGAGATTATCGTCCTATAAACCGTAAAAAGAGAGACAGGTTTGCCCTTATGGCTGGAGTCGGAAGATTTTTGGCTGGGCAGGAGTGAGCTATAGCATTTGATGTTACTATAAAAGAATATCTCAAGGAGATTGACGAGGCACCTCTGCTGACGATGGAGCAGGAGCATACGTTAGGCAAGCGGATAGTTGAGGCAAACGACCCTGAGGCGAGAGAACAACTGGTGCGGAGCAATCTTCGATTAGTTGTTAATATTGCAAAGAAATATGCCGACCGCGGAATGAGTCTTGGTGATTTGATAGAGGAGGGCAATTTAGGTCTCATCAAGGCAGTGGATTACTTTGACCCTGAGCGGGGCACCCGCTTCAGCACATACGCGGCGTGGTGGATAAAACAAAGTATTAAACGTTCATTGCTGATGAACATTCAGCCGGTGCATATACCTACCTATATGGTTGCATTGATAAATCAATGGCGTCATACTCAGGCAGAACTTGAAAGTAAACTCGGCAGAACACCTGAAGTCAGAGAGATGGCTGATGTTTTAAGGCTGCCACTTCGAAAAGCAAAGATTATACATCAAATTGTCAATATTCTCGGCACTATGAAGGATACTTCCGGTGACGATGAGTCGAACGAAGAGCAAACGCTTGAGGCGACTTTGGAAGACCATGATACCAGTAAGCCCGAAGATTCAATGGTAGCAGACGAAGAAAAAGAAAAGGTTTTGAAGCTGCTCGATGAGATAGACTCGAGGGAGGCCAATGTCTTGAGGCTGCATTATGGTCTGGATGGTCGCAAGCCATTGACATTAAAGCAAATCGGGGAGAAGCTGGACCTGACACGAGAAAGGATTCGTCAGATTCAGCGTGAGGCGCTTATGAAGCTTTATGAATATATGAACGAAGATTAGCGCTGAATAAATTAAGACAACAGAACTTGCATTTCTTCAATAATATGTTAACAATATAGAGCAGAAAGATAATCTGTACGTTTAGCCGGCTTTATGTAGATAAATATCAGGCAGGGGAAATAAAATGGGAACAGAAGTCATTGAGCTGGGAAGATATATTCGCAGCATAGCAGACTGGCCGAAGAAGGGGATTTTATTTCGTGACATTACGCCATTGTTAGCTGATGCAAAAGCATTTTCAGCGGCGATAGAAGCATTGTGTGCTGATTTTAGGAAGGCGGATGTCAAGTATGTCGCTGCTGTTGAGGCAAGGGGCTTTATATTCGGTGCGGCAGCTGCAAAAAAACTCGGAGCGGGCTTTGTGCCCATACGGAAGAAAGGTAAGCTGCCTTTTAAAACTGAAAGCGTCAGCTACGATTTGGAATACGGGACCGACACATTAGAAGTACATCGTGACGGTATGAAGAATGGAGCTAAGGTTTTGATGGTTGATGATTTATTGGCGACAGGGGGGACTATGGCCGCGGCGTGCAAACTTATCGAAAAGATTGGGGGACAAATTGTAGGGATAACGTTTCTAATAGAGCTTAGCGAATTAGGCGGTCGAGAGAAGCTTGGCGGGTATAACATTAAGACTGTTATATCTTATTAACTCAAAGTAAAAAAACGAAACTCATTATGAGTCCCTTTTAAGTGACGGTGTTCCTGTTTTTTGGAGTCTAAATAACCAAACGTCGGCTCCAAGGAAGTTTTTGTAGTCTATACAGGTCAGGTTTTTATCCAGAAATAGCAAAAACTGCCTATCAGGAATTTTGTGGGCTCGGATGTACCAGATATATTGCGGTTTTTCAGCGCGAATGGTTTTGACAATTTCGGGTATGTCCTCTTTTTTTTGGCCAATGACATCGACTCTTCTATCTGAGCCAAATTTTTCGAAGTAATAATCGAAAAACTTGTCAAGCCCACAGGAGATAATCAAGGAATTTTTATGGGAAGGGTCCTGCTTAACAATAAACTCAACCGCTTCACGAAATTGCTGTTTATGAGGCATGGAGTAGAAATCCAGACAAAAAACAAGATGGCTCACAAGCAAAGCGGATATTATCAATAATAAGGCTGCATGATACCTGAAACGAATTGGTATTCGAGCAATCGAACGTGACAGCAGCAGATAAGCGGCCGGCAGGGAAATAATGAGATTTCTATAAGTCAGTATCGGTGTTGAAACCCTGGATTTTATGTAAACAGTTATAAAAGGTACTATCAACCATAAAACAAGCAGCATGCCTTTGGATATGAACATGTCCTTATATTTACGCGATTTGACCGCACAATATAAGCTGTAAATGAGGAGAAAAGCATACATTAAAACTACAAACAAACATACTTCTTTAGAATTCTTATTCGGAAAATAGCCGCTGGGATTATTGTATAGAAAGCCAAAATATTGTATAATGGTGCTCCCAAAATCTTTCGGTGCTGGTATCCAAGATGTGGCATGCATAAACTTATCAAGCATTATTATAAAGCAAGGCAAAAATGCAGCCACAATTGCAGTGTATATTCCGAGGATATGCAGCCACTTTCTGGGTTTTAATATAAAGTATATAGCCGTTACCAATCCCTGGAGGAATATCAAGTAGAGACCAAAATAATGCAGGTAACAACAGACCACTGCAGTTGCTATGTAACCAAATATTACCTGTGGTGAAAGCCTGATTTTATCTGATAATCCTTCAAGTATTGATATCCAGAAACAAGCCGGCAGTACCGAAAACAAAAGCAGCAGCGAATATGCTCTTGCCTCTTGACTATAATAAACAGGGCTCCATAAAACGGCCGTAAAGGCAGCAGCGAATAAGCCCTCTCTGTACGAATAAAGGCGGGTACCAAGCCAATACATCGCGAGAATCGCTAAACCACCACCAAGAGCGGACGGAAATCTTAAGAGCCACTCCGAATCACCGAGGTATTTCTCAACAAAATAGAGCATTATCTGATATCCGGGGGGATGCAAATCATAGCGAATATGTACGAGGACCTCGGACATATTGTCATAGTTGCTTAGTGACCAGCTGGCAAACTCATCATGCCATAAAGACTGCTTAGTAAGCCCATAAAATCTGAGGAAAAAGCCAAGTACAACTATGCCAAACAATAGCAGAAAGACTTGTTTTTTGGCTGGTTCTTCCTTTTTGGGCAGCATTATAGATTCCTAAAATAAAACGTGACAAAAACCAATTTGATATTATGTAAATAATATAGACATTTTGCTTTTGAAGCTATCAAATAGAGCAATTAAATACATTTTTTTGCGATAGCGATTCGGTCGTTGTTGTGGAAGTCTTTTTCGATTTTTATTTCTTCAAAGGCAGTGGTCATTTCGAGCATTTCTTTTACAGCCTGGCCCTGGGCGTAACCAATTTCAAACATCAAGGCGGCATCGGGTTTGAGGAACTGGTCGGCTTTGTCAATTATCCTTCGGTAGATATCCAGGCCGTCGGTTCCGGCGTAGAGAGCTAATTTCGGTTCGTAATCTTTTACGTTCTTTTCGAGCTTTTCAAACTCGGTATCGCTTACATAAGGCGGATTGGAAACGATTAAGTCAAACTTTGCCACATCCAGGTGAGAGATAAGAGGATCGAACAGGTCGCCGCATAAGAGCCTGATTCGGTCATTGAGCCGATGCTTTTGGATATTCTGGGCAGCCATGTTGAGGGCAACATCGCAGATATCCGTTGCATTGATATCGGCATGTGGGAAATTTTTGGCGATTGCAACGACGATACAGCCGCATCCGGTGCATAAATCACAGACCAGCTGCGTGCCGGTGCGTGTTCGCAGAAATTCTACGGCACGCTCGACAAGCAATTCGGTTTCCGGACGAGGGATGAGACAGTCCGGGGTGACGGAAAACTCCATGGAATAGAATTCAGTTTTGCCGGTCAGGTAAGCGACAGGTTCGCTTTTTATGGCGCGGTTTACCAAATTGTGCAATGTGTCAAGCTGCTGTTTGGCAACGGGTTTGTCGAATTGAGTGTATAGTTCGATTCGCTTTAGCTGCAGGACGTGAGAGAGTAGAAGTTCAGCACTGAGGCGTGGGGAATCGATGGCCTTTTCTGTGAAATAGTTTGTAGTCCAGTTTAAGAGCTTTTGTATCGTCCAGTTCTGCATTGCCAGATTATAGCCGGGGCAAAGAAAAGTGAAAGCCAAAAGGAGCCTGGAGAGGCGGTGGGATTGAAATTGGGTTTGCTCGGGGTTATTTGGGTTTGATTGGGTTTGTTTTGCGGGAGTGCGAAGGGGTGGTTCATTTTCATAATCCTCTGCTAAATAAGAGTTTAGTTTCATTTTAGCTTTTCGTAAATTGGGTTTGTTTTGCATAATTGCTCGCTTTTGATCGGTCGGAGTTTCTGACGCAGGTATAGACAAGCGAGAAATTCGAAATCCTAATATCGAAATCCAAAACAAATTCAAAATCCAAATAACCCAAATTCAAAACAAATTCGAAAATTAACTCCGCCAGAGACGGAAACAGACGTTCCCCTTAATAGGGCGAAGCTGCGCGTTTGGGACGAAAAAAGCTCACCACGAAGGCACGAAGTTCACGAAGAAAAGTCATAACTACTTGTAAAATAAGAAGTTAAAAATGGTGAATTTTTTTAGAATTTTCGGAATTTGGTTGAGAGTACCTGCGCATTTGGCCGATTCGTCGCTCGTCGTTCGTATGTCGTTGGTTGTCCTAAGGACTCTCCCGCAAGTCCCGTTGGGGACACCTTACGGTGGGACACCTGACGGTGCTGACGGAGAAGCCGACTACGTCGGTGACTGTTTTAACTACTTATGCAATAAGTAATTAAATAAACTTTATATATTAAATCGGTCAGTTCGAATATAATGGCAAGTATATGAAAAAGTCATTAGCACATTTGCCTCAGGATAAACAGGATGAGCTTGAGCTGATAAGGGACATCATCCTTGAAAAAATCCCCGATGTGCGGTATAAGAAGGAATACCGGATTACAAGGAAGCAGTTGGAGTATTTGGGTAAGCGTGTGAAGGTGCTGCAACGATTAACAAACAAGGTTTGCAAAGAGAAGATTGAAAGCTTTGTATGGCTGTAGAGAAATAAAAGAGGTTGGATTTTAAATGAAATTGTTTTCTCAAAGAAAAAGCCTCAAGACAATTAGAAGTATAATTCAAGTTGACTCTATGGATGCGGCGTTACGTAACCATCTATGGAATGTTTTAACGTTTGCTTACTGGAGTAAAGGAGCAGAGTGTTTTCAAAAAAATAGTAAATTGGAAGCTTTGTGCCATGCCTTTTGGCACCGTTACTTTGAAAAAACCATCGATTGTATGCCTAACTATTGGCCTGTAATTCTTGCCGAGCTTAAAAACGAATTTTTTACGTGTAAATGGAATGAGGTTTACGACTTTATAGAATTTGTTGCAACTTTCTACCCAGAAGAATCTTGTGGAGAGGTGAATAAAGAATTTATCAATATTTGCAATATTGTCTTAAAAGATGATTTATCAGCATATCGTTTTATTGAGGGCAAGATTGTCCAGATATCTTCTGAAGAAGAAATTAATGAGATAGAAAAAGCATTGGATATTCCCACACCATTAAAGCCAGTCAAAGAGCATTTGACAAAGGCTTTGAATTTACTGGCAGATAGGAAAAAACCAGACTATGGCAACTCTATTAAAGAATCGATACTTGCAGTTGAAGCAATCTGTAGGTTAATAACCAAAAATCCCAAGGCAACATTAGGCCAAGCTTTAAAAGAAATAGGCAAAACAAATACAATAGAAATACATCCAGCTTTGAAAAATGCTTTTGGTAATTTATACGGATACACAAGTGATGCAGATGGTATACGGCATGCTTTATTGGAAAAAGCTGATTTGGATATTGAAGATGCAACATTTATGTTAGTTTCTGTTTCTGCATTTATTAACTATCTCAGATCAAAGTTATCAAAAGCTGATATTAAGATTGGTTAAAACATTATATTTAGATAAAGAACCGGTCTTGTAGTGAATG
>Ga0209777_10006294_pt1 | contig 13382 bp, 16 predicted proteins | sample FrelakmetHBP12HB_FD_187147 | JGI IMG/M metagenome (GOLD analysis project Ga0209777, IMG submission 187147) | Freshwater lake sediment microbial communities from the University of Notre Dame, USA, for methane emissions studies -HBP12 HB (SPAdes)... | ecosystem: Environmental > Aquatic >...
CAAAAAGCTTGAATTTTCCCCCGAAAAGCTGAAAAGAGTATTCAAAAAAGCCGCTACCTGTGATAAATTATGGATAATTGCCCAAAAACTCATAAGACGGAGCGGCTTTATGAGCATGTTATCACAGATATGGTTCAAGGTGCAAACGACCCTTTTCCCCTTCATAGAGGAAGTATTTGGGGGAGTTAGCGAAAAAGAAAAAGAATGGGAAAACTTATCACTGGAAGGGCTACAAGCTGCACATTGATTGGGCGGACGGCGAGATACCTGTCAGTGTAATCCTCACGAGCGCGTCGGTGCACGACAGTCAATCGGCGATACCGTTGGCGAAGATGACGGCGTGGCGTGTAACGAATCTTTATGATCTGATGGATGCGGCTTACGATGCCGAGACGATCCGGCAGTTCAGCGAATCGCTTGGGCATGTGCCGATCATCGACCACAATCCCAGAAAAGGCGAAAAGATTGAAATGACGCCTGAGAAAAAGCGTCGTTATGACGAGCGTTCGACTGCGGAACGCGGCAATTCGTTGCTCAAGGAACGATTCGGCGGGATCAATGTCCGCGTCAAAGGGTATGTAAAGGTTTTTGCGCATTTGATGTTTGGGATCGTTGCGCTGACCGCAAACAGATTATTGAATCTTTTGATGTGATCGCTGATTAAAATAGCAAAATAATAAGCCCCTCGACAAGGGGCTGCGGATAAGTGTTTTTGAAAAATGATTTCGAAGGGCAGAATTCGCAGAATCGGGTAAAAATCGCTAAGATTGGAGAAATATCAATGCTCCAACTCATATCAAACTATACCTTGAGCAAACTTAAGATCGTTTTTCAAGAGGCTCATTTGTAAGAGCCGTTTTTAGGCTGCGCGTTGAAAAGAAATGATAATCATCTTAAAATATTGTCTATGAGCGACGGCACAAAGTATGTGATTTTGCTTGGCGACGGCATGGCGGACAGGCCAATCCCCGAGCGCGGAGGGCAAACGCCTCTGATGATAGCCCGGACACCGAGCCTCGACGCCATGGCGTCTCGTGGCTTATTCGGGATAGTGCGGACAGGATCGGAAAATCTGCCGCCGGGAAGCGACATAATGAACATGAACATCATGGGCTATCCCGCAGAGCTATATTACACAGGTCGCGCTCCTCTCGAGGCGGCAAGCATGGGCATAAAGCTTGGGCAGGACGACGTTGCTTTCAGGGTGAACCTTGTGACGCTGCGGCCTTCGGGAAAAACCGCCATCATGGACGATTATTCGGCTGGCCACATTTCCACGGATCACGCCGCCGAGATAATCCGTCTCGTGCAGAAGGTGCTTGGAGACGGTGCGCGAACGTTCTATCCGGGCAAGAGTTACCGGCACCTGATGGTGTGGCGGGAGGGGCCGGCAGACCTCGATCTAGCGCCCCCGCACGACATTCTGGGGCAGGAGATAGCGGGGTATCTTCCGCGAGAGCCGAAGCTGATCGAGTATCTGGAAAAGTCAATGGAGCTGTTGCGCGATCACCCAATCAACCAGCTTCGCCGCGCCCGCGGCCTGAAACCCGCCAACAGCCTGTGGTTCTGGGGGCAAGGCAAGAAGCCGGCCATGCCGAAGTTCTCCGAGAGGTGGGGACTTACCGGCGCCGCCGTGAGCGCGGTTGACCTCATCAAGGGCATCGGCGCCATCGTGGGGCTGGATGTCCCCGAAGTCAAAGGCGCCACCGGCTACCTCGACACCAACTACGAAGGCAAAACCCAGGCCGCCCTCACGGCGCTGGAAAGCGGCGATTTTGTTTTTCTCCACGTCGAGGCGCCGGATGAGGCGGGTCATAACGGAGACATTGACGCCAAGATCAAGGCCATCGAGGACTTCGACGAGAAGATAGTCGGGCCGATGATCGAGGGATTGAAAAAATTCGGCTCATGGCGCGTTCTGGCCCTCCCAGACCATGGGACGCCGATCAGCGCGCGGACTCACGTGAAGGATCCCGTGCCCTTTGCGCTGCTCACATCGAATGACCCTGTGTCACCGGGCCGCAAGACACGATTCGAAGAAGTGCTGCCGCTGGACAATCCGGAAAAGCATCCGAATTATCTCCCGAGCGCGAAGGAACTAACAAAGATGTTCTTCGGGAAGGAGTAAAGCATCATGGGACGCATCGAGATTTCCCCCGAGCGCTGCAAATCGTGCGGCTTATGCGCCGAGGCGTGCAAGGAAAAGTGCATCGTCATTGAAGGAGAGATCAACGCCGCGGGTTATCAGGTTGCGCTGTTCGTGGGCGCGGATAAATGCAAGGGGTGCGCAATCTGCGCCGAAATGTGCCCGGACGTCGCAATCGAAGTCTATAAATAATTAACATGGCAGAACAACCTAAAAGAGAGCTTGTGAAGGGCAATGTGGCCATAGCGAGGGCGGCGATCGAGGCCGGCTGCCGCTTCTATTTCGGCTACCCCATCACTCCACAGAACGACATTCCGGAATACCTGGCGCTGCATCTGCCGCTTGTGGGGGGGACGTTCCTTCAGGCGGAGAGCGAGATCGCCTCGATAAACATGTGCCTCGGCGTGGCGGCGACGGGGGGCCGCGCGATGACAAGCTCATCCGGCCCGGGCCTGAGCCTGAAGCAGGAGGGCCTCTCTTACATGGCGTCGAGCCAGTTGCCTGTGGTGGTGGTGAACATCATGAGGTCCGGCCCCGGACTCGGCGGCATCAGCCCCAGTCAGGGGGATTATTTCCAGGCGACTCGCGGCGGAGGACACGGCGATTACCGGATGATAGTGCTCGCGCCGAACAGCTCCCAGGAGATGTGGGACCTTACCATCCTCGCCTTCCACCTCACGGACAAATATCGCAACCCCGCGCAGATACTCGCTGACGCCGTGCTCGGCCAGACAAGCGAGGCGATCGAGATCAGGCGCCCCACTTTCGACGAGCTGCCGCCAAAGGAATACATCGTGAGCGGCGCGAAAGGCAGGCCGAAGCGTGTGATCAAGAGCCTCTTCCTCGGGGAGGGCGAGCTGGAGGCGCACAACTGGCGCCTGTATGAGAAATACAAATGTATACAGGCTAACGAAGTAAGGTATGAGGAATATCTTACAGAAGACGCCGACATGGTAGTCGTCGCTTTTGGGATATGCAGCCGCATATCCCGCGCCGCGATAGACCTCGCCCGCAAGAAGGGCATCAGGGTCGGCCTCTTCCGCCCGATCACCCTGTGGCCCTTCCCGATGAAGCAACTGAGGGATCTGTCGAATCGCGTGCACAAACTCTTGAGCGTCGAGCTGAACACCGGCCAGATGGTCGAGGACATCCGCATATCCGTTGGTGACCAGGCCCAGATATTCTTCTACGGACGCCCCCCCGGCGCGGGAAGCCTGCCGTATCCGGAAGATGTATTAGCGCAGATCGAAAAGTATGCAGGAGATTAGAATATGGAAATTCAATTTGATACGGTGATTTTCAAGGAAGGAAAAAGCTTTGTGGCTTATTGTCCTGAATTGGATGTATCAAGTTATGGCGCCAGCTTGGAAGAAGCGCGCAGGATGATAAAAGAAGCCGTTTCTCTTTTCCTTGAAGAGGCTGAAAAAATGGGTACACTTGAAGAAATATTGAGGGAAGCCGGGTACGCTTCCAGAAAGATCAAGGGGAAAAAAATTTGGAATCCTCCTCTTATATACTCTTCTGAACGAATGGAAGTGCGGGTTTAAGGTTTATGGGTAGAATCGGACCGACTTCGTCGGAAATCTTAAGGCGTATTTTCGAGAAAGCAGGATTTCGCCTATCCAGAATACAAGGTGACCACATGGTTTTAATAAAAGAGGGGATCAGGAGACCGGTCATAATATCAATAGGAAAAGAAGTTCCGGTTTTTATTATAAGAAACGACCTAAGAACGGCGGGGATAAGCAGAGAGGAATATTTGCGCTTGCTCAATGATACGAAATGATTTCTGAAAATGAATATTGGCACTCGAAGGCGGGAAGCCTGCCGTATCCGGAAGACATGCTCGCTCAAATTGAAAAATATGCAGGTGATTAACTCTAAACAATTGAGAGGGGTACCAAATGATTAGCAAAGTTGAAATAGAGAATTTTAAGAGCTTTGAAAAAGCATCGGTAGAACTGCGGAAATTTAATGTCTTGATCGGGCCAAACAACTCTGGTAAAAGCAATTTCTGCGCCGCATTTAAGTTGGTTCATGAGATGGCGATACAACCTGGTTTTGAAGTATTTTTTGATAAACTGAGGGTTTCCCAATTAGCGAGATTAGAAGGAAAGAATATAAAACTTTCTTTTAGGATTCAAGAAAATGGAACTTTTTATTCCTATGCGGCCCAGCTTCGCGAAGAAAGTCCATTCTTGATCCGTGAAACAATAAACGAAAATACCCCTGATTCTATAACCAGAGAATTAGGTCAAAAGGTAAAAATGAAAGATAAAGAAGTTATTTTCCCGTCATTGAGCCCTAACGATAGTATTCTTTTTCATAAGGCTATGGCTAAGAACGTTAAACCTTTAATGGTCACTGCCAAGGTCTTCACCTCGACATATTTCTATCGCTTTATTCCAGGTTCAATACACACACCCGCTTTTTTTAAGAAAGATACCCCCATTAGAATTGAGGAAAGCGGTTTTGGTCTTCCCGCTGTGTTAGATCATCTTCTTAGAAAGAACAGGTCCTCTTTTGATAATATCGAAAATAAAATAACAAACAAATTCAAAGATATAAAAGAAATTATTCTCAACAAAATGGATATTCCGGAACAAAATACTATCTATGAAGGCCATGTGATTGCTTTCAAACTGAAAGGAAGAGAAGAACCCATTGAATCACATCACATTTCTGATGGAATAAGCTATTTTCTATTGTTTCTTACACTAATGCATTTGCCAGATAAGCCCTCGATCATATTTATTGAAGAACCCGAGAATGGCATCCATCCGTCCAATTTAAAGGAAATAATAGGCCATATCAGGGAGCTTGGGGAAGAAAATAATTGCCAAGTAATCATTACAACCCATTCTCCATATCTGTTGGATTTTGTTAAAACGGAGGAGGTTTTGATATTCTACCGAAAAGAAGATGGCCCCACACAAGTAAGAAGAATGGAAGATGTTCCCAATGTAAGAGAGAAGCTCAAATACTTTATGCTAGGCGAATTATGGACTGAAAAAGGGGAGAAGGGTCTTATTGAGGAAATAGAAAATGCCAAGGATTAAATTTTTTGGTGAAGGGCCTGATGATGTTGGAAAACATGAGGCGGAAAACCAAGATTCATCTTTGCAGGCAATTGTGAAAAATATTATTACTAAGCGCATAAAAAGGGATGTTAATTTTGATTACAAGGCCTTCCATATTAAAGAACTCAAAATACATGGGGGCGGATTTAAAAGAAAAGCTGAAAGGGCAATAGAAAACGCTAGCAGGGAAGGATTTGACGCCGCGGTATTTGTTGTTGATCAAGATGGTGATAATGAAAGGATTAGGCAACTTCAGGAAGGAAGGCAAAACGCCCAAACTAAGGGTCTTTACTTTAATATGGCGCTGGGTGTTGCAATAAGAGAACTTGAAGCATGGTTACTGGCGGACCAAGATATTAGAAGAAAGCATTTCGGACCCAAAGGGGGCGATGATCTTGGTGACATTGAAGCACTCGAACATCCTAAAGATAAACATTTTAAAAGGCTATGTGAGATATTATTCAAGGCCCAACGGTTCGGAAATATCCCCTCGAGATGTGAATTGAAGTTAATTCTCGCGCAAGAATCGAAACCGGAAACAATAGAAAAGAAATGCCCCAAAGGATTCAAACCTTTTAGAGATGAAGTAGAAAAAAATCTAGTCCCTCTATTTGCCTAAACGTAGGTTGATTAAAATGACAACAGAAATAAAACAAGCCCTGGCTGAACTGCGGGACGCCCTTCAGAAGTTGCTTGGGGACAATCTGCTCGAGGTGCGGCTGTTTGGGTCGAGGGCGCGGGGGGACGCGGAGCCGGACAGCGACGTGGACGTCTGCCTGCTTGTAAAGAGGCGTTCGCGGATGTTGAGGGGGAAAATTTTGGATATTGCCGCGGAATTATCTTTAAAATATGAACTCTTGATAATGCCGCTCATCATGACTCCAGCCGAGCTTGCGGACGAGGAAGACATGGAGACCCTGCTTTACAGCTCGTTGATGAAAGAAGGGATCGTGATATGAGCGCGGAAGGAGTAAACAGGAAGCTCAGGTTGCTGATGCGTAAGAGCGAGGACGAGCAAAAGGCTGTAGAAAACCTGATAAATTCAGGCCATTATCGGATAGCTATTTCCCGTTGCTATTTCGTTGTATTTTATGCGGCATCCGCTTTGCTCGCCTTCCACGGAAAAGCGTTTTCAAAGCATTCCGCTGTCGTTTCATTTTTCGGCAAAGAGTTCTCCGCTAAGGATGCGCAAAGTAAAAATATGCACAGGATACTTCTCGACCTGTTCGATCTGCGAAACGACGCAGACTACAAGTTATCCGAAGACCCGAAAGAAGAAGATGCCCGCAAGCAACTTGCGCTTGCCGTGAAATTCCACGATTGGGTTGAGAGTCAATTACCGTTATCGGGATAACCAACAAGGAGAATCATCATGGAGGAGAAGCAGGAGAAGAAGGTATTTTCGAGGCCCAAGTGCCTGACGGACGTGACGTTCAGTTTTTGCGGCGGCTGTGGTCATGGGATAGCGCACCGGCTTGTGGCCGAGGCGATTGACCATTTCGGCATCCGGGAGGACACCATCGCGGTTTCGCCGGTGGGCTGCGCGGTGTTTCTTTACAACTACTTCGACATTGACACCGTCGAGGCGCCGCACGGCCGCGCGCCGGCGGTCGCCACCGGCATCCGCAGGGCGCTGAAGGACAAGTGGATACTTGTCTACCAGGGGGACGGCGACATGGCCGGCATCGGCACGTCGGAAATCATTCACTGCGCGAACCGCGGAGAAAACCTATCTGTCATTTTCATCAACAACACCACCTACGGCATGACCGGCGGACAAATGGCCCCGACAACCCTGCTCGGCCAGAAAACGACGACCACCCCTTACGGCCGCGATTTCAGAAGCGACGGCTACCCGATCAAGATCACCGAGCTTATCGCGCAGATGGACGCGCCCGCGTTTGTCGCGCGAGTGAGCCTCGACAGCCTCGCAAACATCAAAAAGGCGAAGCGCATTATCAGGCAGGCGCTCGAGACGCAGATAAAACACCTCGGCTTTTCCCTTGTCGAGGTGCTTTCCCCCTGTCCCACTGACTGGGGCATGACGCCGTCGCAGGCGCGGGAGCGAATAGAAAAGGAAATGATCCCGTATTATCCTCTCGGCATACTCAAAGAAAAAAGGGAAATGGATCACTACTGATGGAAAACAGCGTTGTGATGAGCGGGTTCGGGGGACAGGGTGTGCTCCTAATCGGGAATTTGCTCGCGCAAACGGCGATGAACCAGGGCCTCGAGGTGGCCTACATGCCGAGCTATGGCGTTGAGATGCGTGGGGGAGCCGCGATGTGCACCGTCGTGATGGCGGACCGCATGGTGAGCAGTCCCGTCATCGGGCGGCCCGATGCCCTCATCGCCTTCACCGGCCCCGCTCTCGAAAAATTCGTTAAAAGGGTGCGGGACGGCGGCCTGCTTATTATAAACACCGCCATGGCGCTCATAGAAAAAGTGGGACGCAACGACATAAGGATCATCGGTGTCAATCTTCGGGAGGAAGCCGAAGCGATCGGCAACCCCCGCGGCATAAACATGATTGCGCTGGGCATCTACCTTGCGCAAACGAAAATCGTCACGATAGAAGAAATCGAAGCCACGTTCCCGGATGTAATTGCTGAGAAATATCACAAATTCATACCATCCAACATGGAGGCGATAAAGAAGGGAATGGAAATAGGCGGTAGACATTAGGCTTTAGGGGCGCCACCTGCTGCGCCTCTATAGTAAGAAAGGATACGATTTATGGGCGGCGAAGATAGAGAGGTGAAGGTTGGTGAGAAGATACAGGAGCTGAGGGAGGATATGGCGATGTCCCTCGAGGAACTGGCGCGGCGCTCGGGATTAAGCCCCGCGATGCTCAGCCAGATCGAGAACCACATGGTCAGCCCACCCCTCGGAACCCTTATCAAGATTGCGCGCGGACTGGGAATGGACGCCGGGGCGTTTTTCCGCAGTGATTCGGAGGGCCAGCCGTTCAGCCTGGTGCGACACAACGAGCGCAAGCGCATAAGCCGGGTCGCCAGCAAGGAAGGTGTAAACTACGGCTACGAATACGAATCTCTGGGCTACGACTTTCAGGGCCGCAGGATGGAGCCTTTCTACATAACGTTAAAGCCGTCCCCATTCGAGGACAAGGGCCTTTCGACTCACGACGGTGAAGAATTCATCTACGTGCTCGAGGGCAAGATGGACCTCGTGCTTGGGGACCACCACGACGTGCTCGAGCCGGGCGACTCAATTTATTATAAAAGCACCCTTCCTCACCGCGTCGGCGCCCATGGCGATAATGAAGTAAAAATACTGGCTGTATTGATAACCACAGAGGAAATACTATAGGTGAACGAAGTGGCGGCGGCGCCATTGGCTTTAGCGTCAGGCTTTAGGATGTTGTTGAATAATGAGGTTTGTTATTATTGATGATGGACAGGAATGTCCGTCCTCCTAATATAATCAATAAGTTATAGGAGGGCGGACATTCTTATCCGCCAGAGAAAATCATTTTTCAACCTGTTAGGATGACAATATAGATCATCTAGCCTATAGCCTACAGCCTTTCTACAGTTACTTGACAATCGGAAGAGATAATTTGATATTATTGCCGTGGCCGAAGCGGTTAAATTATTCGGCGCGGCGCTGGACGCTTCAGACGCTCCCCAGCGAATAGCCCTCAAGCTCGCATGGGCTGAAGCGCTGGCAGGAAAACGGGTCGCATCCAACGAACCCAAAGACCCCTACGACGCAATTGCCCTTCCCCTCGCGGGAAAATTTCCGGATATATTTAAAGCATCGGGGAAAATGAAAATCCCGGGCTGGTTTGCGCCGCGTCCCGACCATGACGAGGTCCGCGAATTTTCCATTGATAAATATCGCCTTTTACTTAGCGATCATCTCGAAATCAGCCAGGCGCAGGATTGCGCCGCTTTCGTTCAGAAGAAAATCCTCCCGTCAATATCGGGGATGTTCGCCGTTGACCATTCTCTGACCGCGGGCGCGTTTCTTGCCCATGCGGATTTTCGCGGCGCCGGAAATGTCGCCCTGATCGTTCTCGATTCCCACTTCGACGCCGTCCCCACAAAACTGCGGGCGCCTAAAGGGGTAAAAACCCCCATTTTCCCGCCGAAGGACACTCTCAACTGCGGCAATTTCATCGGCCACATGGTGAACACGCTTGGCGCCCAGCCTCAAAACATCGTTGTGATAGGCCCGTCGGACTACCCGCCGGAAAAAAAACCGAAAGAGGACGCTTCCGTCCGCAAGTTCCGTGACGTTTACATGTCCTTTATCGAGCAGGGCCTGACCGTGATTCCAAAGCGCAGGGTGAAACGGCCTTCCTTCGCCGAAGAATTCGACGATTTGCTTCTTGGGCTAAAAACCCCATACATCTACGTTTCGCTTGACGCCGACGTCGGGTCGTGCGCGTGCATGAATGCGGTGCGGTTTATGGACACGGTAGGGCTTGATGAAGGGGTTATTGTCGGCATTGCGCGCTCGATCCGGAGGCGCATCGAGGAGGGCAGGTTCGTCCTTGCGGGATTCGATGTGGCCGAGGTTGACGTTCACCTTCTGGGCCTGCCGGACCCCGACGGGCTGCCCGATCGCACGGTCGAGGTATGCGGCAATTTCGTTAAAGCTTTGCTGGGGTGCGAATTATGATAACTAAAAGAATGAAATTGGATGACAAAAAACGAAAAACGATCCTGAGGGCGCTTGCGGGGGCGGTGGGCGAGGCCAACGTCACAGGCAATCCCGCCATTCTCTACGGCTATTCGGGCACGAGCATGGTGTTTCCGAAGGCCGTGCCCGACTTCGTGGTGAGGCCACGCGGGACGGATGATGTTCGAAAAATCCTTGCGGTGGCCCGCAGGTATGGGGCGCCGGTGACGCCCGTGTCGAGCGGGACGCAGGAGCCGTCCACTTATCCCTTGTACGGCGGTATCGTCATAGATTGCATGGCGATGAACAGGATTGACGAGGTTAACGAGGGCGGCGGCTACGCGGTCATTGGGCCGGGCGTGACGATCGGGAAGCTTGCGAGGACTCTCACCCCGCTGGGGCTGCGGTGCACAATGGGGTCCTTCCCGCCCGGCATATCGGCGCTCGGCAACTACATCATGACCGCCGCGAACAGCCACCGCTCCAGCGGCATCATGGACGACATACTCGGCCTCGAGGTGGTTCTCGCGGACGGCTCTGTTATCCAAACAGGTAGCAAGGCATTCTCTCATACATATCCCTCAATGGGCTGGCATTATTCGTCAAACACCTTCCCGAACATCAAGAATCTCTTCATAGACGCAGGCGGGACGCTCGGTGTCGTCACAAAGGGCGCGGTGCGGGTGTATCGAATCGGTGAAGCGCAGGCCATGCCGGTCAGCGCATTCGAGGATTATCGAACGGCGCTTCAATACATGATTCGGCTATCCCGCGCCAACCTTGTGCAGCACGTCTGCTGCTGGCATTGGGCATTATACAGCATCATTGACCACTTGGGCCGTTATGGACGCGGCGCCCCGGCCGACGTCCTGGTCTACGATCCCTGGAAAAAGCCCGACGACCGGCCCTTCATACTCGCGGTACCCTCGATGGCGGGCTGCAAAGAGGTCATGGCCGCGTCCGAGGAAGCGGCAAAACGCATAACGATGGAGCTTGGCGGAAAAGTTTATACCGACGAATGCATCGAGTCATGGCCGGGCGCATACAAATTCTTCGCGGATCATTACCGCGATCATCTGCCGACCGACCAGTTCATGGGCGGATTCGGGGAAGGTTTTCCGATGATGCCCATGGTCATCGCCGACCCGAACCGCGTCGCGGGCCTCGAGGAATGGGGACTGAAATATCTCAGAAAATCGCCGCTCAAGCTGGGGCTTTCATATTACAGTCATGGCCTTGACCAGTGCCGCTCCATTTTCCTTCGCATGACCACTTTCCTGTCCCCCGAATCGAGTAAGAAGGAGATAGAGGTGGCGAGCAAGACGAGGACGAGGTATCTCGAAGAAGCTTTTAAAAAGTACGGCGCGATTCCGGTAAGATATGATTATGGCCACCCGCCGGGGGCGGTGTTAAAGAAAACCGGCGGCCACGCAAAGGCCATGAAAGCCATCAAGCAGGCGCTCGACCCCGATAACATCATGAACCCCGGCATGAGCGTTTCGATGTACGGGAAAATGGGGCAGGCTGTAGGCCGTAGGCGGTAGACTGTAGGGGCGCTGCTTGCTGTGCACTGGAGATAATGCTTGTCGCATATTCTAGAAGAAAAATAATCTGAGAAATCTGCGCAATCTGCGGTTTGAAAGAAAGGGAATCAATATGCTGAGCCGAGACGCCGATTATGCGTTTTACCTTTACACGTGTAACCGCTGCCGGGGCTGCACCGCCGATCGCACTCCCGAGATGAGGCCGGTGTGCGCCGCGTTTGCAAAGTTTGGCTTCTTCTCATATTCCGGCGGCGGCAAGGGATACGTTTCCCAGGGGATACTCGAAGGCAAGGTCAAGCCGAGTGAAGAAACGCTGCAAGTCGCCATGAATTGCCTCACCTGCGGCGCTTGCGCCCACATGTGCCCACCGGGCTTCGAGACCATATCGTTTATCCGCGACCTCAGGGATCATCTCGTCCGCAGGGGCCTGTACCTGAACGCGGCGCATCGCCAAGCGATCGAGAACGTCATCGAGCGCGGCAACCCATGGGGCATGGTTCAGGGAAAATCCGTTCCGCGGCACGAATTGCCTGTGGTCGAGGAGGGTATGGAACTGGCCTTATTCATGGGATGTCGCGAGCGATTGAAAGGGGGATCGCTCGAGGGCGCGATTAAAATACTCGATGCTGCGGGTGTATCGTATGGAATCATACCAAATGAGCCATGTTGCGGCGCGCCGCTGCTCGACCTCGGCAACAAATCCGCCTTCGAGGGCCTCGCAGAGTTCAACATCGAGCGATTGAACAGCCTGGGCGCCGAACGTTTACTTGCGCTGTGCCCTCACTGCGCCTCGACTTTGGCTGTAGAATATTTGAACTGCGGCGATCTCACGCCGGAGGTTGTGGCGCTGCCGCAGCTTGTGCATGAGTTTCTTGAGGATGGGCGGATCGAGTTTCGGGAAGAGGAGCTTTCTTTGACCGCCACCTATCATGACCCATGCCATCTGGGAAGGTTCATGGACGAGTACGATGCCCCGCGCGATGCGCTCGGCCAAATCCCCGGGCTTGAAATTGTGGAGATGGAGCGGACGAGGGAATCTGCGCTGTGCTGCGGCGCCGGCGGATGGATGGAGAGCATCGTGCCCGGGCTGGCGGCGTTTGCAGGCAGGGAGCGTTTGCGTGAAGCGAGGGCAACCGGCGCAGAAGCCCTGATAACCGCATGCTCCTACTGCACGGACTTCATGAGGCGAATGGCGGGGAAAAACACAAGAGTTCTGAACTTCGCGGACCTCGTCGCTGAACGTTTGAAATGAGCAAGAGTTTTTTAGCCGCAGATTTCGCAGATTAAAAGAAGAAGAATTTCACCACAAAGGCACGAAGAACGCCAAGTTTTTATTTTTCTGAATTCTTTGTGGACTTTGCGCCTTTGTGTTTAATAATCTGTGAAATCTATCCAGAAAATCGGGCCAGACGGCTCGTCCGGGACGGTTTATACTGAAAGGAGGCAAAGAGTAATATGGCGACCAGTTTATTCGAGCGGATGCGTTATTTTTATGGCAAATCGCCGCTCGCTCAGAAGGTGGCGGCGCCGCTGAAGGAGGGGGCGGTGGCCGAGGTGCAGTTCGAGGGCGACCCGGGAACCTACATGATGATCAAGGAGGGGGGGCGCAGCGTTTTCAAGGAGGGGAAGCCGAACAAGCCGCAGTTATACATGAAGTTCAACGAGGGCGCCGTAAACTATCTCCTCGAGCTTGAAGAAAAAGGCCTTGACGACGTCGAGGAATACGTCACGCGATTTTCCGAGTGCATTCTCGATCCCACGCCTGCGCGCAAGATCGAGCTTAAGTTGTGCGCAAACGTTGTGACTGGCGCGCGCATGGGGTATTTCGGCATGATGCGCCTCGGCGGGAAGAAAGCGCTGAACCTCGTAATGAGAATGGGCATCAAAGTGCCGAAGAAATTCTTGGGGGGCTGATTATGCTAAATCTTATCCAGAGGGATATGGCGCGTCGCGCGCTTGTGGCGG
>Ga0209777_10006295_pt1 | contig 13379 bp, 22 predicted proteins | sample FrelakmetHBP12HB_FD_187147 | JGI IMG/M metagenome (GOLD analysis project Ga0209777, IMG submission 187147) | Freshwater lake sediment microbial communities from the University of Notre Dame, USA, for methane emissions studies -HBP12 HB (SPAdes)... | ecosystem: Environmental > Aquatic >...
CCCTTCCTACCTACTCCACTTCATTCTAAAATCCTTTTATTTCATCGATATCATGAGCATATCTTTCAGAGATTACACCAATAACCTTCCCAGCCTTAGTTTTGATCTCCACCATTTTATCTCCAGTAAAATCTTTCATCTCTATAGCTTTATCTTTTATCATCTTTCTAGTTTCTTTGCCCGATTGCGGAGCCAGAAGAAGACCAGCAATAACTCCCGCAGTCAAACCAACTAAAATACCCAGAGTAACACCTTTGTTATCCATCATTCACTTCCTCCTTAATTTTTATTTTCTTGTGACAACCAAAACAGAATCCTACACCAGTTTTTAAATTAATATCCAATGAAGGATTATCATCCTCATGATAAGGACAAACAAGAAAAATCTCATCCATTTTTGATTCCTCCTCTTTTTATTTTTAACTCCATTGATCTGCCATCGCATTCGCAATTCCCTGAAAGGTCCTGCTTCTCACTTTCCACCTATCAGGATCGTTAGGAGTCTGATAATGTATCAGACTATATTTTTTCCCATCCCTTTTACCAATAATAAATTCTGGCTCTACCATATTCGTAGGAAGTAATTTGGGCAAATTTTTCAACCACAGACAAGTAGACTTCGGCACTGGATCACCAAAAAAATAAGGATGAATTATTTGATCTGGTCTACGCCATATCGTACTCATTACACCAATAGGATTTTCAATACATATTTTATCGATAGGAGCATTAGCTAACGCCATTACAAAATCAGCAGCCTCCTTTCTCTGTTGCGGACGATCTGGAAAGCGATGAGCAAACTCTGGTTTCATCCATTTATTTCCAGAAACCGTCAAATAAGTACAGGGAGGATGAGCAATCATCAAATCCCATTCCTCATCAAAAATCTTAAGAACGTCACCCTCTATATGTTTTCCTTCTCTCTCCGTGGGCAACAGATCACAGGACCAAGCATCATGACCATGTTTCGCAAAAGCATCACGAACAATTCCCGAAAATTCGCAAGCCACAAGAACACGCATTTTAGACATTTCCTATCCACTTATCTTTCCTCAAGACTTCTATTATTTCGTCACGATGTCCCCTAGGAGTATTCATTAACCATTGAGAAAATTGAGGACCGTTCATCTTTTTTATTCTATTAACTTCTTTAAAAAATTTTAGATTCAAAGATTGAATCAACAAAATCAACCAGCAAATTGAAGTAACAAAAGTAAATACTGCTGTCAGCCAAAGACCAAAAGTAGCATAACAAACAGAGAAAACCAACAAAACTATAAAGGAGCAAATACTCGTATGCTTAGGAGGTTTATGCTCATGAAACATAAAAGGTATCAAAGACAAAGAAAGAACAATTCCTCCAGCTGTTAAAGCTATATCTTGCCAACTCATAATTTTTATCTCAAATCATTCATTATTTCGGAGAAAGAATTATCATAAGGAACATTCTCATTAATAGGAACTTCCACTGTGTCCCTTTCTCCAGTTTTTAAATCGATAGCTCGAACCGTTGCAGCATAAATCAAACCGTCCTTTACTTTAGGTCTCACCAACAATCTAGCCGATACTGCTCTACGAACTCTTTTGTCCAGCATATCAAAATGAGTCATAGATATAAAAACTCTGCATTTCTGTCGCAATGCTTGGTCCATTAACCAACCAAAATTTTTATTATTTTTTGACGAAGACGCTCTAGAGTCAAACCATTCATAACTCTGATTAAAAAAGAAAGTAGTATTATCCAATCTGTTTTCTTCAGCATATTTAATGCATTGACGCACATCAAAATTATCCTCAGCATCGCTAAAACCATGTTTGATAATACGCCTGCCACGCTCCCTATCCTTTTTCGCCAAAAGTCCTACCACTGCTGTAATAAATGGAGGAGTTCTTCCCTCAATCGTAACTAAATCACCTTCCTCAATATCTTTTTCTATCGCAATTATTTCTCCCATTTGCCTATCTCCTTACACCTAGCACATATTTTTCTCACGCTATCTGCAAATTGAGCATCGCACGCCCAATCATGATCTCTAAGCATTTTGATCTTAAAACAATCGTTAATATTTTCGCAAATTTTTAAAACCTTATTCTCCATTTTCTCTCCTCAAAAATTATAAATTATCTCCATCAAAGAATACACGCATAACGAGAAAAGTAATACCGAAAACAAAATAATTGATATTCCCAAAAATACTCCCATCGTCATTACTTCCAAATATATCAACTTCTTCTTCCTATCAATCTCAAAGTTTTCACTCCATTTCGATCATCCAAAGTAGTTTCCTTATACTCTCCCAGCCACCATTCTCTATTTTTTCCATTAACTCTTTTTTCTTCTATGCTAACTATCTCCGTCAATCCTCCCTCATATCCAGAAATAACCACGATCATGTCTGGATCAAGACGAATTAAAAGATTATTTAACTCCCGAACCTTCATCTATCTAAACAATATCCTCATCTTCATCATCAATAAGATCATCATACATAAAATCAATCACCGTATCCACCGATTCCTCCAGCATAACTTTCAATCCATTGGCTTCCAACTCCGATATCTCTCCATGAGAGCGCATATAGCAACTACCATCCTCTCTAACGCCAAAAATAAAAACATATTTCGTATTCCCGTTCTCTATTTCCTCTTTGTTCAGAGTATTTAATGCACCTTTAATATCAGACTTAGCCTGCCCCATCCTTAAACTTCTAGTTAACTCCTTCTCCAAATCCACTTTGTCCATTTTCGCACATCTCCTTTATCACTCCAAAATCATTAAACTCTATAATAATACCGAGAAGCCAATTGTCGAAAAACTTCTTCGCTAATAGAAACAACAATATTTCCGCAAATAATGCATCTAACTGTCAAAATTTCTCCTTCTATTGGAGAACTGCCATAAACAATTTCGCAAAAAGTCTTCTCATTACATTTGGAACATTGACACTTTATCTTATCAGCATTCATTATAAACTGCTATTCCATTAGCTATGAACTACTATTCCATTAGCCACAAAATTATGATTAGTTTTCAAAGAAAGATCATAAACTTTTTCTATTCCTTGCTTCTCTATAGATATAATCTTTTCCCAATGAAAATCCGTAACAAAAACGTTATCACTAGCACAAGCTATGGAATCTCCCGCTTTGAGATCCTTAGTTTTCACCCAACCATCAGGAGTAAGAAGAGGATGATCATCCGTAATTTTTATACTTTTATTTTTCAGAGTAGACACTCTATAAACTAGTTTCTCTCCATTATCGATTAATTCTGAATCAGAGTTTTTCACGAATTTCGAATGTTTATCCAAAGAAATCACAGTTTCTCCGCACATTTCATCAATTCGTTTATATCTTCCATCGGAAATCCAAACCACTGTATCACCAGATAGACATTTTTCCAAACTATACATCTCCTATAATACCTCTGTCTAAATCATAAACAATTTTCCGGGCACCCCCAATAGCTTTTCCATGACGTTTCTTGGTAACGCTTATTTGTCGATGACCTATGGGATCCATTTTGTCATAATTAATAGAAATCATCACACTAGCCGCAAAAGGAAGACCAGCACGACTAAACGCAATACCCGACAATCCCGCAGGTTTATCCTGATCAAAAGTATCTCCCGTACTGGGATTCGTAGATATAATCACCAAATTCCTTCGAGATGCCAAAGATTTCAACCCATATCCTATTTCCAGCAGGGAGTCCCAACTTACTCCTAATTTTCCCTGAGAATCACAAAAAAGAGGAAGAGTATCGCAGCACACCACATCTGGATGAAAACTGTCTACTAGACCTTCTACTGTAGAAACTCTAAAATTATCTCCCTCTGCACTGTCTACTGTCAACCAATCATCTCTCTGCTGAGCTTTTTCCACCCAAGCCTTATAAGTAGACAATTTCACCATATCAGAGCCTGTCAACAGAGCCTCATTGGGCAAATCCATACCCAACTTTCTCGCTGCAATCGTATCCCAACGAAGATTCACTTCTTGATAAGACATCTCCGTACTAATAAACAATACCCGATGACCATCCAAGTAAGCCATAATACCAAAATATTCCAACAACCAGCTATTGTGAGTAACAATATCATTAGCCACAAAATTATGATTTTCTTTCAATGACAAATCATAAACATCTCTCTCTCCGATTTCGTCTATAGAAACAATCTTATCCCAAATAAGATCACTATTAGAAAAAGTTCTAAGTTCGTCTGAATCATATAACTCAGCAAATCTTTTAACTATATTACGACTTATTCCTCTATTTATCAACCAATTACCCTTAGATCCTCTAGCATGATGAGACACCTTAACGCATGACTCAGAACGATTATCAACTACTTTGTCCCACATATCCTTAGGAAAACTCTCAATTCTCGAGCATCTGAATCCATTGCCTTCAGATTTTAAATCGATTAACTTGCTAAGATTATCACGCTTATAACTTACCATATATTTGCCAATCAAAGAATTAAATTTATTGAGATTCTCTTTATCCAGAATATAAGTACTATAATTAAGAATTCCTAAACGCAAAAGTAAATGAGAAACCTGCTGTCTCAGTTTGTCTGAAATAGTACAATATCCTGTATATTTAGAATTGTGAGCTCTTACAGAAACTTCTCCATCCGTATCCCATAGAGCAGCCAACAAAACACAAATATTGTCCTTAGATAATTCAAAAACTAAATCAGGTAACTTCTTATTAGCAGATCTATCTCCGAAAATACCAATATCTTTTATCCACTGAGTTACTTTTCCAATAACATATTTTCTTTGACCTTTTTGATTAATCTTCGGTCTAGCAACATAATTGCCGTTTTCGTTAACAACTCTATCTCCAAAAAACTCTACGCACTCAGAAAACTTTTTAACAATTCCTTGATCAGTAGCAGATAATCGAGGACAATTCGAATCAGAACGACCACCCAAATATCCGTCCCCTATCAAAAATCCTAATAGCGTCAATTTATAATCTTCAATTTCATAATTTCCGAAATAGGGAAGTTCTCTCGGAGCAGCAATCCTATCCCCAACTTCGAGATCGCTCAGTTTCTTCCATCCATTAATAGTAAACAAGGGATGATTTTCCGTAATTTTAATTTCTCTACCAGTAGAGGTAACAACTTGATAAACAATCTTTTTACCATTATAAATCAATCTAGGATGGTGATTTTTTACTAATTTGAGAGTCCTCTCGTCCATGGATATCACCACGTTATTCTCCGTAATATCCTTAATTTTTACCAGTTTGCCACTAGCATCCAAGATCAAGGTATCTCCATCCTGACACTTTCCCACCTGTGGAGGACCATAAACCACAATGAAATCTCCTGGTTGCCATCCCATCATTTTTTCATCGAACATGGACAAACCCGTTTTAATGCCTATGCTCTCACCCTTCTCAATCTGCTTTTTTCTTTCAATGAATTCTTCCAGCCGAAGACCCACATCATGATCCGTATGACTCATTCGTATATTCGGCTTATGAACTTTCAAAAGGCTTTCCGTCATAAAACGAACAGCCTCCGTAGGATCCTCTACTTTTAACTTATCTATCCCTTCACTGATTATCCTTTCAGCCATTTTCTTCACGTAGAAATTTTTAACAATATCCACATAATAAATCACATCAGATATGCTACTAAACTCTCTTTTGGCAAAAATAAAATCCGTAAATTTCTCTATGATCATTCCTTTCGTAGGCAACGAATTATAATTAGACTCATGATCACAAATAAACTTATATACTTCTCCATACAAATTAAAATGCTCTGGAGTGATGCCTTTTAGCTTCGTCTCCGCAAAACCTCCCTCTATGGAAAGCATTGCCGTAATCAACTTAACCTCAGCACTTCTTTGATTCAACTTACCCGTTTTTCCTTATCGAAGTGAAAGAGAAATCACAGCACTCTTTAAAAATCTTTTCCATATCTCCAGAGAATTTGCCATTAATTTCCCTCAAGGCTACTCTATTCTCATCTATAATTTTGCTATCCACAGCACCATTCATGATCTTTTTCATAGCATCCATCAAACTTTCTGCATCAGAGTAAAATAATCCTTTGAGACCTAATTTCTCGTATACTTCCTGAGAATCTTCCAAAGAAAGAGGAATACATCCCAGATCAATAGCCTCCAATTCCGAATATCTCACACCATAAAAAGAAGTATTATCATAAAGGTTCACATAGGCAGCTGATTTAGTAGTTTCCGAAATAAGAAAAGTTTTGTTGTAACCATACTTGCAATAACTCATCAAAACATTTCCGTTAGAAACAATTTTTCCAAATAACTCTATTGCTTTGTCCAGTCCCTTAACGTTGCCCAAACCAAAAATCATCTCAAATCTACAATTAACCTGCTCCAAAACTGTAGTTAAAATATCAAAATTATTCACTTCAGATATCAGACCCGAAGTAATAAAACACCGATTATTTTTTCTGCCAATCTTATATTCCGACGCATAAGGAAAAGTAACAACAAAACTTTTCTTCACAGAACGTTTATAAATATCCTGCATTTTTTTTGTGGGAAAAAGCAGAATGCTATCCTTAAAAATATAATTATCCACAATGGACTCATTTACAGCCGTCCGATTATCCAGAGAACTCACCAAAGTAACCATTGTATTCGTATTAAACTTACCAATCTTTCTTTCCTCATCCTTCGTCAAAACACAAGAAGGAATAAACACCACGTCATAATCCTTAGGATTAACATCACTAAATTTGCGATAAGGAACATGATATTTGCTAAAAACCTTTTCATCAGAAAGAATAATTACATCTGCATTAATACTATTATACAGATTATCCACCAGAGATGATCCACTGAAACTGCGATAGGAAGAAGAAACCCCCAGAATAGCTACTTTCAATTTAAAAACTCCTTTTTATTTCTATCAAACCACCATCCGAACAACCAATAACCAAACTTGTCAAATCTCTCATGGAATGAACATAGGACCCAGAATTGTCAATAAGAGTTATCCATACCTCATCAAACTTTTTGGCAAAAATGAAGGTTTTCACATTATCAAATTTGCCAGTAATTTTTATCATTTCTTCAAAAAATCATAGGCTATCTTACATATATAAATCACCCTTTCTTCCGTCAGTTTTTCTCCTCCACTTGGTAACAGAACACCGTTTTCCCAAATATATTGAGAATTCTTTTCTCCCGTATTAATCACCTTATATTTTTTCAGATAGGGATGTTGAGCCAGAGGAGGAAAAGTAGGTCGAGACTCTACACCATTGTCTGCAAGATAATTCATAAATTCACTTCGTCTAGACTTTCCATTTTTTTGAGGAACCAAGACAGCATTCATCCACCAACAAACTTTATCTCTGCTGTCCACTTTTTGCCAAACAAAATCCTTAGATAAATATTTGACATACCAAGAATGAATATCTTCTCGTCTTTTCAACAAACCTTTTATTCCTTCCAACTGTCCCAAAGCAAACGCACTTTGCAATCCTGTACTTCGATAATTATACCCGAGATCCTGAGCCCAAAAACGAGTTTCTGGTATAGGACCATATGCCATATTGCGAAGATATCTCATTTTGTCATATAATTTATCATTACTAGTAGTAATCACTCCTCCCTCTCCACAATTATGAACCAAAATATCCTCAGCAAAATAATTATGATATCTATGAGTTTCCAAATTATAAACCCAAGTAGCCACATTATCCTTGAGCAATTGAGAAATTTTCACGATAGACAAAGTTTTGTGTCGATCATCCAGCTGTAACAACTCATCTCCCATGTTAAGACAATCCGCTCTAATCCAACCTTTATCTGCCACATAGAATTCGTGATTTCCAGTTATTCGTATCTCATTTCCGTTAGCCAAAACAATCACAATAAATTTATCCGCCACTCTTCTCATTGTTTTATCCACAATATCAACATCTATATGTCCTGTAATTTTAAAATAAGGAGAGTGAGAACCATTAATGCAAGAATAAACTGCATCACCTTTTTGCAAATCCTGTATATCAATCTTTCCTTTCGGAGTAGAAATCCTAGTTCCCTCTGGAAGACACGTCATATTTTTATTGGCAAAAAGGGAAAAAGAACCAGCACTTCCTATAGAACCAACTTTCTTGCCATTATATTCAGATCCCAATGCCTCAGCAGCATCCTCCAAAATATAAATCAATTGAGGATTAATCTGTTGTTTCAGCTCATGCATTCTGCAAGGAATACCACCATAAATATGAGTAGGCATAATTACTTTAGTTCTGTTAGTAATAGCATTTGCAGTAGCTTTCACGTCCATGCACCAAGTATCAGGATCCACATCCACCACCATCATCGTAGCATTCAAATAAGAAATTGCAAAAGCACATGATGAAATCGTGCTACTGGGAACTATTACTTCGCTATCCTCATCCACTCCCATAGCTCTCAAAGCCAAGTGAAGGGTAAGAGTACCATTAGGCAACATCAAAGCATGTTTGCTACCAATAAACTTAGCAAATTTTTCCTCAAAAAGAGAAACATATTTGCTATGTCCAGATAATTCCAACTCATCTATAGCTCTATTAACATACTCTTTCTCTTTTCCCGTCAACTCAGGCTCCGCCATTCTAATAGTATCCAATCAACATCTCCTTATTCCACAAATAAAAAAGGAAGCAAATATGCATCTGCTCCCAACCAAAGATTTCTTTTTCCACTGGATCAAGTTTACGTTATCATTCATCAAAACACAAAATTGTAACAACTTTTCCTCAATTATTTTCCATTTGCCATTTACTCATCTCTTTAATTATTTCCCATTTGTAAATCCACGCATTTCCTCTATGAGTTCTCCATTCTTCTCCGCTTACATTATATTTAGACAATGTTTCTCTCAACTTCTGCTCATAAGAATCTCTAGAATCATCCGCTCTCTTCGTCATTGTATCATCAATCAAAGTAGAATTTTGAGAATAAAATGGTTTAGGAGCATCTCGATCAAATCTATCTTTCTGGTCCTTCCAATAGTTCAAAGAGATTGCACTAACAGAAACAGCCACCAATAAAAAAACAGAAACAATCAGCAAACTTTTCATTTTATCCCATCTCCAAAAACTCAAATTCCTCCACAGTTAAATTCTCATCTCTCATCATTTTCTCTCTAATCACTATCAATCTATCTTTTTCTTCAGGCTTCAACTCTGCTTCCTTTTCAGCACATTTCTGCATAATTTGATCTTTTCTCTCATTTTCCAAAATATTAAAAAGTTTCCACGCCTCTTCCTTATTTTTATAACTTCTTACTCTCAAATAACGGAAAGAAGGAATTTTTTTGCTAATAATCACCGTTCCATTTTTATTCGAATGAACCGTATAACCAATTCCCACTCTCAAACAACTACTGCCATTCCTATCCGTCACTCCCTCAACATCTCTAATATCCGTTAATTCCTCTTCTTTTCTAGACACTGAAACCTCCAAACAATCTTTTAGATCTATTCTACCTCAAATCTTCTCCTATCACCAAATTAGGAATTCCCAATCGTCCTATTCTTACGCCACGTTATCCCATAATTCCTTTTCTAAATATATGTCTCTTTTTCATCATCTCCACTTTCTTCTTAAAAACTTCTATTTTCCTATAATGCCACTTTTCCCTACGTTCCTTCTCGTCAACAAACAAAAGTTTTCTACTCACAGACCATCCCACAATAGCATCAGCTATCTCCTCCGCTCCATATTTAGGCAAATTTTCTCTATCATTTTTCTCCCCACAATCCACCACCAAATAACTTACCAAATTACGCAACTTCACGTGAGGATAACTCGAGGGATCATTTCGTCTCAATCCTGCAACAGTGGCATCAGAATCACGATAAAAATAGTATATATCCTTATAAATATTAAAGATGCTACCCTCTTTAGAAAAACCGCCGAAAAGATCTTTAAAATAATCAAATTTAGGATTTAAAGTAATTAAATCCTTCGTAGCATTGGAATTATTTGAAGACCTAAAGAAATCCTTAATCATCTTAATAACAATATTCACATCAGGATGTTCCATTTTTGATGGTCTTCTAATCACCGGAGAATCAATATCTATTTCTTTTTCTGTTCCATCGGAAGGAATAGCCGAAGAAAGAACTTCGTAAGCATCATTAATCTTCTGGATCTTCTGATGTTCTCCTCCCTTGTCTGGATGATGAGCATGAATAAGCTTTTTTCACATCCAAATAGGAAGGTTTGCCCGAAAGAAAAGCATTGTATAACTCCTTCTCTTTGATTAATGACAATTCCCAAGCAAAAAGACGAACGGCATCCTTCAACTCCTCTCTGCTTACAGATGCTCTAACAGGAAAATTGTTGACTTCTACTTCTTCATAATCTCCATCATAATCTCCATCATTTTCCTCCTCATTCCAATCCTCATACTGCCCATCTTTTTCCTCCTCTAAAATATAATCCTTTTATTCGTCTTATTATCTGTCTTTCTTCTTTTTCTCACATGGTACTGTAAAGTATCCGACGGTTTGCCCAAACCTAACATCCATCCTCCCTTATCATAAACATAATTATTTTTCTGCTCTTGATTCATGTTCTTAGCATCATTCTCCTCATGATAAGCCATAAGAGCTACAGGCAAAATACTAACCACTCCCGTAATACCGCTCACAGCATCTCCATTAAAAGTAACTCTATTTAATGGTACTCTATAATTAGAATCATAAGTCAATTCTCGGGGAATGTCCTGAGCCATTCCAGCAACACTATCATCAGGAATAAAATTAGTATTGGTAATCATCGTATTAGAAGGAGAAGGAGTAGCACCCGCAGAAGACGAAATAGAGGTCTCTCCTCCCCAAAATCTAGAAGGATCAGATCTATTTAATACATCGCTAAAATGAGACGAATACTCAGAATTTTGAGGATTAATTGTTTTATATAAAGGATCCTCTGGAGACCAATCCAGCAAATTAGAATTATCAAACGCATAAATTCGAAGATGAGGAGAGGAAATATTACTCTGTCCATAAGGTACATCTTCAAAACCTCTAGGATATACTTCCACAGGATTCCTAATTTTTCCTCCATATCCTCTATCAGCCGTATCTTTATCTAGACCAACAAATACATCTGGAATAGTTTTTTCTTCCGTCAACTCACCATTAATAGCTATACGATTTTGAGTTGGAGTTTCCTTCAAGTTAGTATAATGATCTAACTCATGTTTCGTTGTTTTAGCATCCGCTAAATTGTGAATAGCCACATTGTCAAAATCTCCCTGAGTAGTCATAGGCAACTGTATTCTAGCATCCTCCGTAAAAATTCTTCCTGCAAATGGAGAAAAGGTATCAACATTTTGAAAAACCACTGGACTATCAGACAATTGCTGTTGTCTATTAACAGGAACTTGAGCAACATCAACATATGGCTTAATAACTTTTTCCTCAAAAGATCCAGGGACTACTGGAATATTAGGATCTGGAAACGGAACTCCTCCTCCTGGTCCCAAGAATCTAGCCCAACTCAATTGTCCTAGAGCATCGCTATTAGGAAAAGTTTTTGCCAACCAATCATAAGCAGGAGTTTGAATCGAAGAGCGAGCTCTAATAATATCTCCCTCTGACGGAACAACTGTCCCCTGTAAACCATTCAAATTATTAGCAACATAACTTCCAGAAGCAGCTATAGACAAATCTTTTTGAGGAGAATCCGTAACAGGAGGAACAGCAGGTATTTGTTGTTGAATCCAATCTCTAAAACCAATATCCTGCTGACTATCAGGAGAAGTCACTGAAAAATTCGTGGATTGGGGGTTAGAATAATCCACCATTGAATTTGGATTATTGTTAATCTCAGGAGAAAGAGCCTCCGCAGAAGGACTATAAGTCTCCCATTTCATCGTAAAAAAATCATTTGTAGGAGAAACATAACTAGGACTTACTCCCACATAATCTCCTACTCCACTACTAAAATCCATATTGTTGAGAGAGGGAGCTATATATTGATCATAAGTATTCGTCGCCCAATCAGAAACATTTCCTATGGGATCAGACCAAAAATTATCCTCCGCCATCCTTCACCTCCACATCCTCCCACGAAAAAGCACTCTTAAAAAGTAATTTCTACAAAAAAGAAGATCACTCCTCCAATCCAAATCATCACCGATGTCATCATCAAAAAAATCGGGACAGGAGAGCCAGCTTTCAAGCGAGTTTTCATGCTCCTTTTACTCTTCGTCTCCGCCACTTTCCTAACCGGAGTTTTTCTCGTTCCATTAACTTTAATCCAAGCAGGAGAAGTCATATCATAATCCACAGGATCTCTTTCTTCTATCTCTGGTTTAGGAATAACAGTTACTGGATAAGTTCCTGGTTGAACATAACAAGGAGAAACAATTGCTACTCTATTTCCGCAAAACCCACAATATCTACTCCGAGTCGAAACCAAACTACCACATTCACATAAAACTCTATCGGTATCTTCCACAGTTTACCTCCTTTTCGGAACAGTGTAGGAGCACAACCGCACAACCACCGCACGAAAGGAAGACCATTCCTATTAACTTAACTAAACATTATAACCTAAAAACATCACCGCCACAATCATCTACCAATAATTTGAGAAAAACGCTCATCCATTTCCGCAGTTCTAAGCTCATGGTTATCAAAAAATATTGCCTGATTATTTCGAATTGCTTCCTCCTGTATATCTCGAATAAAACTTTGCAAGGAGGAAAAAGACATTCCAGACGAAAATCTTCCTTCGAATGTAACAATTTTTGTTTTTATTGAAGAAATCTTATTTCCTGTAAAAATCAATTGCCCGCATCCTGTAAGATCTCATTAAATTATCCCTAATCGTTTCTCTAATTATCAAATATTCCTGCTCCGTCAAACCGTTCAACGACATACCACGTCTAACACCGCCGTACATGACAAAATAATCCGCCAAGCTCTCTTCAGCAATCCCTCTATCAAATTCTTTATTGCCCGTAAAAATCATTTCTTTTGGCTCTCCATAAACAGATCAATATTTTTGCAATTCTAAAGTGTTTCATAGGAATTAGCCTGTTGAATCATGGTTTTTATGAATAGCAGTTTTTCCTCGTCACTCATGTCTCGAATTTTATCCGATAATCCTCTTAAAACCAGATCAGCACCACACTCTATAAGAGCTCTCTCGTATCTATCAATAATATCCTTTCCGTCTTTGCCCAAGGTATAACGAATCCTCAGTCTATGCTCTCCAAAAGATTTTAGCTTATGAGACAAAAGAAAATCCACTTTCTTTTTCCAATCACTTTCATCTGGTCGCCACATAAAATCTTCTCCTATTTCTGCGTCCTTCGCCAACCCAATCTACATAGCATTTTGAACTGCAAAAATGCA
>Ga0209777_10006296_pt1 | contig 13379 bp, 12 predicted proteins | sample FrelakmetHBP12HB_FD_187147 | JGI IMG/M metagenome (GOLD analysis project Ga0209777, IMG submission 187147) | Freshwater lake sediment microbial communities from the University of Notre Dame, USA, for methane emissions studies -HBP12 HB (SPAdes)... | ecosystem: Environmental > Aquatic >...
TGGCATTTGAGTTCAACAGCAAAACTCCTTCGGTGCTTCATGGCAAGTTCCTTTCTCCCGTTTCACGGGACTGGGGTTCCTGCCAACTACTCTAACATATTTTGTCCAACTTCGGGGGTGCAGTCCATTTTATTCACATCAATTTCTACCCACGAGCCTTTATGGTTCTTTATAACAATTGGAGGACGGTTGTTGACTACATAGAACGGCCCGAACAATGCGTTTTTAGAAATTTCTTTTTCGCTTATAAAAACGATATCGCCTGCTTGAATTTTTGCCAACTCAATAGGCATTTGTTCGCGTATGGCTGTTAGGCTGACGCCATACATCGCATGTTTCACACATGCTGACAATCTACCAAATGTATCAGTGTGCACTTTAAATATTTTTGATTGCATTACTGAATTCCCTTGAGTTTCAACTGAGGCAATTTATTTGGAATACTCCTGTCAAGATCTATTAGGTCTTGTTCATCTAAGGTTACATAATTAACATCATGCTTTTTGTATGACCTTTCTTTTAACGTCCAGATTTTTTCATAGCTGGATTTTCCCTTAAGGCCTAGAAACTCAACGTAAATTTTTATAGAGGGTATATACCAGTCAGGGACAATACGAATAGAATCCAGATAGATGGCTCTCTCATAATAGGTGACAATTCCGTGTTCAGCAAACCAGTTATCGATCATATACTCTCCCCGAGATCGGACCCAGACACCACGCGTTGTCCTATATCCATTGGCTTTAGATGTAGGGAGGTATTCATCTTGAATTAAATTTGAAAGGATTTCCTCTGATATCGGGCTGCAAATTGGCTCACAGGCTGGAAATGAATTAGAAAGGTTTAATGCTCTAAGAGAATTGATGTAATTGTCAGCAGGAATCAGAAAAATACACCACGGAAATTGATTAATCCACCTGGGGGAATTCTCATTGTGGGCAATGATATTGCCCCAAACCCCTTCCTTTTCTTTTATTGAACTGACCCATGTTTTTTTGTTTGTAGATGCTATGAAAGGCCCCAGATAAGCATATTTATTGGTGTCATGTTTTAATCTTAGAAGTAAGATGTCACCTTCTTACATATATTCAAGTTTCTTATATTTCGGGTCGTTTACTCCGTAAACCTGAAAATCACGACAGTCATCTAGGAATTCTTGCTTATTAGTTTGCAGTATCCATAATTTTTTCATGCATTATCCTTAGGGATATTGACATCGTTATGTTGTTGGCCAACAATTAATAAATTTAGTACATAATGCCACTGTTTTTATAATAACGCTATTAATTAAGTGTTTAATTATCTAAACTAATGCTTTACTAAAATCAATTATTTATTATAGGAATTAACTAATACCAGTTCTAAATTAAAGATGATATTGAGGCGGCTAGGCGGAGGCGACGAGGCGTATTGCACATACGTTGAGGAAGCCGACAACGACGCCAACAAAAATAGCGCTTTAATTTAGAATTGGTATAAGCAGTGTTTTTGTTTTGACTACTCTGATTTGTCCGGATTGATCGGCGTTAAATCCCAAAACATGCGCGATAATATCGGCGGGCCGGGCTGATCCTGTCGGCACATAATACACGGTAAACTTAACTTTTTTGTTGGCGTCATCAAGAATCATACTTTGTATAAAAGGGCGGATGTCTTTTGTAACTGTTTTTCCCCTGGATGATTTTTGGATACTGAATGTAGAAGCTGCCGAGAATTTCTCGATGTTTTCTTTTATGGCAATCAGGCGAGGAGAATCAATATCGGCGGGCAGATACAGTTCGTATTCAAATCCCTGTAACACTTGAGCGATGGCTTTTTCTTTGGGAAAAAGAGTTTTGATTTCTAAAATTTCAATACCCAGGGGCAGGGCGGAATTAATTTCGCTTTTTAAGGAATCCAAATCTGATAAATATTCCTGAGCGGCAATGTCCAGATATTCCTGTTTGCTCTCCATGCCCACGGCGGTTGCTGTGGTAAAGGATATTTTGGGATGCGGGTGGTAGCCGATGGAATAAGCAAGCGCGATACTGCTGCGGCGCAAAGCGCGAATCAGGGCTGCAGAAAGCTCCAAATGAGATAAAAATCCGGCTCGCCCCAGCTTGCTGAAAGTTAAACGATATTTCTTTTCGCTGACAGTGGCGGAATCAGGGATGGGTAGCGATGACACAACCGCTTTGTTTTCCTCTTTTGCGGCAAAAATATTTCTTGTTGTGGAGAAATCGCATATTCCGCAGTTTTGACAATCGTTAAGCCTGCAATCCTCTGTTGCCATCTGGTCTGTTGATTTTTGCTTTTCCTTCAGTAAGAATTCACGGCTCACACCGCAGTCAATATTGTCCCACGGCAGTTTTTCGTCAATCCCGCGTTCGCGCGTGAAATCCTCCGGGTTGATTTCCGATTCAGCAATCGCTTCCTGCCAGAGGTCGAAACGCAGAATCTCAGACCAGCCATCGAAACGGCAGCCTTTGCGAAAGGCCGTCTCCAAAAGCGCCCCGATTCTTTCATCACCGCGCGAAAAAATTCCTTCCAGAAAGCTCATTTTAGCGTCATGCCATTTCACATTGATATTACGGCTTCTGATTCGCTGACGAATAAATTCCTGTTTGGCATGAGTTTCTTCCATGGAAATTTGCCGCTGCCACTGAAAGGGCGTATGGGGTTTGGGAACGAAAGTGGAAAGACTGATGGTAACCTGCCCGCGGTTTTTTGCCGCCCGCAGGGCTTCATAGCCCAAATTGACAATGCCTTCCATGTCCGCCTGTTCTTCATGAGGCAGGCCCAACATGAAATAAAGTTTGATTGATTTCCAGCCGGCGGCGAATATTTTATCCACGGTAGAGAGTAAATCTTCGGAGGTGTTGCCCTTATTGATAATCAGGCGCATTTTGTCCGTTCCCGCTTCCGGTGCCAGCGTAAAGCTGGTCTTACGCGTTCGTTTTATTTCTTCCATTACTGCCGCGGTGAGAGATTCCACGCGCAACGAAGGAAGCGCCAGTGCCACACGCTCGGAGTGATACTTGTTCATCAGATATATTACAAGAGGTTCAAGGCAACTGTAATCGCCGGAACTGAGCGATAAAAGAGATATCTCTTCATGTCCGGTTGCCTGAAGCGTTTTTTCGGCCATTTCCATAAGCAGGGATGTGTTTCTTTCGCGGTAAGGACGCCAGAGCATCCCGGCCTGACAAAATCTGCAGCCGCGGGTACAGCCGCGCGCTATTTCCAGAGTGATGCGGTCATGAATGGTTTGCATCAGCGGAACAACAGGTCTTAAAGGATGCGCCCATAAGTTGAGATCGGCTATGCTTCTTTTTTTTATGATCTGATTTTTTCCATGAACAGCGGGGACATAAATGCCGGGAATTTTCGCCAGTTGTTCTATCAGATTATTTCTGGAGAGAGATTTCTTCTTGCCCTCTCGGATCATTGTGGTAATTTCCGCTACAACTTCTTCTCCTTCACCGATGACAAAGGCATCGATAAAATCAACAAGCGGCGCCGGATTAAAACAGCAGGGTCCGCCTGCTATAATCAGGGGATGCCCTTCTTTACGTTCAGTGCGGGCAAGCGGTATGCCTCCCAAATCCAGCATGTTTAAAACGTTAGTGTAAGAGAGTTCATACTGCAAGGAAAAACCGATAACGTCAAAATTAGCAAGCGGTGTTAGTGATTCCAGCGAGGTTAAAGGTAGTTTCCCGTCGCGCAGTTGTTTTTCCCTGTCCGGCCAGGGAGCGAAACAACGTTCTGCCACCACATAAGGAATTTCATTTAAAATAGAATATAAAATCTGCAAACCTAGATGCGACATGCCGACTTCGTAGGTGTCCGGGAAGGCAAGTAAAAAGCGTACTTCCGCTTTATCTTTGTGGACGGCGTTTACTTCCGCGCCGATGTAACGGCTTGGTTTTTCGGCGCTGAGCAGGAGTTCATCGAAATTACTGTTGTTCATAATTTGCCTTCTTGTTTGTAACAAAGCCGCCACGCTATTCTTCTGAGTCGGAGTAAATATGAGGGTGATACTTATAAGGATTATTTTTGATGTCCTTGAGCATCGACAGCGCCAGCATTTGGGGAAAATTGACGGAGGCAAGATAATTCATGGAATTCTTTTTGAATGTGTTGATTAAATCCTCGCGGACGGGATCCTGATCTTTATCGTACACAAAAGACCTTACCATCTTGCGTTCGTAAGTAAGTTCATCGCCCAGGATATTTTTCACCTGAGCGTAATCCTGAGGGGCGGTAAAATAAGATTCTTTCAAATCAATTTTTGTTTGAAAGAAAATTTCCACTTTGAATGTATCGGCTGCTATAGGACGGGATAAATCAAAAATCTTTAATTTCAAGCCATTGGCTAAATTTATTTCTTCAATCAGGTTCATTTGCGTTCAATTTCTAATGTTACTTTATTTGAGGATGTCGTCCTTAACATTTTTACGCTTGACCTGCAACGCTAATCCTTCTATACAATATGTCTAAATTTAATCAGCCGCAAGATGTAAATTAGCGAAAGTGAAGCCGTCTTATGAATGATGTCAATGCCATTTTACTTTTGTCCTGCGCCGATAGCAAGGGGCTTGTTGCCAAAATTTCCGATTTTATTTTTCGCCGCAACGGCAATATTGTCCATGCTGATCAACATACCTCCAAAACAGACAAACTTTTCTTTATGCGGATAGAATGGGAATTGAACGGTTTTGCTCTTGGCCGTGAAGAAATTCCCGCGGCTTTTGCGCCGTTGGCAAAGCAGTTTAACATGAGATGGGATTTGCATTTTACCGATTATACGCCGCGGATGGCAATTTTTGTCTCTAAACATATGCATTGCCTGCACGATCTTATTCTGCGCCGTCATATGGACGAATTGGCGGCCGGAGTTGAAGCGGTAATCAGTAATCATCCGGATGCCGGCGATCTGGTGGAACAGTTCGGGATGAAATTTTTCCACTTCCCGATCACGGAGAAAAACAAGAAGCAGCAGGAAGCGAAAGAATTGAAGCTGTTGCGGGAGATGAATATTGATCTGGTTGTTCTGGCGCGTTACATGCAGATTCTCAGCGAAAAATTTCTTGAATATTATAGCAACAGGATAATCAATATCCACCATTCATTTTTGCCAGCGTTTGCCGGAGGGAATCCTTATCAGCAGGCCTATGACCGTGGCGTGAAGATTATCGGTGCGACTGGCCATTACGTGACAGAGCAACTGGATGAAGGACCGATTATCGCGCAGGATGTGATCAAAATCAGCCACCGTGATACCGTTGCCGATATTCAGACGAAGAGCAAAGATTTGGAAAGGGTTGTGCTGGCGCGGGCTTTGCGGCTGCATCTGGAAAATAGAATACTTGTTTATGGATCAAAAACTATTGTGTTTGAGTAACCTTCACTGGACATTGTCTTTTATATAACTCTAAAAAATACCAGGTAATTAACCGATGTCTGATGCAAATTTAATCATCCTTTGCCAACCGGATGAAGGCAAATCCTGTGGCGCCTGTTGCGGCCTCTACAATTATGTGGATAGCTCCCGTTCTTCTCTCACGCAGCGGTTGCATTCGCGCACGAAACGTTTCCAAAAATTTGTAAAAAATTCGGGCGATGTTGAGATTTACGCGAAAGAAACTTTAGCTGATGAAGATTTAAGAAAGAGATATGAAGTAATTTATTGTTGCGAATACCTTGGCTTTCTGGACAATGAGGAAAAGAAAGTAGGCTGTCTGCTTCATCCGGAGCAAAATTCCGGCCTCGATTTGCGTGCCTGTTCGTTTTATGGACAAGAACTTTGTGCCGGGCATTTTTGTCCCAGTCATCATTTTATTCCGCGGTCACAATCTCAAATCCTGATAAAAATAATTGGCGATTGGTATCTTTACGGTCTGGTTTTGACAGATATTGATTTGGTCACGACATATTTCCGCCTGCTTGCCGATAGAGTTGGCGGGGAGCTAAAACCGGAAGTATTCGATAATGTTTCTTTAAAAAATATTGTTCTGGAATATTTTGATTGGAAACTTACCTGGCCGTTTCGTTCGCTGGAAACCAACCGGCTGGGTAAATATTATTTTGACGGATCGCAATATATGATCAGTTATATTGATTACGCAAAGTTTGGCCGGAAGATCTCGCCGCTCAATTCTATTTTTTTGAGCCTGTCTTCTTCATTTAAAAATGTCGGAGACATTGAGGCGGCGGAAAATCTAATCTGGTCGAATATTGAAAATTTCATCGCCACATACCGGCGTAATTTTTATTGACATAATATAGCCACTTTGGCTATTATGCAACAATTTCCAATATAAATTTTAAGGAGAGGCTTTATAATGGGCGAAATGTCCAAAAAAATCCTTTATTCCCACGTTGCGATTCAAAAGCGGGTGCAGGAGTTAGCGGGCCAAATATCCGGCGACTACGCCGGCCGTGAATTGGTCGTCATAGGAATTCTTAAGGGAGCTTTCATTTTTATGGCTGATTTAGTTCGGGAAATCAGCATCCCTTGCAAGATTGATTTTGTGAGAGTAGCAAGTTATGGCGCGAGTTCTGAAAGTTTCGGCAAAGTAGTAATGACTAAAGATATTGAAACTTCAATTAAAGGTCGGGATATTTTAATTGTGGAAGACATAGTTGACACGGGATTGACTTTGCAATATCTTGTTGGGTGGCTTAAGGAAAGGAATCCTCATTCGCTAAAGATTTGTGTTTTTTTGGATAAGCGTAAAAGAAGAAAAGTATCCTTTGAAGCTGATTATGTCGGTTTTACCATTGATGACGGCTTTGTGATTGGTTATGGGCTGGATTTCAATGAACAGTATCGTTTTTTTCCTGATGTTTATGTAATTAATCAGTAACAAAAGAGGAGAAGAAATGATTATTCAATGCCGGCAATGCCGGACAAAATTTAAATTTGATGATACTTTGATGCAGGGGAGTGGTGTGTGGCTCCGTTGCAGCCGCTGTGGTCACGTTTATTTTCAGGAAAATCCTCTAATGAAGCCGGAGACAGATTTGCCATCGGGACCCAAGCCTGTGGAAGAGTCCGCGCCCGCAGAAAAGTCTATGCCCGCGGAAAAGGGCGCGGAGTTGTCGACGGAATCCCCATCCGTCGGCTATCGGGATGCAGACGGTTTTCATTCTCTTGATAAAGTCATGGAGACAAAAAAATATTTAAACGAAGAAATAAATTTGGATATAGAAAAAACACCGGAGGAAAACATTGGCGGAGAAAATGAGGAAGTTGAACAAAAAGAATTAGCATCCCCAAAAAGTTCCGGAAAAATATGGAAGATTGCAGTTTGGTCTATTTTTATTATTCTGATAATTCCCGCTGTAATCTATTTCTTGGTTTTCCCGGAAATTGGTGATCAGATTATCAATAATGTTTTAATATATGTCGGCATCTCAGAACCGGTGCATCCTGCAGTTGCTATCAATCAGGTGGTGAGGCTTCAGGACGTACGGCATAGGGTGATAAACAATTATATTTTAGGACAGATCGGCGTTGTAGAAGGTATTGCTGTAAATCGGGCGGATTATCCTATCTCGCGGATATTGATAAAGGGTGAGATTCTTGATGCCTACTCGGTAGTATTAGGTGAACATACCAGTTATGCGGGAAATATCCTGACCGATGAGGAACTTACGAATTTATCCGAAGAAGAAATTTTAATAAAACTTTCCCAGCCGCAGGGTCTCAATAATTCCGACGATAAAATTATGCCCAATGGACAAATACCTTTCATGATTGTTTTTTCCCGCGAGCCGGCTGGAGTAATTAAAACAACGGTCGTGACTGTGGGTGCGGAACGTCTTCTTTAAACGCATACGCATCCGCTCTTTCTTAGGCTAACTTTGTTGGCATCGTCGTAGGTTTCCTCAACGTATGACCTGATAACCTGAAGGTCACACGAGGTCACGCGTTACTAATACGCCTGCGGAGCCTCCTCCTTGCCCCGGCCGAAGCGGGACAGTTCAACTAACGAATTACAGTTTACTGCGTAACTATAATTCGAGTTTCACTGCCGCCTAGTTATTCTTTGACCGGGTGTGCAACCCAAGGTAGCACAATAAAAAAACAAATTTTTACCCTGCCGGGAAGTGACGCCGAATAGACGGCAGCTTCAAAGCGAATGCGTATTAGTTTTTATTATAAGGTGCAAAACATTGCGATACGAAGGCAATATATTTCGGCCGTTTAGTGAAGCCAACAGCTACCTTCTTCAATGCACTGTAGGCTGTTCCCATAATCAGTGCACTTTCTGCGGCATGTATAAAGACAAGAAATACCGGGTGCGGCAGATTACGGAAATTATGGAAGATATCGCAATGGCCAGAGATCACTATGGCGATTTGGAAAAAGTATTTCTTTGCGATGGTGATGCAATTGCCCTGGAAACAGATATGCTTCTGGCAATTCTTAAAAAGCTTTATCAAACATTTCCATCCTTGCGTCATGTGGGAAGTTATGTCGGGCCGCAAAGCACATTGTCCAAATCCATGGAAGAATTAAAAGAACTCAGAGCTGCCGGTCTGACAAAAGCATATATCGGCGTGGAAACGGGCGATGACGAGCTCCTGGAAAAGGTGAAAAAAGGAGTTGGCTATGACCAGATGCTGGAAGCTGGCAGCAATCTGGTTGCGGCGAACATCAATCTTTCCGCCATGGTACTCTTGGGACTGGCGGGAAAAGGCGAGGCCTCGAAGCGGCATGCCTTGGCTACGGCAAAAATCTGCAATGAAATGAAGCCGCAATACCTGGCGGCGCTCACTGTTACGCCTGTGCATGGAACGGTTTTATATCGTCAGGTGCAAAGGGGTGAATTTGAATTATTAGATCCTTTTGAAACCCTCGAAGAAATGAAGCAAATATTCGAGAACATTACTGCCGATAACATGAAATTTATCGGCACTCACGCCTCCAATTATATGTCCATTACCGGCACCCTTCAGAAGGACAAAGAAAAGATGATCAAAGCGGTCGATGCTGTTCTGAAAAGCAGGGATGAAAGTTTGATTCGCCCGGATCATCTGCGGGGGCTGTAAGGAACGATCTTCATTCCTTGTCATCCGCTGGCGCGAAGTCGGGAGAATTTCCGAGAGGTGTAACCCGGCATGCGCCGGGTAAACGTAGTGACGGAGGTGGATGAAGGACTTCCAACCTCAAGAATCGAAGATTCTCCGCTGATTGCCATGGAGAGCTTCAATTATTTAACCACTAATGCTGTGGAACAAAGTTATTTTGTCAACGGGTGTAAATATAGGCTGTGTCTTTCTTCCTGTTATCCTCAAATCGACAAACTTTATAAATATACAACCTTTCCGTCCGTAATCAACACTATTCATGCCCGACAAACATCATCACTACACCCTACCTTTTGCGGTCAATATGGCATTGACATACAAGACCAAAATTCTTATAGTTCAACCATGAACAAGCAAGATCTTATCAAACACGTATTGTTAAATGGTACGCCTGTGACCATCCGGCCGATCCGCACCGATGACTCCGGTATGGAACAGGAGTTTATACTGCACCTGTCGAAAGAATCTCGCTATTTCCGCTTCATGACATCGCTGCGCGAACTGTCGCCGAAGAAGCTCAAATACTTCACAGAAATCGATTACGACCAACACATGGCCTTTGTCGCCACCATCATGCGTGAAGATAAGGAGCTGGAAATCGGCGTAGCGCGTTATGTACACACCGAAATTCCCGGTAGTTGCGAGTTTGGTGTAACGGTGGACGATGCCTGGCATGGTAGTGGTGTGGCGGGGTTACTGATGATTTCCCTGGAAGATACGGCACGCAAGCGTGGGTTCAAGACAATGGAGGGTATCGTGCTCCCGAAGAACTACAAGATGCTCAAATTTGCTCAGAAACGTGGTTTCAAAATCCACTACGTTCCGGGAGAAGCCGATACGGTACACATAGCACTGCAGTTGTGATCCAGCTATAGGCTGCTCTTTTTCCTTTCTTCCTGTAGTCCACAAATCGTCAACCTCGATAAAAATGTAAGATTTCAACCTGTAATAAATATAATTCACACATGACATGCATCGAAAGCCCACATTTTGTGGTCATGTGGCGGGGCGTGATAGCGGAAGGGTGAAATGCGCGATAAATGATCAATATTTCATTGACACACAAGACTGAAATTCTTATAGTTAAAGTATGAGTAAGCAATGTCTTATGAAAATTAGCTGTAATAAGGGGGAATAATGAAAATGCGCTGGAATCATTACTTTTCTTATTTTTTCGGCGGTGCCTTTCTCGCTAATGCTATCCCACATTTTGTAAACGAGGTTACGGGGCACCCATTTCAAAGCCCATTTGCTTCCCCACCGGGCCAAGGGCTGTCTTCAGCAATGGTGAATGTGCTATGGGGCGCCTTTAACCTCTTTATGGGTTATTTACTCGTGTGCCGTGTCGGAACCTTTGAGCTAAGACAAACGAAACATGTCATTGTTGCTGGATTAGGTGCCTTGCTGATGGCATTGATATTATCCAGAGCTTTTGGGCGCTTCTATGGTGGCATCTAATAGAATTAGTATTTAAGATGAGCAATGGAATGTTTGTAACCTCAGCAAGCATATCTTCCTCAAAACGTCAATCTCAACAAAAATACAACATTTCCCCTGAAAATAGAAGTCTAATATATTGATATTATTACACTCATAATAAAAGTGTCGATAAGGCTATTTTCATTCTCCTTTGTGACAGAATACTGTCATGTATGTTTCAATCAGTAATAAACACTATTAAGTCTCACATTTTGTAGTCAAGATTTTCCTTGACATGCAAGACCATTTTTCTTATGCTCGCCCTTAACAGAAACAATATCTTATCAATACTGGATTCGTAAATTTTCTTGAATCAGGAGATTACATTGATGAGAAATCATACAAGGACAACCACAATCTGCCTTTCATTTCTGTTCGTGTTGTTCATCTCTGCCTGCATTCTCGAGACATCAATAGTATCTCCGAATGAAGCTGTCATAAAAAAGAAGTAAAAGAACAAAAAAACCACTATTCCAACGCACAAAGAACTATAAAGATAATACCATAGGCTAATCAAACCTTCAGGTATGACATTTATATGGCAGGCCTTAAGTGCATCAACCGAATACCGGGATTGCCTGCGAATGAATGTTTTACGACTAGGGAAAAGGTGTAAAAAGTTGACGAATTTGTGGTGAAGAAAATCAGAAACAACTAGATGCCGCCTACAGTGAGCATTGATGATTTGAAGAATATGGGTGTATTGAAATAATATTAAATTACAGAAAAGACATGAGGATAAATCAAAAGAACGCCAACACGTAAAATACGAAAGGGGACTAATCATGCATAAAAAAATTACCATATTGTTCTTAACAATAGTTATACTTATATTAACTTCGTTGAACTTACATGCGGAGCTTCTGGATATTTGGCATCAAAGAACTTCCGGAACCACAACGGAAATTCTATTCGCTGTAACCTATGGCAATGGTATTTTTGTTGCTGTTGGTTCAAATGGAGTAATTTTAACATCCATAGATGGGATAACATGGATTAAACGTAATTCCAATGTGACGCAGTGGCTGTACGCTGTATATTATAGAAATGGTCTCTACATTGTTGTAGGAGATTCTGAAACAATACTAATATCAAGCGATGCCATTACCTGGACAAACGCGACATTAAGTGGCGGCAGTGGCATTGGGTATGCTCTCAATACTATTACTTACGGAAATGGAAAATATATTGCAGTGGGGTATCTTGGCGTCACATATAGTTCTACAAACGGCACTAATTGGACATGCCTCAATCAAGGAGGTCTCGACTGGGAGTGGGGAAATTTTTCAGGAGTTGCTGGCGGATATGTTGCTACGACAGATGCTGGCGCCATAATAAATTCAAGCGATGGGGGGTTGATATGGGATATGAGTTACGCAGTTAACTACCCATTAGAAGCCATTATATACGCCGGTGGAAACTATGTTGCGGTCGGCAATGAAGGGCAAATTACTACAAGTACGACAGGTTATTCCTGGACTGACCAAACTTCCAGAACAAATAAGGAATTGTATGCGGTGAGTTACGGAAACAGCTCCGGAAAAAATTATTATGTGACCGTTGGTGCTTCCGGTAAAGTCCTGTCATCGATAGATCTGGTCACATGGACACCCCGGAATACAGGTACAACCTATAGCTTTTACGGTATTGCATATGGGAAAGGCACATTTGTTGCGGTTGGCAACAGTGGTAAAATCATTCAGTCCGCACAGAGCGACTTATTCTACGGAGCCTTTACGGGAGGAGGTGTATGGGAATGGAACGGAACAACCTGGACTCAGGTAATATCCAACACTCCTAATTTGATGGTGACTTCAGGATCAAACCTGTACGGAGCCTTTACCGGAGAAGGCGTCTGGCAATGGAATGGAAGTTCTTGGAGTCAGGTAACTCCTAATAATCCTCAACTGATGGCTGCCACAAGTACGGCCTTGTATGGTTCCTTTGTGGGAGCCGGAATCTGGCAATGGAATGGAAGTTCCTGGACTCAGGTTACCCCCAACAATCCTCAACTGCTTGTGGCCTCAGGCGGGAACTTGTATGGCTCCTTTACCGGCGGAGGCATCTGGGAATATAATGGTACTACATGGACTCAGGTTACTCCCAACACTCCACAACAGATGGTGGCTTCAGGATCAAACCTGTATGGCTCCTTTTCGGTAGGTGGTATCTGGAAATGGGATGGTACAACCTGGAGTCAGGTAACGCCTAATAATCCTCAACTGATGGCTGCCACAAGTACGACCTTATATGGCTCCTTCACAGGAGGTGGCATCTGGAAATGGGATGGAGCAAGCTGGACTCAGGTAACGCCTAATAATCCTCAACTGCTTGTGGCCTCAAGCGAGAACTTGTATGGATCCTTTGCAGGAGGTGGTATCTGGAAATGGGATGGTACAACCTGGAGTCAGGTAACGCCGAATAATCCGGCAAGTATGGTGATAGGTTACTAAATCTTACAGTTGGTCACTCATTAATAAGTTTCTGAGAGTTTGAGCTTGAGTAGTCAAACATCAGAATAATAACTATCGGGGAGGGATTACTCCCTCCCCAACTTTAATCCATCCTTAATCAAAACCGTCAGATTGCAGTACGATCAGTCAATATAAACCTTTCAATCGATAATCTTCATTATCCGCTTCATGTCGATGTTGAGGCTTTGTAGCAACTGTGTTTCACATCAAGTAGTATTTTTTATTTTTTAACAGCCTGATTCATTCCAGCAGGTACCATTTTTGATCATTGTATTGAGGATAATCATAAGCTTCCTCATGCAGGCAGTAATGGCAACTTTGTGTTTCTTCCCAGAGTTGATCAACCTG
>Ga0209777_10006297_pt1 | contig 13378 bp, 9 predicted proteins | sample FrelakmetHBP12HB_FD_187147 | JGI IMG/M metagenome (GOLD analysis project Ga0209777, IMG submission 187147) | Freshwater lake sediment microbial communities from the University of Notre Dame, USA, for methane emissions studies -HBP12 HB (SPAdes)... | ecosystem: Environmental > Aquatic >...
CCGCCTCTACGACCATCTTCAGCGCCTGCCGGTGCCCTACCACGACAAGGCCGACCAGGGCGACCTCATCCAGCGATGCACCTCCGACGTGGACACCGTCCAGGGGTTCCTCTCCGGCCAGATCGTCGAGATTGGCCGCGCCATCATGATGCTTCTGACGGTCCTGCCGATCATGCTCGTGATGAACTGGCGGATGGCCCTGATCGCGACGGCGTCCTTGCCGCTCGTGATCGGGTTCTCGTTCCTCTTCTTCTCGCGGGTCCGCGACGCCTTCAAGCTGGCCGACGAGGCCGAGGGCGAAATGCACACGCGGCTCCAGGAGAACCTGACGGGGATCCGGGTGGTCCGGGCGTTCGCGCGGCAGGACTACGAGGCCGAGAAATTCGGCGAGAAGAACGCCCGGTTCCGGGACCTGCGGTACCGCATGGTCCGCCTGATGGCGATCTACTGGTCGAGCACGGACCTTCTGACGGTCGGCCAGGGCGGGGCCGTCATCGCCGCCGGCGCGTGGTGGATTTCGCGCGGCGAGATGAGCGTCGGCGACCTCTACGCCTTCATGGCGTACCTGATGATGTTCATCTGGCCCGTGCGGCAAATGGGGCGAATTCTGACCGACGTTGGCCGCACGATGGTCTCGCTCGGTAGATTACAAGATATTTTAGCTGTTAATCGCGAATGCGAACCTCTTAGCCGCGAGCCATCGGCGAGCGCGCGCCTTGCCGCCGCTAGCGCCCCGCCCGCAGCGCCGAAGCCCGTCGCCGGCGAGATCATCGCCGAGCACCTGGCTTTCTCGCACACCGCCGACCGGCCCACGCTTCAGGACGTCTCGTTCACCGTCCGGGCGGGGCAGACGATGGCGATCCTCGGCCCTTCGGGCTCCGGCAAGTCGACGCTCGTCCACCTGCTCCTGCGGTTCTACGACTACACAGGCGGGAGTTTCCGGATCGACGGCCGCGAGCTTCGCGACGTGCCGCGAGAAGAGGTCCGCTCGTGGGTCGGCACAGTCATGCAGGAGCCGTTCCTCTATTCGAAGACCGTCCGCGACAACATCCGCCTCGGCTGGACAGGGGCCCGCGACGACCAGATCGAGGCGGCCGCCGCCAGCGCCTGCGTCCACGACAACATCATGGAATTCGAGAAGGGGTACGACACGCTCGTCGGCGAGCGCGGCGTCACGCTGTCGGGCGGCCAGCGGCAACGGGTGGCCCTGGCCCGGGCGCTCCTCAAGGATCCGCCGATCCTCGTCCTCGACGATGCCCTGAGCGCCGTCGACACGGAGACGGAAGGGCTGATCCTCGACGCCCTGGCCTCGCGGCACGCGCGGCGAACGACCCTGGTGATCGCCCACCGCCTGTCGACCCTCAAGGCCGCCGACTTCATCCTCGTCCTGGACCATGGCCGCGTGGCCCAGTGCGGAACGCACAAGGAACTCGTGCGGCAGGACGGATTGTACAAGCGGCTCTGGGAGATTCAGGGCGCGGTGGAGGAGACTTTACGCAAGGAACTCAGTAACTGAGTAACTGAGTAACTGAGTAACGGCCCAACAGCAGCCTGTTTGCCGAGAGCCAGGGCCGTTCACTCAGTTACTCAGTTACTCAGTTACTCAGTCACTCGTTAACTCACGCGCCATCGCACCGCCTGAAAAGCAAGGCACAACACCAAGAAGAAGCATGATCGACCACGGCCTGCAAGAAGAAGAATTTCAAGGCAGCCTCAACGTGCGGCTGTGGCGGCAGATTCTGCGCCACGCATGGCCATACCGGCGGTGGGTGATCGGCCTGATGATCGTCGCCGGGGCGTTGGCCGGCGTCGACGCCCTGTTCACGTTCCTCATGCGGCCGCTGATCGACGAGGCCTCGACGAAGGGGCTCCAGGCCGTCCTGTGGCCCTATGCCGCGGCGTACGCGGCCCTCTCGGTCCTGATGGGCCTCCTGACCTGCATCTTCATCCTCGTCGCCGGCAAGGTCACGACCAACGTCAGCCACGACATCCGCGCCAAGTGTTTCGCGAAGCTCCAGGAACTCTCGTTCTCGTACTACGACCAGCGGGCCGTCGGGTGGCTCATGTCCCGCCTGACAAGCGACTGCGACCGCCTGTCGCGCCTGATGGGCTGGGGCCTGACGGACTTCACGTGGGGCGCCACGTTCTTGGTGGCCGTCGCGGTCATCCTCCTCGTGGTCAACTGGAAACTCGCCCTGGCGGTCTTCGTGGTCCTGCCCCTCCTGGGCTACGTGACCAAGGCGTTCCAGAAGTACCTCCTCCTGACGAGCCGCGCGGCCCGCAAGGCCAACTCGATTCTGACCGCCGCCTACAACGAGTCGCTGATGGGCGTCCGGACGACGAAGACGCTCGTCCGCGAGGCCCAGAACCTGTCGGAATTCCGCGGCCTCTCAACAGACATGTTCGACATCTCGGTCCGCAACGCCTTGCTCTCGGCGATGTACTGGCCGTTCGTCGGCCTCATGGGCGCGACGGGCGCCGGCATGGCGATCTGGGTCGGCGGACGGGACGTCCTGGCCGGATCGATCACCCTGGGGACGCTCGTCATGTTCATCGCGTTCGCCCAGCGGTTCTTCGACCCGGTCCACGAGATGGCCCGGATCTTCACGGACATCCTCGGCGCCCAGGCGGCCGCCGAGCGCGTGCAGGGGTTGCTTGAGACCACGCCCGAAATCAAGGACTCGCCCGAGGTGCTGGCGTTGCTCGCGGCGCACGACGCCAAAAGGGGTCAGGAGCCCTACGACTTAAGGCTCCTGACCCCTTCCCCCGGCGGCACCGAGGACCCACCCCCCCTCTCCCCCGACGGCCTGCCCGACCGCGTCGGAACGCTCGAATTCCGCGACGTCTCGTTCGCCTACAAGAAGGGCCAGCCCGTCCTCGACCATTTCAGCCTCACGGTCCGCCCGGGCGAGACGGTCGCCCTCGTCGGTCCGACCGGCGGCGGCAAGACCACGATCGTCAGCCTGCTGGCGCGGTTCTACGAGCCGACGGCCGGCGAGATTCTCGTCGACGGCACGGATTACCGGAAACGGTCCCTCCACTGGTGGCAATCGCAGCTCGGCATCGTCCAGCAGGCCCCGCACCTCTTCAGCGGCACCGTCCGCGAGAACATCGCCTACGGCGACCTGGACGCCACGGAAGACGAAATCGTCCGGGCGGCCCGGCTGGCCAACGCTCACGATTTCATCACGGCCCTCGAAAAGGGGTACGACACGCCCGTCGGCTCCGGCGGCAACCGCCTGTCGACCGGCCAGAAACAGCTCGTCGCGCTCGGGCGGGCGATCCTCGCCGACCCGCGGATCTTCATCATGGACGAGGCCACGTCCTCCGTCGACACCGAGACCGAGCGCCTGATCCAGCAGGGCATCGACGCGATGCTGAAAGGCCGCACGAGCTTCGTCATCGCCCACCGCCTCTCGACGATCCGCTCGGCCGACCGCATCCTCGTCATTGAGAAAGGCCGCATCGTCGAGCAGGGCAACCACCACGACCTCATCCGCGCGCGCGGCAAGTACTACCGCCTCTACACCAGCCAGTTCACGCGGCAGATGGAGGAGGAGGCACTGAAAGGCAGTGACTGAGTGACTAAGTGACTGAGTAACTGAGTAACGGCAACGTCAACACCAACATCGACGGCAATCGCCAAAAGGGGGATGCTTGGCCTCTACTCAGTTACTCAGTCACTCAGTTGCTCAGTCACTCGTTGATAACACCCCCTCGCGCCAGTATAGTATCTGCCCTGTCGTACAGGACCCCAGGCACGGAGCCGCGCATGTTCCCCGAAACGCCCCGAGATGTAGTCGAGCGGCAGTATGTGGACGCGCGGAATGCCTTTGCCGCGCTCGGCGTCGATGCCGACCGCGCGATCGCAAAGGCCGTGGCCGCGCCGCTGTCGCTCCATCCGTGGCAGGCCGACGACGTGGCCGGCCTCGAAGTGAAGGACGCCGGCGGCGTCGCGAGCGGCGGCCTCCTCGCCACCGGCAACTATCTTGGCCGCGCGAGGACCGGAGACGAAATCCGCGCCGACGCCGAGAAGGTCCTCTCGCTCGTTCCGGGCAAGCACCGCTTCAACCTTCACGCCATGTACGCCGAGGCGGGCAAGCCCGTCGAGCGCGATCGCCTCGAGCCGAAGCATTTCGCGAAATGGATCGCCTGGGCAAAGCGCCTGGGCCTCGGCCTCGACTTCAACCCGACGTACTTCTCGCATCCGAAGGCCGCCGACGGCGCGACCCTGTCGCATCGCGACCCGGCGATCCGCGCGTTCTGGGTCCGCCACGGCATCGCCTGCCGCCGCATCGCCGAGGAGATGGCCCGCCAGCTCGGCACGCCGTGCGTCAACAACCACTGGATCCCCGACGGGATGAAGGACTCGCCCGCCGACCGCTGGGGCCCGCGCGAACGCCTCACGGAATCGCTCGATGCGATCCTCGCGAAGGGCCTCCTCATCGATACGAAGCAATGCGTTGACGCCGTGGAAGGGAAGCTCTTCGGCCTCGGCAGCGAGGACTACGTCCCCGGCTCGAACGATTTCTACGCCGGCTACGCCCTGAAGCGCGGCGTGGTCCTGACGCTCGACATGGGCCACTTCCATCCGACCGAGACCATCGCCGACAAGCTCTCGGCCCTGCTCCAGTTCCACAGGCGGCTGCTCGTTCACCTTTCGCGCCCGATCCGCTGGGACTCCGACCACGTGGTCCTCTTCAACGACGACCTGCGGGCGGTCTTCCAGGAACTGGTGCGCGGCAAAGCACTGGAGCGGGTGTACCTGGCGCTCGACTACTTCGACCCGAGCATCAACCGCATCGCCGCCTGGACGATCGGCGCCCGGTCCGTGCGGAAGGCGATCCTAGCGGCGCTCCTCGAACCCGTCGAAATGCTCAAGAGACTCGAAGCCGAGGGCAAGGCCGCCCAGAAGCTCGCCGTCATGGAGGAGCTGAAAGTCCTGCCCTTCGCGGCCGTATGGGACATGCTCTGCCTGCGTCACGGCGCCCCGGTCGGCATGGGCTGGGTCAACGAGATCGAAGCGTACGAACGCGACGTTCTCGCCAAACGCACGTAACTATGTAGGCCGCGGCGTGCCGCGGCTTATTGTCAATGCCGCGGCTCGCCGCGGCCTACATGAATCGCGGCCCGCAAGCGAGCCGCACCAAACGAAAGGCCTGGTAACGCACGATGTCAGTCATCGACTCTCTGAAGGCACTGGGTTGCACGATGGTCGATCGCGGCTTGGTGGCCGGCCCCGGCGGCAACATCTCGGCCCGCGACGGCAAGGTCATGGTGTGCAGCCCGAGCGGCTACGAGGTGGACAACATCGCCGACGGCGAATGGTCCGTCGTCGACCTCGCGACCGGCAAGCACCTCTCCGGCCCGCGGCCGACGAGCGAGTGGGAGATGCACCAGCGGATCCTCAACGCCAAACCGAAGGCCAACGTCGTCTGCCACGCCCATCCGCCGATCACGACCGGCATGATCTCGGGCGGCCGCGAGATCCTCCCCTGGACGCCCGACTTCGTCGCCTACGTCGACCTCATCTATTACCTGCCCTTCGTGAAGCCGTCCTCGACCGAGCTCGCGGTGCGGGTCGAAGAGGGCGTCAAGGCCGGCAACAACGCCGTCGCCCTGCGCAATCACGGCGTCGTCACGTGGGGCGCCAACTGGCGCGAGGCGATGTCGCGGATGACGATCATCGAGGAGACCGCCCGGACGCAGATGGTCGCCCTGATCGCCGGCTCGCCGCGCCCCCTCGACGACTCCGAAGTCGCCCACGTGCGCGGCATGGAGGTCGAGGCGTACCGGCGGAAGATTATCGAGGGCCAGAAATGAGCTATGAACGTGGCATCGCCGCCATCCGCCTCGAAATGCCTTCGGAGATTCCGCACACCGAGTACATCACGCACCCCGCGTGGCTGGAGTTTCTTCGCAAGAAGCACGGCCAGCCCAACGCCGGGTTCGATGAACTGCTCGACTTCGATTTCCGCTGGTCGACCGACGGGCCAAACATCCCGCGCGGCCGCTGGACCGACATGGGCCACGCCGTATGGCAGGCCGACGGGAGCGATTACCGCCTGCCGAAGCCCTCGCCGTTCACGGACCTGGAGGAGATCTACGCCCTCGACCCGTTCGCCGAGTATGGCCGCGTCGATCACAAGAAGCAGGTGGCCGAGTACCAGGCGTGGTACGACGCCGCCAGGAAGGGCACGGGCGTCATCACGGGCGGCACGTACCGGAGCGTCATGTCGTTCGCGATCGACGCCTTCGGGTGGGACAACCTCCTCATGGCGGCCGCCGACGGCGAGCGGTTCGGGGCGGTCCTCAACCGCTGGGCCGATTATCTGATGCAATATGTCGAGGCGTGGGCCGCCACCGACATCGAGGTCTACCTGACGCACGACGACATGGTCTGGACGCAAGGCGGGTTCCTGCGGCCCGAGTTCTACCGCCGGTACGTCTTCCCGAACTTCAAGCGCTACTGGGACTGCGTCCGCGACTCGGGCAAGAAGGTCCTCTTCTGCTCCGACGGGTGCTTCACGGAGTACGTCGACGACCTGGCGGCCGCCGGGGCGCTGGGATTCATCTTCGAGCCGCTGACGAGCCTCGAAAAGATCGTCGCCGGGTATGGCAAGACCCACGTCATCATGGGGAACGCCGACACGCGGGTCCTGACGTTCGGCACGAAGGACGCGGTCCGGGCCGAGGTCAAGCGGTGCATGGACCTTGGCCGCGCGTGCCCGGGCTTTTTCTTCGCCGTCGGGAACCACATTCCGCCGAACGTGCCGATCGAGAACGCCGAGGCGTGCATGGAGACGTATTTCGATTTGCGCCGGAGGTAGGCGCGATTATGTAGGCCGGGGCGCGCCCCGGCTTCCGTATTCGCCGTTACGCCAAAGGAGCCGGGGCACGCCCCGGCCTACATGATGCCAACCACCACCATCCAAGCCGCCGTCTTCGACCTGGGCGGCGTCGTGATCGAGATCGTCCTTGGCCGCACGATCCGCGCGTGGGCCGCCCTGGCGGACCTCCCGCCCGAGAAGGTGCAAGAGCTTGTCGCCGGGGACCTTCCCAACTACTACAAGCTCGAGCGCGGCGACTTCGACGTCGATGTGTTTCACCGGCACGTCTGCGAGCTTCTCGGGCGTCCCCTCGGCAAGGAAGCGTTCCTTCGCGGCTGGCGCGCCCTCCTGGGCGGGCCGCTGCCGGGGATCGACGACCTCCTCGCGCGGCTCCAGGGGCGGGTGCGGCTCCTCATGCTCACGAACACGAACGCCCTGCACTCGGCCGAGTTTCACCGGACGTGCGGGCCGGTCCTCGCCCGCTTCGAGCGGGTGTTCGAGTCGTGGCAGATGGGTTGCCGCAAGCCCGAGCCGGCGTGTTTCCAGCAAGTCATCGACTGGCTTGCCCTGCCCCCGGAGCGAATCGCCTACTTCGACGACTCGGCCGAGAACATCGAGGCGGCCGCGCGGCTCGGCCTCGTGGCACGGCTCGTAAGAGGGCCGCAGGAGGTCGAGCGGGAGTTGGCCGCGCTGGGGGTGTTGGCCTAGGCGCTGCACGGCAAGGGGGTCAGGAGCCCTACACATAAGGCTCCTGACCCCTTCGGCCGGGGATCCATTCACCATGCCCGAATGGTTCGAACAATTCGACGACCGCCTGTGGCTCAAGGAGGACACGGGCGCCGAGGAAGACGCGCGGCTCGTGCGACGGATGCTGCACCTCCGCAGAGGCCGGAAGGTGCTCGACGCGCCGTGCGGCGCCGGGCGGATCGCGGTCCACCTCGCGCGGGCGGGCCTTAACGTAACGGGCGTGGACCGCAACCCGCGGTTCCTCCGCCGGGCGCGGGACCGGTTTCGGCGCGAGGGCCTGGCGGGCGAGTTCCACGAGCTGGACCTGCGGCAACTCGCATTCGACGGCCGGTTCGACGCCGTCGTCAACTGGTTCGGCAGCTTCGGGTACTTCTCGGACGAGGAGAATCTGGACCTCCTCTGCCGCTTCGCGCGGGCCTTGAGGCCCGGTGGGCGGCTCCTCGTCGAGCACGTGAACCGCGGGCGGGTCCTGCGGCACTTCCTCACGCGAATCGTGGGTCCGCGCGGCCCGGGGCGGCTCACGGTCCGGAACCGCTGGGACCCTGCAAGCGAGCGCGTCGAAGGGCGATGGCTCCTGGAGGTCCGCGGCCGGCGGCTCCGGTATCGCTCGTCGCTGCGGTTCTTCACGCCCCGCCAACTCGGCGAGCTTTTCGAGCGGGCGGGCCTCCGCGTTGAGGCGATGTACGATTCGGTCGACGCCAGCCCCTTCACGCGGCGCTCGAGGCGGCTGGCGGTGGTGGGCGTGAAAGCAAGTAACTGAGGAACTTACTTTCCGCCAACCGATTTGACTTCGGCGGGACTGTGTGTATACTTACCTTGGAGTTTTGGATGTGCGTCACGCCGTAGGCGTTCAAGCGTAGCGGGGCCGCGGCCCATGGGGTGGGTTGCGAAGCTCCGATCATTGTCAGACGAATCTGCGAGCCCGGGGGAAGGCGAGGACAGGCCGTCCTGACCTTCGCCCGGGCTTTTTTTGCGGACCGTCTCCAGGCCGCCTCAGCAGGCGCAGGCGGAAGACGTTCGGTGACATTCCGGCGACCCGGGGGAAGACCAGGGGCCCAGGCCCTTGACCTTCTCCCGGGTCTTTTTGTTGGGCAGGGCGAACTGGGGCGATGGAGACGGCGAACATGAGACGATTCCTCGGCCAGTGGCTCGTGCGCACAGGGGCATGGGCCCTCCTCGCGGCAGTCCTGGCGGCACCGGCGCCGGCCCAGTATGTCGTGACGAACCTGACCCAGGCGGTCGATCTGCCGGGCACCGCCTTGGGCGTGGCGCCGGCGACGTCGCAGCCACCTGCGGCCAGCCAGGCGGCATTCGACCTCACGTTCGGCCCCGGCCTCCAGAGCACGACCGACCCGATCGCGGTGGCCTCCAAGGCGGCGTTCCAGCAGGCCGCCAACGTGTGGTCCTCGCTCCTGCGCAACCCCGTCACGCTCAACGTCACGGTGGACGTGGCCTCGTTCGGCGACCCGCGGATCCTCGGCCAATCCAATCCGACCATGCTCGTGGGCGACTATTGGGAGGTCCGCGACCCGCTGGCCGCGGTTGGCAGCGGTCCCTCGGCCACCCCCAGGCAGGCCGCCCTGCTGCCCCTGCTCCCGACGGCCGCCCAGTTCCAGGCCCGCCTGCCTACCGGTTACACCTTGGGCACGCAGGCCTACATCTCGCAGGCCAATTACCTGGCCGTCGGCGGCGAGCACATCGTCCCCAGCGACGGGGCCATCACGTTCTCCACCGACTTCGCCTGGGACTATAACCCCGCGGACGGCATCTCGGCGGGCAAGTACGATTTCGTCGGCGCCGCCATCCACGAGCTGGGGCACATGCTCGGGGCGATGAGCGCCGTGGACGACGTCGACTACGATATGAGCCATGGCCTAACGGGCTCGGTGTCGCCGCTCGCCTGGGACCTCTTCCGCTTCAGCGGGTCGGACCTCGGATCCAGATTCAACTTCACCACCACGCCGCGCGACCTCACGCCCGGCGGCACCCAGTACTTCTACTACGGCGACGGCACGGTCCTCTGTTCCACCGGCGCGTACAACGGCGACGGCTACCAGGCGAGCCATTGGAAGGAGGGCCTCGGCCTGGGCATCATGGACCCCGCGGTCGCCGCCGGCGAGCTCATGGCGATTACCAACAACGATCTGATTCTCATGGAGATGCTCGGATGGGACGTGACGCCCGAGCCGGCCACGCTGGCCTTCCTGAGCCTGGGCCTCGCGTTCCTCTCGATCGGCCGCCGCGGCCGCGCCAAGTGCCCGCGGCCGAGCGGCCCGCGCGGGACCTGAGCCCCGCCCGCGCAGGGGTTGGCCTTGGACGTTGAAGTCCTCCGTGCCTTTGTGCCTCCGTGCCTGTCCTCTCCCCCTTTCCCTTGAGTTTTCCCTCCCCGCGCTATAGTCTGGCTTCCTCAAGGACCGGTCAAAGCCAGCAAGGGAGACAGGCCGTGGCCAAGGCGATCAGGCTCGCAGAAACCGTGGAGAAGACGTCGGCGGCAGTGACCTTCGGCGTGTGCGCGACGAGCGATCCGCGCATCGACGAGGCCTCGCGCCAGCGGTGCGTCAACATCACCGGCCTGGTCGCGGAAGTCGTCGCACGGAACGTGAGGATGCCCGACGGGTCGCCCGTCTCGGTCGTCTGGAGCCCTATCCTCATCGACGGCGAGAAGCAGGCCGACGCGATCGCCCGCCAGTTCAAGGCCGCCGGCGTCCAGGCGATCATCCTCGCCCCGGACACCTGGGCCTTCCCGCAGCTCACCCTCGTGAGCCTCCTCAGCCATTTCCCGGCCGACATGCCGGTCAACATCACGTGCGGCAACTCGGGGCCCAAGCCGGGCGTCGTCTATGCCCAGGCCGTCAACGGGGCCCTCGCCCAGGCCGGGCGCCTTACGGCCCTCAACGTGGGGACCTGGCCCGACACCGGCATGAAGCCCGAGATGACCCCCGGCACCGCCGAGGCCCTCGTCGACTGGTGCTATGCGGCCCTGACGTACGCCGGCCTCAAGGGGCGGCGGGTCCTCGTCTTCGGCCACGACTCGATGGGCATGGAGACCGCCCTGGCGCACATCCTGCCGACGCGCCGGACGTTCGGACTGGAGATCACGCGGCTCGACATGAAGCTGCTCGCCGACATGCTCGCCAAGAAGGCGTACGACGCGAAGGAACTGGCCAGGATGCGCCGCTGGATCGACAAGCACCTGGCCGACCGGCTCATCCTCCCCACGCCGGAAGACGCCGCCCGCTTCGACCAGTCGCTGGCCATGTACCTCATTATCCGCGACCTGATGGCCGACCTCGGCGCCGTCGGCGGCGGCTTCATGAGCCAGCTCGAGTGGGGCTCCGACCCGCGCGGCATCCCGCTGCCCGTCGCCGACGCCATGGAGAGCCTCTTCAACGCCACGTTTGACCACAACGGCCGCAAGCCGCCGATCCCGTTCGCCACGGAGGCCGACGTCCAGGGCCTCCTGACGATGCTCTTCATGACGTGGCTCTCGGGCGGCCAGCCGCCGCTCTTCATGGACTTCCGGAAGGTCTGGGAACCGTGGGAGATTCGGGCCCTCGCCGACAAGCTCGCCATTCCGTACTCCGCCGCCGATGCCTGGGCCGAGCGCGGCTTCGTCGATGGCGACAATTCCGGCTCCGCGAGCCTCAACTGGGCCGGCCGCCCCGGCGACAAGCCCGAGGACATCCTCAAGAACGTCGGCATGCCGCTGGCCGAGACGAACTATTTCCCTGGCGGCGGCAACTGCGTCCACTTCATCACGCCCGGCGGCATCGACGGCATCGCCGCCCGCATGGCCTACAGCGAGCCGGCGGGCCTCTTCAGCCTCATCTGGGACGAGGCCGCCACGGTCGACCTCCCGGCCGCCCTCGCCGAGGCCGTCGCCAGCACCTCCACCTACATCTGGCCGCACACCTGGGTCATGCCCAGGCACGCCACCATGATCGAGTACAAGCAGTACGCCCCCGCGAACCACTTCCACATGACATGGAACCTGCGGACCGCGCGGCTCCAGCACTGGATGGACCTGGCGGGCGTCCTCTCGGTCACGCCGTGGCAGGCGCGGCCGGCGTTCACGGAAGGGGTCGACCGGGCGTTGCCGCTCACGTACCTGCTCGCGGGCGGGGAAACCGCCTGGAAGATTCGCCGCGCGGGAAGGTAAACGTTGCGCCATTCGTTACGTTTAGCCGTCGCCGGTACGGCGACGATGCGTTCGTGCCTTGCCGTTACGTTTAGCCGTCGCCGGCACGGCGACGCATCTTTGTTCGCTGCCGTGCCGGCAGCGGTTAAACGCTTCGTGTCTAGCCGTCGCCGACACGGCGACGATGCCTTCGTGCCTTGCCGTGGCGTGGCTTGCAAAGCAAACGCGGTCGTGCCGACCGCGGGCTAAACTTTTGGGGGCGCACCATGGTCATCGCCTACCACGCGATCTTCACGACCTATGGCACTTGGCTCCCCAACGACCCGCGCGGGTCGTTCTCGAAGGCCGTGTACAACGAGGAGCTCAGTGCCCTCGCACCAATCCTGTACGGTCGCCAATCGCCGCAGCCGCCCGCCAATGAACTCCGCCGGTTCTGGGCCACCGCTCGCCCCTGCTTGGAGCGCCTGCCCTACTTCATCACCGACGCCACACGCGGGCGGGTCGGCTCGGCGTTCGCTCGCGTGGTGAAGCGACTGGGCCTGACGCTTGCCGCCTGCTCCATCATGAAGGACCACGTGCACTTGGTCGTCATGCGGTCGCGCTATCGGATCGAGTACGTCGTGAACCAGGTCAAGGGCGCGGCCACACACGACCTGGGGTTGGATCTGACGCCGTGGGCGCGGCAGGGGTGGAATGTGTTTCTCGACGATGCGGAGGCCGTTGCAGCCGCGGTGGAATACGTCGAGGCCAACCCGCCGAGCGCGGGTCTCGGGCTGCAACATTGGGATTTCGTTGCGTCCTGGCCGGAAATCACGGCCCTACTGCAACCCTACGTTTAGCCATCGCCGGCACGGCGAAGATGCTGTTATGCCTTGCCGTTACGTTTAGCCGTCGCCGGCACGGCGACGATGCGTTCGTGCCTTGGCCTTGCGTGGCGCACAAGACAAACGCGGTCGTGCCGACCGCGGCTAAACGTTATGGCGCCGGCGGCGAATCAGCATTGTCGCGCCGCCCAGGACCATCAGGGCCAGTGTCGCCGGTTCCGGCACAGCCACGGCTTCCGTTGCCGCCACGGCCGCGCCCAGGTTGATCTGCCCGTTTCCGAAGACCTCGTCCCAGCCTGCCGTCCCCAGGTCGGTCGCCGTACTGTAAAGGATGCTCTGAACCTGGTCGGCCGTCAGGTTCGGGTTGGCCGACCAGACCAGGGCCGCCGCCCCGGCCGCGATGGCCGACGAGAAGCTCGTCCCATCGAGCGTCGTGTATCCGTCCGGCCCCTCGGCCACGAGGAGGCTCTTCGCCGGTGCCGCGAGGTCCACGAGCGGGCCCCACGTGCTGCCCGACAGGCCCGACCCGTTATCCCACCGTGCGCCGTCCTCTTGCGTCCCCGAGACGAAGATGATGCTCGCGGCGCCAGAGAGGGTCTCCCGGGCATTCGAGTTGCCCGAAGGCATGAACACCAGGGCGCCCTTGCTCCGTGCATAGGCGGCCGCCTGGTTGAGCGTCGTGTACGAACTGGCCGTCATTGAGATGTTGATGACCCGGGCCCCTGCGTCGGCGGCCGCACGGATCCCCGCCGCCACCGACGCCAGGGTGGCTATGTCGTTGGAATCGGTCACGGTAACCGGCAGGATGCTGAAGTTCCCGACGCCGGCGCTGCCGACCC
>Ga0209777_10006298_pt1 | contig 13378 bp, 16 predicted proteins | sample FrelakmetHBP12HB_FD_187147 | JGI IMG/M metagenome (GOLD analysis project Ga0209777, IMG submission 187147) | Freshwater lake sediment microbial communities from the University of Notre Dame, USA, for methane emissions studies -HBP12 HB (SPAdes)... | ecosystem: Environmental > Aquatic >...
ACTACACCCGACATGCGTTTGCCGATCAGGTAGATGATCGGGATGGTGCCTGTGCCGAATAGTACAGAAAGCAGGCGGTCATAATAGGGAGTCTCCCCATTGAGCGCCATCCAGTAGTGAAGCAGGAGATAATAAAGGGGAGGGTGTTGGTCGATCTTGACGATCCAATGCAGTATGTCGACGATGCTGTGGTTGGCCAGCCACACGCTGAACGTTTCATCCAACCACATCCCCTTATTACCGAGTAGAAAAACTCGCAGGAGACCACCGATCACTGTGATGATGAGTACCGACCAGGGCGCAAACTCTTCGAATGTGATTCCTTCGTTCATCGTCTTTAAGGATCCTGAAATTCATAATGGATGTAGACGCAGGCAAGCTATTTTCCATTTTTTTGATTTGACAATGTCTCATTATTATAATTGGATAATAGCAGGCCAACCGGTATAAAGCATCGGGAATTGGGTTGACCCTGGCGTACTCCAAAAGGACTGATCCTTTAATATGGTCTACTCGAAATTGGTAACCTCCTTTTACCCCAAAAAGGTTAGAAGCAGGTATATTGGTCTTGGTTCCTGGAATATCATCCACTTGTGCTGCTCCGCTCTTTCCCATTGGTTATGGACTGGGTAGTGCTGGCAGCCAGCCCGTCGAATGGTGGTTGAATTACCACTAATATTGGGGAGTATCATGCAATACGGTTATTTCGACGATCAAGCCAAAGAGGGTCTCATGACCCGGCCCATGTCTTGACCGCACATCGTCCCGGTGCTCTTCCGGCGCAGTCCCGGTGCATTTCCGGGAGAGGGTCTCCCGACTCCGCCCAGGTTTAGACCGCACACGGTTTCTCTTATTTCCTGCCTTTGCCTTTTCTCCCCTAAATCCGCAGGACATGTCCTGAGCGAAGTCGAAGGATTTGGGGGAGGTGTCACGAAGTGACGGTGGGGGTTGGCCCTTTCCATTTGTGCTTTTTCCTCTAAAATGCTATACAATTAGGATATACCGTGTTCTTTTGAGCTGCCGGATGGCAGCTGAGCACCTAGTTGGACGGCAAGCCGCAAATGCAGAGGAAAGATGCGCAATCAAAGATATTTCAAGTTCCTGCTGCTGGCCTTACTTTCGGTACAAATGTTGTTTGCGGGATGCACACCATCCGTGGCAATGCCATTGCCAACAACACAACCAACAATATCAATTGAATACCAGAATACCGAATACGGTTTTACCTTCTCGTTACCGGTCAGTTGGAAAGGATATTCCATCATCACCGACACATGGCGGGGCTACAATAATGGAAATAGTGATATAACCGTCGAGCAAGGCCCTATAATCTCCATTAGGAACCCTCTTTGGACTTCTGAGAATCCGTATCAGGATATCCCTATCATGGTCTTTACTCTTGCCCAATGGAATTCGCTTCAGCAAGGAGACTATAGTGTCAGCGCAGGGGGGATTTATAGCGAGCTTGGGAGCAATGCCAAATATGTATTTGCACTCTACTCACGTTACAATGTCGCTGTCTTGCCAGGAATGGAAGAAGTGAAAACAATTCTAGAAGGGAATCCTCTTCACACGCCATGAAGGGTTTGTTTTATATAGATTGCTACCTGAGCAAATTAGGACGCCACCCGACACAGTTTAGCGGGCAGCGACTGAGCGAACACGTTAAGAATCGCCACTTATAAATATATCAATCCGAAACGGAATCTGACGCATTGAGTCCATCGAAGTAATGGCGGCTGAACATCGCGTTGACCTGCCTCTTTATTATGGTTGAAACAGGGAGAAATTAGAATGGCTGCTTCTGTGTTCCAAATACTTTTCTTTATTCTTGGTTTTGTGTTTAACTTCTGGCCCATCTTGATATTAGCGCCCCTTCAAAATCCTAAAAACTGGATAAGGAACATGGTCTACACTTGGGGCTTTTGGGCAGTCATCCGGATAATCCTGTTCTTTAATCCCGAACCTGCTTCTAAATCGTGGCCAATACCTGAACCATTAATTACAATTTTGTTCTTCATCACGGGATTTATTCTCATTGCAATTTGGATTGGCGTAAAGTATTGGAAGCGAAGCCGGACAAGAAAGCAAGCATTCAGCCTCTCTTCCGAAGGTCTTTTGAATTTATCCCCGGGCAATTTTGAAGAGATGGTCGCCGAACTATATCGTGCCATGGGCCATCAAGCCAGGCGGACAGGGATGATCGGCGACCATGGCGTTGACGTAGTTGTCAAAGCAAAGAATGGTGAAAAGTGGGTTGTTCAATGCAAGCGCTGGCGGACGCCCGCTGGCGAATCGGTTGTTCGGGATTTTTATGGAACCATGCAGAATGAAAAAGCAGCCCAGGGAGCGATCTTTGCTACAGGCGGATTCTCTCAGGCCGCGCTTGAATGGGCAAAAGGCAAACCTCTCTCTTTATACAACGGAAATGACTTCCGAAGTTTCTGGGAAAAAGTAAAGAAACAGCATCTTCAAGAGACAACGAGCCCCAATGACCGCGCCTGACATTATTCTCCAACTGGTCGAACGCTTCGAGCAAAACCGCCTCTCCTATCGCTCCGGTAAATACAACGAGGCGCAGTTGCGCCAGGAATTTCTCAATCCCTTCTTTGAAGCGCTGGGCTGGGATGTGTACAACAATAAGGGTTATGGCGAGGCATACAAGGAAGTGATCCATGAAGCCTCGCTGGAAGTGGAGGGGGCGTCCAAAGCCCCGGATTATGCTTTCCGCATCGGGGGAGTGCGCAAGTTCTTTGTCGAAGCCAAAAAGCCTGCTGTCAATATCGAGTATGCCATCCATCCCGCTTTTCAGTTGCGCCGTTATGCCTGGTCTGCCAAACTGCCTCTCAGCATCCTGACCGATTTCGAGGAATTTGCCGTTTATGAAAGCCGCAGCAAGCCGGACAAAAGCGATAGTGCCGCCACCGGTCGGGTCATGCTTTTGAATTACAAGGATTACCTGCCGAGGTGGGATGATCTCGCCGCCATCTTTTCGCCGGAGGCCATTCAAAAGGGCTCCTTTGACAAGTACGCCGAAGGCCTCAAAGGGAAAAAGGGCACCACGGAAGTGGATGACGCTTTCCTGCAGGAGATCGAAGGCTGGCGCGACCTTCTGGCGCGTAATATCGCCCTGCGCAACCCCGACCTGCAGGTGCGCGAATTGAATTACGCCGTGCAGATGACCATTGACCGCATCGTTTTCCTGCGCATCTGCGAGGACCGCGGGATCGAGCCCGAAGACCAGTTGCGGGAATTGCTGGAGGGCGAAAGGGTTTACGAGCGCCTCTGCCAGTCCTTCCGCCAGGCGGATAGCCGCTATAACTCCGGTCTCTTTCACTTCTCCGAAGAAAAGGGACGATCCGGCCCGGATGATCTTACCCTGCGGCTTGCCATTGATGATAAAGCCCTGAAAGAGATCATTAGCAATTTGTATTATCCCGCCCCGTATGTTTTCCGGGAGATTCCCGCTGACATTCTCGGGCAGGTCTATGAGCGTTTCCTGGGGAAGGTCATCCGTCTCACCGCCGGGCATCAGGCCAGGGTGGAGGAAAAACCCGAGGTCCGCAAGGCGGGCGGCGTGTATTACACGCCCACTTATATCGTGGATTACATCGTCAGGAATACCGTCGGAAAACTTCTTGAAGGCAAGTCCCCGAAAGAAGCCGCGAGCCTCAAGATCCTTGACCCCGCCTGCGGTTCCGGTTCCTTCCTGCTGGGCGCCTATCAGTATTTGCTGGACTGGTATCTGAAATGGTATTCCGGGCATGACCCGGAAAAATGGGCCAGAGCAAAAACCCCCGCCATTTTTCAGGCCCAAGGCGGCGGCTGGAGACTCACCACTTCCGAAAAGAAGCGCATTTTACTGGATAATATTCACGGCGTGGACATTGACCCCCAGGCCGTGGAAGTGACCAAACTCTCCCTCTCGCTCAAGGTGCTGGAGGGTGAAAGCCAGGAAACCATCGGGGTTCAGTTGGGTCTGTTCAAAGAGCGCGCCTTGCCAGACCTGGGCAGGAACATCCAATGCGGCAACTCATTGATTGGCTTTGATTATTATGAAGGTCGTATGCTTGTAGATCAGCAAGAACGCGACCGCGTCAATGCCTTCAACTGGCAGGCTGCTTTCCCACAGGTATTCATTGCGGGCGGATTCGATGTTGTGATTGGCAATCCACCGTATATCCGCATTCAAGCCTTGCAGGAATGGGCACCGACTGAAGTGGAGTTCTACAAGACCTATAAAACCGCCAGCAAGGGCAATTATGACATTTACGTTGTTTTTGTGGAAAAAGGGTTGAGCTTGCTCAACAAGAAAGGTAGGCTTGGTTTCATTTTGCCGCACAAATTTTTCAATTCCCAGTATGGTGAGTCATTGCGCGGCATAATTTCGAGCGGCAAATATCTTGCCAAAGTAGTGCATTTTGGAGACCAGCAGGTCTTTGAATATGCTACTACTTATACCTGCCTGATGTTTCTGGATAAAGCCGGGCATCATGAATTTATATTTGAGAGGGTTGGAAACTTAGCAAATTGGCGAAATAGTGGCGAAAGTACAATAGGGAAAATTGCCGCTACAAATGCAACAGCAACCGAATGGAATTTTTCTGTAGGAAAGGATGCAGAGCTATTTAATAAACTCTCGCAAATGCCTGTGAAGTTAGGCATTATTGCAGAAAGAATGGCACAAGGAATCCGAACAAGTGCAAATGAAGTGTATGTTTTAGACTCAGTCTCTGAAACAAAGAACACGATAATTGCTTTCTCAAAGCAACTTGATAAGAAAATTGAGATAGAGAAGGGAATCTTGTCCTTGTTCTTACAAGGGCGAGAAATCAAACGTTACAGGATTATGCCTTCAGGGAAAATGGTGATAATCCCATATCGACTAGAAAGTGGGCGAGCAGTTTTTATGGTAATTGAGTCAATGAGAGAAAAATATCCTCGAGCTTTTGCATACTTGTTAGAGAATAAAGCCTTTTTGGAAAACAGGGAAAAGGGCAAAATGAGAGGCTCTGAATGGTATGCCTATGTTTACCCTAAAAATATTGATTTGATGAAACAAAGCAAAATTTTGATACCTGATATAGCTGACCGTGCTCAATTTGCACTGGACGAAAACGGTGAATATACCTTTACAAGTGGTTATGGAATTACACTAAAAAGCGATTCAGAATTATCACTGAAATATGTTCTGGGATTATTGAATAGTAAAGTACTTGATTATTATCTTAAGCATGTTAGTACACCAATGCAAAATGGATTTTTTCGTTACTTTACGCAATTCATTGAGAGACTCCCCATTCGCGCCATAAATTTCGCCGACTCAGACGAAAAAGCCGTCCACGACAAACTGGTCTCCCTGGTGGAGCGTATGCTCTTCCTGCACAAACAGTCCCCCCGCACGCCCCAGGAAAAGGAAATGATCCAGCGCGAGATCGAATCCACCGATCAGGCCATTGATTCCCTGGTCTATCAACTCTACAGCTTGACCGAGGCAGAGATCAAGATTGTTGAAGGGAAATAAAACACCCCACTGGGATTTGAACTTGGAGCCGCTGGGTAAAGATAATGTCGCTTAATTAAAACGGATCGAAAGATAATTATTCTAATCGTTTATGAATCCATGACATTACAAGGTCCTGAATGATTTGGGATGTTATGTGGACTGCCTATAAGCTTTTCTGCGATCTGCATGTACGCAAGTTGGGCCAGAGATTGCTCAAAGTGAATATAAAATAAAAAGGAGACCCGTATGAAAATTGAATTACCGCAATTGACTCTTCAACAGAAGTGGGAAACTGCTGAGTCAAATTTAGTTTACTTCATCGTTTGTGGCATCTCCTATGCCAAGTCTCGCGGCCAAACAGCCGAAGATTTTGGCACATGGGCTGGTCAGGTTGCTGAACCCTTTTGGGATGAAGAAAAAAGCAAGGGCCCACGTGGGCTGGTGGAAGGAATTTCCTCTAACAAACAACAATTTCAAGGCTTTGAGATGGAAATCCTGGATGAGTCAGAAATAAGCATTCACGCCAGAATGAAATCCTTTGGCGAAAACTCAATCCGCAAATATTTCCAATCCAAAATTAGCGTCGATGAGTACATTCAATTTTTCGGGAAAAAGTGGGTCGCTATAGCTAACCACATGGGATTGGAATATGACCAACATGTGGAAAGGGATTGGTTGGTCTTTATGGTCACTAAGAAGTAAGGATATTTGATCCTGCCCAGGTCACTGTATAACTTGAATGATGCAGAGATCAAGATCGTTGAAGGACAATAGACCACCTCCCCCATTTTCTGTAGGCTTGCCCCGTGTTCTTGGTGGGGTGAAAATGGGGGAGGCGGGAGGGGGCAGGAAAGGCATCCTATGAAGAAAGCCAAACGCACTTTACCGAAGATAATGCACCGCGCCGGTGAAATGCGGACACCTGCCCTGGCGGGCGGTGCCAGGGAAGAGCAAACCCCCGCCGAAGCCAAACTCTGGGCCTATCTTCGCGCTCATCGTGTCAATAGTGTCGGCTTCCGCCGGCAGCATGCCATCGGACCATATATCGCCGATTTCTGCGCCCCACGCCTGAAACTCGTCATCGAAGTGGACGGTAGTCAACACCTCGATCAGCAGGAATATGATGCCGAACGCACCGCCTTCCTCAAGGCGCAAGGCTATACTGTTTTGCGTTTCGGGAATGGGGACGTGATGAATAACATCGAAGACGTGCTGGGTGTTATCTTGGAAGAGATCTCTCCAGGTGGGAGTATAACGGACAAGACAGAGATCAAGATTGTTGAAGGGAAATAAAATATCCCTCCAGGATTTGAATCTAGAACCACCAGGTAAATAATCCTCTACTCAACGAAAGTACAGAGAATTAAATCAGATTTGGGTTTGCTGTACAATATGAGTAATTCGCTGTCTAATGCCTATATTAATTTCGGCGATTCGACCGTCACGGCCCATAAGCTGTTGAGCCGCCAAACGACGGCTGAGCTCCTGGTTAGGCAGGTTCTTTGAACAATCAAATCAAAAGGAGATAAAGTCATGAAAAAATCAATAAGGTCTGTTTTCTTTGGGTTTGTGTTTCTAACTGTTTTGTTGAGTGGATGCGCTCCCGCTTCAACATCTGTTCCGCCTACATTTACACCTATATCACCTTCGCCTACTCCGATACCGACGATAATACCAACTCCCACGATGACACCAATGCCCATTCCAACACCTAGCCCCACAGTTTTTGTGATTCAGCGGGCTCAGGTCTTGGATTTCATAACTTCCCTCTCCTTCGCCCCGATTTTCCGCGGGGCCATCAGCGGGCAGAACGCTGGCCACGGCGACGAGATCACGGACGATGCGTACTACCAAGGCTACCGCACCATGATAGAAGCCCTGCATGATAAAACCGGGGAATGGCCGGGCATCATCGGCGACGATTATGAGTTTTCTTGTTCCTTCACTCCCGACCAGCTCTCGAAGGCGAATGAAGTCTTGATCGACTACGCGCGTAACGGTGGGATTGTCTTGCTCGCGTTCAACCCTCAGAACCCTTGGTTTAACGATGAAACCAACCTCGCGAGCAATCCCGGAACGTGGGATGGACCCTCTGCAACAACAAGCAGCCTGCCACCCGGAGCAAGCCTGGACGATCTCCTCAATCCCGAGAAGCCCGTCCACGCGGCTTGGATGCGTAAATTGGACCGTATCGCCGGAGCTCTTCAGGAACTCCGCGACGCGGGCGTTGTCGTGCTCTTCAGCCCCATGCAGGAAATGAACGCCAGTTGGTACTGGTGGGGCATCTCCTCTCATCCCTCCGACCCGGGACCCTTCATCCGGGTATACCGTGCCATGTACGATTATTTTTCAAACGAGAAGGGCCTTGACAATCTCATCTGGGTTTATTCACCTTCGTCTACGTACGGTAGCAACACCCGAACATCCTCCGTCTTCCGTGCTGTGGATTGGACTTATCCGGGAGACGACTATGTTGATATCATAGCGGGCACCAACTACGCGGATGATATGTCGATCTCGGACTATCCTACGTATATAAAAATGGGAAAGCCCCTCGGCAATGCGGGGTTCGGACCTAGTTCTGATGGTCCCTTTTTAAAGAATGGGACCTGGGATCTAACGCGTATCATCGAACGGATCAAGAACGATTACCCACGGATTGCCTTCTGGGAAAGCTGGAATAGTTATCCGGGGAGTAGTTGGTCCATGATTTCCAACCTCAACGCCGACATCCTCCTCGCGGATCCCTTTGTGATAAACCGCGACGACCTTCCGTGGAACGTTCATTGAGGAAGACGCTGGGAGAAAACGGAGATGGGGAAGTAGCTTTCGAGCCTTAAGCCTCGGCCAAGCGGCTCAAAGGGATTCAAGAATGAAGACGAATGGCTGGAATATCGATTTGAAAACGATCCAGAATTCCTAGCTCGGATCGATCGAGCGCGTAAAGATATTCGTAGTGGAAAAGGTAAGCCAATTAAAAAAACCGCCCACCAGCGGGTAACGCAAGCCGTTGTGATTTGGTCACAATAAAATATGTTGATCAGTAGGACTTGAACCTGGAACTGCTAGATCTGAGGTTCAAATCCTCGGCGAGGAGCTTTTTAGCCTTCTGCGATGTATTCCTAGGCAATACGTCGCTTTTCTTATCCCCTTTTCTCCTCCTGTAGGATACGAACCTCGAACCCCTGGGTTAACAACTCCCCGTTTATGGAAATATAGTGTGTTTTTTCAGGGAAAATTTGCTATACTTTATTTATATATCACCCGAATTCGTATGCTATGTGAATATTTTTATTGAATCATAGTCAGGCCCTGGAAGTACAGAGAGGAGAGCACGATGAGCAACGAACAGGTGGCACCTGAGACGAAAGGTGTTACGGTGAAGTTACTTGCAACGGTTGACCTTGGCCCTGAGATCGAGGGCATGGCAGGGCGCCAACTTCGAATGCGTATGGTGTCCATCGAGCCTGGAGGCGTCTTCGGCCCGATTCACGACCATAAAGACAGACCAGGCACCGTCTACATACTGCAAGGAACGATCACTGACCATCGAAATGGAGTCGCTACGGACTATGGCCCGGGAGTGGGCTGGCCCGAGGATAGGAACACCACCCACTGGCTTGAGAACAGAGCAACAATTCCGGCGGTGGAGATCTCGGTCGATATAGTCAGGCAAGAGTAAGCTCAGGTCCGACATTTGACACGGTCGTGCCTGACACGCGGCTCAACCGGACGCGCTTCAGTCGGCTTCGCCTCCTTTCGCGCGCCGGTTAGCCACAACGTTAGGTGGCTTGTATGTGAACTTCAGGAGTATTAAGTGTGGCAACTCTTCATCTGATGGTTGGACTTCCTTGTTCAGGAAAAACAATGCTTGCTCAAAGGCTTGAGAGTGAGAAAGCAGCGCTTCGATTGACGCCCGATGAATGGCAAGTGCGTCTCTTTGGTCAAGATGCAGAAGAAGCGGAACATAACGCAAGACATGAGTTAATCGAGGCCATGCTGTGGAACATAGCAAGTAGAGCGCTTGTATTGGGAACGAATGTGATCCTCGATTTTGGCTTCTGGGCACGAGAGGAACGCGAAGATTTCCGTTTGCGAGCAAAGCAGCTTGGAGCTGGTAGTGAAGTACACTTCCTCGATGTGCCGGAAGATGAACTGATGCGACGGCTTGCGGTAAGAAATTCGCAGCTTTCGCAGACAAGTTTCCACATTCCCGAAGATATGATGAAGCCATGGGTTGCGTTTTTCCAGAAACCTACACTCGATGAACTTGAGCGCAGGGAATAGATGAGTTTGGAGAAAATCTTCCCACTCGCTAAAGCATGTGGAAATTGCAGCAACGCCACTTAACACCGGCTCCACCGGACGGGGCTACCGCCCTGAGGATATGCGAGACATTTTCTGAGTTTCATGCATAATGAGTGTGTCGGCTTGCCGATCCGCCCCGCCAGTGAGCCAAACCGTTGGGCGGCCTGGGACGCCGAATCGGAGAAAGGAAATTATGAACACAAAGGCATGGATTGCTATCGTTTCCATTTCGGTCCTCGGCATATGTATCTCAGGCTGTGGGGCAGGGCAATTACCGAGGCCGTCAGCAACGCCTGTACCATCCTCAACGCCAACCTCACCCCTCTCTCCCACGTCATCGGCGACAAAGACATCTTCACTTTCATCTGGTTCTGAAATATCTAAGGTAAAACCTGTTACGCCGTCAGCGTTATCGAATCTACCTGATATGTTTCCGTCAATACAATCGCCACCTAAAGCGACGAATTTTGGCAGAGGAAAGTTGGATTCGGTGCCCACATACGATCCAAATTCTGATCAGTTGTGGCAAATGGATTTACGCGCATATGATCTGTCAGGCTTGGATCTGCGAAATTCAGGCGGTGATTTGCTATATGCTGATTTCGACTCGCAGACGATATGGCCATCTGAAGAGAAGATGCCGCCTGACTTTGATTGGCAAAAGATCATGGAGCTGGGGAAGAACCCAGGTCTGGGCATTCGACAGTTGCATGGAGTAGGAGTTACAGGACGCGGGGTAGGCATCGCAATCATCGACCAGCCTTTATTGGTCGAACACCAGGAATATGCCGGTCAGCTCCGCTTATATGAATCGGATAATCTTTCACCAGGCTGGACAGAAGCATCCATACACGGCCCGGCCGTGGCATCGATTGCTGTAGGTAAAACGGTGGGAGTAGCCCCTGAGGCGGACTTGTATTACATAGCGACCGACATGTGCAATCCCACCGGCGCTTTGGAAGAGAATGATTATTCATGTTTGGCCCATAGCGTTCGCCGTGTTCTGGAGATTAATAACTTACTGCCTCAAGATCGTAAGATTCGTGTGATATCAATATCTGCTGGCTGGGAACAAGCTAGCAAGGGATACGATGAAATCACTGCTGCAACAAAAGAAGCCAAAGATGCCGGATTGCTTGTCATATGTTCTAATGTCGAGGAAATACACGGTTTTAAGTTTCAGGCATTAGGGCGGGAACCACTTGCTGATCCTGATAGGTATGAGTCATATCAACCTGGGCTATGGTGGGCGAAGCAGTTCTATAATGGAGGATATGACTTTTCCAATACCTTGTTAGTCCCGATGGATTCGCGAACTACGGCAAGCCCTGGTGGTGCAGATGAATATGTTTTTTATCGCGAAGGAGGATGGAGCTGGTCTATCCCATACATAGCAGGCATGTATGCATTGGCAGCACAAGTAAAACCGGAAATCACGCCTGATGAGTTCTGGCGGCTGGCCCTCCAGACAGGACAAACGATTGAGCTAAAGCAGAACGGAATATTATATGAATTGGGGACAATTCTTGATCCAATTGCCCTCATAACCGAGTTACAGCGATGAGCGAAAATCACAATGACGAAGCCATCCACCGATGAATTGCATACCAATGGCAATTGTCAAAAGAAAAAAAGCCGCCCACGACAAAATGGTCTCGCTGGTGGAGCGCATGCTCTCCCTGCACTAGCAGTCTGCCCGCACGCCTCAGGAGAAAGAAATGCTCCAGCGCGAGATCGAATCCACCGATCAAGCCATTGATTCCCTGGTCTATCAACTTTATGGTTTGACCGAGGCAGAGATCAAGATCGTTGAAGGAAAATAAAAGACCCCGCCAGGATTTTAACCTCAAATCCCTAGGTTAACAGCTCTCCCTTCATCGGCAATGGATTCTTCACATTTAGTAAAATTGGTTATATACTTTATTTATATATCATTCAAATCCATATGTTATGTAAAATCTCTTATTGGATCATAGTTAGGTGAAAATCATATTCTGGAAAGAACTCCAATCTTATGATGAAAACAATTGCTATAATAATAGTAATTTGCTGGACAATCCTTGCAGTCATAATGTTTGTGGCTGGGATTTTCACAAAACGCACAACTGAACACCAAGATATAACCGGCCGTCTATGGTATGGGGTTTTTCTTCTCTTTGCTTTTTGGTTGCTTGTCAAAGGAATTAGTAATCTGCCAGCTCCAGGAGTGGGATTAAAGCAGCCAATATACCCCCTGTTTGTCTCCTTGCTACCCCACTCGTCAATAGTGATGATATTGGGGCTGATAATTTTGATAATGGGGCTGTCATTCGTACTTTGGGCTCGTGCAAATCTCGGAACAAACTGGAGTGGTTCGGTCACATATAAAGAGAATCATGAACTTATTAAGCGAGGCCCCTATGCGCTTGTTCGGCATCCGATTTACACTGGACTTCTTCTCATGTTTCTTGGAACAGCTATTACCATAGGGAATGTGGGTGGATTCCTGGGATTTCCAGTTCTTTTTATTAGTTGCTGGATAAAGCTGAAGCAAGAAGAAGCTTTAATGATCAAGCATTTCAAGGAAGGATATATGGATTATAAGAAAAGAGTAAAAGCCTTGATCCCTTTTGTGCTATGAACGAACAAGGAGCGGCGTTATGGTGTGTTCGGGCTTCCTCAAGTTCAGGTGGTATGCCTTTTTGTCGCCCGACCTTCGTCTGTGGCCGACCCTGCTTCTTGCTCGGGTGGTATGTGCACTCTGGGCCAGCTATGGACATAGTTAACCAAGGTTCTGAGCTATCCTTGCTCGGCGTATGATGTGCAGGGTTAGGAAGCCCAATATCTCTTTAATCTTCTATAACCGAGGAAAGGAAGTCTTGTTATGTCTATTTGGGTAAACATCATTCTCGTTCTCTTAGGGCTCTTCGTGCTCGCCTGTTCGATTTTCAATTGGGAATGGTTTATGACCAGCCGACGGGCAGGTTTCATGGTGAAAATTATGGGGAGAATGGGGGCGCGAATATTCTACGCGATAGCTGGGCTGGTATTGGTTGGGTTGGGGATTGCTGGTATTTTTGGTGTTATTAGATAAGTCCACCTGACATAGGCTTCATCGTACAACGGTTCCGCCGCACACCCAGGCTCGTTTTACCAGCATTAGCTCAAATATTGAGAAGGCGTTTCGTCGGTCCAGCCGTTGATATTACGGCAATCCGCAGCGATGAAATCTGTGTTTGTATAGGACTTGACCCTCAAACCAAGCGGTTTGAGGGTCAAGTCCTAGCCAGGGTTCTTCCTCCCTCCATCCCTGCTGTAATCCTTCTGCCTCTTGCCTCCTCGCGAGCGGCATTTTCCTTTTCCCTTCTGCTCTCTTTTTTTGCCTCTTGACATAATAGAACAAATATTCCATAATGACCATGGCACATTATCTTTCATGCCGTGTATTTCCGAACCTTAACAATCGATATCCCAACGCTGTAATCGAAGCACGACTTGTCCTGGGATGTCACCCTGAGCCGGTAGGTTGAGCTGTTAGGTTGAGCCTGTCGAAACCTGGTTCCCTGAGCTTGTCGAAGGGCTGTC
>Ga0209777_10006299_pt1 | contig 13377 bp, 13 predicted proteins | sample FrelakmetHBP12HB_FD_187147 | JGI IMG/M metagenome (GOLD analysis project Ga0209777, IMG submission 187147) | Freshwater lake sediment microbial communities from the University of Notre Dame, USA, for methane emissions studies -HBP12 HB (SPAdes)... | ecosystem: Environmental > Aquatic >...
CCCTAAACATCTCGTCGAGGGCCTGACTTCCATAGAATGCGATTTCCTTGGTTCTGGTTGTCGTTCTCCGTCTGCCCCTACCATGGGGCATCTCAATGACCTTTACATCCAGACGGGGAATTAAGGGGATTTCCGGGGATGTGGGGTCGTACCCCCAAGAGCTCAACCTCGATGCCCTTACTTCAAGGAAGGCATCAAAGAAGGGTCTCGATGGAGGGATGCACGTCGCACAGTCGTTACCAACGTCCTCCCACTGCCCATTACCTTTTGGATTGCTGATCCATATCCTGTAGTTCTGGGGTTCGAGGTCTCCGTACTTAGCAAATCGCATTTCTTTGGGCCTCATGCCGAACCCGTTCGAGAGCAGAAGGAACCCGAGCATAGCTTCCCTTCTGGGGCCGTCCCTACAATCCTTTCTTGCGGTTGCCCATGAGAATGCGGTCTCAATGAACTTCAATACAGTCTCCTCCACGAAACTCCTTTTAGGGTTCTTCTTTGGCTTCTGAGTTAGACCCATCCTTCCAGGTGTGGCTCTTATCTTGTCCACGACAGGATTATTGAAATAGATGCAGACCTGCCGGAGTACCGAGAGCCTCTTGTCTCTAGTCGAGGCCTTCAATCCTCTTTCGGTCATACCTCTGTCGTAGGCCAACACATCATCCACGGTTATCCTCTTTGGACTTGTCGCACTTATTTTACCCTCTTCATGTAACCTTTGTAACTCTTCGCCTACTTGTCTGATCCAATCAGGATATCGTACCTTCGTCATTCCCTTCATGTATGGCAATGTGGCATCGAGGAACTGTTTCGAGAGCGTCAACCACGGGTATCGACCCATGGACCGACGCCCCCTACGCCGTCCCCGCCCCGCCTTAATTGAATTCCTTGCCTCCTGAGAACTGCACGCACGCATGGCCGATTGAATAACGGTTTGTCCTCCATGACAATTCCCGGTTGGCATAGAATCCTCGTCGTAAATGAACCTATTGACTAATCATGTCCTTTTTCATGTTCATGTCAGTATTTTTTTCAATAGCAGTTGCATGAACGGGCATCGATGGCATGACAGAGGGGTGTTTTTTCAACACCTTAGAAACATTACTTGGTGTGCATCCAAGGGCCATGGCGATCTCAGACAAGGACTTGTTCTGTTTCCTCAGCTCAATTATCTGATTGTGATCAACCTTCGAAGGCCGTCCAATTTTCTTGCCCTCTTGTCTGGCTCTATGGAGTCCAGCAAGTACACGTTCTCTGATAAGGTCCCTCTCGAACTCTGCTATACCTGCGAGGAAGGTCCTGAAGAGACGGCCCATTGAAGTCGATGTGTCAATACCCTGATCGATAGCGATAAATGTGATATTGAGATCTTCAAGTTCCTTGATAAGGTTCAATAGGTCCGTGGCGGACCGTCCAAACCGGTCTATCTTCACCACAAGGACCTTATTGAACCGCCTGGCACGGGAATCCTTCATCAGTTCTCTCAGTCCTGGTCTATCAGAGGTCCCACCAGAACATTTGTCAGTATATTCGTGATGAATATCCCATCCTTGTTTATCAGCGTATTCTCTCATGGGTAAGAGCTGGTTGTCAAGAACTTGTCGGTCATCACCAGTACTAGTCCTGGCATACAAAGCAACCTTAACCCTTCTGGTGGTCTCTATTATGGGTTCTTTGATGGTGTCAACTATGGTCTCTTCCAGATGGTCTTTACTGGATTCTACTAGTGAGAGACCGCTCACCTTTTCATTATTGTTTGGTGACATAGTTTCTACCTCCGTTGTTAAATTGTAAAGTGGATTCCGAGATTAAAGGTACTAACGATAGTACCGATATGGAGCTTCTCTGATTCGGCTTAACAACTTTACACATTCAAACCCCTCGCTCTAGCGTTCTTGAGATGTTGAGAAACTGCTGCCCTAGTTATTCCCAAAGTTCGGGCTATGTTCGTTGGTCTCATTCCTTGCATCCGAAGGGTATTTATTCGGGCCTCTGTCGTGGGTAAGGAGAATAATGGTTCGCACATCATGAGGTAATCAAAATCCTCTTTTACGAGCTGGGTCCGTCCATTCAAGATCATGTGTCCGGCCAGGAACGAGCGTATTTGGTCACCTACCGCGTTAGGTGGTCTACCTGAAAACGCTGTCCATCGATTGACCGCTTCATGAAGGTCACGGCCCCAATCGTCTACATTAAAAACCGTGTCGAGGTCAAGTGACCCTTGCACTATTTGTATTGGTGGTCCTGTATACGACATTCTGTTTCTTTGTATCCTGTCCTGTTCCCATGTATCCAAGTCGATATAGGGGACTTCATGGTGTGAAACGGTAAGTCGGGGAAGTAGGGTCAGTTCTTCAAAGGTTGTTTTTCTATGTTTATATGATGGAGTGGTCATACATCCGATAAAGGTCATCCGACCTCTAATTGTGAATTCTTGTATATTGTCCCTGTAATCATATTGTCGTCGGTCCATGAGGTCGGTATTCATGCAGATTAGCCGGGTTGCCGTCCTCACATCCTTCGACGCTAACGTAACTGTCAGATCATCATAGACCATGCATTTGTTATCGACATCGCCATGTGTCTCTCGATATAGTCCATGTGCCGTGACATCCTTTGAACAAATATGGACTATCGTCTCGCCAGGATCTATAATGTGTCGAAGTTCATTGACCAGTTGGGACTTGAAATGGCGAGATGGGGCCACTATCAATAGATTGAACCCGATTGCGAGTTCATCTATCTGAGAGCTTACGATGGCCACACCTATAGCCAATCCAACTCCGGCAACCGATGACGAATATTTGGCGCTCAAATAATCGATTATCGCCTTAGATGTAGCACATGAATTTGCCCCAATCGGTTCTGATTGGGCATCATCCGATAACGCTGGTACAGTTGTCAAGAATCCCACTCTCCACGGTCTTATCAAGACCTTGCGCATTCACGATTTTCTGAACCGCCTTCATGTTGATGGCGATTGTACCTTCTCGGCGTTTTAGGTACAAGAATTGGTCATCTTTACCTATGATTCGACCCCGTAATACTCGGGATACTTGACCGTCGAGAAATACAACCTTGCTCTCGTTCCCTGTCACTATATAACTCATTGAATCACCCTCCGCATTCAGATTTGATTAGTTGTAGAAGGTCCTCCTTGGTATCGATCTGCTTCGTTCGAGTAGATCCAACCAAGGTAGTGGCACCGCACCGAGGACATTTGATTATCAAACACCCGCCGTCGCAGTGAACCCAGCTATGGCATTCACAACATTCGACCGCCTTCATCGCTATCCCTTCTTCATCTTCTTCCCAATTTTTGAAATCTCCTTTTCAAGTTCATCCTCGGTGATGACGCCCTGTTCCTCCATCATCTTGAAACCTATCAGTTTGGCACGAGTTTCAAGGTCGAGATCAAAGCCAGTCAAGGCCGTCGGAAGATTCTTTGATTGAAGGCAAGTCGTACAGTTAGATTGCCCACGTTGATGGGTATCATCATCCTGTACCTTCGTTACCTCAAATCTCGGTAGGGGTTGGGTGTCTAGGAACCCAAGACCAAAGAGACCTCGTTTCGGCCTCAGAAAAGTCATGGTTCTCACTCCTTCACTTTGCCCTGGTTCTTGGCTTCCTCTACCTCAAGTTGCTTAGGAATAGTACACCTTCGAAGTACGCCCTTCTCCTCCATTTGTTCTACCATTTTAGGGGGGAAGGTCCGCCTAATACCTCTTTCCCATGCGGTCAGTTCCTCACAAGCTAGCGACACCTGTTCCTTTTCCTGTACTTCCATATCTTCACATCCTTTGGAAGGGGGACCCCCCCCTCCGTCGATATGTTTATTAGAAGCCACACCCCTAATGAAGAAATTGGGACATTATGTCCGATATAGAAATTTATCTTCGCAAAGAACTCGACGAAGTCTCCCGCCAAATGACGGAGGACGAAATTATCAAGGTTATATTATACTTACGAGAAGAATATGCATATCTAGATGAGGAGGGCGCTGTTAGTAATACATATCTTGATCGACTTGATGAAATTATATGCACAGAAGAAGAATTTAAAAGGAGATTACATGGCGTCTCGAAAAAAGACCGATCTAGGAAATTAAAGGACTGGCGAGAACAACAGCAAACTATAGTGAAATATGGTCTTGGATCCGGACCACGTCCGGCAGAACTAGATAAGGTTCTCGTTGTTCTAATGAACCCCTCGATTAAAAAAATGAATCGAAGACTACTCGGTTCTCCAGAGGACTGTAAGGTCAAGGGAATTAGTATGAGTACCTTGACTATAATCGCGGTCCTCGTTCAGTATCTTCTATACCGTCATGGATATGTGCAAATGACCGACCTCGAAAAGTTAGCAAAGAAGTATAAAACAGAATATAAGATACCGTCGGTACGATCACACCTTAGCTTAGTTCTTAAAACCCTGGCCCAATGGGAATATATCAAACAGAAGGGAACTAAAGGAAAACGATGGGTATTGAATGAATGAGATTATAGGATGTGATAGTAAATGATTCCCTTTAAGATATTCATCAGTCATACAAACGGACCCGACGATATGACCATTGTTCGTACACTTGCATCAAATCTTCAAATGGCTGGAGTCACTGTCTATATAGCCGAAGATAATCGTCAACCTGGGAATTATTTAGCCGATAAGATAAAACAGAATATTTTGAGTAGTGATTGGGTTATAGGATTATGGACTCAAGATGCATCGAAATCTGCTTATGTGAATCAAGAAATCGGATTTGCAGAAGACCGAAAGCCATGTGCGTTATTAGTTCAGAAAGGTGTACAAGTTAAAGGATTCCCCGAAGGACGAGAATTTATTTTATTTGACCCTACAGATCCTCTATTAGGCCTCGAACAAATGGAAGAGCATATTAAAAAGAAAAAATTTCAGAAGGAAGAAGATGCTGTTGCGGCAAATACGTTTTTAGCAATTATTATGTTTATCGTTGCACTTTTACTGATCACCTCGCTATTATCCAAAGGTAAATGAAATGGAGAATTATTTTTTGTTATAGATTAGTAGATATTCTGATAGTGATAATTTGTAATATCTTCAAAAAAATCTATATAGATTGAAAATAATATGATTTCTCATGAATTGGAAAATTATTCTTATCTTCGTTTCAATATTATCAAGCACAACATTCAATAGTATGACTTTCTTCAATGAATGTGGAGTAAATGGCGAACCTCCAACAAACAGCGGTATAAAAGGATACACACCGGATTTTTCTATACCTTGGATTTCTGAGGGTGGTTTTGGCAACGCGATGTTAATTAATAATACAATCATTTCCACTGGCAATATTTACGCCTTGGATAGTGATGGCAATTCAATCAAGGAACATCCTTTTTTTATGGGTTATGCCAGTTATTCTGATGGTTTAATTTATAGTTACAATCCTAATAATAATCAGATATTAGTATTAAATCCTGAAAATTGGAAAGTCGTTCATCAATCTACATATAAATTAAATGATAAATATTCGAGTCGTATGATGGCGGGTGGGGAAAGCCGAGTAGTATTCAGTATATTTGAAACATATTCATTCACGGGAAAAACAATCTGTGTAGATGCTGAAACTGGTTCTGTCCTCTGGAAGATGGATATAGGTGATAGATGGGGATCGATGAAAATATTTAATGGGATCGTTCTCACAACAATTTATAAAGGTGATAAATACAATGGAACAGATTATTATTCTGCATATAATCTAAGTAATGGAGCACTTATTTGGGAAATTCCAATACCAATTACGTTCGATCTATCAATGCCAGAAATAATTGGAAATAGGTTGTATTTCACAGCATCAATTCTCACAGATGGATATCACGCAAATGTATATTGCTTGGAAATAACAACTGGTAAGATAATATGGCATAGTGAATTTTCAAATACTCGGATAACTTCAAAACCTATGATAAAGGATGGTAAAATAATTGTTGTTGATTATCATGGAAAGGTTTTTTGTTTATCTTTAGCAGACGGTAATGTTCTTTGGTCCAGTTTAAAAGATAGCGATGGAGGAATGGGACTTTATAATCCAACAGTGGGGTTCTTAGGCAATTATATTGTTGCTGGAGGAGATGGAATAAATATTCTTGATATGAATGGAACTCCGGTTTGGTATTATAAAACGGGAGGATTGATCAAATCACCAATTCTCTCGAATGGGACGGCGGTTTTCGCCTCAAATGACAATTACTTATTTGCTGTAAAAAAGGGAAAATCTCTCAATTCAGACACATTCATTTCAGGGGGAGATTTTTCAATGTGGAATTTGATTAAATATGACGAGGAATATGCAAACCTGTCAGTAAGAATTGATATTCATAATAGGAATTTCAATTTCACTAAAGGGGATTATTTCAATAAAGTGAATATATGGGTAGAAAACAATGGTTCAAAATATCTGGCATTGGATGAATATTTTAATTTATCTCATAATGGTTTAACTGAGATTGCTTTCTCTTGGAACTTCTCAGTAGGCGAATATAAGTTTGAGGTTGAAGTTCTACCGCTTAATTATACTGATCAGAATATCACTAACAATCATTATAATTTTTCAGAATATGTCAGACAAGAAGAACCGCCAAAACAAGAATGGGGTTGGGATATCTCTCCTGGACTGTGTATATTATCTACCATCTGGCCTATTTGTTTAATCGGATTGATTCCAATTGTATTGATTCTAACTGTTATCTATATTATTTCAAAAATTGAACGCAAGAAAAAGAAAAGGACAAAGAAAATAAAAAACAAGTCTAGAAAACGATTAATTGTAGACCGCGAAGACGCATAGTTGTTTTTCTCAAAAAAAAAATTATGGGGAAAGTTACCCCAACATGCGTGCAATCCTCAATCGATGTCTCATTACCATTCCATTTTGATTGAGCCATTAATGGATAAACTTTATCGTCGATATTCCTACTCAAGTTTGGACTCCGACGAGTCCACTTTTCATTTTCATCATCATGAGATGCTAGAATTCCTCGACGTCCTCCTCCGTTTCCGGATTGTTTTCCACGGTCTTAGGTTCCGGCCCGTTGGGTTCATCCGAGTCGATCGTTTGTTCTGTGTCAAGTTCCTCGTCCTGAGTGGGCTTTTGGTTCTTTTCGTTCGTCCCCTCTTTCTTGCGCCGGAGCATTATGGCGATGACCGCTATGACGATGACCAGTAGGATTATTATCAGCAGGATGGGCAGCAGCAGCGATGATGTCCCGGTGTTGGCCTTCTTCTTCACTAGGATGGTCACCGACTGCTCGTCCGTGAGCCCCTGTTTATCAGTGACCTTGAACACGAGCGTGTGGCTACCGACATCCTTGGAGCCGGTCTTCCATGATACGAGCCCGGAGGCAGGGTCGATGGTCATTCCCGTTGGAGCTCCGATCATGGAAAAGGTCAGTACATCGCCGACATCCTTGTCGATGGCGACCAGCTGGTACTGGAACTTCGAACCGGTATAGACCGTCGTCTCCGTAGGTGTGCTTGTGATGACAGGCTTGATGAAGACCGTGATATTGAACGCCTGCGGGACGGAAACGGTCTTGTCACTGACCATGATTATGACCTTTTGGACCCCATACTGGGTGGCGGTCGGTGTCCATGCCAGGGAACCACTGTTCTTGTCGATCGTCATCCCCTCAGGCCCTGTCCCGAGGCTGAATTCGAGCACATCTTTTATGTCTGCGTCCGTTGCGGCGGCCTTGTAGGTGTAGGCCTTTCCGACAATAGCTGTCAGGTTCGGGGAGCTCGTGAATACCGGCCTGTCATTCACATTAAGGACGGTCAGGTTGAACAGATGGGTCGCGGTGCCGCCCCTGCCGTCAGAGACCGTTATATTGACGCTATAAATCCCGACATCATCGTTGGTCGGGGTCCCATCCAATATATGAGTGGTCGCATTGAATTTCAGCCACGAGGCGTTCGTGGTGAAGGCCCAGGTGAAGACCTGTTGGACATGGTCCACATCGGACATATTGTATCTAACACTGTAGAGACGGTCCTCAGTGGCCGTGGTGACGTCGGTTGTCGTGATAACGGGCGGGTCATTTGTGTCAAGGACAGTCAGGTTGAAGTTGTGATGGTCCATGCCTCCCCGTCCGTCGTTAACAGTGATGTTCACCCAGTAGGTACCGACATCGTCGTTCCTTGGGATTCCAGTCAGGTTCCCGGTCGTACCATTGAACCTCAGCCAGGTCGCATTGGTCTTCAAGGACCAGGCGAAGACCTCGGGCACCTTGTCGATGTCCGTGGCCTTGTACTGCACGCCATAGGGTGCGTCCTCCAGTGCGATCGTGACATCCGTTGTGATTATCGTGGGAGGATCGTTCACATCGGAAACCGTGAGCGTGAAGTTGTGGAAGGCCCAGCCACCGTTGCCATCGTCGACCGAGACATTGGCCCAGTACTTGCCAACTTCGTCGTTGGTTGGCGTCCCGCTCAGGTTCTGGGTGGTCGAATTGATCTTGAGCCAGGTCGCGTTGGTCTTGAGGTGCCAAGTCACGGTCCCCTGGCCATCATCGTCACTAATATAATGAACATTATAGGGTTGTTCCTCGGTGGCCGTCTTGATATCGGTCGTCAATATCTTCGGCGGCACATTCAAGACCGTGATCGTGAGGTTGAGCTCGTCGAAATTGCCCAGACCGTCCGTGAGGTTGATGAGGACCCACCAGGTTCCGACCTGGCCGTTGTTGGGCTGGCCTGTGATATTTATGTTACGGGCGTTTGTGTCCCACGACAGCCACGGGGCATTGCTATTGATGTCCCATTTCGTGACCGCCTGGCCGAGGACCTGCAAGGAGATGTTGAAAGCTTGGTCCTCTGTCACAGTGTAATGATCGGCCCGGGGTTTCAATCGCGGAGGATCGATCAAGGTCATGTGCTTTTCGTAGATCTCCGAGTTCCCATCCCGGTCGTCACGCCAGACCACATGGAGCTTCCCGGCGCTGTCCAAGGCCAGCTTGGGGTCCTTGCCAGTGGCCTTTGTGGTGAGCTGGACGGGCTGATGCGCATCGGATTCGGTGCCCGGCTTGATGATCGTGTAGTATAGGAAACCATTCGTCGCATTGGACCACACGACGTATACGACATTGTGAGAATCGCAGACCATATCTCCATAGTCTGCTGCGCCTCTCGTGATCACAATGTCCTGGGTGATACCGGCCACGGGCGCGTTCTTGTCATCGAGCTTAATTAATGTCAGATTTCCCCCGCCGCTGTTCGCGGAGGACCTTAGCAGGTCCACCGAGCCGTCCGGGCAGGCCGCCATGACTGGCATGGGCGGGAAAGCGAAGGCGCCGGGGTTGTATAGGAACTGTGCCGGGGTGCTGGGCGGCTGTATGCCATTCTTGTCGAGGCTAACGGCCCAGATGCCCTGTGTGCCGCCAGACCAGACAGCAACGAGCGCGCGAACGTTCGAACTGGTGTCCATGGTAAAGGTATGGGCGACACTGTACCAGGCCGGACTGCTGATTTCGGCCTGAGGGGTGATGATAGTCCCTTGGTCATTGAGGATTGCCAGAGCTGCCCGTTCTATCCCACCGGGAGCGAAGTATGCGTAGGAGATGTACACCTTGTCGTTGGCCCCTACACCAAGGTTCGCGGCCGGGGATCGTACTAGGCCCGTGGTTATGTCGACGCTTGGGATCAGGTTCGTGCCATTGAAATCGTACTTGTCATAGATGATGTCACCATAAGACAGCCCATTGTTCAACCGGATCATGCTTAGGTTGTTCTTGCTGTCCATGCCCAGGTTCTTGGCGTACTGGCCGGAATATTGCTGGGGGATCCATGCGTCAGTGATGGTCTTCTCAGGGGCCAAGGCCTGCCCCTGTTGGTCAAGGTTGACGACCATGAGTTTCCCAGACCTGACCCAGACGATGTGCGTGATGCCGTCCTGGTCCGAAAATATCTGTGGGTAGGTGTCCGCGTTCGGGTCGTTCGTTATCCGCTGGTCATCGGTCCAGTTCAGCCCGTCCGACGTGACCGTCATGCGGCTTTCCCCTTTGGAGGAAGCTAATGTCGCCGGAAAAACGGCTGACAGGCACAGAAGGCCTAGGATTAAAAGACAAGTGATTCTAATCTTCATAAATCATACCCTCAAATAAATTCATAACGGGTACGACATAAATAATTATTGGTTAAACTAATCGAAGTATAAGGTCCCGAAAACCTATCTTTTGGTAGTTATAGGCTCTTGATGTATGCAACGATAGGATTGAGATTTTCCCTTTTGACATCGTTGTAACCGTCTATGGCCCTTCTTTTCTCAACTTCATCTTTTTCGTTCTTGGCAAAACTCTTGATCATTCTGGACATGAGGAAGTTCAGTTTCTTATGGTCGATCCTGCCGGGCAGGTGGAAGATCTTCATCTTTTTGATAACGTCCTCTGGAAGGCAACGAGTTATGATATCCGCCCTTTCTTTTGAACCGACCTTGGACCCACCTACAGAGAAAAAGACCAATTTTTTATCCTTCATACTATCCCAGTTCTTCTTGATCCAACCTGCCGCCGTGACCTTTCCCATCATCAAGCTCGAACCTAGAACAACGACCTGTTCAGAGCCTATCTTGGGCCCTTTCTTGATGTTCATCAATTTAAAACCAACGTCCTCAGAAAGCCACGTCGCATATTCTTCCGTCGAGCCGTACTTCGTCTGATAATAGATTGTCCCGGACATCGTGGCCATGTATGTTTTTTATCCTCTTATAACTATTCCAAAATAGAAAATAAATAGACTGGAAGAAAGAGGCGTTGGTTCAAATATCACCGTTTTTTGGCCTTGTGTTTCTTCTTCCGAGCCTTTGGTTTCGACGGTGATTTGGCCTTGACCTTCGCTGGTGCTGGCTTTTCCTTCGTGGGCTTCTCGTCGGCCTTCTCCTCTTCCTCGACAGGAGCAGGTATCTTGTTGAGAGATTTCAGGGATTTGTCGATGTGGAGCAGGTCCTTTTTTATCCTCGACAGTTCTGAATCAATATCCTTCAAACGGTCCCGCTCTTTCCTGAAAGGCATGTTTTCCACCACCGAGGTCTTTATTTCTCCCCAAGCTCGTCGTCACCGTCAGGGGCTGGCCCTAGCTTGCCCCGCTTCTTGGCATCCTTGAGCATCCTTTCCGCCTGCAGATAGTCGATAGGTGAAAAGTACCCTTTGAACTCCCCGTCCTTGCCAAGAACTATTACGGCGGCAGGCTTGCCCTCTGCGATCTGGTCGAGGGCCTTGGGGAGCTTCTCGTTCTGGTCGATCTTGAGGATCTTGGTGTCCATCAGGTCCTTGACCTTGAGGGCCAAGGGGTCCTTGACGTCAGCGATCTTTTTAAGGATCTTTCTCTCGGTCACGACGCCGGTTATCTCCTTGCCGTCCTTGACGAGGAGGACACCGTAGTTCATCGACAGGAGCGTCCCTATGGCACCCTTGAGGTCCTCGTTCGCGTCGATTATCTCGTACTCGTCGTGGATGACGCAATCTTTCAACCTCAGGTTCCGAGGGTCCGATGTGAAAGCATCGACCATATTTTATCCTCCCAAGCTCCCGTGACCCTCTATCATCATCGATGGATAAAACCCTATTGTTGGTCGAAAACATGCTTGACAAATTGTCAGAGGGTATTTTTACAGGTGCTTCATTTGAAATGGAGGGGGCGGTTGGGGAAAAAAAAGGACCGTCGGTGCTAAAACCGAAAGTGCCACTGGACCCCCCTTCGGGGTATATATCTGACTTCCGTCAAGATTATATGATGCTCAATAGCGGGAGTGCGATTGAAAAAGTAAAATACAGGCACCTGCATCCTCGTAATCCCTTTCCAGAAAAGTTCATGGAAATACTGGGGACCGTGTTCTTTCGACGGGAAGGGAACTGGGGAAAGGACCGGTACCGACGGAGGGAAAGACCGTCAGTACTAGAAGGAAGGGAAAGGTACGGCCAAGAAATCGTATACCGAGCAGCAGCTCGTCGGCCTGTGGGAGGATTTCTTCACCCACAACAAGAAAGCAAAGGCACAGATCACGCAGGTTGCTGACATTTGGCCCGAAAGACGCTCAATAAACATCCCGTACACCGACATACAAAGGTTCGATGCGGACCTCGGCATCAATCTTTTAGAAAATCCGATTAACAGCATCAAGATGGCGGAGAACGCCCTCCAGAACGTCCTGCCTCCTGACCGCAAGGTCATGATACACTTCCGTGTCTGCGAGCTTCCCAAGGTCGAGAAGCTTGCCAAGATCGACATTCGCGACCTGAGGGCCAAGCACGTCGGGAAGCTTCTGGCCATCGAGGGCCTGATACGAAGGGTAACAGAGGTCCGTCCCAGGGTCATGCGCGCGGCCTTCAAGTGCGAGCGCTGCGGCAATATCCAGCTGGTCACCCAGGACGACGATTACCTCAAGGAACCTCTGGCGTGCGACCAGGAATCCGGAGGCTGCGGAGCCCCGGCCGGGAAGACCCGCTTCAAGCTCCTCGCGGAAGGCGTCGACGAGACAGGGCACATCGTTGGCCCCGCGGATGCCGCGGAAAAGCGCGTGGACAACCCCAACTCGCTGTCGGAGTTCGTCGATACACAAAAACTCGAGATACAAGAATCCCCTGAAGGCCTCCGCGGTGGCGAGCAGCCCAAGAGGCTCGAGGTCTACTGCGAGGATGACATGACGGGCTTTGTCGCCCCCGGCGACAGGGTCATCCTGAACGGTGTTCTAAGGTCGAAGCAAAAGGGCCGCTACGCCAACAGGTCCACCTTCTTCGAGATCTATCTGAAGATCATTTCCATTGACCATTTGGACAAGGACTTCACAGATGTCGAGATCTCCAAAGAAGACGAAAAAGAGATCAAAAAGCTCGTCAAGGACAAGAACCTCCGAAAGAAGGTCATCAGTGCCATTGCCCCGTCCATCTTCGGGATGGAGGTCGAGAAGGAGGCAATCGCGCTCCAGCTGTTCGGCGGCGTCCAGAAGATAATGAACGACAAGAACAGGATACGCGGCGACATCCACATCCTGCTCGTCGGTGACCCAGGAGTCGCAAAATCGCAATTACTTTCTTATGTGTCCAAGCTGGCCCCGCGCGGGATCTATGCGTCCGGTAAGTCCGCATCAGCTGCAGGTCTGACGGCCGCGGCCGTGCGCTCTGAGGAATTTGGTGAAGGGCGGTGGACACTAGAGGCCGGCGCCCTGGTCCTGGCCGACATGGGCATCTGTTGTATCGACGAGTTGGACAAGATGGAGGACAAGGACCGCGATTCCATGCACACGGCCATGGAGCAGCAGCAGATCTCGGTGGCCAAGGCTGGCATCACCGCGACGCTGCAGACGCGCTGCGCCATCCTTGCTGCGGCAAACCCGAACCTTGGACGGTTCGA
>Ga0209777_10006300_pt1 | contig 13373 bp, 10 predicted proteins | sample FrelakmetHBP12HB_FD_187147 | JGI IMG/M metagenome (GOLD analysis project Ga0209777, IMG submission 187147) | Freshwater lake sediment microbial communities from the University of Notre Dame, USA, for methane emissions studies -HBP12 HB (SPAdes)... | ecosystem: Environmental > Aquatic >...
ACTCCGAACACTAGAGCATGACGGCATCATAAAACCCTCATCTCAAGGAGCCATCATCACCGATAAGGTCCATGATACACTTGGCACCCTTGAATCAACTCTTGACGACATGATAACCACAATGACTGATCTGAAAAAGAAACTACGATAAATGTACCATTTTAAAGTTAAATCGGAGCAGAAGACGCTTTCCAATATTTTTAAATAGGATTAGTGAATAGTCTTTCTCAACCAACTCAAGGAGCAAGAAATATGAAACTCAATAATCTATGCGTAATAACAATGATGGTGAGCAGCCTATTTCTTATCGCTACGTTTTCTGTCGAAGCTGCAGATGTAACAATCAGAGATGGGACTGGAGATGTCAACTCAATGGATGTAAATGGAAACACGACATTGATAACCTTTTCTCCAGAAATCAATATTGATAATCTCGATCTCACCGAGGCAACCTATACACAACATGGAACACAGGCCACTCTGAGTTTACAAGTAAAAGGAAAAATTGAGAACAGAGGAGCAATCATGGATCTGACCAGTGCAGATAACCTTACTGCTCTTGATACTGTCGAATATGATTTTCAATTAACTACATCAGAACAAGACTATTCAGTAGTTTACTCCAACAAAACCGGTCAGCTCACATATGGTAATGAGCAAATAAACCTCACATCATCTGATTTCTCCGTTGTTGGTAATACTCTTACGATATCTTTCAAATTAACAAGCGTAAATGAAACCTATACAAATCTCAGTGTAACTTCTACATACATAAAAGCGAATCTTTCTACCATTGAATCATCAGGTCTAGTGTATCTATCAGATGTTGCTCCAAACCCTCCGCTTGTGATTTATGAGGCGTTCGCATCAAACATCGGTTCTATAGGAGAGAACATACAGTTTAATGGAAGCGTGGAACCTCTAACAGGACAACCACCCTACACATACCGTTGGGATTTCGGAGATAAAAGTACATCAACGCAGCTGAATCCAACACACTCCTATAAAAAAGCAGGAGTCTATACGTATACCTTTACGGTCACCGATAGTGCAGATGCGAATGCAAGCCAGTCTGGTAATATCACGATCTCTACAGAAGGAGGGGGAGGAGCCAAAGAGTCTCTATCTACCCAAATGATCCTGTTCATTGTTATTTTACTCATTATTATCGTCATCGGTGTCGTCGTCATCGTCTGGATCATACGACGATAAACCACCATCATTCTCTTTTTTTCTTTTTCTCTTTAGGTATCTTTTTAAGTCCCTAGCCGATGACTTTCACTACGAGGGATTTACAACATGAAAGATGGTGAAAGCAAATATGCGTATAAGAAAAAATCTGCCTGGGAACTTTTTTCCAAAACACAAATCACCAGTACCTTTGCGTTTGCAGAAGGATATAAAACATTTCTCAATGAAGCAAAAACAGAACGAGAAGCAGTACACAAAATCGTAGACGCTGCAACAAAAGAAAAGAAAAAAATCGTGGTCAACCGGGAAAAATCAGCAGCGATCATTCTACCTGGAAAAAAACCGGTACGCGATGGGCTTCGTATTATCATTTCCCATATTGATTCACCCCGCCTTGATTTAAAACAAGTACCTCTGTATCAGGACTCAGAAAGTCATCTTGCGCTCTTTGAAACCCATTACTATGGAGGAATCAAGAAATTCCAGTGGGTTGTGATTCCACTCGCTTTACATGGAGTGATTGTGAAAAAAGATGGCAAGAAAATCACATTTTCTTTAGGCGAGGATGAAAAAGATCCAGTGTTCTCTGTACCAGATCTACTCCCGCATCTGTCTCAAGACGTCCAAGATAATAAAAAAATCGATGAGGCAATCAAGGGAGAAAGCTTGGATATTGTGATTGGAAGCGTGCCTGCGAAAGGTGATTTCAAAGAAAAAATTAAAGCCGCGATTCTTGAAAAACTCCACACTGACTATAACATTACTGAGGAGGATTTTATCTCTGCGGAGCTTGAAGCAGTTCCTGTATTCATGGCACGTGATGTTGGATTTGACCGGTCATTGATTGGTGCGTACGGACAGGATGATCGTATCTGCGCATATGCAGCCTTACACGCAATTTTAGATGTAAAAAACCCGGAACATACCATATTGTCTTTTTTTGTTGATAAAGAAGAAATCGGCAGTGAAGGAAACGCGTCTGCACAAGCCTCGACATTTCTGAGATCCCTCATCAAAGAACTTGACCCGCATGTTGATGTCGATAACGTTCTGCTCAAATCAAAGGTGATTTCTGCTGATGTTCAGTCAGCGGTCACCCCAAACTATACCGATGTGTTTGAGCTGAAAAATGCATCATCGTTGGGAAATGGTGTGGTGATGTCAAAATATACCGGCCATGGTGGGAAGTACTCTGCAAACGATGCGTCAGCAGAATATGTTGCTGAAATCCGAGCATTACTTGATAAGGAAAAGATACCATGGCAGACAGGGGAACTCGGAAAGGTTGACAAGGGTGGCGGAGGAACCGTCGCAAAGTATTTCTCGCGGTTAGGAATGGAGGTCATTGATCTGGGTGCTCCGGTGTTATCCATGCATTCACCCTATGAGGTCACCAGTAAGGTTGATCTCTATTCGTCGTACTTGGCATACCTTACGTTCCTCAAAAGCTAATGCCCCGCTTTGTTTTTCAGAAAGATTGTTGGCGTCCGTTTCCAATCGGGAAACCATCTTGGCAATACTCTGGGTTACATAGTCTATCTGTTTTTTGTGCAATCGGGAATCCTGCGAGATGCATCATCGGTACGGTTGCTTTTGGCCCATGTTTCCATCGCGCGTAGAACCAGTGGGTGAAAAAGAACATCGGATTTAACAGCCATCTTCTATCTGGTGACCAGAAGTCGATATTGTTTTTCCAGCTTCGTGCGATGACCTCCCATTGCAGCTCCGAAAGATTCTTCAGATTGGTCCGTCGGTAATTCCCTAGCACTGCTTCTTTTAATGGGATGAACAAGACCGGCGTGTAAAACATTTTAGCGTTATGATTCCTCAAATCATCGATGAGGTCAAGAGTTGCACGAACGTCGTCTTCTGTTTCATCCGGCTGACCGGTCATAATGGTGCACAACGGCCACCAGTCGTGGTCATTCATGATCCCAACGCCCTGTAATACGAGTTCGGGCCACTTATCAACACTATATGGGAGTGCTTTTCCTTTCATATATTTCTTCATCAGTCGAACACTACCGGTTTCAATCCCGACCTCAACAGAGACAAAACGTTTCGGGTAGGATTTATTTAACTCTGGCGTCCATCGTGTTTTTTCGAGGAGTATCGGTGATAATTCCTCCAAAAGTTTCTGATCATAAATGACGGGTGCAAGAGACGCATGAGAAAGCAGAATGTGTTCAACACCAGGGTAGGATGCGATTGATTTGTACAATTTCACGATTGCTTCTCTGTTAGGGATGAAACCTGGTTTTGATTTATATAAGAAGATATCTTCAGTCACCGCAAAAATGGTGCTTGTTCCTTCATTGATATTAATTTTTACCTCTTTCATGATGTATTCAAGGGGAAACGAGTATTTCGTCCGATTTGTGGGACTGCAGAATTGGCAGCCTCGCCCACATCCGCGAGTGATTTCAACCATGCCGTAGCAAGCTGCATGTGTGATGAGAGGAATTTTTTTTCGGTTTGGTTTCTCTGCAACAAAATATGAGGGCACTGGCTCATTGTTCATCATTTTTTTAAACACGCCAACAAGGTCTTCTTCTCCTTCTCCTTGAAAAAGGACGTCGATACCCCATTTTTTTTGTGTTCCTGCTTCGTTGATCTGCCAGGAGCCTGCACCACCAACAATGATTTTTGGTTTATACTGTTGGATAGAAGGATGTGTGATGAGTTTTTCGAATTCAGATGCGTTCAATGCCTCTCCACCAAATCCAATGAGTGAATTGTAGGTTGTTGAGACATACGCAAGACCCATGGGATCCATGGAAGAGATACCAACTATCTTTGTGTTCTTGCCGATGAATTTGTGTAACTGATCATAATGGGCGACGACCACATTTTCTTGACCAAACTCCTTGGAGATAAGCGATTCTACTTTTCGGAGGCCATAGATCGTTCGTTGTGCAGTGCCATCTTTGTTGCTTATGAGGTTCTCTAAGTGCTCACGAAGAGCTAATCCTGAGAGTTTTTTTGGAAACGTGCAGATGAATGCAGCGAAAGGATTATCATCGAATTCGTTTGCCTCTGCACGGGATGCAGTAAGAACGATCGGGTATCCATCAGTATGCTCATCCATCGATAATGGCCTCTCGTTTGTCTTGTCGAACAAGGACTGTTTTAAACACTGGGTCTTTGATGGTGTCTTGAAGCTTGAGCAGGAACTCTTTCCAGGAGAGCGCGTTGCGGGACCAGCGGATCATCTCTTTTTTATGTAGGGAAAGGATTGTCAGGAAGCTCTGCCAATTATATCCTTCGGCCTTTAATGGTTTAGACCATCCAGCGTCGTTCCAAAGATAGGTTGGGAGTCGGTTACCGAACCAGAGGGTAAGTGAGTCAATATCCCATTTTCTGCCTTTTTGTTCTATTGATTGTTTTTTAAGCATAAGTGGTTCCGGTGGTATACTCAAGTTCATACATGATCCCCCATATACATGGTAGATAGTAGATGGTAACGTTACGTTGTATTTATGTTTTTAGTACACACAATTTTACAAAATGTCTCTTTTTAATATGGAAAAAATTTGTGAAAAAAGTATATATAGGTCTTTCTAGTATAGGATGAATAATTAAAAAATATTCATCTTTAGGGGGATATTTATTTGAAAAAGAACTCTGTAAAATTAATATGTACGCTTGTCGTGTTAGTCACTATGGTCCTTCCGGCCTCTGCTCTTGCAAAGCAACAACCAGTCACCTTCACGAAACAGTCCATGGAGACCTACAATCCACAGGTGAAACATACAGTCTTTACACCATTAGCAGTGACAGATTTCGATCCACTGGATCCTACAATTAATGTGACAGTCTCGATTAACGAGATACGGGCGCTCAAGGCAATTGAGCTTTTCTCCAACCCTGATTTTTATGTAAAAGTAAAAATCAATGATCATGTGTTTGTCAGTAACGTGTGGAAAAACATGAAGTATGTTGAACACCCGAATTGGTCTGCCTCCTGTGAAGTCCCTAAAGACAAAGAACTTGTGAATATTACTATCGAACTGTGGGACAAGAAGACAGGTCTTTGTGATCTTAGCCAAGATTACGGGAATTTAAGACAGGCACGAACAGCAGAACTGATCTACAGTATCGCCACAGGGATCTGGTGGGGTGATGATTATCTCGGGGATCCCAGCGGCTATGGACGGTTAAATGGATGTGATGATAACAGCATCTATCAACCGGATCGGGACTGCGAACTTTTTTTCAATATTACGCAAACTGATTTCGATGGAGACGGTCTCCCTTACTGGCTTGAAGTAAATATGTACAACACGAGCCCCTTGATCAATAACCGCGGTGAAGATCTAAACCACACCGGTATTCCCATTGAATGGAAATATACATTCGGAGTAGAATATATCGAATGGGGGTATGATCAAGGGTACTACTTCATTTACGATCCTTTCCATTGGAAGAACTATACCGCATTAGACGAAGATAAGGATGGATTAAACGACATAGAGGAATACAAAACATGGCAATGGGGCTCTGATCCATTCCGACAAGATATCTTCATTGAAATTGATCAAATGGCGAAAGGTCCGAATGGTGAAGGTGCATTTGTTCCAGTTCAAACCTACGACATCCTCCGTACGTCCTATGCAAAACATAATATTTTCTGGCATATCGATGACGGTCGTTTCGGTGGCGGTGAAATCATCCCCTTCAAGAATACTATCACCAATGAAGATTATTCACAATGGTACTGGGACTACTTCATGCATCACGATGCCCATAACTGGCGGCGTGGAGTGTTCCGGTGGTGTATCATCACATATAATTACACCTGGGCGAAAGGGTTTACATTTGCCTCTTATATTAACAAGACGTATGCCCTTGATTGTTTCGCTCTCTCGACAAAATACCATGAAATGCGTGCAAAAATCTTTCCCATCATTGATGGATGCTACCGACGGACATTCAACAGGGAACTGAATCGAGCGTGTGTGTATGCAGGTGCAATAATGCATGAGACAGGACATACTCTGGGATTAGAAAATCCTGGAGTTGACAATGGGCAAACCATCTGGCCCTGGCAGATGGATTATTGGCGTTATAAGCCATATAGAAGCGTTATGAATTACGGATATATCTACAATGGGCTCAATGATTATTCAGATGGGTCCCGTGGGAAAAACGATTTTAACGATTGGGCAGCAATCAACCTTACGCTAATCAACCCAGGATTCCACCGGTAAGACACAAATCTGTTAACGTATATCCAGTGCATCAATCCAGTCTTCATTCTTTTTTTCCTTAGTAGGGTGAAAAATGAATGGGGAGTTTCTGAACTAAAAATTGATATTTCCCGCGGATAGTCCGAGGAATAGAATCCATATATATAAAAGATAATGAAAATTCATCTCCCAATCGTTTTTGAAAATTTTCTCTGATATGACGTACATCGTCATCCGAGAATCCTTCTTTTTTTACTATATGTAGGACGATTTCTCCTTCGCAATCTTGATACAACTGGTATTCTTTCATATTCGGAGATGATTTTGCAATAAGTTGCAGAACTCCCATCAGTGGCACGAGTCGTTTGGTTTTCGATACCATGAAATCCTGTACCCTTCCTTCGATTGATTTTAAGAGCGGATAGTTTCTTCCGCACTCGCAGTGATGTGTTGAATAGATTGCAATGTCCTCCGTTTTGTATCGTATAAAAGGAAAAATTCCGGTGTGAAAACCTGTGGCGACAATCTCTCCGGATTCGCCATCTTTTGTCACTGGTTGTCCATTTCTATTGATAAGCTCTACAAACCCATAATCTGGGAAGATGTGGTAGGAATTGCTCTTTCCACATGTTCCCGCAAGGACGCATTGTTCTCGGTGCCCATATTGATCATGTACTCTGCATTGGAAAAATTTTTCGAGGAATTCACGTTGCCAATCATTAATGGTTTCTCCGAAGCAGAAAATTGCTTTTAACTCTTTCAATTCAATGGTATTGTGTTTCATATACGTCGCAAGCATCGTAATTGCTGAGGGATATCCTATAAAATATTGTGGTTGTAGTCGTCTGATTTTTTTTATATATATTGGGAGGGTCTGATCCGTCATTTGATAGGAGGAAAGAATAAGAGTCCGTGACAACGGTCGATATTCCCAAGGTTTTTCCCTGCCAATGATTTGAACCGATTTATCCATGCTATGGCATCCACCACGTTCAAGAAGTATTTTGATGTATGCGAGGTGTTTTGCGAACCATACTCCTTTTTCTACGTTGAATCTAAGGGAAAAACCGGTTGATCCGCCGGTACTCGTTTCCTCAAAGGTGTATGCCGGGTAGTTGGTTGCTTTAAGTTCGTTTGAATATTCTTGCACTATTTCTTTGGTGAGAAATGGAAGTTGTTGAAAGTTCTGAAGCGATTGAATGTCGTCTGGTGTGATACCTCTTGTTTTGAAGAGTTTTTTATAGTACGGCACGTGATCATAAGCATGGCGGAGTAGTGTGGTAAGTTGTTGCCATTGGTACTTTTGAATTTGTTCAGAGGACCACCATTGTGACTGTTTAATAAAATTGTATGTTTTTTGATATGATGAATTGTATAGAAGGGTAGTCAGTGCGATTCCATGTCCTGTATCTTCGTTAAAGAGGTGTTCCCAGAGCGTTTGCATGTCTCCTCCGCTATCTCTCTCTTGTTGGAGAGTTCATGTCTGCTACATAAGAGTTTCTATGACCCAGGAGAAAATATGTGTTTTCATATTGCTTTCGGTGGATAACTGCCCCAGAATATTTAAATACACATAAAATTATTGTATATATATAATATAAAAAACGTATTTATAGAGACACCGAATAAACAGATTTAGAAAAAACAGTATAGAGGGATACTATGAAGAAAATTATACCACTCCTATTAATAGCTATGTTAGTCCTCAGTGGGCTAGGAGTAACTGCACTAAGCACAAACGATGTGATGAAACAACCACTCGTAAAAAACAAAACAACCTCATTTCTCATCAATGCACAACCAACCATCAGTGAAAATGACGGGTTTGTAAACGTCGAAATCAATGGTGTGACGACTCAATTAATTGAGTCGAATAAACCAGTGTTACCAATCTGTGTAAAAACATTCCAGATCCCATTTGGATCAAAAAACATACAGGTAACCTGCACCCCCCAAAAAACAGGAATTATGACACTGACCAAACAGATTGCACCTGCTCGTGTCGCTCCAATATCAAAACTCAATAAACAAACCCCATATGTCAAAGATATATCTGTCTATGGAAGTTCAGAGTTGTATCCAAATACCTGGTACACCACTGATCTTAGTGCAGGGCGAAACGAAAAAGATCAAGAAGTCACCTATGTGAAAATAGTATGCTATCCTATTCGATATTCACCAGTCGACAATGAAGTGACATATGCTGAAAGTTTTAATGTGTCAATAAACTATAATACGCCGACCACACAGCCCAATACTGTTGCTACCTATGATATGGTCGTGATTGCTCCAGCAAAATTTGAAAAGAACCTGCAACCCTTGATAGATGAGAAGAACGCAAAAGGTGTTAAAACGATGTTTAAAAGCGTGGAGGATATTTACAAAGAATATACTGGAACGGATCCTCCTGAACAAGTGAAATATTTCATTAAATACGCGTATGACACCTGGGGTATTACCTATGTCATGCTAGTCGGTGGTCTGAAATCTCATATCTATGCGAAAGATAAGGATACCCGTTCCGCTGGTTGGAACGCATGGTGGGTCCCAGTCCGATATGTCAATATACCGCAAGATGAGGACGAAGGATGTCTCTCTGACCTTTACTATGGTTGTTTATACAACACCACTGGTGGGTTTGACACCTGGGATTCAAACCATGATGGTATCTATGCTGCATGGGATGTACCGGGTGTTCCAAATGATAAATTCGATATGAACCCTGAGGTGTACGTCAGCAGATTACCCGTAACGAACGCTTTTGAAGTCGATCTGATGGTAAAAAAAATCATCCAATATGAAAGTACAGGTCCTGACGCGAAACAATGGTTCAAGAATTTTGTTGGTGTTGGAGGAAAAACCTTTGATTACTACTTGGGGAAACCCGATGGAGAATATCTCTGCGACCTCGCATATAATTATACAAAAAACGCTTATCCTAACTTAAATCTCATACCTGTCTATTCAAGCAATAGAGACACCGGCGGTTTAGTTCCCAAGTCAGAAGATATAATAAAAGCGGTTTCTGATGGTGCTGGATTTGTTGATTTCGAAGGCCATGGAAACCCGCTGGTTTGGGATACCATCTGGTTTGATGGAAACTATCCGCACGATTGGTGCGGGGGCATCAACCTCCTGAACTTTGGGAAATTCACCAATGGAAATAAACTTCCGATTGTTATCGTCGGTGGATGTCATAATGGGTTGTATAATGTTTCAATGATACCAACAATGCGAGATAAAAATGGATCACAATATTTCTGCTACGGATACCCGCTCCCTGTCTGTTTCAGCTGGGGACTTGTGTTGAAATACCCTGGGGGGGCCATAGGTTCAACCGGGGATACCGGTTTTGGAATGGGATATGAAGGCAATCCGGTCACTCTCAGTGCAGAGCTTGAGTCGAACTTCTTCTATGAAATAGGTAATGGTTCGACAAATCTTGCACAGGCTCACAGTCGTGCGATTCAAAAGTTCCTAGCTGAAGAAGATATAGGGCAAATCGAGGCGTTCTGTATCACGAACTGGGCGCTCTTTGGTGACCCCAGTTTAAGGCTTGGTGGATATCCATCCTAAAAAACTTTTCAACTCCTTTTTTTTATCCATGTCATCAGGTATCAATAGAAATGAATGAAATGAAACAGTAACCCCAGAGACCCTAAAGATTTCATGAATGTCTGTTTATTCATAACCCAAAAATCAAATTTTCTACATCAAGACCATAGACCTGTAGCATCATCTCAGGATAATACCGATCTTTGTCATGATCTTGTCAATTTTATATTTTACAGGCTTTGCACCCTAATTACCTGTTTTTACTGAATTTGGGTGCAGAAATCTTAATATGGTGCAAACCTGAATTAGGGTGCAAAGCCTATTTTACAATAAGTCTTAAATAATTTACGATGTAAATAATTATAAGTACCTTATGCTCTCTGATCGTGTACCTTATTCCGTTTCTTCTTCAAGAATATCTGATACCTTCACCAAATATATAGTGTAGAAATGTTTATATATAAGTTATTTCATTGCGCTTAAAAGCATATCGAAAAGTATAAAATATTTATGGGGGCGTTGGTAAATGGTACAAATGCAATCTAAAAAGAAAAAAGAGAAACGTCAGAACATTGAAGAAATCATTCAGTGTCCTGAATGTAATAGTACACATTTAAGTAAAGATTATGCGCGTGCAGAACTTGTCTGCGCGGATTGCGGCCTTGTTATTGATCAAGATTTCATCGACCATGGCCCAGAGTGGAGAGCGTTTGATAGTGACCAGCGAGAAAAACGAGCACGTGTCGGTGCTCCTATGACCTACACGATTCACGATAAAGGTCTCAGTACGATGATTGGATGGAAAAACCGAGACTCCTATGGAAAATCCATTCCGACCAGAAACCGGGCACAGCTGTATCGACTCAGGAAATGGCAACGGCGTATCAGAATCAGCGATGCAACTGAGCGGAACCTTGCATTCGCGTTATCAGAGCTTGATCGAATGGCATCTGGCATGGGTCTACCGAGAACCGTGCGAGAGACTGCAGCCATGGTGTATCGAAAAGCAGTTCTGAAAAACTTGATTCGTGGACGTAGCATCGAAGGAGTATCTGCATCAGCGTTGTATGCCGCATGCCGGCAGTGTAATGTGCCACGAACCCTTGATGAGATCGCTGCATCGTCTCGGGTCTCCAGAAAAGAAATCGGGAGAACCTACCGGTTCATTGCTCGAGAATTAGGTTTGAAACTAATGCCAACATCACCACAGGATTACATCTCACGGTTCTGCAGTGAACTGAAGTTGAGCGGTGATGTTCAGGCAAAAGCAATTGAGATCTTAAAAGACGCTGCTGACAAAGAACTCACTAGTGGCCGTGGACCCACCGGGGTTGCCGCCGCGTCGATTTATATTTCATCGATTTTGTGCGGTGAACGGCGGACCCAACGAGAAGTTGCAGATGTTGCTGGTGTCACAGAAGTTACTATCCGAAACCGATATAAAGAGCTTGCAGAACGACTCGACATCGACATAATCCTGTAAACAGTTATGACGCGTTGGTACACCGAAAAAAAGAAAGAGCATTTTTATAAAGAAGCGAAGCGGGCCGGATATCGAGCTCGTTCTGCCTTTAAATTGCAGCAGATTCAAGTCCGCTTTAATCTTATTCCAAAGAACGGTATCGTCGTGGATCTTGGTGCCGCTCCTGGTGGATGGAGTCAGGTAGCGAAAGAATTGGTTGGCGAACAAGGTATTGTTATTGGCGCGGATCTTTCCTCGATCCAACCATTGGAGAACGTACAATTTATCCAAGGTGATATCACCCAAGTTGAAACCGTTGAACGTATCAAGGATTTGATGAGCAGCAGGAGCGCAGATGTGGTGTTGTCAGATATGTCTCCGGATATCTCAGGGTGTTATTCGATTGATCAGGCACGAAGCGCATGGCTGTGTGAATGTGCACTACACGTCGTAGATCAAGTTTTGAGACCGGGCGGTCATTTTATCTGTAAAATCTTTGAAGGGGAAGACACCAAAGAATTCATCGAGAAGGTGAAATATCGGTTTATGGTTGTGAAAACCTTTTCTCCTGAAGCCTCACGGAAAAGTAGTTCCGAGGTCTATATTATTGCGAAATCGTTTAAAAAACCGTATAAAAATTAAGGAGACCCCTTTGAACATATAGATGAAAGAGTATATTATATAGGAGTCGATATCAGTTAAGTTTTACAAATCGGTTGAAACAATGGCTGATCAATTACTCTCCCTTGAAATATTTCTCAAACACACGTTTGAGGATATAGAGAAGAAAATAGATGAAATTATTACTGATCAGAATATTTTAAGTATATTGAAGGACGGGAAGCGGTTACGGCCATTACTTGGTGCGATTTCTTTTAAAGCATGTACCGGGGGAGATGAATCATCGCAGCTGTATCAACAGTTTTTAGAAGGGGCTGTAGCAATTGAGCTTGCGCATGGTGCCTCTTTGGTTCATGATGACATCATCGATGGTGATTTGACCCGGAGGGGCGAGGCTGCGTTCTATATCAAGACCGGAGTTGATAACGCGATTCTGGTTGGTCATAAAATGCTGGTGATCGGATTTAACCTGGCCTTATCTCATGGGGAGAAGATTGCGAAGCTGTACGTTGATGCTTGGGGTGGAACCCTTGATGGACAACTCAATGAAATCAATTTTAACAGTAAAGATCTCCAGGATATCGATATCACTGCGGATTCAAAGTTCTTCCAGGTGTATAGTCAGATTATTGATTTGAAGACAGCTACCTTGTTTTCTGCAGCGTGTAAGGCTGCTGCGTATTGGGCAAACGCATCGAATCAGGCTGCGGATATCCTCGCGGAGTACGGCAGGCAGGTAGGGTTTGCGTATCAGCTTGCTGATGATTTAGTTGATCTTGAGAAGGGCGAGATGATCGATAGCGTGGTTATCCCGCTTTTGACTCGACTTGAGAGGAGGTCTGCGAAAAACGGTACTCTTAAAACTCGGTCGATTCGTAAGAAGATTGAAAAGAAGTCACCTGAGATTAAAAAACTGTATCTTGAGGAGATTTCGAAACATGTGAATAAGGCACAGATTGTTTGTAAATCCCCGGTTATTCCGGATAATCAGTTTAAGACGTTTTTGTTGGATGCGCCGTTTTATAGTATCAATAAAATGCTGGCGGAAATTTACATTAATATCTAATTTTTTTTTATTGCGTGGTGAGTATTGCCGCATGATCTTTTTCAAATGGTGCAAGATCAAATGTTTTTTTAATTTTGAGTTTCTGTTGTTGGAGGTGGGTGCAGACGAGTTCGTATGCTTGTTTTGGTTTGAGTGCGACATCTATGCTACGTGCTTTGACCATGATAAGCCCAATTCCTTTTGGTTTAAGGTAGGTTGTGATGTTGCGGGTGAAGATGTCCGCTTGGTTTCTTTGGGAGATATCCTGATAGATGAGATCGACCGGTGGGACGATGCTTTGGTATCGTTC
>Ga0209777_10006301_pt1 | contig 13372 bp, 6 predicted proteins | sample FrelakmetHBP12HB_FD_187147 | JGI IMG/M metagenome (GOLD analysis project Ga0209777, IMG submission 187147) | Freshwater lake sediment microbial communities from the University of Notre Dame, USA, for methane emissions studies -HBP12 HB (SPAdes)... | ecosystem: Environmental > Aquatic >...
CGCCCGACTGGGTGGTGGTGGTCGGAGACGTCAACTCGACGATGGCCTGCACGCTGGTATGCTCGAAGCTGGGAATCAGAGTGGCGCACGTGGAGGCAGGGCTGCGCAGTTTCGACCGCACCATGCCCGAAGAAGTGAACCGCATCGTGACCGATTCCCTGGCCGACCTGCTGCTGACGCCGTCGGCAGACGCGGACGAGAATTTGAAGCGGGAAGGGATACCGGAGGCGAAGATAAGGCTGGTGGGAAACGTGATGATTGACGCCCTGATTGGGAATCTGGAGAAAGCTCGCGCGAGCCGTTTGATGGCCGATCTCGGGCTAGGCGCAAAGGCTTTTGTCTATGTAACGTTGCATCGGCCCTCCAACGTGGACAAAGAAGCGAGCCTGGCCGCGATCATGACTGAGCTCAAACGCTTGGCCGGCCGGATGCCGGTGGTGTTTCCCATGCACCCGCGCACGCGCAAGATGTGCGAACAATTCGGCATCTCTCTCAACGGCAACCTAAACCTGAAGGTTCTCGATCCAATCGGCTATCACGACTCGCTGTGCCTCACCGAAAGCGCGCGCTTGGTGCTCACCGATTCGGGCGGTCTCCAGGAGGAGAGCACCTATTTCAGGACCCCGTGCCTCACCCTGCGCCCCAACACCGAGCGGCCGGTCACGGTGACTCTCGGCAGCAACAAGTTGACCGATCATTGCCGCCTTTCGGCAGACATTGACGATCTGCTCAATCGCGAGCTTGAGCTTGGCAAAATCCCTCCTTTTTGGGACGGTCGGGCTGCCGAACGGATTATCCAAAGTCTGGTCGAGAAAAGCTAGACCTGGCCGCAGGCCACTTGAAAGCATCAGGCTATGCTGAAGGTAATCTTCACCCTCGATTACGAGATCCACGGCAACGGCGACGGCTGCCCGTACGCTTTGATGGTAGAACCGACGTCCCGGATGATGAAGCAGTTCGAATCTTATGGCGCCAAATTGACCATCATGGCTGATGTCGCGGAAATCCTGAAGTTCAGGGAATACAAGGAACAGTTCGGACGTGACGATTACCATTACGAGGCAATTGCCGAACAACTTCGTGACGCGATCCTCCGTGGCCACGATGTGCAGTTGCACCTGCATGCCTCCTATTTCAATGCCCGGCACGAGCAGGGCCGCTGGCGGCAGGACTGGTCCGAGTATAACTTCGCCGGACTGGCTCCGAACCGGCTCAAAGAGGTGGTCAAACTGGGGAAGGAGTTCCTGGAATTGTCGCTTCGGCCAATCGATCCAAGCTACAGGTGCCACGTGTTTCGAGCAGCGAACTGGGCGGTGAGCCCCTCCAGCAACGTGGTGCAGGCGCTGATCGAAAACGGGATTGAAATTGACAGCTCGGTCTTCAAGTACGGCCGGCGCGACGGTCTGGTGAACTTTGACTACTCCACGGCCTGGAGCAACCTGGTGCCTTGGCGGGTGGACGAAAACGACATCTGCGCCAGGGATATGCATGGCCGGCTGGTGGAGTTTCCAATCTACTCCGAACACCGCCGGCTGGGCGCGTTCCTCACGCCGCAAAGATTTTATCGCGCTTTTGTCAGCCGCCTGCACAGGTTCTCCAACGGCAGCGACAGCCCTGCGCGCGGGCGGGCTGCGGGAAGGCCCCGGCACAACGGAGCACAGAACTCCTCGCCGTTGTTGCGCCGGCACGCTTGGAAAGCCGATTTCAATCAGTGCAGCGGGCGGCAACTGATTCGCGCGCTGGAACGGGCCGAGTTGGCCTGGGGCAGAAACGAGGCGGCGGTCCCGTTTGTGCTGATTGGCCATTCAAAGCTGTTTACCCGTTTCAACCAGCGGAGCCTCCGGTCCTTGCTGGCTTGTGTGCGGGAGCGGCCTGCCCGGTTCGGCTTCGGCCGATTTGCAGATTTCAATCTCGCAGACTCGGTCTCCACCCCCGTGTGCACTGCCGCCGCTTGATTCGGAGAGGACAATGGTCCCAGAAGAACGAACCGTTTCTGTTGTAATCGTGAGCTGGAATGCCAAGCGTTACCTTGCGCAATGCTTGGAATCTCTTTCCGCGGAAAGATGCAAGCCATCCATGGAAATCGTGGTGGTAGACAACGACTCCACCGATGGCTCGCCCGAATACGTCGAGAAACACCACCCGAAAGTCCGTCTGGTACGGAATCGGTCCAACCTCGGATTCGCCAAAGCTAATAATATCGGGATTCGCGAGGCAGCCGGAAAGTACGTCTGTCTGCTGAATTCCGATGTGAAGGTGCTGGCGGATTGCGTCGCGAAGCTGGTTAATTTTTGCGAGGCGCACCCGGAAGTGGGGATGGTAGGGCCCCGGATCATGGGTGGGGATGGCAAGCTTCAGCGTTCTTGCCGGGGGTTTCCTGGCTTGTGGAACATGCTGTGCCGGGCGCTGTCGCTGGACGGGCTCTTTCCCCGGTGCAAACCGTTTGGGGGATATTTGCGACGATACCAGGACTATGGCAAGTTGGCACCCGCGGATATTCTCAGTGGCTGCTTCTGGATGATCCGGAGAGAGGCCCTGAAAGACGTCGGGCTGTTGGACGAGTCATTTTTCATGTATGGGGAAGACATGGACTGGTGCAAACGGTTTTGGGAGGCGGGTTGGGGAATCTTTTATGTGCCACAGGCGGAGGCCATCCATTATGGTGGCGCCAGTTCGGCCAATGCGCCCGTTCGCTTTTTTATCGAGAAACAGCGGGCAGACCTGCAGTACTGGAGAAAGCACCATGGTAGGCTGGCGCGGGGATGCTATTTCCTGATTTCTTGTCTGTATCATCTGCTCAGAATCATAGGTCATGCGGGCGCGGCGTGCCTCAGAAAGCACCGAGCGCAGGCTCATCGCTTCAAGATGAAGCGGAGCTGGTGCTGCCTTTGCTGGATGGTGGCCCCTCGGGCGAATTCCTGGAGCAATGGCCTGGAGGCCACTGCGAAGTGAGGTCAGGAATGCAGAAACCATCCTACGCTTTGATCAGCGCTTGCCGAAACGAGGAAGCCTACATCGAGGGCCTGGTCGAAACCATCGCGGCTCAGACGGTACGGCCCACCTCTTGGATCATCGTGGATGATGGTTCCACGGACGCCACTTGTGCCCGAGCAGTGCTGCGTGCTCGCGAATTACCTTTCGTTCAAGTCGCAAGTATGCCCGGTGGCCGCCCGCGCAGCTTCGCCTCCCAGGTTTATGCAGCCCAGCACGGGTGGGACCTGGCCAAGGACCTTCCAGTTGATTTTGTCGGTTTCCTCGATGCTGACATCCGGATTGCTCCCGATTACTACGAGCGCCTACTTAGTTTCTTTCAGGCAGATTTCCAGCTTGGCCTTGGAGGCGGCGCGGTGATTGACCAGTACCCGGACCGGACGGAGAACATCCGTCATGGCAGCGAAGATTGGCATGTGGCCGGAGGGGTGCAGTTCTTCCGGCGGGAGTGTTTCGAGCAAATCGGTGGTTATGTCCCCATCGAGGGAGGGGGACAGGACACAATTGCCGATGTGATGGCGCTGATGCGCGGCTGGAGAATTCGAACCTTTCCCGAATTGACCGCAATGCACCTGCGGCCAGACGGTTTTGCCAAAGACTCGACCTTCGCGCGGGGGATAAAATGGGGCCGCAAGTTCTACCTTTTAGGTTATCACCCGCTATTCTATTTTGGGCAGTGCTTGCGGCGCATTGCCCGCCCCCCGGTGGTAGTCGGCAGTCTCTGCCAGTTGCTGGGTTTCTTGCTGGCAAGCCTGAAAGGAGAGACGCGGCCGGTATCGCGTGATTTCGTGCGCTATTTGCGATGCTCCCAGATGCGGGTCGTGCGCACGTTTTTGGCAGCGCCTTGCTCTGGAGCGCCAAGGCTGGAACCGAACCGGGCGCCTCGCTCAAGCGGTGCTGGCGGCAGTATCCTAAGATGATCGACCAAGCCCTTCAAGCCGAGCCCAGCGTCACCGCACTCGGCCTGCTGCTCTTGATCTGCATGGGCACTCTGACCTGGGTGCTGCCTCGGGAAAAGGCACTGTTCCCGCTGCTAATCACGACCTGCTACATACCGCTCGGTCAGACGTTCGTTTTTGCGGGCCTGCACTTCCAATTCTTTCGCATCGTGCTGTTGATTGGATGGCTGCGGATCTGGATACGCGGAGAAGCCGTGGGACTCCGGCTGAGCGCCGTGGACAAGCTGTTTGTCTTGTGGGGGGCTACGACGCTGGTGATGGGGTTCTTCACCAACCCGTCGCTGGATCGGTTGGTTAACCGGGGGGGGGAACTTTACAACGCCCTGGGATCGTATTTTCTGGTGCGCTGCTGGGTGAGGAACCTGGGCGACCTGACAGGCTCGCTAAAGTTTCTGGCTGTCATGATTTCGCCCCTGGCGGTCTCGATGATGGTCGAAAAGTTTACGAGCAGAAACATCTTTGCCGTATTAGGTGGAGTGCCGGAGATCACGTTCATACGTGAAGGCAAGCTGCGGTGCCAAGGAGCCTTCCGACATCCCATTTTGGCGGGTACATACGCGGCGACCCTGTTCCCCCTTCTGGTCGGCCTGTGGTTTACGGGCCGGCAGCATAGACGGGTGGCATTCCTGGGGATAGGCTGCGCCATTATTGCGACTGTGGCAGCGGCTTCCAGCGGGGCCCTGCTGGCGCTGATAGGAGTGGGCGTGGGTTTCAGCCTGTGGCCGCTTAGATATCGGATGCGGTGGTTCCGCTGGGGAGTAGTCATTCTGTTAATGGCCTTGGGTGTCGCGATGACGCCGCCGGTCTGGTATTTAATCGCCAAAATTAGCGACATCACGGGGGGGACCGGTTGGCACCGGTCGTATTTGATCGACATGGCCGTCGAACATTTCGACGAATGGTGGCTGGCAGGTTCGACGTATACCGCTCACTGGGCCCCTGCCGGCATCGTGCTGCCGAATGATCCGAACAACATGGACATCACCAATCACTACATTGCAGAAGGCTTGGCCGGCGGAATTTTGAAGCTGGGATTATTCCTGGCGCTCATCGTAAAATGCTTCAAAACTGTTGGCCAGTCCATGCGTCTGCCGGAGAGTGCCGCGCTTCCGCGCGGGATGCTGATCTGGTCAGTTGGTGTATGTTTGTCGGCGCACTGCTTGTCTTTCATCTCTGTCTCATATTTCGATCAGATCGTTGTGATGTGGTATTGGTTGCTCGCCATTGTCTCAATCTTGGCTCTGGAGTGTGAGATTTCCAGCCAGACGAGCGAGGGTTTTCAGTCCGCAGCCGGTTTGGGCAACGCCAGCCTTCCCCCCTCACACCAACCGGCGCCCGACTCCCCGCCCGGAAGCCATCTGGACCCGCCTTTACCGGTTGCCACGCCTCAACGTGCTGCAACTCAGAAATCAGCGTGAGCTGAGGAATGCCATAGTATAAGCTAGGAATGTCCCAGTAGATACCAAGCCCGGTATGTGGTCCAATAGCTGCATGCAAATTCGTACATTCTTTGATGGTTGGCTGCTCCGGCGGCAGCTCCTTGCGCCGAATGCGCTTCGTTGCTGGCATAATGTCTGCTCCGCTTCTCTCAAAATGAAGAGTTTGGTTTGGGCGTTTCTTGTGGCGATCAACGCGTCGGCCGCGACCTATTACATTGATTATGTTGGAGGTTCCGACGCGAGCAACGGTACTTCGACCAACGCCCCTTGGAAACGGCATCCCTACATGAACGGATTTGCCGGCAGCTACTCGCACACCGCGGGGGATCGGTTCATTTTCAAGGGCGGAGTGACGTGGTCGAACAGTTGTTTTCGTTTGGATATAACCGCCGGTGGCAGTCCGACGGCTTATGACTACTACGGGGTGGATGAAACATGGTACTCGGGGTCGGCCTGGTCTCGGCCCGTTTTCACCGCTGGCTCCCAACGCATCACTGGCGGTGGGAACCAGCTTATTTACATGTACCACGGAACAAGTGTCAACAATATCATCATCGACAACCTCGAGTTAACCGGCTTTTATTGGGACTCCAGCGACGGGTCATACGGGTTTGCGGCCATCTATATTGGACAAGAGTCGAATATTGTTGTCCAGAATTGCTACTTCCACGGCTGGTCCTACGGCACTGGAGCCCAGGATTACTTTTACCAGGTTCTGGGACAGGGCTCAGCTCCCTACAATGCGGGTTGTGTGGTCTCGAATTGCGTGTTCGATGGTGCCAGCTCGCCGAATTCGGGCTTTGCCGTTTACCAGGTTCCAGTAGTCAGGAACTGCGTTGCTCGGAACATGTCCAACGCCTTCGTGGTCGGGGGGGTCAATCCGGAAGTGAGCGGATGCACGATTGGTCCAATCAATGCCTCGTTTAGTGGCGTCCATGAGAACTGCGTCGAGACTATCGGCAGCGGCGTATTCAAAATGTTCAACAATGTGATCCATGACCCGACCTCTGTCGCCTTCCTTACCAGTTCGGACATGAACGCTTATTACATTTACAATAATGTGTTCTACAACTGCAACCTGATTCCGATACAGTTCGATTTCTGGAGCTTGGCTGGGTACAACGCCTACGTTTACAACAACACCGTCGCCACAAGTAGCGGCTATGAAATGATGCGCATTGTGGATAGGGGGATAGGCCCTCTCAACATCTTGATGTGCCAGAACAACCACTACATTTCCTCCGGCACAGGCCTGATCATGCTTGGACCCGGTGCCACGTATCTGACCAACAATTACAACGCCATCATGACACCCACCGTTGCGGCCAGCCAGGGCTATACAACCGGCAATCTTTATGCCCCGACCGCATCGGGCAACCCCACGGTCGATTCCGGCACCAGCGCGCCTAGTGGGATCTTCAGTTCCGATCGGGTTGGCGCTCTGCGTCCGCAAGGTGCGGCTTGGGACATTGGGGCTTACGAGTATGCTTCCAGCTCCAGGAATCCGCCGTCGATCATGTCGCAGCCGAGCGGGTGGACCAATGCTGCCGGGACGCAGTTTAGCTTGTCGGTGGCAGCCAGCGGGGCTTCGACGCTTTCCTATCAGTGGAGGTGGAATACGAATGCTATTTCTGGCGCGACGGGTTACAGCTACACGAAGGCGAGCGCACAAACGAACGATTCGGCCTGGTATGACTGTGTGATTAGCAATCCGTACGGCTCGGTGACCAGCGCCGTGGCATATGTGTTGATCACCAACGCCACCTTCGGCGGCGCTGGTGGCACATGGTATGTAGATAGCGCGGCGAGCGGGGCGAACAACGGCACGTCCTGGGCCAACGCGTGGACCAGCCCGGCGGCCATTGTGTGGGCCAACGTCAAACCTGGCGACACCATTTATCTTAGCGGCGGGACCTACACTTCACCGTGGAAGGTGGGGGCTTCTGGTTCGGCTGGCAGCCCGATCACGATCGCGGCCAGCGCGGAGCCCGGGCATAACGGACTGGTGATCTTCGACTTTGCGGCGACCGGGACCAACTCAAGCACCACGGCTATAACCTGCCAACAGAACTATATCACCTTGGCCGGAGGAGTGACTGGGGCCTGCCACATTGTGGTGCGAAACCTAATAAACACGATTTCCCGAACGACGGCCACGGCGTTCAATTGCGCCGGGGCGAACAACGTCATTTTCGACCATGTGGCGCTCACCAACGTCAACAACGGATTCGACTTCCAATCTTCGAGCGGCGCAGGCGTGCAGGTGCGTTACTGCATTCTGGCGCAACTGCGCGGCGACCGGGGCATCGCGATCGTGGACGGGACCGAGGCATGGGACACGGCCTTAATCTACAGCAACAACATCGAGTGCCTTTACAACACCACGGCGCCACCGGGGTACTCCGGCTATGTCGGTCCCGATCCGATCTGGGCGGGCAGCGGAGTGAGCATCTTCGGCAACGTCATTCGCATCAACCCGACCAGCCTCTACACGTCTTCGCAGCACCCGGACGTGGTTCAATGCACCGGGAACTACGTCAAGTTCTTCGATAACGAGATTGTGAACATTGGGGACTCCGGCTTCGATTACGACTGCTACGCCAACGCGAACCCGCACGACGTATGGATTTACAACAACGTCTATCACATCGTCACGAACCTGGACACGTACCCGGAGTTCTTCCGACTCTACACCTCGGGCCAGGCGGTGCAGTCCATCAAGAACTTCAAACTATTCAACAACACCTTCGCCGACTCGGACGGCGACTATTGGGTGATTCGGTTCGATATGTTCAATGGCAACCCGAGCGCCTCCGGCATTGAGATCAAGAATAACATCTTCATGAACTGCGGGACGGCCAGTTCTTACGATCGCATCATCAATATTGACAATAGTTCGGCCTTTACCAACGGATCGTTCTCATTGGATTACAACCTGTACTGGGCCTCAAACTCGCCGCGCTACATCAATTTCCGTGGCACGGTCTATAGCATCACCGACTGGATCGCTGCCAATGAGCCTCATAGTCGGACCAGCCAGCCATCGGTGGCGAGCTATACGTATCATGGAGCGAACAACGACTTCCACCTTGCCGCAGGCGACACGGCCGCGAAGGATTTGGGATTGAGCCTTTCGAGCTATTTCAGCGCTGATAAAGATGGTTTAGCTCGCCCGCAAGGCTCTGCCTGGGACATTGGGGCCTACGAGTTAGCCAGCGGGACTGGGGTTTCCACCAATCAGCCGCCGGTGGTGTCCGCCATCAGCCAAAGCGCCCCGGATGTGGATGCCTACACGCCAGGATTGCAGATCTACGCCGGCACTACAGTCCAATACTCGAGTTCAGCTTCCGATCCCAATGGCGACCCGCTCTCGTGGCAGTGGCTTTATACTGTGAACGGTGGGGCCGACACAGTCTATCAAAGCGGGACGGGCGCAGTTGCTATGGTTAGCTACACTTACCCGGCAGGCTCGGCCGGCAGCAGCTATACGTGGAAGCTACGCGTGAGTGATGGCCACCTCTCGTCGGAATCGGACCTGACGGTGGGCGTCGAGGCGGTGCCCGTGGCTGGCGCCCGCACCTTCGACGCTACGTCGGGGACGATTACGGCGCCTTTTGTGGCCGCAAACGGCTACATCTATCAGTCGGTGCAGACGGATGTGACCAACGGAGGCCGGGCCTCATACAGTTTTACTCTCACCAATTCCGCAAGCTGCGTGGTGCAGGTCACCGTGAACGCCCCGAGCGACGCCGAGAACTCGATCTACTTGAACATTGACGCCGAGCCACAGGATCCCGACATGATATGGGACATACCCGTTACCAGCGGGTTCCAACAGTTGCTTGCCGGTTGGCGGGGCAGCGGCACGTTCGACACTAACCAATTCGTTCCCAAGGTGTTCAACCTGGCCCAAGGCACGCATCAACTCATCGTGGTCGGGCGAGAACCGAACACGCAGCTATCTCAGTTGGCCATCCTGAGGTTTCCGCCGCTGAACCCGCGGGTGGTCCCATCCAAGTAAATTAAGGCTACAGCGGGGTGAGCCGCCGAATCTCTGGTGGCGGCAGCAGCAGGGGCGCCGCCTACCGCCAAAGGCTCGTTATGCAGACAAGCAAACACAAAGATCCAAATTGGGACGAGGTCTGCCGGTGTGCCGAGGCCGGGTTCGACTGGTGTTTGGCCAAGGCAAAGCAGAGCCGGTCGCAAGGGCAGGTGGATTCTGCTCTGGGATGGCTGTCGGTGGCAGCGTGGTCGGCAGGCGGCTGCGGGTTTTCCGGGAGGGTGGCTTCGCCGGAGCTGGAGCAGGAGTTGGCTCGTTGTGCCGAAGGCCTCGGCTCCGGAGGCTTCCAAGGAAGGTCTGGCGGCCGGAAACGTTGGCTGCACGTTTTCGATGAAGCTTATGTGGTGGGCGGGCACACGGCCCTGTGCTGGCGATGGATTGAGGCCCGGACGGCGACCGAAAGACACAGCGTATTGCTCATCCGCCAGCGTGGTCGTGTGCCGGAGAAACTGCGGCTGGCTGCTGAGGCCAGCGGAGGAAGGATTCATGTCTTGGATCCTGGCGTGAGGTTGGTGGAACAAGCGCGACAATTATGCTCGGCGGCGCGTGAGCAAGCCGATGTTGTCGTGCTACACACCCATCCGGATAGCGTGGTGCCAACGGTTGCCTTTGGCGCCCCCGGCGGACCTCCGGTGGTCGTGGTGAATCACGCCGATCACCTGTTTCAGACAACCGGTGCGATTGCTGACTTGCTGTTCGATATTCGCGATTCTGGGGCTCAGTGGACCAGGAACTGCCGGGGCATAACTGTAGCGGCGATTGTCCCGGTTCCGCTGAGCGATCCGCTTGAGGCGAAGACGCAGGAGTCAGCACTGCAAGACCAGGCCTTTCGCGAGCGGCTCGGTCTGCCCCGAGACAGCGTTGTCCTGTTGACGGTCGGCTCCGCGTTCAAATATACCCCGGTCAAAGGGCTAAGCTTTTGCGCAGCAGTTGAGCCTATCCTTCAGGCTCATCCTTCAGTGTGGTTGGTCGCGATCGGGCCAGAGGATGATGGCGAATGGCGGCGTCTCCGCAAGACCACCGGGGGTCGAGTGCTGGCGCTTGGCCGGCAGGAAGATTTGGTGCCGTTCCATCGGACCGCGGACATCTACCTGGAAGGCTTTCCGATGGGCTCGCTCACAGCTATGCTGGAGGCAGGGTTGGCCGGCTTGCCTTGCGTGCGTGCCCCGCGCGAGGTCCCCCCCCCGTTCTGCTCCGATGGCATCGCCTTTGAGGCCAACCCCGAACCGGCCAGCCTCAGGGATTACGGCGCACAGATCGCTGAGTTGATCCGGAATCCCCTGGAACGGGAGCGGCAGGGGCGGCTGATGAGGGATAGTGTCAGAAGACACCATTGCGGAGAAGGTTGGGCCAAGTACCTCGAGGAAGGCATCGCAAAAGTACCTGCGATCCATCAGGTGAATCTCGCTAGAAGGGTGGCAAGCGTCTCGTTGAATCAGCGCGACTACTGGCTCTCACGCATTCATGTAACCTTGGGCAGGCCTGGCGGGGAGGACATTGGGGCGGCCATTCTAGGCGAGGCTGTAACGCGCGGCTTGCCCGTGCAAGCCGCCGATTACTCCAGTCTTGGTGCGGTGTTGCAACCCGAAGCTGGGCCGCCTCTCGCGGCGGCCATGAGAGCCCACACGCTTCCAAGCGAGGGCACATCAGGCCATGGCAGTCGAAGCCGGATTCTTGCCCAGCGCCTCGAACAGAATATGCGCCGAGATCTGAGGCGCCGCCGCCTACTCCGCTGGTGGGAAATCGGCAAGCAACGAGTGTTACAGCCCCTGGGGATTGTTGGCCTCGTCCGCCGCTTCGGCCGTAGCATCGTGGGCGATTTGCGACACTAGCTTGCTAGATCGTGGCAACGAGTTTGCCTGAAAAGTATCTGTCCAGTAGCCGAATCGCGGAGGAATGCTCTGCCTTCCACTCGCGCAGAGTTTGCCCTCCTTGGGCCGGGCGGCTCACGCCACTCCCGCTCATATCCCCTGCACCCCGAAACCAGCAACTCACACCATGGGCCGCCCTCAAGAACCCGAAGATGTTTCGATTCGTCGCTATTCTGGCAGACAAGTGTTATCTCGTGCCCGGCGCGTCCGCGGGGTGATCGCTGTCGGCCCAATTCTGTCCCTGGTGGTCCTCTGGTCGCTGACTGCTTCATCTAGCTGGGCTTCCGCGTGGTATGTGGATAACACCGCCAGCAGCAGCGCCAACACTGGGGACTCCTGGCAAAGCGCTTGGACGAATTTCGATTCAGTTGTCTGGGGTTCCGGCGGAGTCAGCGCGGGAGACACCCTTTATATCAGCGGAGGAACCACCGCCAAGATATATACGAACACCTGGGCTGTGGGCACAGGCGGTACCTCCAACAATCCCATACGCATCGCGCTCGATGCTACAAATTCCCAGCACAATGGCTTAGTCATCTTTGACTATGATTTCGCCGGCGACAACGCTGACTTCCGGGGGATCACCTGCAGTCAGGATTATGTGATCTTCAACGGCAGCGTAGGAGGTGATTGCCATCTGGTCGTATCGAACCTTAGGAATTACAGAGAGAGGAATTTCGGCATCGGCATCTTCGGTGATGGCACTACAGGAGTTGTCATTGACCACGTAGCCTCAACCAACTGCAACAATCCCATCAGGCTGCAGTACTCCACGGGCTTCCGCATCAGCAATTGCAACCTGGCTCAGGTCCGCGGCGATGCCGCCATCGCCTTGCCTGCATGCACGGGGTCGTGGGATGCCAACGTCGTCTGCAGCAATCTATTGGAAATGCTCTACAATGAGGCCGTTCCCCCAGGCAAAAGTTCGGCGTATGTAGGTCCCGATGGCGTGCAGTGCGATTCCGGCGTTTCAATTTTTCGCAACGTGTTCGTGGAGAAGATCACCTCTGTGTACACCTCGGACCAACACCCGGACATGATTCAGACCACGGGCAATTACCTCAAGATCTACGGCAATGAGTTCATCAATATCGGCGACTCGGCGATTGATTACGATTGCGGAAGCAATCCCAATCCTCATGATGTATGGATTTACAATAATCTGTTCCGGATTATCGAGCCGATCGATCTCTACCCGGAATACTTCCGGCTCTACTGTTCTTTCAACTCCCTCTCATCCATAAACAACTTCAAGATCCTGAACAACACTTTCGTTGACAATCCCGACTGGCCCGCGGTGCGGATTTATGGTTACAGAGCAAGCCCAGTGGCGGGGGGAAACGAAATCAAGAACAATCTGTTTTACAACTGCGGCAACGCCGCGGTGGAGGTCATTTATATTGAAGATAATTGCGGTTTTACTCAAGATTCTTTCGCTTTCGACGGCAACATTTATTCCAGTCCGCTGTATCCGACCTTGATCTACAACGGCGCCTTCTACTCGGCGGCGGCTTGGGTCAGCAGGTTCGAGCCACACGGCCGGACCAACGCTCCGGCCTTCGTGGCCTACATTCCGTTTGACCCAAGCGATGATTTCCATCTGGAAACAAATGATTTAGCTGCGGTCAAGGCAGGGGTCAATTTGAGCGCCTATTTCGCGACGGACAAGGACGGCGTGGCGAGGGGCCAAAGCTCGGCGTGGGATATTGGCGCTTATGCGTACACCGGAGGCGAGGCAGGTCGCAGTAATCTTCCACCGGTGATATCGGCGATCGTCCAGTATCCCGCTGACGATGATCGCAACGGAGCTGGAGTTCAGGCCGTTGAAGGCAGACCGGTGCAGTATTTGGCTTCAGCCTTCGCTCCTACCGGCGACCTGCTAAGCTGGCAGTGGCTCTACACGGTGGATGACGGACCGGAGGTTCTCTACGAGAACGGAACGGGTGCGGTTGCTGCAGTGTCCTTTTGCTACCCAACGGGGACGGCAGGGAGTACATACGTGTGGAAGCTCCGCGTGAACAATAATCGGACCGCCGCAGAATCACAACTATC
>Ga0209777_10006302_pt1 | contig 13371 bp, 8 predicted proteins | sample FrelakmetHBP12HB_FD_187147 | JGI IMG/M metagenome (GOLD analysis project Ga0209777, IMG submission 187147) | Freshwater lake sediment microbial communities from the University of Notre Dame, USA, for methane emissions studies -HBP12 HB (SPAdes)... | ecosystem: Environmental > Aquatic >...
CCGATGACGGCGACGGAGCCGGCAATCATCTGATTGATTCGATAGGGGATGGCGATCACTGTGTTCTCGGCGCCCGGCGCTACATGGGGGCAAAGTTCGTCGCCTACCCAATAAGTTAGGGCTGTTTTACGACTGCATTCGCGCAAAACGGCGCGCATCTGTTCTTCGTCTTCGAGTAGAGCCAGGCTGCTGACGACAGCGGTCGCATCACTGAATTCCGGATAGGCGAGCAGCTTGGAGACGCCGCATCGTAAAATCTCTTCCGCCGAAAAGTTCAGATATCCGACGACATGGCGAACCATGGCTTCATTGTAAATACGCTGCGCTTGTTTACCCTGCATCTCTCGCTCAAAGGTCACGTTATCGCCTTTGTTGAGCCGCCAGAGAAAATATTTTTCGCACTGCTTGATGAATGTTTCATCGACTTCCTGCTCGAGATAAATCGTCTCGGTGCGGATCAGGCCGAAGTCAGTCATGATGATCGTCAGCAGGCGCATTGGGTCGAGTTGGACGAGCTTCACTTCTTGAATAAAGTCCTGGTCAAAGCGGGGCATTGAAATAAATACGGCGCATTTGGAGAGCTTGCTGAGCATTTCTGAGGCTTGGTGGATGAGAGGTGCAATGTCTTTTCCTTTTTTTCGGAATACTTCCTCCAGAATAGCGCCATGAGATCCGTCGAGTATGCCTTGATCTTGAAAGGCGTCGGCATAGAAGCGAAATGCTTTTGCGGTCGGAATCCGGCCTCCCGAAGTGTGCGGCTGTTTTAAATAGCCCATTGACTCGAGTTTGGTAAAATAGTTGCGGATGGTCGCGGAACTTAACGATTCAAAGCCATTTTCCTGAAGCGTCTGAGATCCGATGGGTTTGCCGCTTTTTAAATAGAGATCAATGAAGCCGAATAAAACGGCCTGTTCCCGATCGTTTTTGGGAAGTTTCTTAGGTAATAGCGTTCTCAAGTTGGCACTCATTCAAAAAATTGTGAGATATTTCCTCAATCTGATTTTAATTATAGCAAAAGGTTCCATGGGATGCAAGAAATTTAGCAATCATTGCGCTCAATTGCTGGTTTTGTAGCGTAAGTGTCTGTAGGTCTGTTAAATGCAGATTTAAATCTGATAATGATTAAAGTTACGATTTTAGTTGTTTGGCTGCTTATTGCAAACAATACGTTTGTAACATTATCTTTAATAGTTTTTGGTTTGGTGGAGAATATACTCCTTCCAGCTCAAGCGTACCCATTCGGCTTAAATTGAAAGCTCCCTAGAATCTACGATCGTAGGGCTGCCGCAAACTACCCCTGTATTAAATCAATACAGGGGTAGTTTACGATCGTCGATTATAGGGGCTTTGAATTAATCCCAATGGGTACGCTTGAGCTGGAAGGAATATATACAGGTTCCGCCTGAAAGGTGTAAGTAAAATGTTCACTAGGTGTATGTTATAGGCCATGATTAAACTTACTGCAAGTCAGAAAATCTCTTTAGAGGCAGGACTTAAAAAAGCCCGCGAGGCTTCTGAGCGCAATAGGTTTTGTGTAATTCTCGGGCATGATGACGGTTTAACAATTAGCGAGCTTGCCATGGCTCTGCGGTTAAGTCCAGCTACGATTTGCAACTACCTTAAAGACTATGAATCCGAGCAAAAAACGAAACACGACCCGAAGGGTGGTACTAAATCTAAATTAACCGAAGATCAGTCGCAATCGCTTTTGATTCATTTAGCAGAAACAACTTACGTCAAAGTAAAACAAATTTGCGCTCAAGTGAAAAAGAATTACGGCGTTTCTTATTCGCGAAGTGGAATGACTTCTTGGTTGCAAGAGCATGGGTTTACTTACAAGCTTCCTAAAAAAGTACCCGGCAAATTAGACCCCCAGAAGCAAGAAGAGTTCATCCGAGAGTACGAAACACTAAAAGCAAGCCTGAACTCAGGCGAAGAGGTTTATTTTGTCGACGCAGTACACCCAGAACATCAATCGCAAGCTGTGTGCGGATGGATCAAAAAAGGGGTTCAAAAAACGCTACAATCCACGGGAAAACAGTTGAGATTGCACTTCGCTGGCGCCCTCTGTCTTACAGGAATGAAAATTGTTTCCCAGGAGTTTGAAACAGTTGATGCAGACGCAATGATTGATTTCTTTAAAAACCTGAGAAATACATCCAGCGCATCAACTATCTATGTAATTCTAGACAACGCGAGATCGAATAAAAATAAAAAACTCGAAGAGTTTTTGAAGAATTCTAATATCAAGTTGAGATATTTGCCTCCTTATTCTCCAAATTTAAACCCAATTGAGCGGTTGTGGAAAATCATGCGGGAGACAAAGTTGTACAATAGGTATTACGAATCTTCGAAGGAATTTTTCCGGGTAGTTAGGGGTTTTTTTGTAGACGATATACCGAAAATGGCCCATACGTGGGGATTGCGAATTAACGACAAAATTCAGACGGTAAAGCTTGATCCTGTGCGGCTCGCTGTCTAACTTTCAACTGGCAAAAGTATATACTGGCTCCAGTCAGAAATTGTGATTTGGGCCGCGTCAAAGCGTTTTGCAATTGGATCCAGCCCAAAAGCCAATTTTTCAGTTTTTTTGGGTATAAACTTTCAAAAACTCATAAAACCTAACGAAGGACTGCATAGAAGGTTGCTGAATTTGTTACCCTGATCTAAGATGGTGTGGCTCGAAAATTCAACCGTTTTTGAAAACAGGGAAATGAAGAATTATTGGTTTACGGCAATTTGCTGGATCGCTTTTTTGAGCTGCCCCCTGGGAGCATCCCCAGTCCTTCAAGAAAGGCTGGCAAATGCAAAAATCGGCGATTACATCATTACCGAATCGAATAAAATGATTTCTGTCCTCGCGATTCGATCACTGAGTGCGAAATCCTTAATTTTAGAAGAAATCGGCGTTCCTACACATGCTGTAGATCCTCGACCTGCTTCCTGGCCGGAATGGATTCGCCATCGCGCTCCCGGCCATACTTCGTGGTCCATGCTTGAAATTGATTTTGAAAATCACGAATTGATTGAGTGCTACTCCTTCTCCCGTTCAGCTTGGGTCGAGCTTTCTTCTCAGGAAAGTTTTATTTCAACAATTCTCGGACTTTCCTTGGAGCCAGTTTCTCCGAATGAGCAACGCCGGATCGGTCCCGAGCCGCCCAATGGAGAAGTCGACACACGAAAAGTTTGGAAACCTCCGCTGATTCAGAATGGCAAACAGATCGAACCGATCGAATTCGAAATATATCAGGCCGTTTGGCCCAAAGACGGCTCGGAACTCGCAGGTAATAATGTCTTTCTCTATTTTGATAAAGAAGGCCAGTCCCCTTTTCCCGCATGGATCCAAATGACGACATCACATGCAATCGCATCTATACGAATGATCGATTCGGGTCAAAATCTGCCCGGTCATTATCGCACACTGCCTCGCCGAGTTCCCGAATTCATCGATGTACCTCAAAAAACTCATGATGGTTTACGCCTTTCGTTGAAAAGCCCCCGGTATTATCGCCATTTTGAGCTTTTTGCTGTCGATGTGACCTCTTCTCAAAAAGAAATCTTTCCGATCACCTATACTCTCGTATACGGCGAGGGAGAAACTCTTCATCTGGAAATTGCACATAATGATTTAAAAGATGTTTTACAGCCTAACCATCGCTATACCTGGCTGATCGTTCCAAATGGCCATTGCGAACATTATTCTGAATCCTCTAAGCCTTTTCTCTGGAAAGAATAGCTCTTGTTCAATTCGGCTGAATTCAATAAACTCGTCTCTATCTCGGCTTTTTACGTTTTTTAGGACCGAAGGGTTCGAGATATTTGCCCGCTGAGGCGTTAAATTAAACAGGAAGGGGTTAAAAATCCCTTCCTGTTTAATTTAATTGCCTAGTTCGACCAAGGGTCGAACGGCCGCGGGCGAATAAGCGAGACAGGCGGTCCTACAAAATGTACAAAGTCGAGTCTATGAGATGGCTATTTTTTTCCTTCATTAAACCGCGACGTATTCTTCGTCAAAATTACAGGCTCTATCGTCGCAAGGCGAAGATTCTTGGAACGTCCCAAAAAGAAGAATTGCAATCGCTTTTAACGAAACTGCAAACAGCCCTCGCAGAAAAGAATGTTGAAAATGCGAACCAAACAGCTCTTCTTTTGGACGAGGCGTCTCGTAAACACCTAACAAAAAACGGATGGGATCATCTGCGCGACTTTTGTTCGGGGATGCTCTTTGCGCTCGTCGTAGCCATCGCAATCCGGCAAATGTGGTTTGAGCTTTATCGCATTCCAAGCGGATCGATGCGGCCAACCCTGAAAGAAGAAGACTTTCTTCTTGTTTCCAAAACGGATTTCGGAATCAACACTCTCACGAGAACCTCTCATTTTATATTTGATCCGATCTTGGCTAAACGCGGCGCTATCGTCATCTTTTCAATCGATCAGATGGATGTTGCCGACCCCGATACCATGTATTTTTACATCATTCCTGGAAAAAAACAGTTCGTCAAACGCCTCATTGGAAAACCAGGAGACACTCTCTACTTTTATGGAGGCCGGATCTATGGCATCGATTCGGACGGCAAGGACTTGATTGAACTGAGAGACAGCGATTGGATACAGCCGCTGGAACATATCCCTTTTATCCGTTTCGACGGCAAACCAGCAACTCCATCGATTCCCAATCAAGGCATTTTTTCTCCTGTAGTATTCCATCAGATGAACGAACCGATTGCCAAACTCACGATCCAGAATTTTGGGAAAATCTCTGGAGAAATGCTGGCGCCCGTAAGAAACTATTCTGATCTCTGGGGCTTTAAAAACTACGCGATGGCGCGATTACTGACGCTTGCCGAACTTAAACAAATCCACCTCAATCAATCAAAGGAATTACAGCCGGCTCCCTTATATTTAGAATTAACCCATCACCCCAGCTTAACCCATGCCTCGCTTTCGCGGGATGAATACCACAGATTGCGCCCTGATCTGACAACCAGTGTTTCGATCATTCCCCTCGACCAGGAAACGATCTCCGGCGTCATGCGGCATATGATCACTTGCCGTTTTAAAGTAAAAGATGGATTCGCCGCCCGCGACGGTTCTTCTTTTTCCTCTACAACTTTTCTTCCTCGATTGAAAAACATCGAAAATGGCACTTACGAAATTCAAGATGGTAAAGCCTATCGCGTTTTATGGGGCGGTATCTCCGTTCGATTACCAGACGATCATCCTCTTTTGGCGGCAGATCCCAGCCAGGTTCAGCTTTTGTTCAACCTCGGGATCGAAATGGACACGCATTTTACGCCCGCTCATCCATCAGGCCTCTTTTTCCCTTCAAGATATGCTTATTTCCGCAATCACGATCTCTATTTGCTCGGTGCGCCAATCTTGAATGAAACTGACCCAACCCTGGCTTATTTTCTCCAGCGAGAGCATCAGAAGCAATCCTCATCAACCGAATATTTTCCTTTTGAGGATATGGGTCCACCTTTGACAGCCGATGGACAAATCGATCAGGACTTCATCAATAAATTCGGCTTGAGAGTACCCGATAAGATGTATCTCGTCCTCGGGGATAACCACGCAATGAGCGCTGATAGCCGTCATTTCGGTTTTGTCCCTCAGGACAATTTACGTGGCGGAGCTAGCTGGATCATCTGGCCATTCGGCCCTCGATGGGGCCGTCTCCCCCAACCTGGAATCGCTTACCTCACTTTCTCTAATCTAACCATTTGGGCATTATTTATTTTGATTTGCCTGGCATCTTCCATTTATATACGCCGCAAATATAAAAAGCCGTTCAAGTTCTAACAACCTAAAGAACAGTATTTTACAATTAGCTACAAACCTATTGCGCTTAAGATCAAAGCATTACGCCCAAAGAACCGAAAACATTAACTGCGTCAAATATTTTAAACAATTTAAATATAAGCTACCTAAACACAACAACCCACCAGCTTCGTTTAAATTAAAAACATAGTTAGTAAATAAATTGAATTAAAACATTTTTTTAATACAATTGTTACTAAACAGAGGTTAATATGGCACATGAAGTTACTAGAGCCCTAAGTAGTGGTTTGACAACAGACAGCCCTTCTCCCTCCGGCAATAATACAATTTCAGTACCGATCCCAGGATCACCGTCTCTAGTCGCATCTAAGCCTTTGCCAGCTAATAAGGTAACGCCAATAATTCGACTAACACCAATCAAACCATATCTGCGAGACACGATATTATTACTACTTTTAATAGCTGCTGTAGTAACTCTAATTGTATTAGGGATAACTTTTCCAGCTTTCTCATCATTATTTTTTGGACTTTCATCAATTCCTTTAGCTTTAGGCCTGATTTGTACAATATCAATTATTCATATTCATTTGGATAAAGAAAATAGAGAGCATAAGGAAAGAATCGCTCACAAAGTTTTTCAAAACCTAAGGACTATTAATAAACGTAAAGACCAAACTAGCACAACTTATATTGAAGACATAATAACTAAAATTAAAGAACTATTTAAAGATGAATTAAGATTTGGAAGTGCACCAGAAGAGATTTCGGAATTTATTGATCAATTAGAAAAACTAAATAAAAACTTAAATTGCCCAGATTATGAATTTACATTTCAAGAATTAAAAGAGTTAGTTATCGCTTATTCGAAAGCACACACAAAAATTGTTATATCAAAAAGAACATGCATATTTGAATTTCCAGACAAATTAATACCTACAGGTAAACTTTTTGATGATTTTGATTTGGGAATTTTTAATGAATTTAAAAAAACCATCTTTTCCGATGAAGTTAAAATTCTTAAAAATCTATGCAATAGAATAGATCAAGCGTTTAATAAATGTCTCATTAAACCCATAGAAGAAGAAAAAAAGAAAAGCCAGCCTCCATTACCGTTCCCAGCAACGCAGCAACCGCATCAGGTAGTTATCTCCTATCCATTAGATTACAGTTAGGAATACCATTTTATTAAATTTGTTTGCTTTCTAGGCAAAATTAGACTGTGAAGATTTTTTACAAACACTTATATTAGGGAAAGAAATGCGGAAAAACCTTCTCACCCCCGAAACGAAGGAAAGTCTTATAAAACCTAACCAACTTATCCTGAAATATTTTTACAAAAACACAAAATAAGCGGATTTTTCAACAGTTAAATAGTTAATAATTTTATTACCGATTTCCTGCGTTTTCTATCGATTAATTGATATTAAACCTACAAATCTGTACTATAAAAATATAACAATAATAAAAAGCGCCATAATTATGTCCATACAAGGAACTGAAACCCTAGATTTACTTTATCAACAAGCACAGCCTCCCTTACCGCCACAAGTAGATCAACAGCCAGCTCTTCTTATACAAGCCAAGCCAATTCGACTTGAAGATCAATCACTAGTAACGAATCTAATATGTAAAATTGCTTGTAAAACACTCAGCTGGACGCCCAGATCTATTACTATCCTTATACTTGCAATTGTATTAACAGTTACTATTATGGCAATCCTGATTCATTTCGGCTGGCTTCTTCCCATAGCCGGTGCCATATCCACAACACTTCTCGCCAAAACTTTTGTTACAACAGCAGTAGTACTTATAGTCAGCAATTTAATAATTCACGCATCTGCATCTCTTATAAATAGAAAAATTGTAGAAAGAAAAAAGATACCAATTCGAAAAAAAATTGGTGAAGCAACGCACAAAGCATTTAATAAACATATCAAAAATCAATTCATAGATAGATTATTGAAAATCCAAATAAATTGCAAATTAGCTTCTTCCCGAAGATCGGTTGTGAATCTTTATCAAAAATTACTTTTGATTCAAAAAAAAACCGAAAAAGAATATTCATTCTCAGATTTGCAAGATTTATATGATGCTTTTCGGTGTATGTATATAAAAACTCAGGACGATGCTGATTCACGGGCATTTCTCGAGGACCTTTCGGTAATATTCATCGAAAAAGTCGATGGATACGATGCTTATAAAAGCTATGGCGCGGAAATACTGTGTGAAGGCTTTAGCCCGCCAAAATCACTCAGCGAAGTTTCAACCCTTCTTAATAAAACTGCTTCCAAAATCAGACCAGGTATATCTCGAAAAGTATCACAACTATTGGACCCTGCAAAATGTAATCAAGTTTTGATGGCCAAATTTCAGGGAGCCCACTACGTTGACAGCCTGAATATAGGCACATCCCCTTGCTATGGCTGGTCTTTTCAACCAGCTTCTGGATCCAAACTCGACGTGCTTATCGTTCCTGGAATATTTCATCCGATTATTGAGGCATATCAAAATAAAAAAAATCCATATACCTTAAACCTACAACGTCTTACGGGCCACGAAGGAAAGAGAAGCTCTCGATGGTGGGAATTTAAAATCCGATTCAATCAACAAGTTCACAATCTTCTCATTAATGACTCAGCCGCGACCCTAAAAACTAATTCCAAAAACCCTAAAGAGAATACATTTAATGGCTTTCTGAAACGTTATTACGAGCAATTAAAATTAGATCGTGTTAATTCTAAAAAATATGATTCTAGTGATCAAGATTGCGATTCAATAGCAATGAAACTTGCGGAAATTCTTTTTACAGATACTACTATTACATCTCCGATTACTAATCGCCAAGCTGAAATGATCATTTTTACATTCCAAACTTTCGTTTCTCTTGCACATCATCAAAAAGCTATCGATCTTGGCAAGACATCAATTCGGCTATCATGCAAGGATTGCATGGATCGTGGTTTGATGTTTTCCATCTCCACATTTTTAATGGTTCTTCTTGCTAAAAATTTGCTTTGCGAGGAAAACGGGATGTTGAAACGGCTCATTGCGTTCATGTTTGTACGTCCTAGAGGGGTTATCGACGATTTACCGCTAAAAAAACGTTTGCAACCCTTTCTCGATATGGTTAAATTTCTTTCGGAAAATGATGTCCCTGGTGATCTAGGAAAGCCTAGAGAAGGCATACTACGAGCAGCACTTTTGGAACAATTCCCATTCTTGAGCGCTCAAGAGTTCCAAGTAATAACCAAACCGTCTTTACAATAAGAGAGCTTTTCCGAAAATTTAACTCACGCCATTAAGTTTTGTGAATTCAGGATGCGCGAGACAAGGCAAAATCGAAGCGAGCCGGGCTCGCGTTTCGAGTAAGGAGCACCATTCACAAACAAGAGAAATTAGGCTCATCCAGCAAATCGGTACCTGTTCATAGAGAAACGCAGCTAACGGTTTCAAAAAACAAAAGAACCTGAAAATGAAAGGATTGCAAAAACAGAGCAAAATATAATAATGTATAAAAAAATCCCGATCCATGGATTGCCATTCCGAACCCTAGATTAGTAACATGTTTTCGTTCCAAAATTTAAAAAACAGGATTCGCTTCGCTGGCAGGATCGCCTTCGGCGGCAGGATAGAAAATGGTTTATGTATACTCCTATCGGCTTGAAGCTTTGATTTTTGGCGATAAGATTTTACGCTCCAATGTATTGCGGAGATCGAAGCCAGCTTGCAGCAAGTTAGTGAGATCGAGCAAAACACTGGAGCGTAAAAGATATCGATGAAAAATCAAATGTTCAGGCCGATAGGAGTATATCATCTGTTGACATCTCAGGTTAATATTCTTGTTCTCGCATGATGCTCTAAAATCATCGATTTATCCCTGCCGTGAAGTTTTGCAACTGACTCCCTCGAAAATAATAAACATCTCTTTCGTAACTAATGGTTCATCGCTTTTCGATTCTTCGCATCATCAGATCGATCGTGAATTTCGATCCGAATTGAAGTTTTCAACTCTCTGATATATTTTATCTTTGCTCGCAAGAGGCCTAATCGATAAAATGAGCGTTGACCGGGTCGAGCGATATTCGACCTGCAGCCGCTAACCCTTTTTGACGCTGTTGAAATGCTCGAAATTTTTCACACCATTACACCTTTTTTAGAGGTTTTGATTATTTCGATTATGCTCAATTACCTGCTGTCGTTTTTCTGGAAAACGAAATCGATGGATCTGGTGCTCGGATTTTTTGCCTTCTTTTTCATTCTCATTACATCTAGCTGGCTCAATTTGCCGGTTCTCCATAAGATCATGGTTTTAATCGGCAACGTCGCTGTGATTGCAGTGCTGATTATTTTTCAGCCGGAATTACGCGTGGCCCTTTCAAAACTCAGTCTGAAAAACCGACGCTACCGCGACATCACCGAATTCGACAAGTTTCTCGATCAATTGGCCAACTCCGTCTACCGAATGTCAGAAAAAAGAATCGGCGCCATCATTGCTCTCGAAAATGAAGACTCTCTTCGAGAATATGCCCAAAAGGCTGTCGTTTTAAACGCTGAGTTTTCTCCCGAACTTCTTGAGACGATCTTCGCAACAAATACTCCCCTGCACGATGGCGCCGTCATTCTTCGCGATCGCGTTGTGCTCGCATCATCCGTCATTTTGCCGCTAGCGGAGGATAATACACAGCTGGCAAAATCTATGGGAACACGCCATCGAGCTGGTTTAGGCTTGAGCCATTCAACAGACGCTCTCGTACTCATTATTTCGGAAGAGACGGGCAAGGTTTCGATCGCCCGCGAGGGAATCATGACGCGCGGGATCAAAATCGATCGGTTCAAAGGCATCATCCGCAGCATTTTCAATCCCCCCATACACGCCAAAAGGGAAACGAAATTTAACTTCTTCGATTGGATGAAACGATGAAAACGTTGATAATGCGCCTTTTTGTCGATAACTGGCAGCGCAAGTTATTTTCCGTCATCCTGGCTATGATTATTTGGATCAGCGTCAGCCTGTCGATGACCGCTACGAAAATCCTTTCGAATATTCCTGTCCGCGTCATCAATCTTGAAAAAGAAAAGACCATCGAAGGTATGCAAGTCACTGGGATCCTAAATAAACGGGTCGTATTGACAATCACCGGCAATAAAAGCGCGATGGATGATTTGACGAGCAAGGATCTGGAAGTTATTATCGATGCCCAAGGCAAAAGCGATCAATGGATCGCCTCTATTTCTAAAAAAAATCTCGTCAGCCTGCATCCCGATCTGGATATTGCCAAAATGATCAGCCGCGTCGCCCCCTATGACATGATCATCAAACAAAGCAAGCTCGTCACAGAAAAAATCCCTGTCCGCGTCACACAGCCCATCGGGGAATCGCCTAAAGGCTACCAATTTTTAGACGTCTGGCCCTATTTGCTATATGTCACCGTCACTGGGCCTGAAGAAGCAGTCAAGCGCTTAAAATCACGCGGACTTACATTAACATTTAATCTAAGCGACATCACGCGCGACGATCTTGAAAGAACCCAATCATCCAAAAAAGAGTCCTCGGACGAGGTGAACTATTTCGTTCCCCACTCCTGGACAAAAGTCAGTTTGCCGATGCTCTCGGATGCACCGATTGAAATCGATGATCCTCAAATCAAGGCGCTCAGAATCGCTTTTTCACGCCTGGAACTGATTCCGCTCGAAAGTTCGATCCCGATTACAGTTTTCTTCCCTCCCAAATTCAGCACTACGCTCAATCCTGAAACATATTCACTCGCGACCGATGACTTCATTGTCAAAAAAAATGGAGTCAAGATGATCAACTGCCCTCTTTATGCTTCAGGCGTCAGCCAGCTATTTACTGAAATCGTAAAGGATATGATTCAAATCGTAGTGATCGCCCATCCAAAAAGCGAGCGCGATACACTCCTATGGAACACACAGTTCATCTATCCACATGAACTTGAAGATCGCTATGTTGCGCGGATCATGTCGGACGCAAATGATGCAGATGAACAAGTCCAGCCCCATCTCCGCGAAGATTATCTGCGCAACAGATTTCGAAGTTACATGCATCGTTTCCGCCTGTATACTCCGCAAAATAAAAAGCTCGTCTTGAAAATTGAGCTCCAAGCAAATACCATTACCGTCTCGCCGCAAAATCATTGATGGGAAAACCGGTTTATCATGCAGGTTGTGTTGTTGAAATCACAGGTCGCCCAACACGGCGGGTTGGAAAAATACGCCTCCCGAATCGCTCAAGGCTTCCTCAGCAGAGGATTGGATGTCTCCATTCTGACAACGGGAGGGCAAAAAAATTCCATTCCCTCTGCCGGTCTTGCTGTCCATTCCGTTCAGACGTGCCGCTGGCCTGCTTTCTGGAGAATGGAACAATTTGACCGGTTCGTTTGCCGCTATTTAGAGCAGCATCCAAACAGTCTCGTCTTCGGTATGGATCGCAACCGCTATCAAACCCACTACCGTGCAGGAAACGGCGTTCATGCTGCTTTTTTGAAAAGCCGTGCATATACAGAAAACCGCCTCAAACAATTCTCATTTTCATTTAATCCATTACACCTAAAGATTTTACAACTCGAAAAAGCGGCTTTTGAAAATCCCGCCTTGCAAAAGCTATTTGCAAACTCGCACATGGTGCGGCGTGAAATTCTTAATTATTACCGCACCGATCCCGCCAAAATCGAAGTGATCCACAACGGCGTTGAATGGCAAGAGATGGAAAATGATTTTAGCAAATGGTCCCAATGCAAAGAGAAGGCCACTATCGAAAGAAAACTCGATCCGAAGGTCTTTCATTTTCTCTTTATCGGCAACGGCTATTTGCGCAAGGGGCTTGGACAGCTTATGGTCGCCCTCTCGCGGCTGAAAGAAAAAGAATTTCATCTCTCCGTTATTGGAAAAGACAACTGTTGGCAAAATTATGCAAATCTGGCGGAGAAGCTGCATATCCGACATCGAGTAACCTTTTTTGGTCCGCAAAAAGAAATTCGGCCTTTTTATCAACTGGCCGATGCACTAGTCATCCCATCCTATTACGATCCGTTCGCAAATGTAACCGTTGAAGCTTTGGCAATGGGTCTTTTTGTGGTCTCCTCAAAATCGAACGGCGGACATGAGATCCTAACAACGCAAAATGGAGCCGTGATTTCCAATCTTCACGATATCGACTCTGTAGCTGAATCGCTTATGCTCGCGCTCAAACACCCGAAAACCCCTGAAAGTTCGATGCAAATCCGCCAAAGCGTTCAACATCTCGATTTTTCTCGCCAAATGAACTTGTTGATCAACTCCTGTCTTTCTTCAGGCTGCTATGGATCGTGAATACTGGAGTTATCTGTTCATACGATTTATCTCTTCTCCATTCTCATGGATGCCCTATACATGGCTGCATCCGCTCGGCCGCCTTATTGGCAGACTCGCTTTTTACTGCATGAGAGACTATCGCAAACGATCGCTCAGTAATTTAGCTCTTGCAAAAGATTTGCATCTTCATTCAGAAAAACAGCTCGTCCGCATCGCCAAAAAATCGTTCGAAAACCTCGCAATCAATGTTCTTGAATATCCCCGTTTTGCACGAGAGAC
>Ga0209777_10006303_pt1 | contig 13370 bp, 13 predicted proteins | sample FrelakmetHBP12HB_FD_187147 | JGI IMG/M metagenome (GOLD analysis project Ga0209777, IMG submission 187147) | Freshwater lake sediment microbial communities from the University of Notre Dame, USA, for methane emissions studies -HBP12 HB (SPAdes)... | ecosystem: Environmental > Aquatic >...
CCACGCTCAAGCGTCTCCTCGATGCACGCTTATATCCAATTAATGGTAGTGAGCAAGCAATGCTTGTTCCCACCACAACCTGTGATGATGGGATTGTCTATGATGGTATTCTGGTGACGTACTGACAAAATCGCTGAACAGTTAACCCTGACATTTTCCCTTGACAACGACACCGCGTGAATACACGCTTAGCTGCAGGCATCGCCTTTTTCGAGCGTATCACTCACCCGATAAGGCGCTTGGGGTGACAAATCGTAACTTGGTTGTCTAAGACGGACATGCAGGACAGTTGCCCGTAAAATCTCCCCGATTTGCTTTCAGTCTAAGACGTTCTACAAAATCTTTGGTGATTTTAGCATTCGCAAGACTGGCCCAGTCCTCAACATCAGTCAGCTCTGGAAATTCCTCTGCCTCTCCTTTAAGGTGGAAAAGGAGATTGAAGGCTATGGGCCTATCGACTTGATACATCTCTACAGACAGCGCATCACGTGTACCATCTATCTCATTTAACCAGCCACCATACACCACGTCTCCTATTATGGAACCAGTGCCCCACTCCAGATAACTGTTCAAGTTTGAGACAATTATTAAAGCAACGACAGAAAGCTCCCGAAAGTGCCGCTCTCTTTTCTCACCGGGTGGTCTTCCAGAATTATGAATCCACTTGTCAACGACTTCCTTCACATACAGGTGTCTTCGGACAGTGGGAACCCTCCCCGGAATTCTCCCTTTTCGAGCGAGTCTTTTCACCGACTCAGGATTGTGAAGACCAAGAAGAAAGCACATATCGTTCGGTGTATAGTGCGGCGTATCAGACAGCTTTTCTTGAAGCTCCTTTTTCTTCTTTTCCTGACATGGAGAGCAGAGCACTCCTGGATTATAAGGGTTTAGTTGTGCTCCGCAGAGATTACATTTTCGCGACATTCCAATTCCTTCAAGGAAAGTAGTGATAAGTATTGATAAGTTGTATTCGCCTTGTTCTTTCTGCGGTAGAGTGATTATACCACGGAATGGGACTCGGATAAGATTTACCTGAAGGGTTGCACATGGGGCTTTACGGAAACAACTTCGCGAAGACATTCTCAGACCTTATTGATAAGTCAGGTGTTAGCTGCTACAAGATTGCGCAGTTCACAGCGCTGAATGAGGGATATCTCAGCAAGCTCAGAAGCGGCGAAAAGAATAACCCGAGCCCAGAGGCTGTGATGAAAATCTGCCTAGCCTTGGCCCGCTTAAGCAACAAGCTAACCCTGTATGACTTTGAAGAACTCTTCAATTCCGTGGGTAGGTCAATCTTTATCAAACTCTCCTCTGGTAATTAATCCCAGAAATATGGTCGCACTACAGTATTTCCGTAGCCGGCAATGATGAGATTTGCCGATGCTATCTCGTAGTCGTATCGGAACCGGGTGTCAAATCTGGCAACGATGGCTCTGATAGCTTCGAAACTATTCAATCCACGGACACCCGGTTTTCCAATTAGGTAGTTCCACTGACATGATAAGTCTGAAAACGCGAAACCGTATTGACACTTCAGACACATAGTGCCATAAGTACTCCGCCACGACGTTCCCTGACTAGACTGTGGCGGTTTTCTCTGCTCCCGCTTAGGGGCAGACCGATTTATAGAGACACAGCTGACGGAAATACTGCATTTACTATTCCTTAAAATCTCAACTGCTCGGAGATTCCTATGTGTAAGTTGAAGAAGTTTCTGGGGAATCTGTTTATATTTTTTCTCATCTTGAGCTCCGTACTGCCGATTGCTCCGTCTGCCAAAGCAGCCTTTACCCCTGTTTCGACTCATCTTGGAGTCAGTCCATCTGTATCAATGACTTCTTCTGGAACGCTTACTACCGACGAGGTGTGGTCCGGGACAGTCAACATCACCGGCGATGTCATCGTGCCCTCAGGCATCACCCTCACCATCCAGCCGGGCACGACAGTCAGGTTCGCCGCCCTCTCCCACGATAGACACGGCGGCAGCGATACCTCCAGGTGCGAGCTCATCATCAACGGCTCCCTTAACGCTGTGGGAACCCCGCAGAGCCCTATCACCTTCACCTCAAGCTCAGCATCGCCCATGCCCAACCACTGGGCCGGCATCAGAGCCAATGTTGCCGGTGCCTGGCAGACCCCTGTTTTCACCTTGCAGTATGCCATCGTGGAGTACTCCACCTCAGGCATCGTCCACTCTATGTCCGGCACCGCTTCACCACCCTATATAGGCAACTGCACCATCCGCTACAACGGCAGCTACTATGGCATCTATCTCTCCGCCAGCGGTGGCTCAGGCTCAGCCAGGGTGGAGGGCTGCACTATCTATAACAATGGCGGCTACGGCATCTACGCCTCAGGCTATAACGGCTCCCGCTCGCTGAGCATCCTCAACAACACCATCAACAACAATACCCAATACGGCATCTACTGCGATAGCTCCACGGTCACCCTGGACCACAACACCATCCACCACAACAACTACTACGGCCTATTATGTAGCTCTACCACAGCTACCATAACCAACAACGAAGTCTACTCCAACAACAACTCCGGCATTTACTGCACCCAGGGCTCTTCGGTAATCAACAACAACTCCATCCATGACAACACCCAGTACGGTATTTATATTTATGCCTCAGGCTCCTTCACCATCAGCATCAGCCTGAACAATATATACAACAACTCCGGCGGCGGCATCTACTGCAATGCCTCCAGCGTGGCTCGCCTGAACTACAACAACATCTACGGCGGCACCTACGCCCTCTACAACGACTCATCCTCCGCCGTGGATGCCAGGTATAACTGGTGGGGCGCAGTCACTACCAGCGAGATGGCCTCAGGCTCCAACCCCAAGAACATCTCCGCTATCTACGATATCTACGATAACACCGCTAAGGGGACTGTGGACTACTCCCAGTGGCTATCTGCAGCGCTGGCTTTGACCTCAGAGCCCACCTCTTATATCACCGACCCTGTATCGGGAAGCCATGTCAAAGCCCTGAGCTACACCATCAGGGGCGTGGCCTCGGCGGGAGCAGGTGTTTCCAGGGTGGAGGTCAGCACCGACGGCGGAAGCACCTGGTACACCGCCTCAGGCACCACCTCCTGGACGTATAACTGGGCCATCCCCTCGGAGGGCACCTACTCCATCAAGTCCAGGGCCGTCGATAACAGCGGCATAACTGAAGCACCTAAAGACGGCCCCACCCTCTATATCGTAAGCCTTATAATAACCACCTCGGGAACGCTTACTACCGACGAGGTGTGGTCCGGGACAGTCAACATCACCGGGCTTGTGCTTCCCCAATATCCCTGATGAGGTTATGGAGTTTGCCCATGGTCATGTAAGAACAGACTAATCGGCATTCCTATCAGCTTCCCCAGCTCGCTAAGAATAGCCTAGTCCTTTGTAATGATTTCATCGCAAGAGGCGCAGCGCCTTGCGGCTTACTCATTCTTGCTTAATTCTAGGCCGATAGTGAATGCTTTTGCTACCGCCTTCCCAAAACCCAAGTATTGACGAGCTGGATCTGTGGCGTAGATAAGGGGCTTTATCTTGTTGACATCCGGTTTCCCGTTTGTGAGACAACTATCGGACACATGGGTCTGCTCAACTTCGCCAATGACCAATAAATGACTCCCTAAGTTGAAGGTGTGCACCACTTTACATTCCAGATTGACGGGGCATTGTTCAATAAGAGGAGCACTACCTAATTTGCCGTAAAATACTTTGAATTGACATACATTTACCTTGTCAACTTTGGAGCCAGATTTAATGCCACAATAATCAGCTTCCTTCACAAGATCGTCAGAGGGTATATTTACCGAAAAGGTCAAGTTTTGTTTTACGCCCTTAAGCGTATATCGCTGGTGCCGTATTGCTACAGAAATCATTGGTGGCTCGCCATTCGCGATACCGCTCCATGCCACTGTCATGAAATTTGGTTTATTGTCAACATTTGCACCGATTATCAGAACGGGCATGGGATAGATCAATGTTTGAGGGCCCATCTGGGTCTTACCCACAAGATTTCCTCCTTTCGTAGATATGCCACTTTGTGGAAATGGGAGAGCCAGATTGAAGATCAAAAGCTTTCGGATTTGCGGGAATTGTAACGCTTCTTGTGCCGCTTGGCAAATAGTGATGAACTTGAGAACAATTCGCCGCACCTACATCATTTTGGGTCACTTCTGTTATGGGCCACTGCATTCGTTTGAATTGTTGTACAGCGCATGCTAATGAGTTAAGATAGATTCGAAATTATTGTTTATCTGAGGTGAATATTGAGTGGTAAACTAAATGACAAGGTTGCTATTATAACAGGTAGCGGGGTAGGAATTGGACGTGCAACCGCAATACTCTTTGCCAAAGAGGGTGCCAAAGTAGTCGTTAATAACTGCGAGACCGTTGAAGATGGAGAGCACGTAGTCAGTTTGATAAAGGCAGCCGATGGTGAGGCTATATACGTTCAAGCGGATGTCTCAAAAGCTGCTGACGTTCAAAGGATGGTTAGGACGACCGTCGACAAGTACGGGAAGCTGGACATCCTTGTTAACAACGCCGGCATCTGGGAAGAATACACTCTGCTGGCTGAGCTTCCCGAAGAGGTCTGGGATAGGACTATGGATGTTAACGTGAAGGGTACGTTTTTGGGGATGAAGTACGCCATCCCAGAGATGCTGAAGAGAGGCGGCGGAGTAATTGTTAATTTGGCTTCCACAAGTTGTTTCATAGCTGAACGTCGATTTGTCGACTACCAAGCTTCTAAGAGCGCAATTATAATGTTGAACAGAGCTGCAGCCCTGGAATACGCCCCCAAAAACATACGCATAAATGTCATCGCCCCGGGAGTCATCAGGACAAGAATGGTGTATCGCGCCGCCCAGAAAGCTGGGCAGTCTCTAGAAGAGTACTCGAAGCAGTGGAGCATACCTATAGGCAGACTAGCCGAACCTGAGGAAATTGCCAAAGTGGCCCTATTTCTGGCTTCCGATGATGCCTCCTATATGATCGGTAGTATTGTGCTAGTTGACGGAGGCATCACTATACCTTAGCAGTCGTTGAAGCTTCTGGAAATCACCCTGTTCAGCAATAACAGTAATGGGCTTTGCTTCAAGAACTTCTTCATGACAATCTGATTACGTGTTGGCAACGTACTTCTATTATGAGTCGATAAGTACCTTTGGTTTGTTGTATGGCTTATCCTAATGAGCTAAGATATATACTAGATTACTGTTTTCAATGAGGTGAGTTATGAGTGGTAAACTGGATGGTAAGGTTGCTATTATAACAGGTAGCGGGGCTGGATTGGGTCGTGCAACCGCAATACTCTTTGCCAAAGAGGGTGCCAAGGTAGTCGTTAATGTCTACAACACCGTTAAGGACGCGGAGCACGTGGTCAGTTTAATAAAAGCAGCCGGTGGTGAAGCTATATACGTTCAAGCGGATGTCTCGAAAGCTGCTGATGTTCAAAGGATGGTTAGGACGACTGTCGACAAGTACGGGAAGCTGGACATCCTTGTTAACAACGCTGCCATCTGGGAAGAAAGAGCTCTTCTCGCTGAGCTACGCGAAGAGGACTGGGATAGGACTATGGATGTTAACGTGAAGGGTACGTTTTTGGGGATGAAGTACGCCATCCCAGAGATGCTGAAGAGAGGCGGCGGAGTAATTGTTAATTTGGCTTCCACAAGCAGTTTTATAGCCGAACCTGGATTTGTCGACTACCAAGCTTCTAAGAGCGCAATTATAATGTTGAACAGAGCTGCAGCCCTGGAATACGCCCCCAAAAACATACGCATAAATGCCATCGCCCCCGGGGCCATGAAGACAAGAATGGTCGAGCGTGCTGCCCAGAAAGTTGGTCAGTCTGTAGACGAGTACTCGAACCAGTGGAACATACCTATCGGCAGACTAGCTGAACCTGAGGAAATTGCCAAAGCGGTCCTATTTCTGGCTTCCGATGATGCCTCCTACGTGATCGGTAGTATTGTGCTAGTTGACGGAGGCCTCACTATACCTTAAGAGTCGTTGAGGCTTCTGGGAGGCATGTAGGCACAAGTGCTGGTGAAGCGGCTGATGTGTGTGTCGCATGGTTAGGTTGCTGTGTTCTTCTAGGTTAGACTGCCACTTCTGACGAGATGAATCATTGGTGGCAAATTGAATGGAAGGACTGTCCTTATAGTTGGCAGCGGAACGGGCGTGCCTCGGCGATACTTTGCTGGAGAAGTTGCCCAAGAGTCGTTAACGTCGAACAGACGATTTAAGATGCAGAGCGAGTAGTCTCCCCTGAGATACGCTCCTGGCGGATGAAGCTAACACGCTTGATGAAGAGTTACTTGAGCAAATACCGGTCGAAATAGCCAAATCATAGCTGTTAAGCCACCGCTTGAACTAGAGCCCTTCTGCAGGCTAGATTTAGGTCTGTCCATCGAACGAAGCTGCATATACTTCATTAAGGGAACGCCTGCGCAAATGTGGAACGCATGCTAGGTAGGTTGAAAAACGTGCTAGAACTGCAAGAAGTCGCTGATGGGATTTACCATTTCGAGTCCAAGCTGCCTGTAATGACCAACCTGTTTACGGTGTACATTATCAAAGAAAGGGCTGGGGTTGTGATAGAACCCGGCCCTGCCGCCTTAGTTCCCCGAATTCAGGAGGCCATGAGAAAGCTGGGGATGAATGATCTGGCCTACATCGTGCCCACCCATATACACGTGGACCACGCCGGAGGCATGGGAAAGCTTGCGCAGCTTTACCCGGGAGCGAAGGTGCTGGTCCACCCCGCTGGACTGAAGCACGCCGTAGATCCCTCTCGTCTCATCGAGAGCACCAGAAAGGTTTTCGGAGAGAACTTCGAAGCCGGATTCGGACCCATACTGCCCGTGCCTGAGTCTCAGGTAAAAGTACCCCGGGACGGCGAGATAATTACGGTAGATGGCAGGGAGTTGCAGATCATCTATGCACCGGGCCACGCGCCGCATCACATGGTCATCTTTGACCGCAGCGTCAAGGGCATTTTTTGCGGTGATGCCCTTGGCTTGCCCCAAGGAGAGCACCAACAGATTCCTCTGCCTGCTGCATCACCACCCAACTTCGACCTGGAAATATATCTGGAGACTATGGAGAGACTGCGGAAGATGGGCGCCAGAATTCTTTTCTACCCGCGTGGCGGAGTCATAGGTCACGATGTAGACAGTCTGATTTTGCAGGCTGAGGAGAACACTCGTATCCTTGGAGACATAATTCTCAAGACTTTGAGAGACGGTGGAACAATCCAGGACGTTAACCACGAGGTCAGACAATATGCCGCAAAGCATTTCCATATGAATTTGGCCGAGACAGAGCTAGCCCTGATAATAGGTGGCTATGAGGTCTACTACAAAAAGAAAGGTCTTTTATAGGGCAAACTTCTTCGCAATGATATTGAAATTGATAACCCCATGCCTGTGCTAGAATGGATTTGAAGGATAAGAGTATCAAAATAGGAGATAGCGCTTCAGAAACTGCGTTATTATCAAGCATCCATGGACGCTTGATACTTTGTCAACTTCACTGCACCTTTGTCGCCCTCTTCCATTGGATGGCGTGAGATCTACTTGTTTGCTCAAATAAAATGTTCTCCATCTCGCTGCATAATACCAGAAACATGCTGCGAACGAGTGTAATTAATCGGTTGTGGAACTTCGCACACTGTGTTAAGCTTCGATCGGAGCGCTCGATAATAAGGAGTGCTTAGTTAACAAGGCTCAGGCATAAGCTAAATCGAATTAAGATACTCTATCCAATAAGTACAAGTGGAACTACTGAAAGGTAAGTGTGATGACTCAGAAGGCATTTCAGGATTACTATCCAGATCATTTAAGTCATTGCTATGGCTGCGGACGGTTGAACGAACAGGGACTGCAGGTCAAGAGTTACTGGGATGGGGAGGAGTCTGTCTGCACTTTCTGTCCAAAACCCTACCATATCGCTGTCCCAGGATACGTGTACGGTGGTCTTATCGCTTCACTGATTGACTGCCATTGCACTGGCACTGCGGCGGCTGCAATGTACCGCCGAGAAGGACGAGCCATGGACACTGAACCACCGCTACGTTTCGTGACCGCTTCACTGCATGTCGATTACCTGCGGCCAACCCCGCTGGGTGTTCCATTACAGGTGAGAGCATCAGTCAAAGAAATCAAGGGCCGCAAGGTTGTGGTTGGAGCAAGACTATGGGCTAATGGAGAAGTTTGCGCTCGTGGGGAAATCGTTGCTGTTCAGATGCCTGAGCACTTGATTCACAGTTAGAGCATCAAGGCAATCCCGTAACGCGCGATCTTAGCGAGTGCGCTGAAGCACTGCGTCAACGATATCACCTTTTCTGCAATCTACTGGAAGGCCAACGGCAGCGCGGGCTGGACATCCCAGGGAGAATTATCGAGAACTCACCACATAACGTGGCCTGTAAGACAGATGATCTCACTTTAGCTTTGAAATCACGTTACAAGAAGTCAAAGTGTCACGTTATCACCTGTCAATGCTACCGCTGCGGACTGTCTGGCCGGAGCCCAGAACTCCAAGTATCCAGATGGTATAATGAATCTGTTAGCGTATCATTTCTGACTTGAAACGCCGCAATCTATCATATTGGCACAGAGTTGAGAAAGGCGACGAAGCAGACCAACTAGGCGCGAAATGACAGCCGAGGGATGGCGTCCAACTTGATAACATGGAAAGAAATAACAGAAGCGGTGAAAAAACCGGGAGGCCAGTTTTCCTGGGTTTGTCCTTTCCCTGGGTGATTGCGCTAACGGCAGCCATACTTATCATGGTCACCCAGGCTAATATGCAGAGTTTCGGGGTGTTCTTCAAGCCCATTGCAGAGCAATTCGGCTGGAGCAGGGCAGCGATTTCTGGTGCCATTTCCGTTCGCAATATAGTATTTGCACTTTTAGCTGCCCCCGCGGGGTTCTTGGCAGACCGATACGGGCCACGCATGGTTGTGTTGCCCAGTTGCCTGCTTTATGGAGTCAGCTTCTTGCTTATAGCCAAGGTCACAGCCCTCTGGCAGCTATATTTAACACAGGGCATATTGATGGGAATAGCAGCTGCCGGGACATGGGTTATTCTGGTCGCCACCGTAGGTAAGTGGCACAACAAGAGGCGAGGCCTAGCTTTGGGGATAGCTGCTGCCGGAAGTGGGCTTTCTGCGGTCGTGTTCCCACCCCTAGCCGCAAGTCTGATCCAGACCGTGGATTGGCGTTTTGCTACCACAGTACTGGGGCTGACTGCGCTTGCTGTTGGGATCCCCGTCTCTCTGGTGATGCGAGACCCGCCAGGCCTGGCAGATGGACAATCAGACGACCGTATTGAGAAAAAAGGACTATTCGACGCGTGGCAAGCGATGCCGCAGTTACTGAAGAATCGGGCATTTCTGGCAATAGTCATAATGTTTTTTCTGTTCAATATCGCTAATCAGCTGGTGTTAAGCCACTTCGTGAACTATGCTACAGACATGGGAGTAACTGCTGTGATAGCAGCTTCGATGATGAGTGCCCTCGGCATAGCTAGCACCGCTGGGCGTCTTGTTGAGGGGGCTTTTTCGGATAGGAGGGGTACCAAGGCTGCAGTGGTCGCGTGTTTCATCCTAGGTGTGTCATCCCTCATATTAATGGACTGGAACGCATCGTCATTAATGCTGTGGACTTCCGCGGTTCTTTTTGGCTTCGCATTTGGTGGGGCTATACCTTTGGTACCGGGGCTTCTAGGCGAGCGCTTCGGCACAGAACGACTGGCGACGACAACGGGCATTGCTATGGGTATCATGGGGCTCGGCGGTGCGTTTGGGTCATATCTGGGGGGATTTGTATTCGACTTGTCCGGCAGCTATTTTGGGGCTCTGGCTTTGTCAGCTGCCCTCGTCGGTGTCTCGTTGGTACTTGCGCTACTGTTGCTCTCGGTAAAGGGAGAGGCAGGTAAAGGATAGATAGATTTGCTCGAATCAGAAGGGCGACTCCCTTGTGACCTGCTTCGCAAGAACTGGTCTAGCGATAATGCGAGTTTTGTAGGATGATCAAGTATTATATGAGAGAGGAGTCATATTATGCCTATCGCTCATCTCTCCCTCTCACCAACTTCATAACCTAGTGGTTCTATAGCTGCTATGGCTGATGAGCAATCTTCGACGTTAAGATGTAGTATCAGGTCGTGCTTTCCCGCTTCTGGTAGATCGATAGTGAATAAAGTAGTAACTTCAATTCCAGCCTTGTCTATAGCAGTGATTACTTTTCCCAAGTCTTGCACTTTATAGCAATTGCGCACAACAATACGTGATCCTGGCAGTCCTATACCCAGGATATGGTTTAATACTTTATAGAAGAAGTCATTGGTTGTAGCAATTCCCACTATCGTATGGTCCCTTAAAACTACCAAAGCTCCGACTCTCCTAGTCTGTGCTAATGCAACAGCCTTCTCAACTGTAGTATCCGGTGTTACCGTAACCACTTCTCTTTGCATAACTTTTTCGACTGTTATGGTGTTTAATAAGTAGCTCATTTCGTGGATGCTGAAAGTTGTCAACTGAGAAGGCCCTGCCTTATCAAGTGTGTCTTTAGTAATAATTCCCACTAGTTTCTCTCTATCCACCACGGGTAACCTTCGGAATTTGTGGGCGTCCATTATCCTTCTGGCATCGGCCAATGATGTATGGCTTGGGATAGTTACAACGTTCGTCGACATGACATCACCCACAAGCATCTTGTCCACCTCCCTACTATGATATTGTTGATAATAGGCTTGCCTTCTGCTACTAACAAACATACCCGCCTGACTGTATTTTCTTTATGAGCTTGGGTAATACTTGATAAAGGTCACCTACTATCCCATAGTCAGCTATCTCAAAAATGGGAGCATTCTTGTCCTTATTGATAGCTGCTATAATCTTTGAGTCTCGAATTCCCACCGTATGTTGAATCTGCCCAGAAATTCCGACAGAGATACATAAACGGGGTTTACATTTCTTACCAGATAGCCCTACTTCCCGCTCTTCAGATAACCACTGCAAGTCGTGAGATATTGGCCTAGTACAGCCTATTTCGGCGTTCAAAGCTTTGGCCAATGATTTAACAAGCGCAATGTCTTCCTTCTTACTTAAACCTTTCCCTATACACACAAGGGTCTGAGCCCCCTCAAGACTAACAGTTTCGCCCTCTTTTTTTCTTCTCTCTATTATGTTCAGCCTGGGATTCCTAAGTTTCAGGGCAACCTCGACGATTTCACCGTGCTTTGATTCTTTTTCTGCTAACTTAAATGCCTTAGGCATTATCGAAATTACCTTCTTCGTGGTCTTGATAAACTCTGATGATATCGTACTACCTGCTAGGCTATATCTATCTACCAGTAGCTTTCCATCCTTTACCTTGATGTCAGAGGCATCAGTGACACAGCCTGCTCCCCATTTCTGGGCTATCCGAGGAGCCAGCTCCCTACCTCTCCTAGTGGAACCTATGAGGAGAAGCTCCGCACCGTAATCAGCTATTTGACAGAGGGCTTCAGTGTAAACATCAGCATAGAAATCGGGAGGTGACTCTTTTGCCAAGTATACTTTATCTGCCCCATAGGCAAAGTACTCATCCACCTTTTCCTTGGCATCTCTCCCCAAAATGGCGGTAGCCAGCTTAGCATTCAGGCTATCTTTAACGGTCCTACCCCAAGATAAAAGCTCAAAAACAACCTCGTCCTTCTCGCAGAAGACTAGAATCTCTGCCATAATTAACCCCCTAGTACCCCTTCCTTGAGGAGGCAGTTGACAAGATTATCGATATTTTCGTCCGGTGTTCCCTCGAAGATGATTTTTTTTCTTTGCTGAAGCGGGCCTAAATTGCTTACCACCTCAGTTTCTTTTTCACCCAACTCATCAACCGTGATACCAATATCTGTACTCTTCCATTCTTTAACCGGCTTCTTGGAACCCCGCAGGATCTGCGTTAGAGTTGGTATTCTCGGCTCGTTTATCCCGCTTGTCACTGTAATCAAAGCCGGAAGCTGGGCCTCCACAACTTCGAAGCTTTCCTCCATATTTCTTACAGCCCTTGCTCTGCTATCAACATGCTCCAACTGCCTGACATAGGTGATTGCCGGTAAATCCAACAGTTCGGCCAATCTAGGCCCAGTTTGCCCGGAATAGTTGTCTGTCGAGCCTTCCCCCAGAAGTATGAGGTCGTACTTTCCTATCTTCTGAATAGCTTTAGCCAAAATTCTTGCCGTGGTCTTGGAATCAACGTTGCTAAAAAGCGAATCTATCAAGATAAAGGCTTCATCAGCTCCTACGGCCAAGGCATCTTTGACAGTATCCCTTAGTTTTGGCGAGCCCATTGATAGCACTATTACCCTTCCTCCCTCTTTTTCTTTAATCCTGACCGCTTCCTCAAGAGCATTCCTATCAAGATCCCCAAACAAGAGGGGCAATCCATCTAACACAGGCTTTCTAGTTTCCTTCTTAATCCTAACCTGTTTCATGTCCACTGTCTGCTTTAAACATACGATTATATCCATTTCTCCTATCCTTGCCCCCTCAATTTCTACCCGTATTTGTACTGGACTCCGCATCCACCTCTGGGGTAATTCCAGTCCACCGATCCTCGCAGACAGGCAATTCTGCAGGTTCCGCACTCCAGACATCCATCCAGGTCTAACTCAATCTGCCCCTCGTTGTTTAAGGTGTATACCTGCGCCGGACACACATACAGGCAATATCGCTCGGTACAATCTTTGCATACTTCGCGCTTAACCTTGATATGCTTCTGAGTATCCGCATTGAAGGTGTCCAGACCGAGTTTCGCTTTTACGTTGATCTTCGCTGTCATATCTTGAAAGCTCCAAAAACATCCTTAAATATCGAAAAACCCACTTTTCTTCTAATTTCCCCAAATGCTGTGGACGATAGCTTCCTTTTCGGCTTGTCACCAATGAACATGAGTTCCTCAAGGAGGTCACAAGCGGTCTGAGGGTAAAGGGTAAACAGCCGAGGGTTATCCAAAAACCGAGGCGCATTGCTGAAGGTCTTCAAATCCTTCAACACAAAACTCTCTTTTAGCAGATTCTCGTAATTACGGAGAGATTGCTTGGAGAAATCATCTGCTTTCTTGGCACTACTTATAGCTTTGGCTGCCAAGACTCCCGAGGCAATGGCAAAATCCATGCCCCTGACTGTAAGTCCAATATTGAGGGCGAGACCGGCGGCGTCCCCGGCTACTAGGAAGCCATCAGAATAAAGCTTGGGCACGGCGGCAATACCGCCCTCGGGTATCAGGTGGGCTGAATACTCCACTGACTCACCACCGCCGATGAGAGCATTTATTTCGGGGCGGTGCTTGAATTCTTCAAA
>Ga0209777_10006304_pt1 | contig 13369 bp, 17 predicted proteins | sample FrelakmetHBP12HB_FD_187147 | JGI IMG/M metagenome (GOLD analysis project Ga0209777, IMG submission 187147) | Freshwater lake sediment microbial communities from the University of Notre Dame, USA, for methane emissions studies -HBP12 HB (SPAdes)... | ecosystem: Environmental > Aquatic >...
TACTATCATAGTATTGTTTCAATCATTATTTTATTTTGCAGTCGCACCCTCGGAACTACTGTTTATGGCGGGGAGCAGTCACAGAAAGAGTCAACAGGTTATTTCATCCTAGTGTTTTTTCCCATTTTGACTTTTTTACAAGGAACGTTTAAGTAATGAAAGCAAGAAAGTAAAATCATGGAGATCGAAAATGAATGGACCAATACTATATTGTAAAACATGTGAACGATATGTTATCACACAAATAAGCAAAAATGATCTTATTTGCCCCTATGAAATTTATCACCTCTATTATAATTTAAAGGATAACTTAGATAAAATATGGAGATAAAAATAAACCGTGTTAATGCTTGTCCGATAATGTTATATAAAGATTTCTGTTCTAACCTTTAGATGATATTCAAGCCTGTAATATTGGATAGTTTCCGAGATGCTTTTATAAAAAAACTCGAGCTGCAAGCATTAGAAACCGCAGAGGAACGATTGCCGCTGTACCTAAAAGTTAGATTAAAGGATGCACGCCTTGTGTTAGATGTCGGCTGTGGCTCCGGGTTTGTAACCCGCGATATCGCGCGACTCACTAAAGGAAATGTTGTAGCGGTTGATGGATCAGTTCACCTCCTCAAGGTCGCAAAAAAGATACTATATAATTACACAAATACCACCATATGTAAGGGAGATGCACAACGATTACCATTTGCAAATAATACCTTTGACCTTGTTACCTGTAATTTGTTGCTCATGTGGGCTGATGACCCCCAAACCGTGGTCAATGAAATGACTCGTGTCTGTAAACCAAAAGGAAAAATACTCGCCTCACTCGAACCAGATTACGGTGGGAAGATACACTGGCCAGAAAACCCAAAAGTTGATCCATTATTCGCTGGTGAAGCAATACGAAAAAAGGGCGGTGACCCGCATATCGGGCGAAAATTACGAACACTTTTTGTCACCGCGGGTCTTGAAACAACAATAGGAATCGGAAACAATAGAATCTGGTCCTGCGAAGAAGATAAACAATACTATCTTCATTCACGAGACTATTATATCAAGATATTAAAAGAAGCAGGGCTTTCAGAAGCAGAAATCGATCAATGGGAGTACGAATTTCTCAGGTCTTTAGATGAAAGGGTTCAACTCAACTTTTTTCCCCAGTTCTACGCGATTGGAACAAAACCTAAGGCTTAAGAATCATCAGTAAATTTCATTGATGATTGAAATGACTGCAACGATAGTAAACGGGAAAGAGATTGCAAAAGAAATTCGGAAAAAAATATCTAAAGAGATTGTTCAATTAAAAACAAAATACAACAGTAATCCTGTGATCACGACCGTCATCGTTGGAAACGATTCATCGTCAAAACTCTATCTTAAATTACGAGATAACGCCTGCAACGAAGTAGGTATTATCTCAAAACATGTTGAATTCGATGCGACGGTATCTGAACAGAAGATTCTTCAGACTATTCAGAAACTCAATGCCGATGACTCAGTGCATGGTATTTTAGTCCAATATCCAGTTCCAAAGCATCTTTCTCAGGAAAAATTGATGCGGACGATCGACCAACGAAAAGATGTTGAGGGGTTCAATCCGATAAACTTAGGCAGAACCCTCATTGGTGACGAGTATCTTGTCCCCTGTACACCTCTTTCTGTTCTCACCATATTGGAACATGAACATGTTGCTCTGAAAGGAAAAGACATCGTCATCATTAACCATAGTAATGTTGTTGGAAAACCATTAGCTGCACTCCTTCTTAATAGAAATGCGACGGTTGCTATCTGCAATATATTCACAAAAAACCTCGAGCAATACACCTCAAAAGCAGATATTCTCATTACAGGTGCAGGGTTTCCAAAGCTCATCACAACAGATTATGTGAAAGACAATGCAATTGTTCTTGATGTGGGAATCGTTGAAACCAGAGATGGCTTCTGTGGTGATGTTGATTTTGAATCTGTCAAAGAAAAAGTAGCGGTACTCACTCCAGTACCTGGGGGTGTCGGTCCGGTCACGATCGCGTGCGCGCTGAAGAATATGGTAAAAACATATAGAAACTGCGTAGAAAATGTGTGATACCATCTGTTGTGAAAAAATGATTTCATGGAAATAAAAATCAAGCCTCAGACTTATTGAAAAAGTAAGTCCCCAACCCCATGATGATGATACAAAAAGTTAAGATGATTCCAAGATCCACCAGCGGATCCAGGATATTGTTTACTCCTGTCAGGCTTCCCCGTATTCCATCAATCATATAAAACAACGGATTGCAATAGGAAAGCATTTGTAACCAACCCGGAAGAGATTTAGTCACCGGGTAAAACATAGAGGAAAGAAATAATAATGGCATAAGGATCAGACTCATAATCGATTGAAATCCTTCAAAATCGTGCATTTTTGAGGCGATGATTAAACCAAATCCCACTGCGGTAAAGGAAAGCAACACCATAATGACTAATGTCAGCAGCAAACCTTCATTACTAGCAATCGGCACACCAAGTGCAATCGCAATAATCATAATGATAATCCCTTGAAACAAAGCGATTGTAGCCCCCCCAAGGGTTCTGCCGATGACAATCGACAGTCGATTCACCGGCGCAACAAGAACCTCCTGTAAGAAGCCAGACTGTTTATCCCATAGCACAGACACACCAGTAAACATCGAGGAAAACAAAATCGCCATTGCAATTATCCCTGGTGCAAGAAAATTAATGTAAGATCCTTGCATCCCCGGGAACACCGCTATGTTAAACCCAAAACCAAGGATGAAAAGGAAGAATAATGGTTGAACGATGGTCGTCAAAACCCTGCTTTTTGCTCGGAGAAACCGTTTCATCTGTCGAAGCCACAACACATAGATGGTTTGGGAATTTTTTTGATTCATTACTTCTGCCTCCTCAGACGAAATCTAGTAGGTTTCTTTGTTCCATTATTAGGAGTCACAAGATCTTGCTCACGTATACTTCGCCCGGTATAGTAGAGGAACACATCATCCAAGGTTGGTCTGCGAACATCCACCGAAGAAATTGTTACATTTATGGTCCGTGCGATATCGAAGATCACTGGGATTTTTTCTTCACCACGCTCAACGCCAAGTGTTAAAAAAGAAGTATGTGGTGTTATCTTACTGATCCATGATTCCTGTTCTAACCGTTTTTGAAGTTTCTGAATATCAGAACACGATAATGTAATAACATCATTACCAACAGATTTTTTCAATATATCAACCGTGTTCATCACCAGGATCTTCCCATGATCAATGATTCCAATACGATCACATAAAAAATCAGCTTCATCCATATAATGCGTTGTCAAAAAAATCGTAGTATTCTCATCTTTGTTCAACTGTTTGATATACTCCCAGATAGCCCGCCTAGTCTGTGCATCTAACCCTAGGGTTGGCTCATCTAAAAACAACACCGTCGGAGAATGCATCAGACCCCGAGCGATCTCCAATCGTCGTTTCATTCCCCCTGAGTAATGTTTCACCAAGACATTTTTTTTTTCCAGTAAGTCAACCAGGGTAAGTAACTTAAAAACCCGTTTTTTTCTCATCTCTTGTGACAGCCCATACATCCGTGCATGAAAATCAAGATTCTCTCTGCCAGTAAGCTCTGTGTCTAATGCTGGTTCTTGGAAGACAACACCAATGTTTTCTCGTACATCCGCCCGCTGTTTTAAGATATCAAACCCAGCAATAGTTGCAGAACCCTCAGTTGGGAATAACAGAGTCGTCAGCATTTTAATCGTCGTTGTCTTGCCTGCGCCATTCGGGCCAAGAAACCCAAAAACTTCACCTTTCCTAACAGAAAATGAAATATGATCCACTGCGGTAAACCCGTCGAATATTTTCGTAAGATTCTCTGTCGCAATGATGTCCATGAATATTCCTTTTCCAATCTCTGTTGCTAATACCATTCGTTTTAAATAATTATCTTTTTTTCACCACTGCGAAATAATTATCGGGAAAGCGTTTCGAATGAATTTTCACACTTTGAAGGCTCTGGATATAAAAGCGCGTACCACGTAATTCCCGCAGAAATTCTCCTTTGCTATACAGATGATAGAACCGAGGAACGTTGAGGTTATGCTGCTTCCAGAACACATCAATATCACCAAATTCCCGTGAACGAACAATGAATTGTTTCATGAAATAACTCCAGTACATATCCTGCCAACGAGACCAGACACTGATTAATGCAACGCCATTTGGTTTCAGCACCCGGGTGACCTCTTGTAATGCACGACGACGGTGTTCTTTTCCCTTTATGTTATGTAAGGACGCGATAAACAAGACTGCATCAAGACTGTTATCTGCTAATGGTAGCTGAACAACATCAGCATGAATCAGCGATACATTAACGATGCTTTTGTTAGGGAGTTTATTTTGAACTATTCTGAGTAAATTCTGCGAAATATCTACTCCTACAGCATGGGAACAGTTCTCCGCACAAGCCAAAAGATGACGTCCGTTCCCACATCCAATATCAGCCACAACATCAGAGTTTTTCAGAGAACGAATAAATTCAAGGCAGAATTTCCACGGTTTTTTTCGCGTTGTATCAAAACTTTCCGCTATCGCATCCCAGGTTTTCTCCGCGCTGGCTCGATACTCCGGCTGCATTGTTCTCCTACGAGGTTCCTTTTCATTGCAGAAAATCTGCTGCGAGTTCAAATGCGATTATCGGATGTTCAAGATGAAAAGCCTGAATCGTCTTTGGATGTAACTCTCCAAACACACCAATTTCCGTATCATTTTTTAACACGCTGGCGCATCGTCCATCAATAAATGCAACATGTGATTTCTCCTTAATTACTGGTTTGCATCCACATTCTCGAAGCACTGTTTCAACAAGAGATTTGCATTCTGTGAAGTTGGCTTTTGCATCAATTTTCATTCCTGCCAAATGATGCCGGTTTTTCGCCTGCTCATCGACAACAACCCCAACTTCGAAAATCTGTTGCGGCAGCGGATGATGCCTATTCTCCTGAAGAATCTTAAACAACGATGACAAAAGACTCATTCGTAACCCGCTATACTCTTCACCGATGGGATTTTCAATCTTTACCATTTTCCCTTTTATCAGTCCCATGCGATGAAATTCATCCTCCTCGTTTGAGAGGACGAAAGTGGTGACTTCGTTAAATCCAACACCAATCATAATACCTCGTAAACCTTCTAAGAGATTATGACACGGTAATGTCCTCCCAAACGTCAACGCTTTTGGGAAATCCGTCTCAAACAGGTCAAACCCGAACCCAACCGCGACATCCTCAACAAGATCAACCTCGTGAAGGATATCAGACCGCCATGCGGCTATTTCCACCGCGATTCTATCATCTCCAGAATCAACCGCATTATGTCCCATTTTTTTCAAACAAGTCACGACGTCTTTTTCCTTGAATCTTGTTCCAAGAATTGTATTGACAAAAGCGACCGATATGTGTTGTTTCACCGCAGTAAAATCAGGAGAAACAATTTTCTTTCCATCTTCCAGTACCGTGGTTTGATAGATTGTTCCCCTCCGTTCTGCAAGCGCGGTTGTTACGATATTGAGCGCGTAATTAATCGCCTTTCTATCATTCCCTGTTACATCAATAAAAACCTCTTTTGTGGACGGGGTAACCTCAGTTAAACTACCATTAATGATTGGTGGGAATGACAGCACGTTGTTACGGGCATCGACAATTAAAGGGTATTTGTCAAAACCCTTAAGGAGATGAGCATAATCAACTCCTTTCTCATGTTTTTTCAAAATCTCACGCAGGGTCATCGGTTCATCTTTGGCAAGAGGGACAAACGAGACGGTATCCGGGTCAACTGCCTTGTAGAAAAAAGGTGGTGTGACTGGTTCTGCATTATGGACACCGATAGCGACCTTCTTTCTATTGCGCCCTAACCCGACGTGAAGTTTCTCTTGTAATCCCATAAGTGAGGTGATCAATTCATCAGTCATGGTAATGTTTTTCACTAAAGCTGTGGTAACAAACGGTCTAATTTTTTTTACTGACGGATCTACGGTTAATGAAACATCTGAAGTCGCGACCTCATAAGTCTGTAATCCTGTCTTAAATTCGAAGAACGCCCGTGATGCACGTGCAATACCTTCGACTGAGGTGAGGTCTGGTCTGTTCGGGAAGAACTCGATATTGATCTCGTCACCTGTAACATGGCTGAAATCACCTCCAATCATCGGAAGTTTTTCAATAAGTTTTTCCTTTGGGATCTTATAACCAAGTAGGTTGATGAAATCGTTATATTTGAAGGTGACAAGTGGCATACAGACACGTGAATAGAATGGAAGTATATTTGATTTTGGTGAAACCGTTAAAGCACAATCTGAGTCTTATAAAAGTTTATATACAGTAATTGTTATTATTTTTGAAAACGATGGCGAAAACTCTCATCCTTAATATTGACCGTGACGATGATTTTGGTAGAAAGGCTCAAGTGAAAAGCCCGATTATTGGAGTCCAAAATAATTTAGATGCTGCGAATAAACTTGGACTTGCTGATGCTGAGGATTCAGATTTGAACGCAATTTTTTTTGCCATTTCCATTTACGAGTCTCTGAAAAAAGAAGAAAAAGATGTTGAGATAGCAACCTTATGTGGGGATATCAACGTTGGAGTAAAATCAGATCAGAAACTCGCAGACCAGCTTGACTCCGTCATCAAGGACACCAATGCACAGGACGCGATCCTTATCAGTGATGGTGCTGAGGATGAACATATACTTCCGATTATCCAATCACGGTTGAAGATCACCTCAATTCAACGAGTGAACGTAAAACAGAGTAAACAAATAGAAGATACATATTATCGGATCATCAAACTCCTTGATGAGGATAAAGTAAAAAAACAATTTTTCCTCCCTATCGCTCTGATTTTGATCGTTTGGGCTATTTTTGCAATATTTGGTATGGCAGCAAGTGGGTTTGGAGCGATCCTATTTACCCTTGGTATTTATCTTTTGATTCGAACGTTTAACTCAGAGAAAAAAGTCGCGGTTGTATGGCAAGAATTTAGAGCAGGCCTGCTTACCGGACGGCCGTCGTTTTACACGTTCATCCTTTCTATTGTTGTTATTGCAGTAAGTGTGTTTTACGCCTATAATAACACGTTCAATCAGGACATACCCCTCGTCGTTCTGATACTGAAGTTCCTTGGTGCAATCACCTGGGGAATTGTTGCAGCTGGACTGCTCGCTGCGTTTGGAAGAGTCACTGACATATACATTAGAGAAAAAAAGGTTCTCTGGTCTTACTGGGTTGTTCCGTTTTCATTGTTTGGGTTTGGGTTCATCGGATCAATTCTTTTTGATACTTTCGGCCAAGTAATCTGGGAATATTCCAAAGGCAATGGGTTTTTAATTGATCCATTCTACACATTATCGTTCTGGGGATACATTACCGTAGGCATCATAATTGTATTTATTGGAGCAGTTAGTTATCACTATATCAAAGAGGAATTCATTAACGAGAAATATGAAGTTGATATTGAAGAACAAACACAGAAAATGCTGAAGTATCATACGAAGTGAACTTTTTTTTCAATTACTTTAAGAACTCTTGTTGTATTCTGCGCTAGCAACTATGTCGATTATTGAAAACATCTTAATTTTTATTACGATTATCCTTGTTTACGCTGGAATCGTATTTCTTTTTTATAAAAAAGGCGTGTTAAAAAAACACAACATCTCTTTTTATGGACCTGCACTCATGTGGCGAACTGAAAAAGGGATACAGTTCCTGAAAAACCGTGCAAAACATAAGCGGTTCTGGAAGTTCTACGGGAATACAAGCATCATCTTTTGTTTCGTTACTATGGTGTTAATGACTGGATTAATGATCTGGACAGCTAAAAAAGTATTGGAATTTACTCCTGCACAGAGGAGCGTATTACCCGGTCCGGAAGTGGCCCTTGTCATCCCTGGTATCAACCCGATCCTACCTCTTGAATACATCGGGTATGTTCTTCTCGGGCTGGTGATCGCAATAGTGGTGCATGAGTTCTCCCATGGGATTCTTGCTTTGGTTGATAAAATCAAAGTGAAAGCATTAGGGATTTTATATCTAATCGTTCCTATTGGAGCGTTTTGTGAACCGGATGATGAAGAAGTAAAAAAGGCCCATATTCTTCCACGAATGAGAATTTATGCAGCAGGTCCAACTGCCAATTTCGCTGTTGTCCTTTTAAGTATCTTATTGTTCTCTGCAGTGCTCATGCCCGCAGTACAACCTGCAGAGAAAGGAGCAGTTGTGTTCATGATTGATGCAAATTCCCCTGCGGAACACATAGGACTTCAATCGGGTGTGATCATCACAAGCTTCAATGACACAAGGATCTCCAATGGCAGTGACTATTTTGTTGCATGGAATGACACAAAAGTGAATCAAACCATCAACATTTCCTATATATACAATGGTGCCACGACCATAACAAAGGTACAACTCTTAGATAAATATAATGAGTACGAAAAAAGAAGCACCATTTATGTTAATAATGTATCTTATAAAGGAAAAGGATATCTAGGAGTACAGTCACTCCTAAGGGACTCTGTTTTCAAAGATTACCTTACCATGTTGAAAAACCCGTTCTATAATTTTCCTAATGGTTTACTCACATTTTATAGCCTTCCACTGCTCGGCTACTTCGCAGGATACAACCCTATTGTGTCTCCATTTACTAGTTCGTACGTTATTACAGGCCCGCTTAGCGTCCTTCCACCCTCTCTTTTTTGGATAATCATCAATGCAATCTACTGGATTTTCTGGTTGAACCTTGCAGTCTCCTTATTTAACGTGCTTCCTATGGTACCACTCGATGGTGGCTTCCTCTTCAATGATGGCGTACGAGCAGTCATCGTACGACTGAAAAAAGGAATCAAGGAAGAAACAAAAGAAAAAATCGTAAAAAATGTTTCTCTTGCGATCTCACTGATGATCCTGGGATTAATTCTTCTCCCGTTTGTTATCAAATATATGTAACAAGGTTTTTAATGGAGAAGCTCCGCGCCTTTTACGATATTAATAGTACACGATGTTGTGAGCTTCATACTTGCTTTTCGCAAGGCTTCTTTTGCGGGAGTAAAGAACTGTTCTGTTGTATCAAGAGTCATTAAGATCTGATTTATTTTCACCCGAGCAGCAGTCCCCACCGGTTTCCCATATGCTCGTCGCATTCCCTGAGAGACACGATCTGCCCCTGCCCCAGTTGCTTGTTTATTTTCACGTATAACGATATGTGGGTAGACTCGAATGTGTAAACAATAGTTCGCTGGTCCTATGTATTTCTCAAGTGTTTTGTTTGCAGCGATACGTGCTGATTCTAATGAATTGTGTCGCAACTGACATTTCTCATTCGCAGTTAATGATAATTGAACAGGAAACTTCGTAGTCTTATTACCACTGACAAACTGCGTAAGACGAGACGGTGGGACACCACCCATGTACTCTCGCCTTGTCGTTGCCATGCTTCTTATATATCGAATCATTCTCGCTGGTTTACGTGTCATAGTTTTCACCTAGCGTTAAACAGCCTAGCTAGGAAAATCGAAATAAGCATGCCATTTATAAGGATTACCCTGAAACGGGTTATGTACAGGATAAACTAGAAAACACCAGACCTTTTTATCCTAGGGAGGTTATAGAATGAATAATCTCTCTATCCTTAAAGAATTTGATAAGTATAACCGTTCAAAGGGTCTGGCTCAACCGACTATCGACATTCAAGGGGAACAAATGAGATTGTTCGATAAACAGGTGAAGAAACCGTTTAAGGATGTCACACGGAGTGATATCGAACAATTCCTGAATTGGATGCATGAAAAGGTCAATGGAAAACAACATTATTCGAAGGCTACGATAGAACACCAAAAGCAAGTCATAAAGAAGTTCTTTAAGTGGTTCTACGAAAGACAACTGGACATAGATATCGAGAAGGTAAGAAAACAAATGGAACTTGAAGGAAAGTCTTCTTTAGAGATTGATACAAAAGAATGGGAATTAAGGAATCATCGACCTAAATATCCAATGGTTGTTGATTGGTTAAAATATCAACACGTTCCCACAACGAAAACCGAAAAGGATGTAATATCTCCAGAAATAATGAAGATGATGATTGATTATTGTCAACATCCACAATTCAGAGCGATCCTCTCGCTTCTATGGGATTGCGCAATGCGAGAAGGACAACTCTGTAGCATCAATATTGGCGACCTTTCCGTCCAGGATGGGAAGATCGATATCACCATCGAAATGGATAATGGTGAGAAACGTACAATTCCAACCGTTGATAGCACTCCAGCAATGTTTGAATGGTTAAAACTCTCCATCTACAAAGAACAACCAGATAAACCGTTATTCTACTCACTCTCAAATCGGAGTTATGGTCGGAGATATACATCAATGGGGATCTACCAACTCGTAGTGCGAACAGCAAAGCGAGCAGGAATTAAAAAACATGTTTATCCTCACCTCCTACGACACTCTCGCTGTACCTATTGGAAAAAAACAGGTTTGGATAGTGCAGCTATCAAATATATAGGACTGTGGAAAATGCACTCGAATATCCCAGACACCGTATACAATCATCAAACAGCGAACGACTATCGTAACAATGTTCTTAGGTCACAGGGTATCGAACCAATAATAAAACCTGAGAACTACTCATTAAGTGTAAACTATTGTAGACGATGTGGAGAACCGAATGATCCTTCAAATCCCTATTGTACGAAATGTCGGGAACCTTTGACATTATATGCATTAAGAGAATATGAAATAATGATGAAGAGTGTCATTAAGCAACAAATTGAAGAAATGATACAATCACAATGGTATAAGACCATTATACAACCAGAGGTTAAGGAATACGTAACCCCCGATAGTGATTCCATCCCGGATATGAAAGTCAGAGTCGAAATTCCATCACCTGAATCAGAGGAGGCCATTGATCAACTATTAAAAAAATACCTAATTGATAAGCAAGAAATAAACGCAATCAAGACCTTAGGATTAAAAGAATGGAGTAGGAGAAAACGATTACATCTTTTGTGATGTGGTATAAACACCCTTCATTCTTTTTTTCTTTGGTAGGTTTCCAAGTTATGATTGTTTGGTAGTGCTAAAAAAACGAACCGAAGTTTAGTAAATTAAACCAGTAAAAGATTATATATAATGGGTAAGATATTTACCATTACCTTTCTATCTCCAATAAAAGGAACTCAGTAGTAACTTTTTTACACAGAGAGAGCAAAAGAAGGTGGTGAGGAGAGAGAAGGTAGGACAAAAAAATGTATAAGAAAGACCACCTTCAAAAAAAAGTAAAGGCAGACGACAAACTTTTTTCTGACGACAATGCGGAACAGATATTACGCGAAATGGTAAGTGTTTTTAAACAGTCAGCTACATTAAGAAAACAAGTTTTGAACGATCTCGAATATATTGAAGACAAGTGTGTTGCCGTATTAGATCAACTACAAAAATTCGAACCGTTCAAAGGCGTATTTGAAGAGCATCAAGAGAAAATACTAGACGAAAAAAATAAAGAAAAAATTAAAGAATACGGCAAAGCAAATGTTGATTTTGTTATGATGGAAAAAGAACATTTGAAGGAAATCAAGGAACGGTTCGGCATCGAAAATATACGCATTCAAGGATGGCACTTCGATAAAAATTCTTATCATTCCAAAGTATGGAACGAGAAAGAGAACTGCCAGCATGCATTTATTACATGGATGACAAAAAAGAACGGTCAACTCAGATTCGAACATAGAAGTCATCCTATATGGTAGAGAATGGGGGATGATTTGTTATGAAAAATACACTAGTTGTTGATTTATCAGAGAAAGTTCAGAAAAACAAATGGTTATTTAAAGGAAAATACAAAACCGTATCAGAATATTTTCGGGAATCAGATATCAGTAAATGGTGGAATCCAGAAGAAGGAAAAGGAGATACCGGACAAGGATTATTCGCTGAACTGCAAAAAGAAAAGAGAAACATTATCGAGAAATGGTTAAAGGAAATTTTTTTTATGATATATTAGAAGTAGGTCCAGGCAATGGAAGGTTCACAGAATTTCTCGTGAACACTTTTCCCCATGTGGTTTCAGTGGAAATCAATAAGAAATTTTGCAGACAGCTAACAAAGAAATTCAAGGAACAACAGAATTTTGTTTTAATGCAGAATGATATCATGGATGTTGAATTACACAACGATTTCGATTGTATTCTTCTTATCGATATTTTAGTTCATATCCCAGATATACCAAAGTTATTTAGTCGAATGAAAGAGAGTTGGTTAAAGAAAAATGGTTTCGCTATTTTTGATATCACACCTTTATCGTGGTATGAACATTACAAAAAACACGGCTGTGTGCATCGTGGTATAGATGAACATGAATTTGAAACCATGTTGCAGGATTTAGGATATCAAATTCTTTTAAGAACAGAACAAAAAAATCACGAAAATATTGTTCAATATATCATCTACATAGTTAATTAAACGGAGGAGGGAAAAACTAGATTTTGCTAGTACTAAAAATTATTAAAATATTAATAACAGGAAAAAATTCCAAAACCACTTAAGGTAGATGTATGAATGATACATAGTGATAAAACAATGCAAGAATACACACAAATCTCGTTAAAGAAAGAGATTGCAGAAAAACTCGATGAAATAATCGCTGAAAATGGATTCACTTCACGAGCAGAGTTCATTAGATTTTGTATCATAAATGAATTGAAAAATAAATAGAAAAAAAGGAGCGAGTAAGATAAAAAATAGATAAGAGCGGAAAACAAAATGGAACACGAAAATTTCACAGGAAAAAGATGTTCTCTTCAGTTCCACAACGGATTTGTTCTGCATGGAACAGTGGAACGGGAGAATGACGCAGGTATTTTTTTCAGGACGGAACAAAAAACCTCTTTTGTTGCTTGGGATGCAATCAAACAGCTCATCGTGGAGTGGTGATTTTTGATGACTGTTAAGAAAACCATCGATGTTCCCGAACAACAACAGAAAGAGATCAACAGTTTCGTTCAAGAATTCAACGCAAATTTGTTACCTGGTTTGAAACCACTTGATTATGCTTTTGTGGAAGGTAAGGTAAAGAAACAATACAACATCGAAAAGGATTGGGATAAAGCGATCCACAATGTTCGATTGTACTTCACTGAGAAAAGGACTACAAAAGGTACTCCTAACAGACCTAACATAGTTGACATTAACATTCCAGAAATGACATCCTCCCAAAATGAATCCATCTAAAGATGGGGGTATCCAATACCCGATCTTTTTTGAGTGTAACATGAAGGAACGCAAACCATCCTGCTTAAAACCTATCGACCCTCATGGGGTCGAG
>Ga0209777_10006305_pt1 | contig 13367 bp, 11 predicted proteins | sample FrelakmetHBP12HB_FD_187147 | JGI IMG/M metagenome (GOLD analysis project Ga0209777, IMG submission 187147) | Freshwater lake sediment microbial communities from the University of Notre Dame, USA, for methane emissions studies -HBP12 HB (SPAdes)... | ecosystem: Environmental > Aquatic >...
ATGCTCCGCCCACTGTTCCCAGCCCGATTATGCCTATGCTGTATTTTTTATAATTCTTTGCCATGACATATTTTTATAATTTCTGGTATTCATCCCCGCCTCGCAGAGGCGGGGATGAATACCAGCCCGTAGCGAAGCGGAGGAAATTACATAAATCCATCAATTTTTTGAATTAATTCCGCAGAATTACAGCTATGCAATAAGCGGTTATAATTCGCGAAGCGAAATATAATTTTCAAAAAATTGCTAAGGTTCTTTCCTTTCGGAAAGAACCCCGCCGCTCCGTCGGCGGCGATTTCTATTTTCTTTCTGCCTCCAACCACTCATTAAATGCTTTGTAAAATTCTCCGTTTGTTTTTAAATCAGCGGCTATGGCTTCGGGGGTCAGTATGTGCTCAAGATATTTTGAACTCTCTTCCGGAGATAAATATTCTCTGGCCGGAAGCGCTATTTGCGTATCTGATTTTCCATCCCATTTGTTGACAGTAAAAATGCTTTTCAGTCCCTTATCCCAGGTAGGATCAATAATTTTCCATTTCCCATCAATTTTTATTTCTAAATATGTGTGTGAGCACTCATCATCGTGCGGCATATCTTGGATTTTTTTCGGGATATTTAGGTCGCTCCATTTAAACATGCAAATACAATATCTCACATCGTATCCGCCTTTCTTCAATATTTCTAACAGTATCTTGGCTTTTCCTGTGCAACATTCATCTGGCTCCTTAAGAGAAAGAGGGATTCTATACGGAATATCCCTGACTTTTTCGAATTCTTTGATAATATTGATTTTTTTATTTGCCATGGCACTTTTTATTTTTCTGGCCAACCAAACTCAATATATTTTTGTCCATTTAAATAACAATCTATTGCACTGCGGATATATGGAATGGTGTTTAATGGCAGATTGTTCAATGGAAACCAGGACAAGTCATCGCATTTATTTGGCTCCATATTTTTTATTTCTCCTTTCCAATCTTTTGCAACAAAAAACAAATCAATTCTTTCATGATCTCCGTGCCAGCGATGCATTGTTAAAACTAATTCTAAATTATCCGGCTTTAATTTTACTCCTGCCTCTTCAAGCGCTTCTCTGGCCATTGCGTTTCTCATGGTTTCTCCGCCGTCGGCATGGCCAGCCACCAAGCCGTATTTTCCATCTTCAAACCCGGTTTGGAACCTCCGAAGCAACAAAATTTTTTTGTCTTTGATGAAAAGCGCGTAAACCGAAGGAATTAATTTAAACCTTTCTTTTGCCGCCATATTACTATTTTTTCTCTCTCATTAATTTTTGATGCTCTTCCGTATTTAACATCCCGCATTTTTTATATTTTTTCCCGGAGCCGCACGTACAAGGGTCGTTTCTGCCGATTTCTTTTTTGCCTGATTCAACGGCGTGAGATTGCAACGCCGGTTTTTGATGGACCTGCATACCGGCTTTCAGAATATTATCTGCAATATCAGCGTCAATGGTTGCCAGCAGCTGCCCGAATGCTTTGTGCCCCTCATTCTTATATTCAACCAGGGGATCCCTGCCCGAATAAGCCCTCAGCCTCACGGAATCCCTGATATGGTCTATATAAGACAAATGTTCCTGCCAAAGCGTATCCAAAACCCGCAGGCAAACGAATTTTTCCACTTGTTTTATATTTTCAGCTCCCAATTCTTTCTCCTTTTTATCATACTCTTCTGGCGAAAGCCCGGCTTTCGCGAAAATTTCCAGAACTTTTTCCTTCAAATCCGGGCTTTCTAAAAATTCTTTTCTTTTTTTATAAATAATTTCCCTGTGCTTGTTTAAAACATCATCGTACTCCAGCAAGTGATGGCGCGCGTCAAAATTAAATCCCTCAATTTTTTCCTGGGCTGACTCAATGGAGCCGGAAACCATTCCCGCCTGTACCGGCTCGTCTTCGGGAATTTTCAAGGCAGTCATCAAAGATTTTATCCTGTCTCCGCCGAAAATCCGCATTAAATCGTCTTCCAATGAAACGAAAAATTGCGTTGACCCCGGATCTCCCTGCCTGCCGGACCTCCCGCGCAACTGGTTATCAACCCTTCTGGCTCCGTTGCGTTCGATACTTACAACGTGAAGACCACCTAATTCTTTCACAATTTTCGCCTCTTCTAAATCCGGGGGATTGCCGCCCAAGATTATATCTACTCCTCGGCCAGCCATATTTGTGGCAATAGTCACAGCTCCCTTTTTCCCAGCTTGTGCAATTATTTGCCCCTCTTTTTCGTTTTCTGTATCTCTCCCATTCAGGACACTGCAAACCATCCCTTCTCTATTTAAAATTTCCTTCATCCTCATATTCTTTTCTATCGCCCCCACATTGTGTTCTCCGATTTCAACGCCTCCAGTTCCTATTAATAATGGCTGGCCTTTTTCGTGTATTTCTTTTATTTCTTTTACAATTGCTTTTAATTTTCCCTGCTCCGTTTTAAAAATTTTATCAGCGAAATCCCGCCTTATCATTGGTTTATTCGTTGGAATTGGGACAACTTCCAACTTGTAAACCTTGTCAAATTCTTCAGCGGAAGTCAGCGCAGTTCCGGTCATGCCGGCCAGCTTTTTATACATCCTGAAATAATTCTGGAAAGTAATTGTTGCCATTGTTATTGACTCGGGTTTAACAACAGCACCCTCTTTTGCTTCCACCGCCTGATGCAGTCCTGCTGACCACCGGCGGCCCGGCAAAATTCTGCCCGTGGATTCATCAATAATTAAAATTTCCCCGTTTTTCACAACATAATCCCTATCTTTTAAGAATAACGCTTTAGCTTTTAAGGCAGACTCTAACTGATGGGTTGTGATAATATCGTTGTCTAGCCACGGATCAAATCCCAATTTTTCTACAATTTTATTTTGGCCCTCATCCGTAAAATTAACCGCCTTCATTTTTTCATCAACAACATAATCTTCCTTACTGATCAAAGAGGCTATAATTTTACTGAACTGATAATATTTCTCTGTTGCTTCCTCCGCTTCCCCGGAAATTATCAAAGGCACCCTTGCTTCATCGATTAGAATTGAGTCGACTTCATCGACAATAACAAAATTAAATCCGCGCTGGACCTCCTGATTCTGTCCGTAAACCATATTATCGCGCAAATAATCAAAACCGAATTCATTATTGGTTCCATAAGTGATGTCAGCTGCATACGCTTCTTTCCTTGGAACTGGCTTTAAATAATCTTGGACCACCTTAAAATTGCCCATTATATCTCTTTCCTTGTCTTTCTCGTCATTTTTATAATTAGCGTCATAAACGTATCCTGATTCGTTCACAATGCATCCTGTAGATAGTCCCAAAGCGTCATAAACCTGCCCCATCCAAACCATATCTCTTTTGGCCAGATAGTCGTTTACCGTCACAACGTGCACCCCAAGGCCTGATAATGCGTTTAAATAGGCAGGGAGAGTGGCTGACAGGGTTTTGCCTTCTCCTGTTTTCATCTCGGCAATTTTGCCCTGGTGCAGAACAATTCCTCCTATCATTTGCACATCAAAGTGCCGCTGATTTAAGGTTCTTTTCCCGGCTTCACGGACCAATGCAAAAGCCTCCGGCAGAATATCTTCCAAAGTATCATTTTTTAATAATCTTTCTTTAAACTCTTTTGTTTTTTCCTTTAATTGCTCTGCGGAAAATTTCTCAAATTCAAGCTCAAAAGAATTTATTTTTTCTATGACCGGCTGGAGCCCTTTTACAAATTTTTCATTGGGATCCCCGAAAATTTTAGACAGAATAGACATATATTATATATATCTTTTTTATTGCCTTTTGTAAACTGAAAATGCCCCTCCCTGAAAGGGAAACTTGGGGCATTTTCAGTTTACATTTATATTCAAATTTTACTGCTATGCTCTTTTTGTTTTCCTTTGCTCCCTGCGGTTCTTGTCAATATTTTTGAATTTATATTTTTCAATTTCCATCTTCAGTTCGTTTTTGGCTCCGACAATAGCCTTAAACAGGTCGTCTGCCCTATACCAAGCCTCCAGACTTTTACCCGGCAGTATAACCTGGGTTTTAACCAGAAAAATCTTTCCTTTTTTATGATGCTGGGTTTCTTTCTCCACTTCAACAAATACTTCAGCCAAAGTTTTTCCCTTATCGGGTGTATCCTGCTTAAGGATATCTATGTGTTTTTTAACTGATCCGATCTTTTTTTCAACAAAGTTCTGCAAACCCTCTGTTAAATCTAAATTTTTTGTTTTTATTATTATCTTCATAATATATTTTTTAATTTTATTAATAGTAATACGTAATTAATTTTAAAAAGTTTTAAATAATTTTTCTATTAAAGCCGACGAGTTGCACTTCTGTCTCAAGCGATATGCCAAAATTGGCTTTAACTTTTTTCTTTGCCGAAGCCATCAGGGATAAAACATCTTTTGCTTTGGCTCCCCCCAAGTTGATTATAAAATTAGAGTGTTTTTCTGAAATCTGGGCATTCCCTATCTTTTTTCCGGCCATGCCGCATTTTGCAATCAGGTAGCCCGAAGGTATAACTCCTTTTTTAACATACTCTTCCAGCTCTGGATATTTTTTATATAGTTTTTTAATTTTCACCCCCACACCAAAGTTTCCTCGCAAACTTCTGGTGTGGGGGTTAATTTCTGGATTGACGAATGTGGAGCCTGCTGAAGGAAAATCTATGGGGTGGCGGGTTTTCCTGTATTCTAAAAATTCGTTGATCTTATTTTTAATTTCTTTTATATCTTTTTTTTGGAAGATCAAGTTGGCTGAAACAATCACCCAGTTTTTGTTTTTCTTGAATATGCTGTTTTTCAAGGAAAATTGGCATTGTTTTTTTGTGAAACTTTTTAATTCCAAAGTTTTCAGATTTATCGCCTCAATGCTTTCTATGGCATCGCAAATCTTGGTGCCGAACGCCTGCGCATTCCCGTATATAGCCCCGCCCAATGTTCCCGGCACGCCAGCCGACCATTCTAAACCTGAAAGGCCGTTATCGGCTGATAAATAAGCTAATTTTGTCAGGCCGGCTCCGGCTCCGACAACAGCTTTGTTTGCCTTCACCCCCACACCAGAACGAGAGCCATCTTTATTTATGTTTTCACCTGCCACATCATCTCGTTTGGTGTGGGGGTAAAATTCTATACCGGAAATATCAATTTTTATCACCAAGCCATTAAAGCCTTTTTCAGAAATCAGAAGGTTGCTTCCCCCGCCCAGAATAAAAACAGGCAGCTTTAATTTTTCAGCTGCTTTTACCGCGGTTATCAAATCATCTTTTGTCCTGGCAATAAAAAAATATTTGGCCGGCCCGCCAATTTTATAGGTAGTGTAGTCTTTCAGCAAAATCTTTTTTTGAACTCCCGGCAACTCTTTCAAAATTTTATCTGACATTTAAGATTTGATTTATTTTATTTCTTGTAAACTGGCCGACATAACCGGTGCCGCTTAAAAACCCGGCAGGAGTCAGGATATCCGAGGCGTATTTTTCCTGGAATCTTATCACCGCCTGCCTGGTCAAGTTGCCGAAGTTCCCCGTCACCAAGCCTTCAGGATAAATATCTGCTCCCTGATTTTTCAAAAATTCCTGCAGGCACATTACGCTGCCGTTGTTTGACATGCCAAAATAAAGATTACTGCTTATTTGCGGACAGCTCTGCTGGACTCCGGAGTATTGCTGGAACTGGAGCTTGGCGATTTGTGCTTTTAAAGAATCAATCTGGGCTAAAAGTTTTTGTATCAGCACCTGGTCTGCCCCTGAATCGCTCCCCGTAATTGAAACTGTAAAACTGTAGGGATAAATAAGGTCTGAATCATCAAACCCGGAGATTTTTGTCTGCAAAGAAGGGATAATGATCAAGGAATTATATTTTATCCCGAAATCTTGGACTTCGATCTCGCCCTTTTCGTTGTTATCAAGTTGTAAAAATTTTACTGAATAATTGTTATCCTTGTCATAGAGTATGTACGGCACCTGAAAATTAAGCCCGGCCAAGCCCGAGAAATCTAATTTTAAATCTCCGCTTCCTCCGATAATCTTTTGCCAATTGCCTGCCCAATTTTTGGTAACATTTGTTGTAGACAAAGAACTGCTGCCTGCTAACGGCAAAAATATAAGAGTGGGGCTTATTCTTAAATTGTTCAGATTTTGGCTTGAATAGCAGTATTTTGCATTCTGGGAACAATCATTAATTGCTAAAGCTATTGTCCAGCCAGTAAAAATTTGCGCAAAATTTTCTTTAGCACCATTCTTAAAAAGCGCTCCATTTATGCTTTCTATACCGGCTGATTTTAACTTTAAAGACCCTGATAAAACATTTACGCCATAATGGTCAACCAGATAATGCGTAAATAAATCCACGCTGGCGTAGTCGGATTTTGCGCCGGCCCAGTCGGTTATGGAATCTGAAGGATTTGCTATAAAATCCTTGACCCTTTGCTGCAGATTGCTGCCCTCGTAAGTTGTGTCGTATCCTAAAATAGTTGAAGAATAGTCAGCTCTTGCTTCGTTTAACCATATATCCTCTTCAACTCCGGAAATTTTATTTTTTTGATTAAAGGTTATCAGGTGCGTAAATTCATGCCCTAAAATTATTTTTGCATTTAGGCTGCCGATATCAGAGGCAGATATATACAGCATTTCCCTTTCATTGGAATTTGGCAGCTGGAGCTTGTCATATTCGTCCGCTTCCCTGAAATACCCTCCTTCAGCGCTGTTCATCGGTTCAAACAAAATAGTAATCCTGGAGTCATTATCTATGCCGGGGTTCCATTCTGAACCGAAAACAGAAGTCAGGGTCGGATAAATTTTATTGTTAAACTCACTGGATAAATTATTCAAATCGGCTAAAAATTCTCCTTGTTTTGCCAAGGTCTGTGAATCCCACCACTGTTTTTCAGCATAAAAATATAATCTTGGATCTATTTGCAATAAAGCGGCTGATATCTGCGTCCTGCCCGAAGCATCAAAACCCTTGTCTACATTAAAATTGACAATGTCGCCCACGCTGGCGGCTTTTGCAATATCGGCTGTCCCGAAAAGCGCCCCAAAAAAGAGAAAAGTCCCGATAACTGTAAAAAGTTTTTTAAAAAATTCCATGAGTATATTGCTTTATCTTATCATAAAAGCGGAAAACGGCAAAAATTAGAAAATAAAAAGCTTCATCGCTTTTAAAATGATTTCCGTATCCAGCAGCAAAGAATGATTTTTAATGTAATACAAATCGTACTCAAGCTTTTCTTTTTCCTTGTCAACCGATAAAGACGCCGGAAAATTAATTTGCGCCCATCCAAAAAGGCCGGGTTTGACCAGGTATCTCTGCTTATAGAAAGGAATTTCTTTTTCAAAGATTTTTGCCAGCTCTGTCCACTCGGGCCTCGGTCCCACAAAGCTCAAATCTCCCTTTAAGATATTCCACGCCTGGGGCAGCTCATCCAAATGGAGCTTGCGGAGAATTTTTCCGGTTTTGGTGACATTATCTTTGTCCGCATGACGTAAAATTTCCTTATCCTTATTTTCAACCTCTTTCATTGTCCTGAACTTGCGGATTAAAATAAATTTTCCATTCTTGCCGACTCTTTTTTGGGTGTAAAAAATAGGGCCTTTATCCTCAATTTTTATGGCAATTGCCGCAAAAGGCAGAAAAACCATGAATATTATCAACCCTGCCAGAGACAGAATAACATCAAATAATCTTTTTACAATCTGCTCTGGTTTTTTTTCCGGCTTGGAAATTTTTTGCAAAAACCATGCTTCATCTAAATTTTGCAAAGAAACTTTTTTTGTCATGAACTCATATAAATCATTGAAGCTGATATAATTCAAAGTCAGGGGCAGGCTTGAAAAAATTTTTTTAATCAAATCTTTATCCGCATACGGGTCTGCCGCCAATAAAACTGATGCTGGTTTTTTTTGCAAAACAATGTTTTTTAACTCTTCCATATCAGAAGTCAAAATTTCTTCCGGGATAAATCCTTTGGCTTCAACGGGATTTTGGCAAAAAAAAGCCAGAACTTCGTAACTCTTATTGATCTGGGGCATTATTTCTTTAAGTTTTAAATTGTCGCCGATTATGACAATTTTATCTTTTACGCCCCTTGCCTCCAAAAACAAATTAAATGAATATCTCCAGCAGACAAACAGAATATCAAAAATCAGGACATTCAAAATAAGGATTGTTTTTGGAGCTATGTCCAGCTGCGGCCGGAAATAAAAATACGCTGTTCCGGATAAAAAAGCCAGCGCGGAAAAGACCGCTAAACCGAAGAAAAAATCTATCGGTTTTTTCAAAAAGTGCAGATCGTATAAATTCAAAATAAAAATTACAACAAGCCAAAAAAAGTACAGGGCCAGAAAACTGTAAAAAAAACCGTTGAATCTCACCAGAAGATTCTTATTTCTTATGGCTAGCGCCAAAAAAAGAGCGGCATACATAAAAAAAATATCGCCCGATAAAAGAATGGTTTTAAAAAATTTATTTTGGCTTTGCATATTTATTGCTTTTGATTTTTCTCTGCGGCATTATTTAACAGCCAAGACGAGCTCTGGATCTTTCCGCCGCCGACGTTGCTTATTATTTTTATGCCAAGCTTATCGCAGATCCTTTTTTCCGGGATATTATCAACATTCCTGTCCCCGCCCTTAGCAAAATATAATTCTCCCGGGTATTTTGTGGCAATCATTTTCAAACTTTCAATAACGCTCCCGTCTTTATCAACCGACAGGACAACATCATCTGCATACCTTAACGCCTTGATTATTTCTATCCTTTCCTGCTCGGGCATAAACGGCACGCTTCCTTTTACTCTTACCTGCTCATCCGAGTTTACAATTACAACTAAAAAATCTCCGTGTTTTTTAGCTTCTCTTATCAGGTTTATATGGCCGATATGGAGAGGATTGAAAAATCCGGAGGTTATAATTATTTTTTTACTGCTTTTTGGCTTCATAGTCTGTATTAACCAGAGAATATATATTAATTACTTTTATCATAAAATATTGCTGAAATCAAAGAAAACAATAATAAATCACTCCTTTTATTGCAGTATCATAGTCCGCTGCAACCAAAAAGCCCCTTTCGGGGCTTTTTGGTTGCTTGTCTGCCTTTCACAAGAAGGCATATCAGCAATTAGCATTGTGGAAGTCTGACTTCCACAGATCATTCGGATTATTGAGCGTTTGAAGCAGGTGTTTTGAAGTCTTCCAACCCCCAATTCTGAGTGACTGGTCCGATAGCTCCTACTGTCCAATCTATTGACTGAACTCTGAAGTCAACGAAGCCAGCGCCAGTATTAGTTAGTGTTGCAGAAACGTTGAGAACTACAGTTGCTTCAGAACCATCTGAAACATCTGTATTTGGCGTAACTGTAACAGATTTAGTGGTTACTGTGAAGACGTCGGAACCGTTTCTGAAAGCATGAACTACAAAGTCTCCTGCAACTGGTTTTGTCATAGTGCCACCGTCTGCTTTAACTTTGATGGTAATCACACCTGTAGTGTAACCATCTGTTGGTGCACTTGTTGGGACGGTGTATGTAGATGTACCGCTGACAAACGTTATTACTGCAGCTTGATTATCAAATAAAACCATTTGCTTTCCTAAAACTACTGCACCTACAGATGTGGCTGATGTCAAATCTGGTTCGTCATAAGTAACGTTAGCTGGAGCTAGATCTACTTGTACCCAGTCTCCGCTGGAAGCTGCGGGGTTGGTTAAGTCAGATGCAATATCAACTTTGACAAGCAAACTCTTTGTAGCATCTTTGGCTACAGCAATTGCCTGGTCTGTGAATGCAGCTGTTCTTGATGCGCCTGCGCCAGTGAGAGATACTGAACCTAACAAAGCTGAACCATCATATAATTTGACAGAACTTACTTTATTAAGTGTGTCAGCATCGGTTCCTGTTACAGTAAATGTTAAATCTGTTATTTTAGAAGCTCCTGTCACTGACTTTGTATTAAACACCAACATTGGAACGTCTGAAGCTCCGTTAGTTGTATCAACATTAACTGAAGTTGATATTGGGGTGCCGGTATTAGCAGTAACTGTCAAGGTTGAGGCTCCTACTGATGCATATTTTACAGTATAAATTCTTTGAGTAGTTACACCACTGGTTCTTGTTGCTCCTGTTCCATCGGTTGCCCCTACTGAATCTGTGGCAAATAGATTGACTGTCAATTGTCTGTTTGTTTCCAATGATGGAGCGAAGTCAGCGTTGATTGTTAATGCTTTTGTAGTGTTGGCAGGAACCATAAAGTTAAATCCTGACAAGATTACATAGTATAAACCAGCGCTAGTTTTATAAACGCTGTTTGTGTCAACTCCATATGTACCTAACAATGTGGATCCATCATATACATATAGTTTATTAACTAATGTTGCTGGATGTTCAGCTGTAGCAGGAAGTGTAGCAGGAAGTTTCACATCTGTTAATTGAACCTTCAAGCTGTTAACTGTCATGTTAGCGTTAATAGCTTTGACGTTTATTCCTAATACAGGAATATTTGATGTAGTTGTTATATTTGAGTTAGATGCAGGTGATGCAGCTAATGTGCTTACATCAATAAATCCTGTTAATCCAACTGGCTGGTTGGATACGCCTGTCGCGCAAGATACGCCTGTTGTCGGGCTATATCCTGAAGTTGATGTGCAACCTGCCGGCAAAGTAGTTGTGACTACGCCTGTCGCGCAAGATGCGCCTGTTGTAGGACTGTATCCTGAAGTTGATGTGCAACCTGCTGGCAAACCAGATGGTGTTGCGCAAGATACGCCTGTTGTTGAGCTATATCCTGTGGTTGATGTGCAACCTGCTGGCAAATTGGATGGTGTTCTCCATGTCAGCAACAATGAATTTAATTTTGCCAATGTTGCAGTCCCAATAGTACCATTTTCTGCGCCAAGGCCGAACATCTCCTGGAATCTGATGACGGCAGCTCTTGTTGCTCCGCCAAAAAATGTTGTCTCGTGTCCTGGTGAACCTGCTCCGGCATCAGCCACGTTTACGTTCAGCTGATTTAATATTGACTGTAAGCATTTCACATCGCTGCCTACCATGCTTCGGGATAAATTTCTAGTAAAATCTATACCTACGCAGTTGGTAGGAAGAATTCCTGTTGTGGTGCCTGCTTGCGATTGACCTTGCAATGTACTCAATTGGGCTTGCAACTGAGCGATTTGAACTAACAAATCGTTTGCTGTCAAGGCTTGAGCTGCACCAGGAGCAACCACTGCAACCAAGGCCAATGCCAATATGGTTGTTATAATTGTTTTCTTGATACTCATTTTAGTTTTAATTTTTGTTTGTTCCCGCCTAATTGAATATGAATATTTAATCAGGCAAGAAGTTATTGATTAATTTTTTTTAAATTTCTCGTCGGTCGACCTTGTTGATTCGCGGCTTTACGTACTAGCAACGAATTAACGACTCGTCCATTGATAAATTTGATAATCCTGTGGCTTAATGGCTCTTGCTTTAAAGCGACTAAGTCACAGGATTAACGTACGTATTTTACTTATAAAAGATTATTGATTTGCCGGCGTTGTCGTATCTATCAAATTTGCCGGGCTTTCTGAACTTGCCGAATTTACCGGATTATTATTTGTATTGTTTGTTATTGTCCAAATTTTTTCTAATGCATCTGTATACTTTCCTTGGCCGGCTAAATCTTCGGCCCGGGTTAATATATTATTTTGGCCATCGGTCAAGGTTGTCTTTTTCAAATCTGCAATCTGGCTTTCAACAATTGTCTGGTACAAATTTTGAACATCTGGATTCTGGCTCAAATCAGTTCCCGGCACGTCAGCTAATGTTTTCAGGCTGTTCGCAATTTCTTTTATTGTTTGCGGGTCTTGTGTCGGATTGTTTTTCAAATTTTGCGCCAGATCTTTTACATTTGCGCTGACTTCGCTTATCGCCGAAGGAATATTATTTGTCTTGCCTTCTTTTGCTACTTGAGACAAATCATTTATCCTGCTGCTCAAAGTTGCAATATCCTGTTTTAATCCTGTCTGTCCCGTCAAGGTTGCCTGGGATTGCTCGGCTATTTTTTTTACCGGGAAAAGCAAATCGCCGGGCATTGTGTTCCTGGTAAAACCGAACACCCCGACAATCAGGAAAAGAACAACTGCAAATGCATAAGCCAGCTTTCTCTGGAAAAATACGGAAGAAAGCACGTCCATGATTCCGGGTGATTTTACGGCTGGGGTCTCTTTCGGGTCTGCCGGTTTTACCGGAACTAATATTTCCTTTTTTATTTTTATCGGAATTAATGTCGCCTCCTTTTCTGCTAAAATCTGCGACTTAAGCAAAACAGCCCATTCATTTCTGGGCTTGATTTCTTTCAGCTGATTCAATGACTCGATAATTTGTTTTTGGGTTATTCTTGCCATTGTACACCTTGTATAAGTATGACGCTCCAGCCCTATGATTTGTTACAGATTTTAATAAAATCAACGAGGCCGGGTCTCGTTGATAAGTTATGATTCTTGGATAAATTATGACTCTTGAATAATATCCTTCAGATCTTTTAATCCCCTGTGCAGCATTACCCTCACTGTCCCTGCCGGCTTATCTAATAATTTAGCTATATGGGCAATCGGCATATCTTCTAAATAATGCCAGATTATTATGTCCTGGTGCTCTTTTTCAAGCTTTTGTATGCCCTTCTTTATAACATTGATATCTGCGCTTAAAACTGCCTTATCCTGGGCATCTGTCCCAGGGTCGGCTATTTCCGGGCTGGCATCAGCCGATATAACGTTTGTCCTGCCTTTCTCCCTATAATGGTCTACAACCGCATTCCTGGCTATTTGGTATAAAAAGGCACCCGGATTTTTTATCTCTTCCTTGGGGCTTTTGAATGCCTCCCAGCCTCTTATAAACACCTTAGAAGTGATATCTTCGGCTATCTCCTGGGAATTCACCTTTAAATAAACAAACCTGTATATTTTGTCAATATATTGGTCGTAAATCTGCCCGAATTGTTCGTTTAAACTATCCATTAGGTAATCTAAATTATAGTATAAATAAGATAATAATACAACTCTTTCATGGCTATTTTAGATAGGACACGCACTTTAACAACAAATGTCCCACCTATATATACCTATGTCCCATCAACTTAAAGAAGTCTGTGAGAGAGATCTGTGGAAGGTCTGTGGAAGTCTGACTTCCACGGGTCACTTTATCTTATAAAATATTTGGTTAAAATTTCCCAGCCTTATTATTTTATCCGCCTCAAGCAACTCGTCTAAATCTCTCCTTATGGTTCTTTTGGTGATATTGGGCAGTATCTTATGCAGATCCATAACCTGGGCTTTTTCGTTTTTGCTTAAAAATTCAAGAATTTTTCTTTGCCGGGCAGAAATATTAAAAGAAGGGGTGGCAGCCCCC
>Ga0209777_10006307_pt1 | contig 13363 bp, 5 predicted proteins | sample FrelakmetHBP12HB_FD_187147 | JGI IMG/M metagenome (GOLD analysis project Ga0209777, IMG submission 187147) | Freshwater lake sediment microbial communities from the University of Notre Dame, USA, for methane emissions studies -HBP12 HB (SPAdes)... | ecosystem: Environmental > Aquatic >...
CGTGGCCCCCCCACTTGTTCTGGAACTCGTCAAAGAGCGCGCCCATCTCGAGCCAAACAGGGATGCCTTGGGACCGCGCGAGGGAAGCGAACAGGATGGACTGGTCGTCGCAGTCTCCAGTACCGTCGCTAAGGGTCTCTAAGGGGTCCTTAGGCTGCCAGCCCCTTTCCTTCTCGTAGATGATGTTGTTGCGCATCCACTCGGCGAGGGCGTAGAGCTTTTCGTAGACCGTGGTCTTGGAGCCCGCGATCTGCTCGGCCCTGGTCTTGATGTTGGGGTCCGAGGGCGTTATCTTCCATTCGTCGCCCAGGAACTTCTGGTACTCGGCAGGGACGTCTTTTGTCGTCCCCGAGGTCTCGGGAGTGACGGACCACTTGACCGTCGTGGCCTTGAAGTGATAGGACACTATGATCTGGATGGTGTGGTCGGTATCGCCATGCCACAGCATGTCCGTTCCCACCTTGGTCCCTGTAGGGGACGCTGTGAACTCTATGATATCTTGTGCCCCTTGGACATTATATGGGACAGGGACCTTCAGGTCATAGGTCACATCGCCGGCGGCGATGGTGAGCCCGAAGGTTCGTTGCATCTTATACTCGGCCGACGCAGGAAAGAGCCTTGGCGAGGGCTCCGAGAGATTGGACATCAAGATGTCCCGGGCCTCCGGCATGAGGTTCTGTGTGAAAGGTAGCATGAACAAGATCGCTAGAACGACGATGACGGTGACGCCTTTTACAACGCCCCACTTGTCCTTTTGCCTTGCGAACCGGCGCCTTCTTGCCTCATCGTCTGTCTCGTATCCGGGGCCCTGGGGCTGTACATCGTCTGCACGCCGCGCCACCCTGACTGCACTGTACTGGGGTGTCGCAACGCCCTGCTGCTCCTTGCGGCGCCTATAGGCCTCGACGGCCGCCCTTCGCGAGGAATCGTATTCGTCGGTCCTCCTCATGGCCCCCGCCTGGGTCGCGGCCTGGGACCGCTGGTATCCCGTGTAGAGCCTCTGGTCCGTCCTGGGGGCCGCCCTTGGCGGCGGAGGTGTATACTGCTCCTGGGCGTATTGGGGAGGCTGTTCCTCGAACTCCGCCACGGGCTCCTCTTGCGGGGGGGCGTCAGTGGGAAGGTCGTCCGAGATCTGGGGCGCCTCTTCGGGCCATTCCTCGACGGGCGCCTCGTCCTGGGGCGGCGGCGGGGCTTGTACCGGCTGCCTCTGCACTGGGGCCTGGGGTCTTACCGGTTGTGTTGGCCTTGGCCGGGGCGCCTGCTGTGCCGGGACGGGCTGCCTCGGTGGCTGCTGCCGGGGAGGCGGCCTTTGTGCTGTCGGTTTCGGCCTCTGAGGCGCGGCCGGAGGATCATCATCGAGGAGGCTCTTGCCGGTCATCGTCATAGATTATCCAGGTCGTTCGATTTATACTTTTGTACAGATAAAATCCCAGTTCGACCTCTAATTTACCTATCCTAGTTGTAATATAAAAAAAGAGATGGGCCCGGTCGGATTTGAACCGACGGCCAACCGGTTATGAGCCGGTCGCTCCACCGGCCTAAGCTACGGGCCCACCAGAGGTTCCAGCCCAAAATCCTGGGCTTTTTCAGACGGTATATTGGCTGTGGGGTTTAATCTTTTTGGTCGGTCTTTTTTCCAGATATCCCCTTAATATTTAAGTCGACAGTTCTTTCACCTCTCTGTGAAGCTCGCAAATATCCGTTTGGACAACCCCTTCGTCCAGGCGCCCCTGGCCGGTATCACGGACCCTCCCTTCAGGACAATAGCCAGGCGGTTCCATGGCGGTCTCATTTTCTCAGAGATGATTAGCGCGGAGGCCTTGTGCAGGGGAAATAAAAGGACCGAGACCTACTTCAACATCGAACCTGTCCATCATCCCATCGCGCTCCAGCTCGAGGGCCCCAACGCTGAGCGGATAGCCGAGGCTGCTAAAAAGGTCGAAGCCTTCGGCGCCGATATTGTGGACATCAATGCCGGCTGCCCCGAACACAAGCTCACCAAGGACGGCGCGGGCGGTGCACTGTTGAAGGACCCAAAGTACCTTGCAAAGATCGCCCGTTTAACGGTCAAGGCCGTCAAGATCCCGGTCTCTGTGAAGCTCAGGCTTGGCTTTGATAAGGACCGCTCCTTGGAGCTCCTCGCGGCTTTAGCGGACACAGGTGTCGCCTTCCTGACCTTCAACGGATACACCGTCGAACAGCGCTGGTCTGGCCACAGCGACTGGGAGGCCCTGAAACGCCTTGTCGTGGCAGGCAAGGACCACGGCATCCCGATAATCGCCAACGGAGGGGCCCTGGACGAGCACAAGGCCGTCGAGATGCTCAAGTTCACGGGCGCGGCCGCCGTCATGATCGGCAGGGCGACCCGGGGCCGGCCCGACCTTCCTGGGACCGCGTATTCTCTTTTTAAGGACGGGACCTTCGAAAGGATGACAAAGACCGTACTTATAGAAACAATCCACGACCATGCGGTCCTCGAAGCCAAGCTCTATGGCGACGAAAAAGGCCTACGAAGGATGCGCAAGAACGTGATGTGGTACTTCAAGGCCGCCAAGATAAAAGGCTCCAACGAGCAGATAAACAAGCTAAAGGACCTAGCAGGGCTTGATGCCCTTGTGGAAGACGCCCTCAATAGGACCTGAGCAGGTCGATTATGTTCTTGGGCTGTTTCTTGACGAGCTCATTTAGGTTCTCGTCGATCTTGCCAAGCTTCTTGTTGTCCCCATCCCAAGCCTCGAGGATGTTGGCATAGGTCCTTTCGATGTTGCGCAGGGCATCCTTCATTTCGTCCTTGAGCTTTTCAGTGACATTTCCCTTCACGACGACGGAAAGGAAAGCGAAGATGCCACGCTCGATTATGATGTTCTGCTCCCCATATTTCATTTCCTTGAGGCTGCTTATCTCACGGCCTGAAAAGGATTCTTTGACGAAGTCCTGGATGGCCGTAAGCATGCTCGCGAGGATGTCCTTATCCAGGGCGGACGCGTCCGTGCTCCCTGTGACGTGCGTTATAAGCCGACCATCGTTAAAGATGAGGAACATGTCGTTGATCTCGTACTTGTGGAACTTGATGCGACGATAAGTGTAGAAGACCGCTGCTGTGCCAATGATGGCTACCGGTATGGTCCCGTAGACATACCAAGCAAGCTTGGAATTGATGAAGACGACCCTGGGCTCGGGGGTCGTGGTATTGGTGTTGTATATGTATTTGAAGCTGATCGGGGTGGTCTGGGCCCTCTTGCCCCTAGCATCACCGTCGACCTGGGTGGCATAGAAAATGAGGCCTGTGATGTTCTGACCGGCGTCAGTGGGCGGGATATAGACGGCCCTGACCTGGCCGTAGCTGTCGGTGTAGATCTTGAAGCTAACAGGTCGATTGGAGGTGAAATTGAGCTTGTTGTGCTCCTCGTCGGTGAAACAGTCAGACAGGATTATCATCCAGGTCTGTCCCTGATAGACCGTTGTCTGGAGGCCGTCCAGACAAGTAGGCACGAACTGGGGTGGTTCGTCAACGGGCACGAAGGTGAGGTTTATCGGCTGGGTGCTGACCGTCAGGCCGTAATCTGCGGCGTCGTGAGCCGTAAGGACAAGGCCTACGATGGAGGTGTCGCCCTGGATCGGGGACCAGGATGCAAAGTAGGTCTCTGGCCCGATCCTTTCAATGTGGACGCGGGGATCGCTGGAGGTGAAGGTCATTGCTGCCTTGTTCTCCTCGTCCGTGAAGTAGTCCATCAGGTTGATGCGCCATGTCGTGTCCTCGTAGACCTCAGAGTCGTTTATTCGATTCACGTAGACCGGCCTGTCATTGACTTCGGTGACCTCTAAGGTGAAAGGGTTCGAGACGACATAGAGCGGCTGGCCAGATTGGTCGGAATCCCAGGCCGTGATGGTCACGCCCTGGAGCATGCCACTCCCCGCTGCCCAGGTGGCCGTCTTTGTCTCGTTGTTGATCATAATGTCTGGAACAGAGCATGTGAAGGTCAGCAACGAGGGGTCTTCCTCGTCCGTGAAATATTCGGACAGGTTCAGGGTCCAGCCGACGTTCTCAAGGACATCGAACATCTCCGGGATGTCCTTGATCTTGTACGGCCGGTCATTGACCAGGGTTATATTAACGCCGATCTGCTGCACGACCGTCGTGATGCTATCGCTGATGTTGAGTTGGATCGTGTCATAGGTCTGATCGTCGGTGTAAAGGACATATATGAACTTCTGGTCCTTGTCTATTCTAGTAATATGGGGTGAGGGCGAAGAGATCATGATATCAGTTTTACTGTTGTCGAGGTCCGATAGATAGGGGCCAAGGTCGACCTCCTTTTCCTGGTCCTCGGTCACATCGATCGATTGAAGGGACAAAGCTGGAGGATGGTTGAAATATATGGTCAGATTGGTGTCGTGGTCGAGATCTAAATAGGTGGTGTTTCTGACAGCGCCCTTGTCTATATCGACACGGAAGGGCCCGAAGGCCTTGACACCTCCGTAGGTGACCTCTGCCTCATAGATGGTGAAGGTGGGTAGTATACCGCTATTCTTGGTCTTGTCCGAATGCACGATGGTCACATTGCTGTTGTCGCGGATGGTCACCATGGCGAGGGCCTCAGGGATGTCCTTTGTATTGACAACCTTGATATCGACCTTCCACTGGACCTTCAAAGAGGAGGTCATGTCGGCAGCCACGTGGCTCTTATTGATAGGTGAGCTGCTGACCGTCGGATGGGAATTGCCCCTGACTAGGAAGTCGAAGAAGGTCGAGCTTTCGAAGGTGTTGTTGTGGAAGACGCTGTCGGTGCCCTCTTCGCACAGGACAGAAAAATCATTTGAATAATAGGTATTGTCCTCGATGGTCATGTGGGCCCCATCGAGCACCAGTCCGTAGAGGTTGCTGGTCAGGGTGTTGAGCCTTATCACAGGGGTGGCCCCTGGGTGCACCCAGATGCCGCGGCCTTTATTAAAGGTCAGGTTATTGCCAAGGACCTGGGGGCTCGCGCCCGCGCCAAGGTTGATCCCAGTAAGGTTCGTATCCATGATGTTGTTGCCTTGGACCAAGGGGTCGGATTGGGTGATATCCATGCCTATGTTAGTGAAAGTGATGGTGTTGTCGAGGAAGGCTGGGTCCCTTCCCGAGTACCTGTCGGTGATATTAATGCTCATGACCGACTGCATGTTGAACTTATTGGCCTGAACGACTGGGGAGGAGCCAGAGGACCATAAGCCGTACCGTCCACCGTTTATCTTGTTGTTATTGAAGGTCCCTTTGGCCCGCGAGTCCATTTTGATGCCAAAGTCGTTACCTGTCAGGGTGTTGTCCTGCACTATCGGGTCGGCCAGCTCTCGAAGATAGATGCCATCGTCGCCGGAATAGAGGATCTTGTTCTTGATGACCGCGATCTCCGTGTTCCACTGGAGCACCAAGCCGTTATGGGTCGTGCCGATTATCGTGTTGTTGTCGAACCTGCCCTTCGACGGCCCGCTCGCCGTGAAGCCGAAAAGGCAGTTCACGATCGTATTGTTGTTGATCCACGGGTTGGGCTTGTTGGCGTTACCGTAAAGGAAGATCGCAGCCTCCTCGTTAGCGCCGTTGATGTAATTGTGGCCTAGGACCGCATTGGCATACTGGAGGTGTATACCCCTGTTGCCGGGATTAAAGATCCTATTGCCAAGGACCGTCGGGGTGGTCCCTTCCCCGATATAGATCGCCGTGTTGGTCGTGTTCTTGATCGTGTTGTTGTAGATTTGCGGGTTCGACCCCGGGAGGGCGCCGCTGTTGTCGTTGATGAAGATGCCGAACTCGCCGCCATTGATTGTGTTGTTGTTGATCTTGGGGGCGTAGCCCGGATAGATGAAGAAGGCCGAGCCATTGGCGTAATTGACGGTGCTTTGCGTGATGAGCACGTCGGTATAGGAAATTTTGATGGTGTTGGGGTCGAGGAACCGACCGCCCATGTCGAAGGTCGTTCCCCTGATGTCCGCCTTGCCCCTGATGTCGATGGCGTACCTCCATTGGGAGCTAACGGACCCCACCGTCGTGTTCTTCAGGTAGAGCTGGCCGCCCAACTCGATGGTGAGCTTGTATTCCATCGCGGCAGAGCTGTTGAACTTGAGGTCCACATGGTCCAAGGTGAGCCTGCCGTTTATCTTTACGGTGATGTTCCCTTTCAAGATTATCGTTGTGAAGGATTTCGTGGTGGTGTCAGAGATTATCCAATCCCCTGAGGCCGGCGGCTCCGTCTGTCCGTGCACGATACCGAACATGTTCAAGGGCCCAAGGCCGAATTGGATCGCAGGACTTGCGATAAACAACAAGACAACTAGTAACGATGGCAAGGTCTTTGCTGAAATGAGCCCTCTTGCGGGCCTTAGAATGAAAGGTCTTAGGTTCCTAAACGGGCTCAAGATAGTTACCTGACAATCGCATGATAACAATGATATATAATCATTTTGGGTATGATTTTAATCTTAAAGCCTCCGATTGAAATAAGAAAAAGGCTAAGTAAAAGGCCCGGCCTAGGAAATCCGGATGAGCGCCGTCGATCGGACTCGAACCGATGACCACTCGGTTAACAGCCGAGTGCTCTACCAAGCTAAGCTACGACGGCAATGATTATATGGGGCCGCCTCATCGGAGGCCTGTGTGCCGAAGTGTAAACAATGAACCCCGTTTTAACCTTTTCTATAGTCGGGGTCCATCAACTGTCGTCCTATCACTTGACCGACTTCCGGACGGTGACGATGGTCCCGTTCATCTCCTTGAGTATGTTCTTCAAGTGCGGCAGGAAGGACTTCATCTTTTCCGTCACGACGGCACCGTCGACGGAGGGCTTGATCAGGCCGTCCTGCTCCAGGATCCTCATCGAGTAGCGTATCTTGTGCTGGGGGAGCTTGAGAAGGCTCGAAAGCCGGATGATCCCGATAGGTTGGTGGTGCTGGATGGTCTTGAGCATCAGGATGTGCCTTTCCAAAAGATGCAACTCGCGCCTGAGCTTGTTGGTCAGGATGCTCCTCTTCAAGATGCTCTGCAGCTTTTTCATCTTCCCCATGGCCTCAATCCTCCCATCCTATCGACGAACAATTCTGTATCATGTCCAAAGTTGACACGAGACATGACACGCTATAGCATTATCTTGGCTTAAATTGTTCGGTCCGTGAAGGGCAAGCCTCATCGTGGGCGGTCCTGAAGGACTAAACAAAGAAAGGTACCGGACCGGTACCAACAGATCGGAAGGCCTAGGCCGTCTTCCTCTCTCGGGACTTCTGCCTGAGCCCCTTATATCCACACTTGCGGCACTTGGTTGCCCTCATAGAGTTCCTGCAGTAACAGTTCATGCAGATCTTTTTCATCAGATTCCTTGCCTCTGCTTCTGGGAACCGTGCCATCTATTCCACTTCCCTGTTCATGTCTGGTGTGCAGGGGGAAAAAGGGGGCATGGGATATAAACCTATTGGGTCGAGATAATAGACGGAACCAATCCTCACCGAAGGTTTGATTTCCTGACGATGTCATTGAACATCGGGGCCTTTGAGCACTAAGAACAAAGATAATCGAAACTGTTAAAATATACGGTCGAAGAGGTTTTATAGAAGGTTTACTTACCATATATAATTATAACCGTTACATATTTATAGAGAAAAAACCTATTAGTCCTATTGTATAAAAACTTTGCGTTATTCAGAATTGGGGTGCGAACATGGAAACAATTAGGGCCCATTTTGTGAGATTTACTGCTGCGCTGTTAGTCTGCCTTATGATTGTGAGCTGCATGCCCCTGGTCATTCAGGGCGCAAGCAGGACCGGCACGACCGGGAACGAGCCTAGCTCAGGGTTCACTGAGGCCAGGGAATCGATCGAGGTCTATCATGCGGACAATACCCACAACACGAACTTCAACAACGGCGAGACCGTGAACATAAGGATCACGAGCACCGATATCGCGACCGCCTCTGGTCAGAACAACAACAACAATGTCCAGATCTACAGCGTCACGGGCGCCCAGATCGGTGCGGACCACAAGCCCTTCTTCACGAAGATAGGGGCCGGTGGACCACCCTATGTCTACGAGGGCAGCTTCGTTGCTGATAACGCCAACGGCTTCAACACCAATGACAACTTCATCCTGAAGGTCTATCTCAGGCAGGGCGGCGGCGGGAACAACCAGGCAAGGTTCTGGGACATCATCCATGTAGGTGCCCCTAACACCGAGGAGAAGTCCCTAAAACTCTACAATGATCCTGCCTATTCGACCGAAACCTACCAATTCTCACCGACCGGGAAGTTGTACGTTTCGATATGGACCGGCCCCAACCAGGCAGACCCAACGGTATCGAACGTTGTCTTGAGGACCTACACGGGCCTTACCGCCCAAAAGCAGATGGCCCAGCTGGCCAACCCGACCCTGACCAAGGTCGGGAACTACACCCGGTTCGTCTATGACATTTCCGGTGACCTCGCCGGTGCCCTTACTCTCACGAACAAGGAATGGTATACTCTCGCGATAGTCCTTAACGACGGCGCGACGGACCTCGTCCGCGACTGGGCCGTCCAGTTCATGGTCAACAACTCCCTCGCGAACCCGCCGGTCGTGCACCAGGGCGACACGACGGCTGTTCCAGGCAGCATCATGGTCGGTCTCCAGTCCACCACGATATCGACAGCTTTCACGCATTCCGACACACCGAGCCCCAATCTCTTCAAGATAACCTATAAGGTCCGGTCTGTATCGAACATCGAGACCACCCTGTGTGCCAATGCGACCAACGGCCACGGCGGCCTCACCGTTGTCCAGGATGCAGTGCACAAGACCAACTACACCGCAAGCATCAGCTGGGCCCCAGCGTCCAGCCAGGAGCTAGGATTGTATGATCTTTACTTCTACGTCAATGACTCGATTAACAGCGCCCAGGACGCCTATGTTAACAACGCCGATGAACTGGAGCTCAAGGCGCCCCCCGCGATACCCAAGATCGTCGCAGGCGCAACGATGGCCATCCCGCCGATCGTTGAGGCTCCAGGCACTTACATTACGGTCCTTTCTGTTGTCTTTACGGACAATGACGGCCCGACCGCCGACAGCTTCCTCATTAATTTCAGCGTCCGCGACCCGGGCAATACCCCAAAGACCTTAGTGGACAACAAGCACAACGGGGGCCAGCAAGGCCTAACAGTCGTTAAGGTCGGGGCCATAAATTACATTGCCAACTATTCCTGGGATCCAGCGGACAACTCCGTCCTGGGGTCCTACGACCTCTATTCGCGCGTTGAGGATGCCAACGGCGCCTTTGCGGAGGACAGCTTTGCTTCCAACCTCAACGAGTTGACCCTCACAAAGCCCTCGGCTTGGCCGATCGTTATAGCAGGTGCCACGACCGCTGTACCTAATATCATAAACAGGACCGGCGGCGAGACCACGGTGATCTCAACGCCCTTCCACCATGACGATATACCTGGTGTTTCGGCCTTCACCGTGACCTACACAGTTCGCGACGAGAGCAATGTCAGTTATATCCTCGTGAACAACCTACACACCGGTTTCTCTGGCCTTTCGATCCAGGATCGCGGCAACGGGAATTACACCGCCTCCTTCGTTTGGGACCCGGCCGATAACCAGCCCCTGGGTAAGTACGACCTTTGCTTCAAGGTCACTGACTCTAATTACCATATGGCCCAGGACGCCTGCGACTCCAACCCTGACGAGCTCACTATTACGAAGAAGCCCGCCCAGGTTACGATGCCTTCTGGCGTGACCACTGCGACCCCGAACGTCGTGAATGTCGAGGGGACCGAGACCACGACCATTGCGACAAAGTTCTCGCAACCGGACATGCCCGCCATCACGACCTTCAAGATAACCCTCAAGGTCCGCGATGTCGGCAACCTCGAGTACACCTTGGTGAACGCGGCCGTGTCCGGCTCCGCTGGTCTTACAGTTCAGACGGACTCCAAGGGCAACTACACCGCGTCCTATGTCTGGGACCCGCCGGCGGTCAGCCAGCCCCTCGGGACCTATGACCTATGCTCTATGGTCCAGGACCTTAATGGTATAACAGTTCAGGACTGCTTCGGCAACAACCAAGACATCCTGACCCTCGTGCGGTCCTCCACGCCAACCAACGGGACCATCTCTGGGATAGTCAAGGACCTCAAGGGAAAGCCCATCGCCAACATTACGGTGAAGATCATCAACGCCACCAGCGGTGTTGTTGTAAAGACCTTCACTACGGGAGCGGACGGGAAGTACTCCGGTACCGTCCCCGCCGGGCTCTACAATGTTGTCGCAGGATCTTCAGACTACCAAGGCGAGACCCTTGCGAACAAGCAGGTCAAGGTCGGGGCGACCATGACCATGCCTGACTTCTCGCTCGTGAAGATGACCGGCGGCGGCACCGGCAAGACGAACGTAAAAGAGGTCATCCCGACCTACATGTATGGCTTGATCGTCCTGCTAATCGTGGTCATCGTCCTTCTGTGCGTGTTCATGCTCATGAGGACCGGAAAGCCGGAGCCGACCCACCAAGTGCCCAGGGGACCGACCCACCAGCACGCAACCGACGATGATAATGTCGAGCCCGACCATCACCTTGAGCCAAAAGAGGACAAGGAGCTCGAAGATGAACCCAAGGCCATCCCCAAGGACAAGATAAGGATCGAAAGGCTCAAGGACAAGGAAGAATAGGTCCAAAAAAGGTCGGTCGGCCGTCCCTGTGGCGGCCGACCTCTGTTTTTCTACTACTTATCTTCTTTCTTTTCTGCAGGCTTTTCCTCGGTCTTTGGTTTCTCTTCAACCTTCTTTTCATCACCAGAGGATTTTTCTTCAGACTTGGTGGCCTTGACCTTCTTGGTCTTGGCCGCCTTGGGCTTTTTCTCTTCATCCTCTTTTGGTTTGCCCTTTTTAGTCGCCACCGCGCCGCCCTTCTTCCTCATCAAAAGGAAGACGACAAGAAGTACTACGACGACCACGAGGATAAGTATCCCTGCGATGAGGGCTGTCGATATTCCCGAGCTTCCATGCCCTCCACCGCCCTTGGCCGCGACTGTCACCTTGACCGAGGCGCTAACCGACCCATCCTCATCGTCGGTCACAAGGACCTTTACCGTGTTCAGCCCAGGAGTGTTGAACTGGCAGGTAACGTTCGCCTTTGTGGCACCCTGGGCGCTGTTCCCAGCGCCGCAGTCCCAGGCGTACTTTAATACCGGCTGGTCCGAAGGCGTGTCCGTCGCCACGGCCTTGAAGGTCAGGCTTTGCCCCGCCTTCACGGTCGTCCCTGACGCTGTTACAGTCACTTTCGGCTGGATATTATTAATGACAAGGTCGACGACCTCCTTGTCCTGGGCCCCCTCATCGTCCTTTACCACGAAGGTCGCCTCATAGCTGCCCTTCTTGGTGAACACATGGTCGACGGTCCTTGCGTAGTAATCCTTTCCGTCGATTGTCCATGTGAAATTGAACTTGCCCAGGTCCGATGGATTGTCCGTGGCATTGCCTTCGAAGGTGACAACTACATCCTCGTCGAAGGTGGTCTTCTCAGGCTTGACGATGGTCGCCTTCGGGACCGGGTCCGTCACCTTGATCGAAGCCTCGGCCAGGGCACTGACCCCATTATCGTCCTTCACGTAGAACACGACCGGCATATCGCCGGACCTGTTGTAGGTGTGCTTCACCGAGGGCAGGAAGTTCCAATCCGAGCTCGAATTGTCACCGAAATCCCATTTATACAAGAGCATGAGCTGGTCCGAGGGCGTGTCCGTGCCCTTCCCAACAAAGTCGGCGGATTGGTCCTCCGGGAGATCCGTTGGGACATCAACGATCTCGGCCGTGGGCGGCAGGTTCGAGATAAGCGCAGTAACGGTATCGTTGGCCTTTATCCCGTCTTGGTCCTTCACAATGAGCTTTGCTGTATAGGTCCCATTGCGCGCATAGGCATGGCCAGAGGATGGGTCCGTCGACCAATCTGAGACATTTCCGTCACCCCAGTCCCACATGTACCTCAGCCCGACCTTCGTGTCCGATACCGTGTCGTTGCCAGTGCCCGTGAACACGATGACCTCGTCCTCGTTGGCAGAGACAGTCTTTACCGGCACCTGGACCGTCGGGGGAATATCGTACACCACTATCGTGAGATTATCAGACCCCACTGCGAAGTCGTCATCCCGGACGGTCACAGTGACATTGTACTGGCCCGACTTGGTGTACGTGTGGGCGGTCTTTGGATCCGTGAGCCAAAGCGTTTTTGGTGAACCGTCGCCAAAGTTCCATCGGTAAGACAAACCTTTGGTAAAGTCAGTTGGGGTGTCGTTCCCGACGGCATCGAGCTTTAGGATACTGTCCTGCGCGACCGTGTAATTGGAAAGGATCTTCACGGTCGGTGGTTCATTGACGACCTGGACCTTTGCCAAGGTTGCGTTCGCTGCTCCGTAGGGGTCCGTGACAGTGAGCGTCGCCGAATAGTTCCCGGCTTCTTTGTAGATGTGCGTCGTCGTCTCGTTCTTGATGACGCTAGTGTTGTAGCCATCGCCGAAGAAGTACTGGAAAGTGAGGTTGGCCCTGTCCCAGGTCGTGTCCTGGGTCCCAGAGGCATCAAAGGTGACGTTCTGGTCCTCCAGGACCTTAGGATCGACGCCGAGGTCGGCAACGGGGTCCTTGTTGACTATCGTGAACTTTGTGGTCTTGAAGAACCCTAGCGTTCCGGCCGCGTTGAGCACCTTGAGGGCCGGGTGGTAATCGTAGGTTCCCCTCGCGATATAGGTCTGGGCGACATTGGAATTGGCACTGACATCATAGATGAGGTCTCCCTCGAAGTCCCAGTTGTAGGTCGCGATGGTCCCGGTCGCGGTCGTGGAGAGCGTTATCAGGGAATCCGGGTAGGCCGTCGTCGGGTTGGCACTGATCGTTGTGATCTTCGGGCCGCTCGTGTCCTCAGTGATGTTGACCTGCTGGTCGGCCGTGATGTCCTTGAGGACCTGAATTATCCCCGAGGGCCAGCGTATCTCGAGCGTATCCACTTTCGTGGCGGCCCCAAGTCCAAGATCGACGCGCATATCGTTTTGCTGCCCATGGCTGCCCATGCCAGTCTCGACCTGGCGCACTATCGTCTTGGACCCTGCCTTTGCCGTTATCTTCGCACCTACTCCATCTTTATTCGAGGCCACACCTGTTAGATTGACCTCGAGATAGTGGTTACCGTTACCATTGTTCTTATAGAGCCTGACCAGGGCAGGGTTCGTCACTTCGGTCTTGCCCCACTGGTTCTGCCTCCCTGCGGTCAAAAGGTCCATGAAGCCGTCATTGTTGTAGTCGGCCCAGGCCCCGCCATAGGTATCGACGACATTGTCCATCCCCATCTGGTGGGACACGTTCGTGAAGGTCAGGTC
>Ga0209777_10006308_pt1 | contig 13363 bp, 12 predicted proteins | sample FrelakmetHBP12HB_FD_187147 | JGI IMG/M metagenome (GOLD analysis project Ga0209777, IMG submission 187147) | Freshwater lake sediment microbial communities from the University of Notre Dame, USA, for methane emissions studies -HBP12 HB (SPAdes)... | ecosystem: Environmental > Aquatic >...
TTTCTCCAGCTTGTGCAATTAAAAAACCGCCCCGTTGGGGCGAAAGCTAGTCCTATTCAAAACTAGTATGGTGATTAAACCATAGGATACTACAAGTGTCAAGTGAAATGCAACTAGGATAGAGGAATACTATGATACATGGTACACATTTGAGATAGGAAGGGCGTCCGCCAAAGGCGGAGGCCCCTAAGCGGAATCGCGATTTATTAGCGGCTCTTCTTGCCTTTCCTGGAGGCAAGCACCTTCTGCATGGTGGAACCTATCTCGGCGGGGCTCTGGGTCACGGTGACGCCGACGGCAGCCAGAGCGTCCATTTTGTCCTGGGCTCGGCCCGAGGCTCCCGTGATAATGGCTCCGGCATGGCCCATGCGCCTGCCCGGCGGCGCGCTGGCCCCGGCGACGAAGGCGACCACGGGTTTGGTCATCTTGTTCTTGATGAACTCTGCCGCTCGCTGTTCCTGATTGCCGCCGATCTCGCCGATAAGTACCACTGCCTCGGTCTCGGGGTCTTTCTGGAATAGCTCCAGGGCATCGATGAAGACTGTGCCTATAATAGGGTCACCGCCCAGGCCGATACAGGTAGTCTGGCCGATGCCCAGCGTGGTTAGCTGGCTCACGGCCTCATAGGTCAGGGTCCCGCTCCGCGAGACCACGCCGACGTTGCCTTTGAGGAAGATGTCGCCGCTCATGATGCCCACTTTGCACTTACCTGCGGAAAGCAGGCCGGGGCAGTTGGGACCGATAAGCCTGGCCCCCTTCTGCTTCAGATAATTGCTGACCATGACCATGTCCAGCGTGGGGATGCCTTCGGTGATGCAGACTATGAGCGGGATGCCGGCATCGGCAGCCTCCAGAATGGCGTCGGCCGCGAATGCAGCAGGGACAAAGATAATGCTGGTGTTGGCGCCGGTCTCAGCCACCGCTCGCTCCACGGTATTGAACACCGGCACCTCGTCCATCTTGGTGCCGCCTTTGCCCGGGGTGACGCCTGCAACTACCTTGGTGCCATAGTCAATGCAGCGGCGCGTATGGAAGCTGCCCTCGCCGCCGGTTATGCCCTGTACCAGAAGCCGCGTCTTTTCATCAATCAGAATACTCACGACAACACCTCGTTAGGATTTTTTGGCTGCTGCCACTGACTTCTGGGCAGCTTCTCGGAAGTTATTGGCCCTGATTAAATTCAAACCTGACTCGTCCAATATCTTGTTACCCTGTGCTACGTTAGTGCCGGCTAGGCGGACGACGACAGGTACTTTAATCTCCATTTTCTTGTGCGCGGCGACCAGACCCTGGGCGATGACGTCTGTGCGCGCCATGCCGCCGAAGATATTTATCAGCATCGCCTTAAGGTTGGGGTCGGAGTTGATGATCCCGATGGCCTGAACCACGCGCTCCGGGTCATTGATGGTGCCGATATCGAGGAAGTTGGCGGCGTTGCCGCCTTCCTGCTTCAAGAGGTCGAGCACAGCCATAGCGAGTCCCGCGCCGTTGACCAGACAACCTATGCTGCCATCAAGCTTGATATAGTTTTCGATGCCTTTGCTCTTGGCCTCCACCTCGAGGGGGTCTTCCTGGGCGATATCGCGCAGCGCGTCGACGGCTTTCTGACGATACGATGCGTTATCGTCGAAGTTCAGCTTGGCGTCTGCTGCCAGCACCCTGCCATCTGCGGTAACTACCAAGGGATTTATCTCGGCGAGCGAGCAGTCTTTGGCCTGGAACAGCTTATAGAGGTTTGCTATCAGCTCTGAGCCAGCCTTCATTTGCTCCGGCGCCAAGTTCAGGCCATAAGCAAGCTTTCGTGCCAGGTAGGTGCGAACGCCCTGCCCCGGGTAGATATAAGCCTTCAATATTTTCTCAGGGCTGGTCCGGGCAACCTCTTCGATGTCCATGCCGCCAGCCTCGCTGGCCATGATTACGGGCAAGCCAGCGACGCCGTCGATGACTATGCTCAAGTAGAGCTCGCGTTTAATGTCGATGGCTTCCTCGACGAGGACAGCGTTGACCGGCACACCTTGAGGGCCCGTCTGGTGGGTGACCAGCCTGGTACCGAGCAGCTTCTTCGCAGCCTGCTCCGCTTCGTCCGGCGAAGAGACGACCTTGATGCCGCCAGCCTTGCCGCGTCCTCCGGCATGGACCTGTGCCTTGACCATCACCTTGCCGCTGAGGTCTGAAGCTATTTTCCTGGCTTCAGCGGGGGTCTTGGCTACGCTGCCGCGAGGGACAGGGACGCCGAACTCCGCCATGAGTTGCTTCGCCTGGTATTCATGGGCTTTCATACTATCCTCTCCTTCGGGCTATTCGCGAATTACATAGTCGAGGGATTTCGCATGGCAGTAAATGCTGAGGCTCGGGATTGAATGAAGGCGCTTAATGAGATGAGAGGGCATTTCAGAGAAGGGTTTATCGAAGCGGGCAAACACGTTGATATATTAGCACATGCGGTGTCGAGGCGCAATTGAACAGTTGGCCGAGGTGATGCGGCAATTTTGCCTTGACTACAAGCCGAATTCAATGCTACAATGGCCTCGCTTGAAAGGCAGGAAACTGTCTGTTGTGGTGGGCGTAGCCGAGAGGTTTAAGGCGCCAGGTTGTGGCCCTGGAGAACGAGGGTTCGAATCCCTCCGCTCACCCCATTGTCTCAATTCGAGAATAAGCCTTTTCCCCTCAGAAGGCGTGCTGATGCGCCCGTAGCTCAGTGGATCAGAGCATTGGTCTTCGGAACCAAGGGTCGTGGGTTCGAATCCCTCCGGGCGCGCCAGGTTTTGAACGTAATATCTTTAAATCTAGGTTCTGTCCGGTTACCTTTGTTGGGAAAGAGCTAACGAATAGCTAACGGAGAAATAAGTATGGTGAGGTTAGGAGACAATGAAGAAGACAGAATCTGACCGCAGTCCGGCCCTTATTGAAGATTGGTATGCAGTTGACTTTCATGTTCATACTCCTGCATCAAAAGACTATAAAGGCGAGAAAACGGATGATGAATATATAAGCATCTTACAGAAAGCTGTACATGCTGGAATAAACATAATTTCTATTGCAGACCACAATACTATCGAGGGTTACTCCTATTTGAATAAGCTACGTGAGCAGAAGGAACTCGATCTTCGCGTGCTGAAGGGCTATAAATCAAGGTTAAAAGCCGTGGGGGAAATTAGGTCAGCGCTGGATAATTACTCAAAACTCTTGATTTTGCCCTCGGTGGAATTAGAGGTTAGACCAAATATCCACTTGCTGATAGTCTTTGACCCAACCATGAGTATTGGTGATTTGGCTCGTTTCCTGGAAAATGCGGGGGTGACCAGTGAACATCAAGGTGTAGATGGGCTCGCACCTGGAATGAAGTGGGATGTTCTGGATGCAATGCATGAAGCATCAAAGATGGGCGGAATTGTAATCGCAGCACATGCTGATACCAATAAGGGCATATATGAGGATTTACCACATGGCTCATATAGAGCACAGGTTTTTGCGAGCGATGACTTGTATGCTGTTTCCTATAATAACCCGAAAACAAGAGATGTAATAGGGAGTCTGCTGAAGCAGAAAGAGTATAAGCGAAGAACTGGTATATCACTTATACAATCTTCAGATTTTCACGGTGGCTCCGACATTTTTGGGCCAAAACGGGCATATCTCAAGCTACCTACACGCGATTTCAGTATGATCAAGGAAGCACTTAGAAATCCCGATGAACGTGTGAGTTGCCCTGAACCCCCGAAGCTAATGTCAATCCTAGGAAGGTTGGTACAAGCAAATAACATATTCATTGAGAACATAGAAACAGACGAGAATAAGAAAGGGCTATGTCGAGCTGTATGTGCATTATCCAATACTGGCGATGGAACGATAGCCATAGGTATAAATGAACGTCGCAACAAGATCGGTGTCTTCATCAGTGAAAAAGACATGTCTGGTTTGGAAACCCACTTAATGAGTAATATAGACCCTATGCCTAGGTTTACTACGAGCATATATCCTTTTGGTGATAGAAAAATAGTGGCTATTCGTGTGAAGAGGGGGTCAGCGCCGCTTTATGGGTGCGCATTTGATAAGCATTTCTATGTTCGCGTTGACAATGTTATACGTGAAGGAAAGGCCTCAGAGTTGTCAGAGATTGTGGAGGGGCATCTTGAACACAAGACCACCGAGTTACTGAGTATGAGTAAACAACGCATGGCGGAAATTGAGTCTCGCATAGAGGCTCATGTTGATGGTCTAGAGGCATTGAAGTTTGTACGGAAGATTGAAAGTAATGCTCAACTGTTAGGCGATTTGGTAGCTTACAGGGTAGCTCCAATTCTCGAGGAGGAGCTAAAAATTCTAGTTCCTAGTATGGAAGGTGATAACGGTGTCGCGCTTGGCAACCTAATAGCGATAGAAGATTATATTAGTCCTCGGCCCGAAGACCACTATTTGCGTTTTACAAGTCCAAAAATGAAGGTCAGCAAAGCAATCCTCGATTTAGCTGATTTGGAGCAATTTTCTGGAGAAAAGTTAATACTCGCCCCTGGCGGCGGATGCTTTTATGATAATAAGAAAGTCCATATTTGTGCGCGAAATGACTGGGCGCCTGTAGTGTTCTATTTAAGAAAACGCTACGACCCCTATATATCACTCAAGTTCATTATAGGTTGGCTCAAGTCTGCTATCCCCCTTGCCTACGCCTTCGTGAGATTTGGCACAGTTGATTTCTATGCAAAGGATCACATTCTTAACCTACCTGTTCCGATTCAATGGAAACAGGAAGTGAAATCGGGCATAGTTGCAATAGTCGATGATATTTTGAAAGCCGAACTGGATTTCTTGAAGGAATTTGAAAAACTTGATAAAGTCAAAGAAAAGCGAGTCTCGCAAGGCTTAGCTAAAGAGAGTAAAGAATATCAACAGATGCTTAAGCATATGGGTTCGGCAGTAGATAAACACAATGAGTCCGTTGCGCCTTTAATGAAGAAGATTGAAGTCGAATTGTTTGCTATGTATGGACTCTCAGAAGAGGACATGAACCTTATCAAGAAGGTCCTTAAACAGGAGAAGATGCTTGATTTTAGTTCTGGTTAGAAGAAGGTGAAGTCGCACAAAGTAGATTCTGCGGAAGCAAAGTCTCATATACCGGAGGAAAAACGACTCTCAACAAGAGTTCTGGTGGAAGTAGCTCACGCGGATTAATCGAACAACGCAAACCATGAAAAGCATTGGTCTGTTATCGAATCCCTTTTTTGGACATGATAACTCCTTCCAAAACGGTGAGCCTCACAGAAACCATTTAGCCACATCTTAGTGTATTTGTCAATAGCCAAAAGAGGCACATAGGTTAGTCAAATAGTTCTGATATAAAGATTTAGGCAACGTTTCGTGAGTATGTGGAGCGTTGTATATCTGTGACTAAACTTTCTTCGAACCGTAAGCCGCTTCTTGCAACCCGAGTGTTATGTGTGAGTAGGTGTCTAGGGGCTTGTTGTTTTTGATTTAGCTAACGGAGTTCTTCGGGTGATATTCCCTGCAAATGCTTTGCTAACAACTGGTCAAACTCTAGTGCTGCTGCTTGCTGTGGCCCCGGTATGACGTGGGAATACGTGTCCAGAGTTATACCTACTGAGGCGTGGCCTAGTCTCTCAGACACAATCTTAGGGTGGACACCCTGTTTGAGCATTAAAGGGGCGTGAGTGTGTATCGAATTAGGGTTCGAATCCCCCCGGGCGCGCCAGGTTTGAACGAATAAGCCTCGAAGTCGGTTAGACAACTAAAGGTATTCTTCTTCTAACTTACCTAATTCTCCCCCAGAGTCTTGTTTTAGAGGATTGAAGCGTCAATTTTGCGTTCAGCCTCTTGCATGATTAATTATGTCGCCGTAGACTGTCGCAACATATCTGTCCTATTTGTCGATAAATGGCTGTAGAGGTGGGTGGATGGCAACGATGGTAGCGGTCAGCGACTTTCATATCCACGACGATTCGAAGGTTGACATGATCAGGAAATTCGTACAGAGAATGGATGCGTTGAAGCCGGACATCCTGGTCTACCTGGGCGATGTCGGAGACCCCTGGGAAGAGACCTGGGATGTGATAAGAGCGACGCAATCATGGAAAGAGCTAGGCGAATTAAATCGTCGCAGAAGGGGAGGAGGACTGACTAACATCTGGGTTAACCGGAACCACGATTACTCGGCGAGGCGGAAATACCTGCCGGGTGCCTGGATGAAACCTGAATATCGTGCGGAGGGATTACTCTTCAAGCATGGGTGGGAATTCGACTGGATTTGGAACGGGTTCGACTTTATCTGGAATGTGCCTCTATTCCCCGGTATCTCGCGGGTGGCTTACTGGCTGTCAAGCAGGTTCCCGCGTTTGTCCATCTGGGTGTGGTCTCGCCTCAGGGCTCTTCTGTGCTTAAACAAAGGGAAGATTGGAACAGGCATGTGGGACTGGTTCATTTGAGGGCAATGGACTATGCCCAGAGAACAAAAGTGAGGCTGGTCATCGGGCATACTCACTGTCCAATGGTCTATGCTGACCTTCTGGCGGATGATGGTGACATGATAGACTCATTCTCATTCCTGTATATTCAGGATGGCAAGTGGGAGTTGAGGACACTGGAAACGGGCTGAAAACGCCATAGGAATTATTCCGGACTCTGAAGTTTTTTTTGAACTCTCAATGCCCCATACGACTGAATGAACATACACGCTATCTCGGCGTAGACCACTATTTTCTGCCCCGTTGCTTGAAGCCTGTTGCCCCATGCTGTCTCCGCTTTGGGGCCGACGAAAAGAAGTACCAGATAGAGCGCCAATATGACTGCAAAAGCCAGGTATGTGAACGCATAAACGTTCGGATAGGACTTATTTCGGAATATGGCAGCGGAGTACAATGCTACTACAAGAAGGAATGCCGTGAAAGCTATATAAACAAATAGCCGATGGGTTGAGAGGTGAAGGTCCGAAGGCAGAGACGCAATGCCGATGTATGAGATAACTGATATTATGCCGACAATCGAGCCCAGAACGGCGAGACGTCTGGCAGATTTCACCTTAGTGAATAGCTGGGGCAATGCGGCGAAGGCCAGAGCCAGGACGAGCGCTGCGAAGCAAAGGGCCGTGACAAAAAGGATATGGGAGACCGTATTCGAAGCTCCTGAAAACGTGGCCCGTCTGCCTAAATCGCTGAAGAAGTTGTACCAAAATGAATAGCCAACCGCATCATGGTTCGTGTATGTTCCGCCAGGGTAGTAGAACATGGCGACTGTGGTAAGCACGATAAACTGGACGCATCCCATCATCGCCAGAACAAATGCCCACCTTCTCCAGTTCATAATGTTAGTCTTCGTAGCAGCCTCCTTTATGCATAAAGTTGGGCGAGAAGAAACCTCTTTGAACCTCAATGCTGCCTTTTCATCCTTAGCTTTTGGAACGTAAGCTGAGCGAGCCCTGTGACCATACCGATGTCACTGGAAACCAACCATACAATATAGTAGGGGAGCATCTTAGGGCTTCTTTTTCTGAGGCAGACAAATATGCCGAAGGGAATCAACAGAAAGGGCCTAATGAGCTGTGTTATCGGCCTGTATTTACAGAGAAATCTGGAATCACCCTTGCCGTACCAGATTCTCTGCTTAATAAAACCTCTGGCGCTGGTCCTATGCTGGTGGTAGATTTGAGTTGAGGAAATGCCGAGTTTAAGTCCTTTCTTCCTTAGGTTCAAGGAAAGGTTTTTATCCTCTCCGGCCCCGATGAAGAAGGGGTCGAACGGATTCTCCATGACAGATTGTCTCCTGAATATCGCAGCTATGTTTCCTATCCATTTTCGTTCGCCCACCCTGTTGAACATCATGCGGACGTGCTGGTCTTCAGCCCACTCCCAGTAATTCTCATTGCTCAGGCTCAGTACCTGGGCGTGTATCCCCGCATACCCCATTTCCTGCAATTCCTCCAGCATTTTTTGAAGGCAGTTCGGGGTCAGTACAACGTCAGAATCAACATAGGCAATGTATTCGCTGCGGGCTTTCTGGGCTCCCAGTTGCCGAGCATAAGCAAGGCCTTTGCCTTCATCGGAGTATATTTTGTCGGTGTGCTTGCTGGCGATTTGTACAGTGGCATCAGAGGAGTTCCCGTCTATTACAATAATCTCAGACGGCTCGTTCTCCTCAATCGACTTGAGACATGCCTCAGTGGTCTTCTCGGCGTTTTTGGCGCAGACTATTACGGAGATCTCCACAGTAAGCTATATTCCTTGGTGTTAAGATTTATTTCGGCGATGAGTGCAAAGTCGCGCTTATTATAGCATGGTCATGCGTTTCCAGGCGCTTTTTCAACCGCCTCTGTATCCCTCATTCTTGGGGGAGAAGAATGAATTGGGGGGCACCCCTGAGAGTTAAATACGAAATCCGAATTTCGAAATCATAAATTGAATTTGTAATCCCCCTGTATCCCCCTTTAGAAAAGGGGGAGTTTAGAGGAGTGGTTGGTTTCGTAATCTCCTCTGTACTCCCTATTTGTAAACGGCCTCGAAAACCGACGAATGACACGAGGTGCGCCAAATGATATAATACTTTCAACGGCAGTTCAATTGTCGCCTGAATTTGCAGGCCGTAGAGATTAGAGATGAGCGTTATTGATTCTATAGGGAATACGCCTCTGGTAGAGCTGAAGAACCTGAACTCGAGCCACAAAGTCAGGTTGATGGCCAAGCTGGAGGGAAGCAATCCCGGCGGGTCGGTCAAGGACCGCGCTGCTTTATACATGGTCAGGAAGGCTATCGAGTCGGGCAAGCTGGTCCCGGGCAAGACCATACTCGAGCCCACATCGGGCAATACGGGAATAGCTCTGGCGATGATCGGGGCAGCTTTGGGCTACAAAGTTAAATTGGCCATGCCCGAGTGCGTCAGCGTGGAGCGGCGGCGCACTATCGAGGCCTTCGGCGCTGAGATAGAACTCACACCGGGGAACCGTTCCACCGATGGCGCTATCATACGGGCACACCAGATACTCAAGGAGAGCCCTGACGAGTATTTTATGCCCAATCAGTTCGACAACGAGAACAACGTGGTGGCCCACTACGAGACCACAGGCCCGGAGATATTCAAACAGACCAAGGGCGAAGTCGACGCCTTCGTGGCGGGTATGGGCACGACCGGAACGCTGATGGGCGTCTCGAAGTACTTCAAAGAGCACAAGCCCTCGGTGAAAATCATCGGCGTGGAGCCTACCGAGAACCACAGCATACAGGGCCTGAAGAACCTGCATGAATCCATTGTGCCCCGCATTTTCAAGTCGTCCGCACTGGATGACGAGATCACCATTACCGACGACGAGGCATTCGAGACCACCAGGCTGCTGGCCACAAAAGAGGGCCTGTTTGTGGGGATGTCGAGCGGGGCGGCGCTGGCGGGAGCCCTCAAGGTTGCCAAGGGTATGAAATCGGGCACGGTGGTGGTGCTGTTGCCCGACCGCGGAGACCGTTATTTGAGCACTAGCCTCTTCATGTCTACCTGTGCCCACTGCCCGCCGTAGGCGGGTTTCCGCTCTCGTTCCTCAGCTACTTCCCGACAAGATTCTTCTATTTGACACGGCCTAAGGCTAAATGGCACAATAGATGCGAGTCTGAATCTGAATCACAATTTAGAAGGATATACGATATGGCAGGCAAGTCGGCGATTACCCCTAAGATGAAGAAGTCCATCGGCACGAGGCTGTTTGAGGATTTCCCGCCTGACGAGGTGTCGAAGTGGGCTATTAACAGATTCATCGAAGCTACCACGGACGATAACCCGCTGTGGCAGGATGAGAAATATGCGAAGAAGACGCGCTGGGGAGGCATCATCGCGCCGCCGGCTTTCCTCCACGTGTTCGACCCGGCAAACCGCGCCTTCAGACAACGCCCTGACCTGTCTCACATGGCCACGATCATGCCGTTTGAGCTTCCTTTCCCAAAGACATTTCAGGCTTTCTATGAGTTCCAGTTCTTTCTCCCTTTGAGGCCGGGCGACCTGATAACAAGCACGGCGAAAATCGGCGATGTGTATGAAAGGGAGGGGAAATCGGGGAAGATGGTGTTTGTCCGCATGGAGAACGAGCACCGCAATCAGCGCAACGAGTTGGCGGGAATAACCAGCGAGGCTATGGTCTCCATCGAGGGCTCGTCCTCATCGTCGAAGGGGGCAGAACTGCCTCCACCACCTGATGAGGTGAAGTTCGCCCCTCCGACCTGGAAGCAGATTTACTTCGAGGATGTCGAGGTCGGCGCTCCGCTGCCTCCAATGGTGAAAGGTATCAGCCTGGTGACCATCCTGAAATGGGGGGCGGCGGTCAACGATTACGGCCCGCATCACTACGACCAGCAGTTTGCCAATCAGATGCTGGGGCTGCCCAATGTCATCTCACATGGCCCGCACAACGCAGCCTTCCTGGCGCAACTCGTGACCAACTGGACCGGCGGAGAGGGCATGCTGAGGAGGCATTACGCTGAGATGAGGGGTAACGTTTTCCCAGGCGATACCATGACCTTCCAGGGTAAGGTGGCAGACAAGTATGTAAAAGACGGGGAAGGGCTGGTAGAGATTGAAAGCTGGGCACAGAATCAAAAAGGGCGCAGGGTAACTCTGGGGCAGTCGATGGCTATGTTGCCGCGAAGGAAGAAATGAGCGTTAAAGGTTATCGCACGCCGTCGTGGTTCCGCATGAAGGGCTTCGCCAACAAAAAGCAAACTAAAGTCGGGAAGGACAAGCCCAGGGTGTCCAAATCCAAGCGTTTAGAGGGGAGGGAGACGAGATGAAACAGGAATATACGCATCTGCCATTGAATGAAGAGGTAAGGGGTATATCGGGGTTCTATATCCCCTGCAAGGAAGAGCGGTTGAAGTATAACGGCAAGGAAGTGCTCTATGTCATGGGTACTACTACGCTGGACTCCTCCTGCTGCGGCGGCGGAGGGACCTGCGGCTATGCCGTGGTGCCGGGGTTTATAGCCAAGTGGAAATCGAAGAAAAATAAGGCGGGGCTGCCTATATCGGAAGTAGAGCCTGTAGAGGATGAGGCAGTGAGGCGCGCGATAGGGAAGACCATCAGGGAGACTGAGAATATCATGAACATCGACTTCTGGTAGGCGGTCAGAATCCCCCTGTATCCCCCTTTTCCAAAGGGGGATTGAATGGTTGAATTGTGCGCCTTCTGACAGAGGAGCAAAGGCGAGCAGACTACCCGTGAGGTGAATGATGTCGCAAGAGCTGGGCAAAATAGAGAAACCTTCGGTTGAGGAATACAAGGCTGCCAGGAAGCTGTTCTTCGTACCTCTTCTCTTCACTCCCCGTGATATCCAGGGCGAGCTTTTCGAGATGGTGTTCCGGTACTGGGACCAGGTAGAGGTGCAACTGACTAGCCTAGAGGTGAAGCTGGGCATCGCAAAGAAGGTGTATCACGAGCTGGTGCCTGTGGGCGGGGAAGAGGGGGGCAAGATTATCGAGGAACTGAACAGCACAAGCTATGGAATAATCAAAGCCAGGCTGGACAAAGGAGCTCAGCTAGAGCCGCTCGAGGATGCCGACCTGCTCACGGAGTCAATGGACTGGACGAGATGCCTGGCGGTGGGCCTGCAAAACCAGAAGGTATTCGACAAGGTCTACGAATCGTATATCCAGGCCCAGAAGAAGAGAAACGAGCACATAGCGAAGATGATAAACGATACGTTGAAGGAGAGCGAGGTCGGGATACTGCTGATGAGGGAAGGGCATCAGGTGCAGTTCCCTGCGGACATAGAGGTGTTCTACGTATCTCCGCCGGGACTCGACGAGATCAAGCGCTGGCTCAGAACTAGGGAAGTCGAGGCCGAGAAAGAGGCGGGCGAGGGTCCCGAGAAGTAAGTATGGAGCTTGTGGTAAATAAGACCAAGCTCGTTTTGATTCAGGGCGACATCACCCGGCAGGCCACCGATGCTATCGTCAACGCCGCCAACTCGGGGCTGATGGGTGGCGGCGGCGTGGACGGCGCTATCCACCGCGCCGGCGGGCCGGCTATCTTGGAAGAATGCCGCAAAATCAGGGACAAGATAGGGCGCTTGCCCGCGGGCCAGGCGGTTATCACCACAGGGGGCAGGCTCAAGGCCAGACACGTGATTCATACTGTGGGCCCGGTGTGGCATGGCGGCAACAGCGGTGAGGCGGAGCTTCTGGCCAGTGCGCACAGGGAGAGCCTGAAGCTGGCAGCCGAGAAAGGCCTGAAAAGCGTCTCCTTCCCTGCCATAAGCACGGGAGCCTACGGCTATCCTATGGAGGCTGCGGCCAGGATAGCCCTGGAGACTGCAAGGGATTTCGCAGAACAGAACACTTCTTTAAAGGAAGTGGCATTCGTGCTGTTCGATGATTACAGCTTCCAGGTGTACGCCGATACCCTGCGGGAGCTGATGCCGAAGGCTGAAGACTGAAAATGAAGGTCGTGTATCACCCCCGATATCTGGAGGTCTATGCCAGCGACCCCGCGGCTCAGGCAGGCCGTATCGAAAGCATCCTCAAGGAAGTCTCGCCGCATTATGAGCTGGTCACACCTGAGCCTGCATCTATCGAAGACATAGAGCTAGTCCATACTAAATGGCATATTGCAGAGATTCAGAGGATGGTGCATACCTATGAGGTCGCTCTGCTGGCAGCAGGCGGGGCTATCAAGGCGGCTGAACTGGCGATGGGCGGAGAGCCTGCCTTCGGGCTGATCAGGCCGCCGGGCCACCATGCCAGCCCGGATTCCTGCTGGGGGTTCTGCTTCTTCAACAACTTGGCTATCTCCATAGCTAAACTGAGGAAAGAGGGCAAGATAAACAGGGCGGTGATACTCGATTTCGACCTGCATTTCGGCGACGGCACGGACAATACCTTCAGCAGGGTGCCTGAGGTGGTGTATCACCACCCCGAGGACAGGAACAGGCAGGAATTTGTGGATGGCATCGCCCGGTTTTTAGATGGGCAGAGAGCGGACATAATCGCAGTCTCGGCGGGCTTCGACCGCGGGATGGACGACTGGGGAGGTCTTCTCGCCACCGAGGACTACCAGACCATCGGGAAGATGGTGAAGGAATTTTCGCTGAAGGCGTGTCAGGGGAGGCGGTACGGCGTGCTGGAGGGCGGCTACAACCACAGTGTTCTGGGCAAGAACGTCAAGGCCTTCCTGGACGGTATGAGTTAGCTCTTGACGATTTCTCTCCGATTGTACTTGCTTCCAATCAGTGCAGATGATAGAATGATACGCTGTTGATAAGTGTGCCCTGGTAGCTCAACTGGCAGAGCGGCTGACTCTTAATCAGCGGGTTATAGGTTCGAGTCCTATCCAGGGTACTTTTTCTTTTTAGCTCACCCCAGCTTTCAACGGATTGTCGCTGAGTTAA
>Ga0209777_10006309_pt1 | contig 13362 bp, 15 predicted proteins | sample FrelakmetHBP12HB_FD_187147 | JGI IMG/M metagenome (GOLD analysis project Ga0209777, IMG submission 187147) | Freshwater lake sediment microbial communities from the University of Notre Dame, USA, for methane emissions studies -HBP12 HB (SPAdes)... | ecosystem: Environmental > Aquatic >...
CCGCCACGAGGAGCGGGAGCCGCGCCACACCAACAACGCGACCCCCAGCGGGGGGAACACCAGCAGGGCGAGCAGAACGGTCATCACGTCGGCGAAGCGAACTCGAACTTGTGCGCCGGGATCGTGACCGTCCCGCCGGACGTGAGCACCTGGCTCGTGCAGGTGGTCACCGCGAGCAGTGTGGTGCCGTCGTCGTAGGCGATATGCGTCGCGGTGCCGCTCGCGGTGATGCTGACGGCCGAGTGCGCCGTCGTCGTCACCTTGCGCTGCGTCCCCGCCGCAATCGTCCAGTCGCCGTTACCGGACCCGGCGGTGATCGTCTTCGCCGCGAGGGTCACGGCGGCGATGCCGGCGTAGTTCGCGGGCTCGCCGCTGCACACGGTCTGATGCGTGCAGGTGGCGATCTTCGCCAGCGCCGCGTCGAGCACCGCGTCTCCGATGGACTTGGCCATGTCAACCTCCGCTCAACTGGCCGTCGTGGACGATCAGGGGGCTCCGGGCGCCGGGCTCACGAACGCCCGTCGGCACCGCGCCGCTCACGTCTCGCGCCCAGCCGTAGGCGCACCAGCGCGCCCCACAGGCCTCCGGCACGGTGATGGTGTCGCCCGCCTCGTGGAGGTAGTGCCGCCCCGACTCGGGGTCGGTGTCGGAGAGACGAGCTTCGAGGATCTCGACGCGCATGGGACACCCCCCTAAAGAGACTTGGTGAAACTGACCATGGCCACGATCTGACCTATGGCGATGTTGGTGTTGTTCAGCGACAGGTCCCCTGCCCCTTGGCCGACTGCTCCTTCTTCACGTCGCGTGTCAGCCGCATTCAAGAGTCGATAATGCCCTGCCACTCCCGCCCCCGACGCAGCAACCGACCACGTATTCGCCTTGGCCTTTGACCCCAAACTTGCCGCGGCCCACGGGGTCGCTGGAGATGTTATCTCGGCCAAGAGTGACCCTCCGGCCGCGTTGTCCGCGCCAGCCTGCCCCCCTGTCCGTATCTGGAGCAACGACCCCGCGGGGAACTCGGTGTCGTATCGGTCGAGCAAGGCGTTCGCGAGGGCGATATTCAGGTCGATGGCCATTAGTGTCTCCTCCGAACCAACCCCACCACCTTCGACCACAGCCACCCCAAAGCCCGGATGACCCGTACCCGCCACGATGGCGGGACGACGACATTCTCGACCACGGCATAAGGCGGCTCATCGGGAGCAGCAACCTCGACCTCTGAAACAACCAACTCCTCAACCACGGGGGCCGGGGGCTCCAGAACCTCGACTGTCACGTCGGGGTTCCCCGGCACCGCGCACTGAAAGTAGACAAGCGGCAACCCTCTCTCGTCCACGACGAAAAGAAAGCGATTCTCGTTGAGCATCGCGTTCACTTCGTCGAACTTCTTTTCGTCGCCCGAAGTCAAGACCGAGGCAACCATCGCATCCGTGTCACTCGAAACCGTACCGTCGGCCAAAAGCATCCGATTGGCGTACTCAGCGCGGGCGGCCTGGAGCCTAAGGCCGGAGTGGGCAATAGCAGCCAGGGCTTCCCGCTGCTCACTCGTATAGGCCCCACGCAAGCCCAGAGGCCGTGTCCCCCTAGGGAAAATCATAAACGCAACCTCTTTCTCTGGCCGCCAAGTAACGTCGGAACCTTAGCCATACGTGCGGGTCTGGGTGCCGCCCCCAGGAACTGCTCTACCTGTACGCCATCCCGCGATGCGACTGCCGTGCATCAGCGGCCATAGAGGCGGCCGATCAAAACAACTGCGGACCTGCCCTGCTAGTACCTCGACCCCATTCTCAACGTCTTCTTGAGCGTGCGCGGGCTCTTCGTTGCCCTCGCCACATCGCGCGCCTCTTCCTTCGCCCGCATCAGGTTCCGCTCGATCTTCTGCGCGCCCTCGGGGCCGATCACTTCCCAGTTCTCTTCCTTCGCCACGTTCGCCGCTTCGGCGATGATGAGGCTCCGCGCGTCCACGGGGAAGTCCACCGTCGTCAGCGCCGCCGACCAAAGCGGGTGCGTGTAGTGATAGGCGAGGAAGAGTGTGGCCGGCGGACTCGCCCTCCGGCACAGCCAGAGGGTGCCGCCCAGCACGTAGTAGCCGTTCCCCTTCGCCTGCTCACCCTCTCCGGCGTCCACTTCCTGGCCCCAGCCGTCCCCGTCGGCTTCGCGGAGTGCCGACATCCGCTTGGACCCACAGGTCCGGAGGAAGTCGCTCGGCAGGGCGCTGTAGCGCCCGCCATCGGCATCGTCCGTGCCCGACCACGCCAGGGCCGCACTTCTCTTTCTCCACCCTTGGTATCCCAACTTCAGCATCGTCCGCTGCGCGCTCCTGCAGCCCCGTGTCAGGAATCCATAGACGACGTCGTCCACCGCCTCGCCGTGCGCGACGAGCGCGTCATCGCTGGCCTCTGACCCCAAGAGGCGGAAGAAGCCAGCGACGAACTGCGAAACTGCGGTCAGCTCCACGCGCTACTCCTCCGGCGACTCGGCCGCGGTCTTCCGCGCCGCCTGAACGTCGATCTCGGTCTGGAGCGCGGCGTCTTCCGACGCCTGGGCCCGCGTCCCGTTCGAGAACTTCCACCAGCCCCCGCCGATCTTGACCGGGTACTTCGCCAACTCGTCGGCCGACATCGCCGGAGTGGCCGAGCCGGTCGAAGTCGGAGGCGTGGAGCCCGTCGTCGTCACCGGAACGCCGCCCACCATCGGCGCTGGAGCCACGAACGGTGCCGCTTGCCGAGCCTTCAGCAGGTTGATGACCTCGGCCGGATTCGACAGCCCGGCATCGACCATCGCCTCGCCCAGCGCCCCGCCGCCCATCGCGGCGATCTTCGCCGCCCGCTCGCCAGCCGCGCGCTCGGCGTCCGTCGGCGGCTGGTAGGGGACCTTCTCGACGTTGCCGTTCCCCTGGTCTTCGAGGATGAACAGTTCCTCGTGGTCGTAGATCACCGGCTCCCGCAACGGGATCAGCGGCTCCCCCGTCAGCGGGTGCTTGCGCCAGATCTGGTCGCCCTCGTCGTTCAGCTTCGGCTGGCTCTTGCTCCGCTTGCCGGTCAGCCGATAGACCTGGCGGCCGTCCGGCGTGGTTCCTGCGGCCACCGCGCCCACAGGCGGCTTCATCCTGGCTTCGATCGGCTCGATGCTCTGCAGCACGTCCTTCATGTGTCCCCCGGGCTACGGTGCCACGTCGGCTGCAACGGGCACCTGTGGAATCCCGAGGATTTGCCGGCGACGATCGCGGGCGTGCCCTCGGGCGTTGTCCAGCACGGCGGCGTAGGTCTTCCGCCGGGTCTGCTCGTTCTGCTCGTTCACCTTCCGAAGCTGGTCCTCGAGCGAGGCGAACTCGCCGCGCCCGCTCCAAGTGTTGCCCTTCTCCAGGAAGGTCCGCACCCCACCGGCCCCGAGCTGCGCGAGGTCGTAGGGCCGATACCCCGTCTCGGACTCCGCATCCGGCTCGTGCAGCCACACCACTTCGACCGGCTCCTCCGTCACTCTCCCGAGCCGATACGACTCCAGCCGCTTGTCGTCCGGCCGCAGCGTGATCCGCACCGTCCACGTCCCACCCACCACCGTGCCGAGCCGTATCACCGTCGGGACGAACCGCAGTGTGGCGTGACGCCCGGACTGCCGAGCCCACATCTCCACTTCGTCGGCCACTTCGACCGGCGCGACCGGAAGCCCGAGTGCCAAAAGCCGTCCCATGCACCGTCCTCACGTTGGGGAAGGCCAGCGGGCACCGAAGCGCCCGCCGGCCGTTGCTGCGTCCTGCGCCTACGGCGTCCCCTGCTCGTCCTTGAAGTCGTCCACCGCCTCCGCCGTGATCGTCGCGGGGGTCGAGGTCGCGACCGCCGCCGGCAGCGTCGCCGGGGTCGGGAGGTCGTAGAAGTTGCGTGCCGTGCAGTTCCCGGCGCCGCCGCCCACCGTCAAGTTCGACGTGGTCGCCGTCCAGGCCGTGCTCGCCAGGCCCTGCACCGTGATGTAGCCGATAGCGACGTGGGACGCCGCAGCGGCCGGGAGCGCGGCAATGGCCGCAGCTTCGGTCGCGTAGTTCTGGTCGGTCCCGCTCGCGTAGGTCGCATGGGTCGTGTGGGGCGTCCCATCGACCCCGATGGAATTGAGCCACGCGCCCCAGTGCGCCGTGGTCGCGGCGCCGGCCGTGTTGATCGTGTCGGCGGTCGTGAACGCCAGGGTGTCCGTCGCGACCTTGGTATACACGATCCCGCCGATGCGGAACGCGCAGGTCGTGGTGGTCTTGTACTTCGTCGCGTCGCCACCCGAGACCGTCAGCGTCGCGATGGTCAGCATCCCGTCGGACACGTAGGTCCGCAGCGCGTTCGCGAGCGTCTTGAGGTCGTCGGTGACCGCCTTGAACGTCGCGTGGTCCGTCCGCAGTTCGTTCGCCAGTGCCGCCGCGTCGTTCGCCCACCCCGCGATCTTCCGCAGACTGGTCCGCAGCGCGCCGTACAGCTTGATCGTTGCCATTGCCCCACTATCTCCTGCGCCCAAAGGCGCCGTTCTTCGTGAGTCGTCCGAGTTGCGGAAAGCCCGCGTCCCCGGTCCTGCTCCGACGGAATGTCGGTACTCCGACCGCCCAGGACAAGAAGAAGGCGGCTACTGCTCAACGCCCTTCGGTTGCCTTCCGCGAACGATATCGCGGATCGTGAGACGGCCCACGCCGAATTCGCGGGCCAACTGCATCGGACTCACACCCTCGGCGTAACGAAGCCGAAGCGCAGCCTTGCGCCTCTCTGAAAGTTTCACTGGACGTGACTGCCTCCATGAACGCTTCGGCTTGTAGTCCCCGTCAAGGTGTGTCCAGATGGCCCCGCGCACGATCTGGGCGACAAGCCCCTGAGACACCCCGTATTCCCGCGCCAGCTTCGTCTGCTCGCCCCATCCCCCTGTGTATCTCGCGCGAATCTCGCGGACTTGGTCGTCGGTGAGCTTCGCCCGGCCAGCGGTCTCGCCGCGACTATTGGACAGGCCGGCCGCAAGGGCGTGCAACTGGTTCGCCGACCTCGTGATCCACTCGAGGTTGTCGGCGTGGTTGTTCGTCTTGTCTCCGTCCTTGTGGTTCGCGTTGCGTCCAAGGGGGCACGCGCCGAGGAAGGCCGCAGCGACGAGACGGTGGACAGAACACAGCCTCGTGCTACCCTTTTAGCAGAGTGGAACCTTGAGGTATCCGCACTTGTTGGGACGAGGCCGCAAGACACGGCCCGGCCTGGTGCCGGATGCGCGTCCCGTGCGCCGAACCCTTCCAAGGTCAGATACCTCATAGGGCCATCCTTCAACGGGCCTCCACGTCTCTTCCTTGTCGATCATCTTGGGCTCCAGTGGGTGGTACCACAAGGCCACCACCCACCGAAGTATTAGTCAACTAGGTACCGCCTAGTAGTCGGGCAAATTATTGAAGTCGCCCGACGTCATGTCCACGGTGATCCCCGTCAGCGCCGAGTTGGCGCCGCGGTTCTGGCAGAACGTGTTCATGTACTCGGCGACAAAGGCTTCCTTGCCGTCGAAGTCGGCGATCCGCTGCCACTGGTTCCCGTCCTCCTGCCAGAAGCCGGGCTCGCCGCCGAGGTTCACCCGGTAGAGGCCCTGCTTGTAGAGCGTCATCGCGACGTTGTGGTAGAAGAACCCGTCGCCGACGAGCGGGAGGCCGTTCACGGTCACACCGGAGTACCCACCCTTCAGGTCCGTGCCGGTGTACGCCTGCTGCTGGTAGCCCATGAGGCTCCGGGCGATCTGCGCGACCGCCGCGGGGAACATCAGGGCGACGTCCGTCGCGGGCGTCACGTCGAAGCCGCGCTTCTGGCCCAACTGCTGCCAGTGCTCGGTCAGTTCGATGTGGTCGAAGGTGACCGACGCCTTGCGGAACGGCTTGTGCCGCGGGTGATCGGCCTCGGCGATGTTGAACACCGTCGTGAGGGCCGCCGCCGGGTCCACGATCGTCCCGAGACCGTTCGGGCCGAGGTTGCGCTCGGACAGGAAGTAGTCGCGGCTGATGACGTTCGTGGTGGCGAAGTAGATGTAGTCGCCGGCCGCCGGGGTGTCGCCCGGCTCCCAGGTCGTCGCGGAGTCGATCTCGATTTCGCGGGTCGAATAGGTGATGGCCTTGATCTTGGCCGCACCGTCGATCGCCGCCGTCGCGGTCTGGTCCCACCAGGCGATGATGGAGCCCGGCGAGAGGTTCGAGAGCGGGTTGGTGCCCACGTTCCCGTAGGCGTCCTTGATGATGAACTTCGTGCTGGAGGTGCGGCTCTCGACCACCCCGAGCAGACAGCTCGAAGAGCCGATCGAATGCCGGATCTCCATCGACTTCCAGCTCGACCAGAGGATCTTGGTCAGCCGCTCGGCGAAGTTCTCGAACGAGCCCGGACCGCTGGCCCGCTTCTCGACGAGGCTGTCGGCCGCGATGCGCCGGTAGCGCCGGATGGGGGTCAACTGCCCCTGGACGGCGTCGAGCCCGACGTGGTCGGGGATCTGCCCGGAGGTCGCCATGCCGCCCGTGGCGTACTCGTAGTCCGCGGCGAAGACCATCTTCTGGCCCTCGAGCCGGTACTGCCCCGGCCCAGCGTTCTTGAAGAGCAGCGCCGTCGGAGACTCGCGCCGCACGTTCGGCAGCACGTCCCCGACGAAGATGTCGTGTGTCAGCCCGGTCAGGCCGGTCATGGCCTCGACCGTGTTGATCTGGCTCCCGTATGCCATTGCTCACTCCCACCCCTATGGGGCGTTTAGTCCTACCTCCCTTGTGAGAGGCTCATCTGGCGAGCGCGTTCCCGCGCCCGGGCCAGGGCCTCGTCGCGTGCGGACAGGGGTTCCGTCTGGGCAGCGGCTACGGGAGCGGCGACCGGGGAACCGGCTGAGGACGGGTCGCGGGCCGTGGCGGCGGTCAGGCTCCCCAGCGGATGCGGGGGAACGGCCTGTCGCTGGTCGGCGACGGTCTTCAGGTACTCTTCCACGCCCTGCTTCTTCAGGCGTTCCCTCTCCTGCGCTTCCAAGGCGACCCTTGCGGCGGCCTCGGACCTCTGACGTTCGGTGCGCGTGTTGATGTCGTTGACCAGCGCGGCGATCTCGGGCTGGACACGAATCCGCGCGTTGAAGAACCGGAGAAACTCCTGGTGCATCGCCTCGGTGTCTCCCGGAGGAATGTGGGAGAGGTGCCCGAGCGCGAGTTCCGCGTCGAAAGACTGGACGGCGGACTCGAACCACTCGTTGAACTTGGGCAGCGCACGCACTGGGTCGGGGAGGACGAGGGTCCGCTCTCGAGCCTGGGCGATCCATGCCTGCACGGCTTCGCCCTGCCGGCGCTGATTGATCTCGCCAAGGGCCGCTTCGATCCTGCCGGACTCCAGGCGCTGGTAGTCGGCGTCGATGCCCTTCGCGAACACGTCGGCCACGGCGTCGCCAAAGGCGTCCCGAACCTCTTGGACCTGCTGCATCCGGGTCGCGTACTCGGGGCTCGACCGCCACTCGTCCTGCGCCGCTTGCCGGGCCGTGGACTCGGCGGCCTGGCGCTCGAACTGGTCGATCTGGGCCTTGTACCGCTCGACCTCACTACGCCGGGTGTAGTCGTTGATGGTCGCGCGAGCCGCACGGGCCTGCTGCTCGTTCTCCGCCAAGAGGTACGTCGCGCCACCTTCGCGGAGCGGGTGCCCCTCGGGGATCGGGACCTTGATGTACTGAGGCGCGGGCGCGGTCTCCGGCGCCGCCGGCGGGACTGCCCCTGCCGGTGGGGTCGGCGTTCCGGCCGCGGGGTCGGGAACCTGACCGTCCGGGACGACAGGAGCGGCGTCGGTCTCCTTCTTGAGCGCTTCGAGGCGCCGCGCGAGTACCGCATCCCGCGAGAAATCGGTCTCGGCGGGCGGCGTCTCGGGAATCCGAGGCGGCGTCGGAGCCAGGGTCGTGACCGGAGCCGGGGGCGCCGTAGCGGGCGCGGCCGGACTCGGCGGCGCGGCGGGCGCAGCAACCTGAGGCGCGACCGGCGGAGCGGACGGCGCGACGGCTGGGGCAACGGTTTCGACTGCGAGTGCGGTCATCCCATCCTCACACGTTGCGGCGGCACTGCGGGGTGCGGCGTTCGCGGCACCCGGACTGGTCGCCGATCACTCTATCCGCGAGCCGTCGCCGCGATCGGCGATGGGCCCGCGTTCTCATCCGAAAGCACGGCCCCCTGACCGCCACCGCCCTGCATCTGCGCGGCGATCATCCGGGGATTCAGACTATTGGGCGGCGCACCGCCGGGGCCAAGCGCGCCCGGCTGGGGCGCTATCTGGGCCGACTGCATCGCCTGCCAGTCATAGTACGAACCTTGCCGGCTCTGGGCCGCGAGCCGCGCAATCACGTCCGCCGACTCGTCCTGCGTGATCTCCGAGTAGGCGGCGAGGTGCGCCATCAGGTCGTCGTCCCTCAGCCGCGGGAACCGCTGCTCGATCATCGCCGCCACCTGGAGCGCCGCGTTCTGGACCCACGGATTCGCCGGGTCCGTCTGCTGGAACCCCGTCTTCTCGCGGAACTGGCTGGCGAGATGCACGATGGCGTTGGCGACCGACCGGGCGCGGCGCTTCTTCACCGCATCGGGATAGGTCTCTTCGCTGAAGATGCTCGGATTCGGATAGGCCCGGCGCGCTTCCTCGGTCGTCATGAACGGCTGCCCGTCGGCGCCTCGCGTCTGCGCGAGTTCGATGACTTCCTGCGCCCTCAGCTCGGGGCTCGGCCCAAAGGCGTTCGTCAGCTTGAACGTCGGCGGCCGGTTCGAGAGCTTCGTCGCATCGATGTAGGGCTCCGCCAGGGAGGCCGCCTCATCGCCCGCCGCCGCCACGATCCACGGCACCAGTCCGTAGGTCTTCATCTGCCGCCAGCAGCCGGTCGCGAACTCGCACGCCGACCGCCGGAACCGGAGATTGACCGGGCCGTGGACCGTGTTGTCCGCTTGCTGCAGCGCGACGATCGCGCGGTACGCCATGCGTGAGCCGGGTGACTCGCCGCGACTCGACGCCTGATAGCCGCCGCCTGTGTAGATGGCGCGGCGCTTGTCGTCCGCCTCTTTGCGCCAGCCCTCCAGGATGTACTGCGGCCACTCCATCGCCCGGGGGCGCCACGACGCGAGGCTCGGCTCGATCTCCATGATGTTGTAGCCGCCGAGGTCCGTCATGTCCTCGGAGAGCGCGCCACCCGGAGCGACGATCGGGGCCTCCATCGCCTTGTTCAGGAACTCGTACTCTTTCGAGATGGCGATGTTGAGGTCCGTCTGGAGCTGGTCCAGGTTCTCGACCCACGGCTGACCGTGGATGTCGTTGCCGCGCTGCGAGGAGTAGAAGAGGGTCCACGAGAAGTCGCGCGCCGGCAGCGCCTGATCGACCAGGCTGAGCGCGCTCCCCGAGCCGCCTTCGCCGCGCATCAGGTCCGCTTCGCCAGGCACCACGACGATCTGGAGCCGCCCGTCCGGATAGTCCTCATCGACGCCCGGCAAGGTTTCGCGGCACAGCAGGTACATCAACTCGTCCGCGCTCTCGCGGTTCTGCAGTTGGTCGGCCACCACGGTGCCGTGGACGCCCAGCCCGTCGAGCCGCCACCGCTGCGCGATGCGCTGAAAGATGGAGGCGTTCGAGATGCGGGTGCTGCCCTGCATGTTCTGGATCTCGGGCACCAGGTCGCGGAACGTCGCGCGCACCATCCCCGCCGGCAGCACACGGCCGTAGGAGCACCAGTGGACGTTGCCGCGCGTGGCGCCGGGATCAAAGACGGTGTCGAAGGGGTTGCCGAGCCAGCAGTCGATCATGCCGGGCCGCACACCCTGCGCGCCCGCGTCGCCGAGCGTCATGGCGATCGGCTCGTGCTGGTCCATCACATCGTCGCGCCAGTAGCGATGGGCTGGGCAAAAACCGGCCGGCATCGCGAGGTAGAGCGCATCGGCAAAGAGGCCGTTGAGGTCCTGCTGGTCCGCGAGGTAGTTCATCCACAGCATGTCGATCAGCGCGCGGTCACGACTCCGGCGGTCCCGGGTGGACTCCGCGAAGAACTTGAGCGGCATCGTCGTGTGGTGCGCCACGGCGTTGTCCACGACGAGGCGGAGCAGGTTCTCGGTCTTCTGGTATTCGGAGATGAGGTGCGGAATCGCGATCCGCTGACCCTCGTAAATTGCCGCCCAGCAAAAGTCTCCCGACCCGTCGAGGTGAAGAAGGTATTGCTCACTCAGGAGGTCCCGCTGCCGACGGGCGATGAGCCCTTGCCGGTGCGCCTCCACGATGCGCCGTGCGTCCGCGGCCCCGGTACGACGCCCTTGATCCTCCACCCGATTGGTGCTCGGCAGTGGAGCGATCACGGGCGCCTGTGCCAGGGGGATCGTCAACGCGGGGGTCCCGCGTTGGGGGGCGGGGCGTAGAGCGCGAGGGGCGGACTGCCGGGCCCGGCCGTGCGCTTCAGCCACTCGCCCATGTCTTCGGTCTGGCCCTCGGGCGTGGCGCCCTCTTCCTGGCAGGGGAACTTCTCGCCGCACTTGGGACAGGTTTGCGTCTCGGCGGGGTTGGTTGGGGCGGTCGGGTGCATCGTGCTGCCAGTCGTCGGCCCGATGGCCTCTCGCGCTGGCATCCCACCACCCATCATCGGTGCAGTCATTCCCTGCCTCCGGGGAAGAGAAAAGCCCAGCCTGGCGTGCCGTATGGCACCCAAGCCGGGCTGAGTGTGGCAGTCCCCGGCACTGTGGCGCGAAGTGCGCCTTATGTGGCGAAATGCTACACTAAGGCCCCCGGCGAGTCAAGGGAGACACCTTCGGCCGCGCCTTGAACCGCCGGCACTCCGTCGCCTTGAGGTCGATCGGCACCCCTTCGGACAGGTTGAACGTCAGGCCCCCCGTGAAGCCCTGCGCGGCCCGGCGCACGAGTTCGTCCAGGGCCGCCACGAGCTGCGGGGTCGCCTGCTCCGGCAGGTCGATCGTCACGCCGGCGGGGCCTTCTTGGGCCGCAGGGACGCGAGCCACGGCACCAGCCTCGTGTTCCACCACCGCTCGACCTTCGTCAGCGCCCGTCGCCACAGGGGCGTTTCCAGCCACGCGACCCGCGCCGTCAGGGCCTCGACGAGGGGCACCACTCGCCGCGTGTCGTACTCGCCGAGCGTGAGGGCGACCTTCTGCCCCATTTCGTCGGCGAAATTGTGGAACGCACGCTCCAGCCCGCCCACGCGAACGTTCTCCCGCGCCTCGGGCTTCCGCATCTGGTGCATCTTGGCAGTCACAGCCCCTCCGCAGTGTTATTCTTCGCCTCGGCGATGATGGCCTGCCAGGACTCGCCCCGCGCCCGACGGCTCAGCGCGACCTGATAGATCCGCGTCCGCAGCGCCTCGTTGCCGAAACCCTTGACGAGCTTCACGAGTTCGGCGGGAATCTCCTCGGCCGGCTTCCGGGGCTCGTGCGGCACCTCCGCGAGACCGTTCGACGCCCGCGTGACGCGGGTCAGGGCCTCGACCGCCGCGGCGTGCGCCGCCTGCGAGACGGTCAACTGCTCGTGGAGGAACGCGACCTGGCGGCCGGCGTCCTCCAGCCGAGCCCGCATCTCTTCCCGGGCCCGTTCCACGAGGCCCAGCGCGTCGTCGAGCCGCGCCACACTCGTCCACGGCCATCTCATGGTCCCCTCCGCAGTCGGTGGGTGTACTGGCGCCGTATCCGCGCCTCCTCCGCCTTCGTGTGCTTCGCGATCACACTCGACCTCCCCTCGCCCGGACGACACGGCGGCGCGCACGCTCCTTCGCCCGATACTTGTCCGTGCGCCTACGCCGACGCTGTGCCGCAAGATTGCGTTCACTTCCTGCGCGCTGCTTCGCGCAGATGCCGCAGTGGCGTGTACCTGGCGCCCCGCTGTAGGGGTGCCCCGCCGGGCAACTGCGCCGAGCGGCTTTCGCGCTGGCGACCCCCGCACCTCGCAGGAGGTTCTCACGGTGCGACGCGGGACGGCAGTGCACGGGGTTACAGCAACCGCCGGCCCCGTTGTCGCAGGCGAAGTGGTCGAGTTCCATGCCCTCGGGTATCGGTCCAACTTCACGCTCATAGCGAACGCGGTTGACTCGTTGCTGTTGCCCCGCCACGGTGACGACACCATAGCCGCCGCTCGTGGCGCCCAGCCAGATATGACAACCGGAGCCGTCCTCAATCCACCCGGGGGAGTTCTTCCGACCCGGCGTCCACGGCACAAAGATTCCCGTCATGTCTTCCTCCTCCGCTGTACGCGATCCCGCTGGCGCCGTTCGGCGGCCTCGCGCTGCAGGTGCCGCCCGAGAAACTTCTCGAGGCCGAGGTCCCGGTTGCGGGGCCGCTCGGTGTCCTTCTTCACTTCGCGCCGGTCGGGCACGCGCGCCCGCACCCAGTTGCCATACGCCAGCGCGTCGGCCAGGTCGGGCGAGCGGCCGATGCGCTCCTTGATCTCCGACTTAGGGGCCACCGTCACCTTTTCGCCGCTCTCTTCGTCCTTGTACTCGATCGCGCTCAACTCCTCGAACAGCTTCTTGTCGTTCGGGATGGCGATGCGGCCGAGCCGCAGGTCTTCGCGCAACCGCCAGAATATCTGCGACCGCAGGTTCGCGTAGCGCCCCGCATCGGGGACCGCGTGGCCGGCGCTCGCGCCCTCCGCCCTCGCTTCGATGTCCATCGCCGGGACCGCACGCATCCCACCGGACAGCGCCCGCACCCGCGCGCCGAGACGCCGCAACTCGTTGATCGTGCTGGCGCCCACGCCCACGGAGTCGATGCCGACGTGCCGCGCCAGGACCGGGGCGTCGGGATTCGACATCTCGCGGAAGATCAGCCGCCCGACTTCCGAGGCGTCGGTGGCGTGCAGTGCTTCGACCTCCGTACAGCAGGCGCCCAGCCAGCGCGAAATGCCGGTGTGGTCGCCGATCGGCGAGTCCGCGGGGTCCACGCCGAGGGCGAGCGGGCCTTTCCGCAGTTCGGCGTCGTCCTGCCGCGCCGCCGCCTGTTCGCACCACGCCAGTCGAATCAGTGCCCGCTTGGACTGCGAGGGCGCGACGCCGCGCACGCGAGACAGGTAGATGGGATCGTTGCGGTCCCCGTCGGCGTCCGACAGGCGGCGCGCCACGCTTTCGGCGGTCACGGCGCCGGGCACGATGTCCCGCCCCGTCACGACGTTGGGATGGTCGAGCGCCGAAATCCGAATCGCCGTGACCCAGGAACGCGCCGCGAACGTCCCCAACGTGTCGAACCGATGGTCAGGGTTTCCCATGGCGAGGATCGGGTTAAAGCGCCCGGTCGCCGTGTTGACGATGGTGTTCATGCGCGCCGGATCAACGCCCGGCGCGTCCTCGACGAGCCAGAGCATCGACGGATGGTGGAAGCCCGCGAGGCGCTGCGCCACGTCTTCCCCGGCC
>Ga0209777_10006310_pt1 | contig 13360 bp, 16 predicted proteins | sample FrelakmetHBP12HB_FD_187147 | JGI IMG/M metagenome (GOLD analysis project Ga0209777, IMG submission 187147) | Freshwater lake sediment microbial communities from the University of Notre Dame, USA, for methane emissions studies -HBP12 HB (SPAdes)... | ecosystem: Environmental > Aquatic >...
TTAACCATCCCCTCGCAATGTAATGCGAGACTATGGCATTCCGAAGAAAAATATTTCAAATCGATAAATAACTTTTTATTGCTTATTCTCATTGTTTTCTATAATTTACATCACCACCCGATTAAAACGTTGGGACAGTAGTGGTATTATATATTTCTTGACAGTTTAGGTTATATTTGTTTTATTTTATCAGCTTCAAATTAATATTTTATCAAGCTTCAGAAACATGGAACAATAAGTTTAAATTATAAATTATTTTCACGGGCCGCTATGCCACAAAAATTGCAGCATCTAAATTATTATACAGAATCCATATAAACAGTGTTAGGGCAAAAAATATACGCTTAATTGCCCTGATTATTTTGCTTTTGTATCAGTGTAAGACAATGATTGATAGTTGCACCCATTAAAAATTTATTAATTTATGAGGAGGATAACAAGAATGAAAAAGAATTTATTGCTATTTTTGTGTATCATGTTGTTAATGGTAGGTTGTACTCATAATCTTAGGTTAACCAATCAAGAGGCAATCAAACCTTCACAGGTAAGACCGGCAAAGGCTGTAAAGATTGGATTTGCTTTCTCTGATGACCCGCTAATTAATTCTGTTATTGAAGAAACGAGTATGCAGTCGATGGTTAAAGAAGTAAAAAAAGGCTATAAAGTGGGGTCTGACGAAGGGGTTGATTATGTGTCAGAGCTTACCAACTCAATAACTTACAGCGCTTATGGTCAAAACTTCTTTATCACTTTCCCAGGATTTATATTATTTACACATTCATGGCTTGGCTATAAATATAATATGAATATTGATACTCAATCAAAAATATTAGACCCCAAAGGAAAGGTATTAAGTGAGCAAAAAATAACCACACCTTATGATTACAGGTTTACTAGTTTCCCCAGAGGAGCAGCAGCGTCATTAGTTGGTTGGATAACTCCCGGATGGGGCGTTCTTGATATTATACCTGGTATTATGTTTGCAACAAGCTACGATGACCGTGGAAATCAAGAATTGATGGATAAGGTAAAACCAACTTTTGGAGCAAGCGTCAGCAGTAAGTTACTTGAGCAAATTGCGGCAGTGCAAAATAATGCTCCTTCTACTCAAATATCAAATAATATGGATAATATTGTCGTAGATAACAAACCTAATACTGAAATAACCAAACCAAACATCACCCCTTCTTCCGATGTAGGAACTCAATCGAAGAGTCACGATTCTTCGGAATATGCTCAGAAATTAAGAGAGTTAAAGAAACTAAAAGATGAAGGTCTCCTAAATGATACAGAATATGAGCAAAAAAGGAAGGCAATTGCTGATGGCATATGATTCAAATGCTACATATTATAAACAACCTATTATAGACTGTGTCTATTTTTGTGCTCGTCATATCCTAACTGTTTCCGGAATTGACTTCTAATAGGGTTTGACCCCTCTATCGTAAACACTAACATTAATGAGGAGCTTTCAACATGACTAAGTGCAATCCCAATAATGAGCGAATTAAAAGAGCTTACTTTGAATATCAGCAAGAAGCCAATAAAAAAAACCCAAGCACGATTGATAACATGCGAAAGGCTATTTCAAGATATGAGCTTGATACCAAATATCAAGGGTTCGAGTCCTTTAATAAGTATAAGGCTATTGCCTTCAAAAAAGCCTTTACACAGTCAAAATCAAGCACAGGAGAGGATTATTTAAGCAAGGCCACCATATTATCCACTGTCCGGCATTTACAGGACTTCTTTAAGTGGCTTTCCCGTGAAAAAGGCTATAAACGGCTGGACGTAAGAGAGATTGCATATTTTAACCCATCTGAAAACGAAATCAGAATCGCCCACGCAAAGAAAAGACGGCTTGCCCCCTCTCTTGAGCAAATAAGAGCCGTCATCAACTCTATGCCTTCCAGCAATGATATTGAATTAAGAAACAGGGCTTTAATTGCCTTTACCATTCTAACCGGAATACGTGACGGTGCGCTTGCCTCTTTAAGATTAAAGCATATAAAACTTGATGATAAGCTTGTTGAACAGTTACCGCCGGAGGTCAAAACAAAATTTGGCAAAACCATATATACTTACTTCTTCCCTGTCGGAGAGGATATTGAGCATATTGTTGTTGACTGGGTAAATTATCTCTGCAAAACAAAACTATTCAATCCTGATAACCCCGTTTTTCCAAAAACAAAGATAATCCAAGACAAAAATAATTCCTTTGTAGCAGACGGAATCGAGCCGATTTGCTGGAAATCGGCAAATCAAATCAGAAAAATCTTTAAAGAGGCCTTCACAAATGCAGGAATGCAATACTTTAATCCTCATTCTTTTAGAACTACTTTAGGACGGCTCGGAGAAATACTTTGCAAAACCCCGGAAGAGTTTAAAGCGTGGAGCCAGAATTTAGGGCACGAACACCCTTTAACTACTTTTAATAGTTACGGCTATATTGATGAATATAATCAGGGGTGCATTATAAAAAACCTCTCAAAGAATAAAAATAATGAAAAAGATACGCTTGAGGAAATCAATGAAAATCTCAAACTGCTTATGAAGAATAATGACCAGAACAAACAGACGAGGGAATAATAAATACGAGCATCCCTTTTTTTGTAACCTACTATCTAAGAGTTACTTCTTTTTTGTTTTGAGCATTTCGTATTTTTTTAAAAGGTCTTGAATGGCCTCTTCAAGCAAGTCATTGTGGCGCTTGTTTTCTTCAATAGATAGTAACTTGAGACGTTTTAAAAGGTTTTTATCAATAGTTGTGTTGTAGGGAGTTCGATTCTTTTCCATAATTAATAAAATCATATTGCAGTATGGTTGTCAATACTTTCTCTTGACATATATTGTTATATGGTTATATAGTTAGCTATACATTTAAAAGGAGGATATGAACTATGGCTTGCATAACTAAAAGGCGCGGACGGTATGTCATAGACTGCTATGACCAGCATGGAAAACGTTATCGAAAAACCATGAAGGCGGGAATCACGAAAGACGCGGCACGAAAAGAACTTCATGAAATCGAATCAAAAATAGAAAGGTGAACTTTTCTCCATGATAAAAAGACACCTCTTTTCTCTGAGGTTGCTTCCGATTGGCTGGATTATAAAAAGACAAGGTGTAGGGAAACCACATGGGAAATGTATCAAGGTCACTTGAAAAACCATTTTTCAGAATTGGACTCCTGGAAGATCAATTTAATTACAACCGCGAATATTGAGAAATTTATCACGGCGCGGCAAGGTGAAAACATGGCTTTAGCGAGCCTGAGAAAAATTATTGTGACTTTAAATCAGGTTATGAAATACGCTGTCAGAAACCGATTAATTGATTATAACCCGGTCATTGACGCCGAAAGACCAGAAGCCACTGGCAAGGTTGACGAATCAAGCGAAATATCAATTTTGACGCCTGAGCAAATTCGCGCCTTGCTGGAAGCTGAACCTAATCAGAAATATAAAACTCTTTTCCTAACAGCTATTATGACCGGGGCAAGGCAAGGCGAAATTTTGGGGCTTAAATGGTCAGATATAAATTTTGCGAGTAAGCAAATTAACATCAAGCGGACGTTTAATCATGGAAGATTCTTTGAACCAAAAACAAGGCAATCAATTAGAAATATAGACTTGTCACCAATGCTGGTCAGGGAACTTGCCGCGTGGAAGCTGATTAGCGCAAATCAGAAAGAAGACACTATCTTCCCTTCGGAAATAGTAAAACCGAAACTAGACCTTGTCTTCCAGTCGGAAACAGGCACGCCAATAGCTTGTGTTAATATGGTCAGGCGGCACTACGCGCCAGCATTAAAGAAGGCTGGAATCCCGCACATTAAGTTTCATGCTTTGAGACATACCTATGCAAGCCTTTTAATCGAGCAAAAGGAAAACATTAAATACATACAGAACCAGTTAGGACACTCAAGCCCAAACGTTACACTTTCAGTTTATGCGCATTTAATGAAGGGCGAAAATCAGGAAGCCGCTTGTAGGTTAGAAGACAATATTTTTGGTAAGCATATTTGTATAAAATAAATAAGTAGGTATAGTTAATAATTCTGACGATTCGGAAATTGGATTTTTATTTCTTACTTCCTGAAATCTTGTTTTTTCTATTTTCCCAATTCATACAACTTTTCAACCGGTAATAATTAAAAATAGTTGAACTCTAACTTAACATGTAATACAAGTATAAAGGGGAGATCATGATTATAAGGAGTGTATACATATGAAGAAAATAAGCGGCTGGCAATTAACTAACCAATCAGAAAGGAGGAACGAAATGAAAACAAGCAAAATTTGCAAAAGATCTTTCATTATGGCCATAGCCCTGGCGGCGGTCTTTACCCTTGCTGCGGTATGGCCCTACACCGCGTCAGTGGCTTGTTCGACGGAATGCGGCTTGATCGGGACCTGGTATGGTAATGCAGGATCGACCATGAAGTGGTTGGGCGTCCACACGGCAGGCAGCACGGACATTCAGGGGGAAATGCTGCTGAACTGGGTGCGAGTCAAGGATTCATTACTTACCGTCGACAACACATACCCAACTGTCACGCGCATAACTGATGGGCATGGAGTCTGGCAACAGACTGCCAGGGGCCATTACAAGTACACATGGTACGCATACGGCATCGACACAACGGCTAATCAGCCGGTCTATTCCATCAGGGTTAGCGGATTAGCAAAGAATACGAACTGCAATTATGTCGACATCAATTTTAAATATGAAATCTTCGATGGACTAGTCCTTCCACAGGATATGTCTGGGGTTACTCCTATCGCGACCATTACGGACTCTGCTGCCGAAACGAGAGTCCCGCTGGTGGTGACGCCTTAATTGGAAGTGCTGCCACAGCCTATTGAAACAGAACAGGGTTTACATCGCCCGTGTACAACCAGTGCCTGTACACGGGCGCTTTGCGTCGGTGAGTAATATATTATCACCTTTTTACCAGTAATCTTCAATTTTATTTATTATATTAGACTGTGGATTAGTAGGTGAAAGAAATAGCCAGTTTTTTAAGAAAATTGTTTTTAAGATTACATACATTATGGAAACAATTTTTTATTTTTAAGAATATGCGAAATGAAAATGATTTACCAAACAATCCCTTGCTGTTTTAAATAATCCTGTGCCTCTTTAAGACCTAGGCTTGCTGCTATTTTCCAATCTGCAATTGCCTGATTGTGGTTGCCAAATGCACTATAGGCAAGTCCCCTGTTATAATAGGCAAGTGCAAATTCTGCATTTAGCTCAATGGCTTTGTCGTAATCCGCAATGGCCTGATTGTGGTTGCTAAGTTTAACATAGGCACCTCCCCGGTTCACATAGGCATGTGTATTTTTCGGGTTTAGCTCAATGGCTTTGTTGTAATCCACAATTGCTTGTTTGTAGTTGCCAAGTCTATCATAGGCATTTCCGCGGCTAACGTAGACCTCTGAATCTTTCGGGTCGAACTCAATGACCTTGTTGTAATCTGCAATGGCCTGATTGTAATTGCCAAGATAATAATTGGAACGTCCACGGTTAATATAGATATCTGAATCTATCGGGTCTAGCTCAATGACCTTATTATAATCTGCAATGGCCTGATTATAGTTGCCGAGTCTATCATAGGTGTTTCCACGGTTAATATAGATCTTTGCAACTTTCGGGTCGAGTTCTATTGCTTTATTAAATGCATCCAATGCTTTGTCCAATTGATTATCAATACCAGCCTGACGGCCCATTTCATACCACTCATTAGCATTGAACCCGTCTTTGGTTTTATTATATGCACAACCAACTGTTATTAGTAATGCAACTAAAATGAATAGTAACGAACTACAGCGAATTTTCATATGCGTATCCTTTTCTTCTCATATACCAATCAATGGCCTAACTTAATTTTCTTTGATAAATTTAACATCAATTTATCACAACTGTTTTCTGATTAAAAGGTATACTGGTTGAAAGCAAGCATGTCTATGAAAAATCCTAAATGCTCAATTCCAAGAAGAATTATGTACATCTTTATTTTTAAGAAAATATGCGAAAGGGAAACAATTTTTTCTTTTTAAGAAAATATTGCATCTAATACCTACTATTGTTCAGTGGTGGGCAGTTATTAGAATTGATGATTACCAATTAAAAGAGAGTAACGAAAAAATCTCTTATTGTCTGTCTGTTTTTACACCATGGTAAATTCTCAGACAATTATATTGTCTTCTTAATAAAACAATTCTTCGTATTGCTTTTGCAATGCTTTTGCAACCTTTAATTCGGAATTTTTTCTTGTGGGTAGCCCTTTTCCCATTTTGGCTATTGTTTGTGGCGTTAACCTAGCTTTTCGGGCTAGTTCTGACACACTAAGGGGAATAGCTTCTCTAAATTGTTTTACTCTATTTTTCCGGATATTCTCGATCATATAATGGCACTCCAAAAACAAAAAGATCCTTTTTTATTCTAAAATTTCCAGTCTTGCCCGTTTATGCAGTTTGGCTGATGCGGCACTCAAAATGGTCCTGATGGATTGGGCTGTTCTGCCGTGCTTCCCAATAACTTTTCCTAAATCTTCTTTTGCCACACGCAGCTCAATGACAGACGTTTGTTCACCGATGACTTCAGTTACTTCCACTTTGTCGGGATTATCAACTAAAGATTGAGATATCTGCTTAATCAATTCCTTCATCCTCAGCACCTCCATTAGTTAACACTGCTTGAAAATTCGATACAATATTCGCACTGCTTATAACTTTTTATTTACTATCCACCATTTTCTTCAATTCCTTTGCTACCTTGAAAAACGGCAATTTCTTTGGTTTCACATCTACAGCTTTTCCTGTACGGGGGTTTCTTCCTTTATAAGATTTATACTTCCGTACTCTGAAGCTCCCAAACCCACGGATCTCAATCCTGCCTCCATTTTTAAGAGTTTCACTAAACCCATTAAAAACAAAATCAACAATCTCCGTCGCTTGTTTTTCCGTCAGATTTTTCTTGGCTGCAAGTGCTACTATCAAATCCGATTTTTTCATATCAAACTCCTTATATGAATGCTTTACAATGTTTATTTACCCAACTGATCAAACCGTTCTCTTATGCACACCACCAGCGTTTCCAAATCACTTTCCGGCAATTTCAACAAAAAGTCCAGATCAGCATCTTTTTTTAATAATTTTTTGATGATTTCTAGCAACTCTGTTTTTTCCATCATATTATTTTCGTGATTAAACTTTTTTTCATCAATACGGATGAGTGATCTGTCGAAAATACTCATACCATATGTTAAATTAGAGTGCAGCAGTTTTTTGATTATTTCCGATTGAAGTCTTGCATATTCAGCAACGTTAACGTTTTATTGATAACAGGAAGAACTATGTACATCAGTATTTTTATGAAAATATGCGATCTCTTAAGAATACCTTTTTTTAAAGAAAATATTTGTTCGTTTCAGCAGTATCTATTAAAGATATAATCGAAATATTTCTCATCACCCGTTTCAATATTACTTTGAAGTTTTCTGACCACCGTCAGATGATGCTTATCACTTCAAATCAGCAACTTTTTCTGACTCTGCCGGTGTGTGTAGCAGGTAGTTATCAGTACTGGCTATTCTTCTACAATAAGCAATTTCCAACATGGAAGGGAATTATTTTTATTTTTTTGAAATTTTTCGGGGATCGAATTTGATATAGTAATGTAACTTTTGAACGGCCGTGGTGCCTCTAGGGGAAATTTCCCAATGGCCGAATGCAGACACGGTTGCCCTAATGAGACTCTATGGTAGGCATGTTTACAAAAAGAGGTCTCCCCAGGGTCTCCGGCAAACATCCTTATTCTTCCACGTATGATGTCTGATATCTTAAGTAACGCCCGAAACATGGCCATGAATGCCCGCTTAATCACTAAACTTCGACTATCTGCTCTTGGCACATAGCAAATGCCTATTCAGATAATATTACGCATGGACTTAATGCAGAGAGATAGAAAGTTGCCAGAGGGGAAAAGTCAAGACGAAGCGTACCCGACCGCTCCGTCACGTCCCCTGCATGAAAAAGAAAGCAGTGGGCGCGCCGTCGCTAGTTCAGTGGTTAATTACTTACTTAACCTTGCTGCTTTCTAAGTCGATAAAATCACACACTTGCTCCAAACGAGGAGCGATGGCGCGACGCACCCCTTATTGCAGCAGGGATGTGATTTTGCCATAGTTCGCTATCATCCACAAGAGCCGGGATTGCCGGGCACGATGAAGCAGTCCCCTGCAAACCCGCCTTTGTGTATTCTGCTCACCCGCTATTTTATGGCGCTTATAATTAATGCCTTGCGCTCCTTCTTCTCTGGTCTGCAAAAAACAGTAATCTAAAAAGTCGCCGAACTATTTGTTCATTTTAAGGTCGTCAACTTTTAGAACACTGTTTTTTCCTCATTGTCGCTCCAGGCATTAACTATAATCACCACTTCCTATAAGGTGCGGCACATGGTCGTATGCTCCACTACTTCAGGCACGCTGGCATATTTTATTTTCGCTTTTAAGGTGTAAGCCCCGGTGCCTTCATCCGTTACGCACGCTCTCAAGTGCCTGCTCAATGAAACTCCCCGCCGCAAGCAGCGGGGTCTCTTGTCGGATTATAATTTCTTCTTCGTCGCTAGCGACGGGGAATTTAACCCATAGAGAATTAAACGAACCATCTTCCTTCGCCCGGTCTTATTTTTATTTTGTTTTTAGCTGACTTTTTTGGATTGTTTCTAAGCGGTACGCAACATTCGCCCTGGCGCTTTCGCTGTTAGGGCTTATAGAGTTGCAATCCGATTTATTATTCTATAAGGTTGGACAAGTCGTTCGCAGCGGCACGTCGCATAAGGCGCCTTATGCAACATGGTTATTTGTCACGCCGCTTGCAAGATGCCGCAATCCTCGCGCCAAATAACTTCCCACTGCTCACTAAACATAACAAAGTTATGTAACCTTGCCCTTTATTATGTCCTCTATTTATTTCCTTTGCTGTTCCGCCGCGCTGGTATTGCATCGGGTTTATTATCCCCCCTGCCTCCCGCGTCCCGTCCGCCCCCCAAGGGGTGCTCCCCGTTTTCAGCGCCTGTGATGCGCCTCCTCCCCTGCTCCAATGCTTCGCATTGGCAATCGGCGCACATTAAAACCCTCATCCTATGTTTACATCGGAGGCGTGAGGTGCTCGCTCCGCTAACGTCACGACTCCGCCCGCCCTTAAGAACCATAGCGCCGTGGGGATTCAGCGGTAAGACAGATAAAATAAATCGGCGTGACTGACAGCGAAATAGAAGCGTTGCTATAGCTAGATAGCCAATAACAGGAAAGCGGTATCAAATAAAAAAGTGGGGAGAGAATCGCCAAGCAAAAGAAAAAGGGGTAAACCAATAATTGGCTAACCCCTTGATTTTTAATGGTCGGGGCGAGTGGATTTGAACCACCGGCCCTCTGAACCCCATTCAGATACGCTACCAGACTGCGCCACGCCCCGACATGCTGCAAAGTGTTGAGGTCATTACCATTGCAGTAAAACCATGTCAAGAGCAAATACAACACCAGTTATCTCTTTTCTCCCTTGTTCTGTAATTATACGTAAAAAGATTAAATTTTATAGTTTTACCGGCTACCCTTTCGATCAATAAGTTAATTCTTGTTTTCCCCGGAAAAAACTCATAGTCATAATTAATGTATTTTACAATTACAATAATAATTTTATTGACATTGAATCTTTACCTATGATAGTCAAGTGATCAGGAAATGATTAGTTAAATTTACATTTTTTTTAATATAATTAATTATTTTTGGTATCTTAAATACGAAACACTGGGTTTGTTTTTTATAAGGAGTTGTCTTTGAAGTTACGAGAAGTTAAAGAAATACTCGATGCCGATGTAATCGTCGGTACGGAAAAATTAGATATGGAAGTCAAAACAGCGTTTGGAGCCGATTTGATGAGTGATGTCATGGCCTTCGCAAAAGCGGATAGTCTTTTACTAACCGGCCTGACCAATGCCCAAGTCATTAAAACAGCCGCTACCCGGCATATTGCTGCTATCATCTTAGTCAGAGGGAAAGAACCTTCCCCCGAAGCTGTTGGCCTGGCTAAAGAACTTCAAATTCCCATTTTAACGACACAATATATTCTGTTTGAAACAGCAGGCCGTCTTTATGCCAAGGGTATAGTTGGTTGCTTGAAAAAAGTTGAAAATCACAGTTTGTACAAATAAGAATTAATTGACAGTAAAGTTTAATGTATGATATTAAATAACAATGTGATTTCGATATCTTAAATAAAAACCACCGGATATGTTTTTTATGAGGATTGAATATTGAAGCTGTGTGACGTAAAAGAAATACTTAATGCCGATGTAATCGTCGGTACGGAAAAATTAGATATGGAAGTCAAAACAGCGTTTGGAGCAGACTTGATGAGCGATGTTTTGGCCTTCGCGAAAGCGGGAAGTCTTCTGATAACCGGCCTAACCAATACACAGGTAATCAGAATCGCCAATGTTCTCGACATTGCCGCGATCATTTTAGTCAGAGGGAAAAAACCGCAAACTGAAGCACTTGTGCTGGCTAAAGAACTTCAAATTCCTATTTTAACAACAAAATATATTCTGTTTGAAACAGCAGGCCGTCTTTATGCCAAGGGCATAGTTGGTTGCCTAGAACAAGTTGAAGATCACATTGCACACAACTGAGACTGAAAATTCTTTATATACGAATAGTTTTGATATTGAAGGCGGCAATTTTAGTAAAGCGGGAACTATTGCTACGCGCATAAAATCTATCCTCAAAGAAATTGGGCTGCCCAATGAAGTAGTCAGGAAATCAGCCATTGTCTGTTATGAATCGGAAATTAATATCGTCTCTTACGCTAGAAAAGGAATTATAACTCTTAAAGTCAGATCCAAGACTGTCGAGATAGAGGCAATTGATGAAGGGCCCGGAATACCTGATATTGAATTAGCAATGGAGCAAGGTTATTCCACCGCAAATCAGCAGATAAGAGAAATGGGGTTTGGCGCCGGCATGGGATTGTACAATATCAAAACCTACTCCGACAAATTCGATATCTCATCGGAAGTGGACAAAGGAACTTTCTTGAAAATAATTATTAACACCCCTTAATAATGCATCTAAGGATTTATCATGGATATCGAAACTATTGCCAAAAAATTAAATTTAGAAGTAAGGTCTGCTTCAGACAGACTTAAAAATAATGTTACAGGAGGTTATACGGGAGATCTCTTAAGCGATGTAATGGCAAATTCACACGAGGGAGATATCTGGATAACAAGACAGGTTCATCAAAATATAGTTGCCGTAGCCACTTTGAAAGAACATGCTGGTATAATTCTGGTTAATTCCTGCGAACCAGCCCGGGACACTTTAGAAAAAGCGAATCAGGAAAAAGTACCAATAATGGTTTCCAGTCTGCCTGCCTTTGAGTTAACCGGTGCAATCTATAATCTATTGGAAAAAAAAGATTAATTCCCGGCAGTCATCTCAATTACAACGTGTTTTATGGTCATTTTTCTTGATTAATTCCGTAAAGAATCATGCTAAAAGTTTTCAACTGCGATCTGCATGTCCATACTTGCCTTTCACCCTGCGCCGAGCTTGATATGCATCCGATGGCTTTAGTGCAAAAAGCAATCGAAGCCAAGCTCGACATGATTGCCATCTGCGATCATAATTCTTCAGCCAACGTTCCTTATGTAATCAACGCCGCCCAGAAAAGCCAATTGAAAATACTGCCCGGCATGGAGATCACAACAAGTGAAGAAGTGCACCTTTTAGCCATATTCGATTCTCTATCCAATCTCACATTACTGCAAAATATTATCGATCAGCATCTTCCCGGAGAAAATGATGAAGAACGTTTCGGCGTCCAGGCTATCGTCAATGAAAATGGCGAGGTGGAGGGAATAAACAATCAATTATTGATCGGCGCAACTGATTTATCCCTAGATACACTGATTGGCTATATTCATCAATTTGACGGATTGGCCATTGCCGCGCACATAGACCGGGAAAGCTTCAGTGTATTGGGTCAACTTGGATTCATTGATGATAATGCCTGTTTTGACGCTCTCGAAGTTACGCGTCTCACAGGTTTTGATCAGGCCAGAATTAAATATCAGGAACTTTGTAAATATTCATTTCTTGTTTCCTCGGACTCTCATATTATAAAAGATATCGGATCGGCATTTACACGAATTTATCTTGAAGAACCATCTTTTGCCGAATTGAAAATGGCTTTAAAAAAACAAAATGGCCGCTGTGTTATGGAGGAATCACGGGTATGAAACCCAAAGTAAGATTAGGAAACATTTTCGCGAGCTCGCTGCAGGGTATTATACCCTCCGCTTCGCGGGATTGTTCAACCTGCAAGTTTCAGTCGCAGATGACCTTTAGGTTATGCACTTTGTTATATTCCCACTTAGCTTCACACGTGGGATAATTCAACTTACAGATATTACTACACTGCGTTTGTAATATCTGAGTTTCATTAGAAATGGAGTTTCAACAATAATGCTTGAGCTTGCCGCGCACATTCTGGACATTGCCGAAAACTCCGTTCGGGCGGGTGCCAGACTAATCGAAATAGATATTGATGAAGATACGGCAAAAGATTCTCTTTCCATAGAAATTATCGATGATGGTCAGGGGATGAAACAAGAAGAAATAAAAAAAGTTTTAGATCCATTCTATACAACAAAAACTGTCCGGCGCGTTGGCCTGGGCCTTCCGCTTCTTGCTGATGCCTCTCAAAGATCAGGTGGAAGTCTGCGACTTGAATCAGAAAAAGGCAAAGGAACGACTGTTAAAGCAACCTTTGGCCTCAGTCATGTGGACAGACAACCCATGGGAAATATTATCAGCACATTAATTATTCTTATTGCCGGTAATTCAGATGTTGATTTTTTTTACAAATACAGGCATAATGACCGGCAGTTCAAACTGGATACTCGAGAAATACGCAAAGAAATCATGGATGTACCTATAAATCATCCTGAAATATTAAAGTATATCCGGGGTGTTTTAGAAGAAGGTTTTAGCGAAATAAAACCTGAATCTTAAATTTCCCCAAAGATCTGAGGAGGAATTTGATGAAAGCTGAAGACACAGAGTTATTGAAAGAATTTACAAAAGAACAAGTAGTAAAGCTAAACAGCATCATTGAAAAATTTAAAGGTAAGCCGGGTGGATTAATTCCGGTATTGGAGGAAGCGCAAGTTGCTTTGGAATATCTTCCTATATCCGTGCAGAAAAGAATTGCCTCCGGGTTAAATCTGCCGCTGAGCCGTGTTTACGGCGTTGTTACCTTTTACTCATTTTTCACCATGACCCCGCGAG
>Ga0209777_10006311_pt1 | contig 13360 bp, 12 predicted proteins | sample FrelakmetHBP12HB_FD_187147 | JGI IMG/M metagenome (GOLD analysis project Ga0209777, IMG submission 187147) | Freshwater lake sediment microbial communities from the University of Notre Dame, USA, for methane emissions studies -HBP12 HB (SPAdes)... | ecosystem: Environmental > Aquatic >...
TTGGTCAATTCTACATCGATATCGTGTAACAAACCTGCCATTGCCCATTCCTCCTCATTTTTTTGAAAGTGTTTAGCTAGAGCTCGCATAATGGCTTCAGTGGCAATCATGTGTTTGATCAGGTTTTCATTTTTTACATTTTCCCGGATTGCTTTAAGAGCATCTTCACGATTCATTACTTACCTCCGCGTTCGATTAACCATTACCCCGTATCAGAGTGCGAGGTAAGCTTTGTATCATCTCACCTCAAGGGAGAGTTAGAATTAAATTGGTAATTTGGGTTGGGGTTTTCCATCAACTACGGAAACGTCCTCTCTTTTCCCGGCCAGAATCAGCTTTAAATACTGGCCTGTGATAGACTCCGGTACATTGGACACCTGTTCCGGCGTTCCGGCGGCTACAACCAGACCACCGGCTTCACCGGCTCCAGGTCCCATATCGATAATATAGTCGGCGCTCTTCATGACGTCCGGATGGTGTTCGATAACTATTACGCTGTTACCCGCATCCACCAATCGCTGTAAGACTCTTAACAAAGCCGCCGCATCGTCGAAAGAAAGACCGGTCGTCGGTTCATCAAGGATATAAAGAGTCTTGCCAGTAGCCCGACGCGCTAGCTCTGTGGCTAGTTTGACCCGTTGCGCTTCGCCGCCTGAGAGATGCGGGGCGGGTTGTCCCAACCTGATATATCCCAGCCCCACATCATTCAAAGTTTCCAATTTCTTTTTAATCTGCGGGATGTTTTCAAAAAACGAGAGCGCTTCTTCGACTGTCATGTCGAGCACTTCGGCAATATTTTTATCCTTGAACTTAATTTCCAGCGCTTCGCGGCTGTAGCGTTTACCTTTACAGACCTCGCAGGGTACCGTGACATCAGGTAGAAATTGCATTTCGATTTCGATATAACCCTCTCCGTGGCAGGCTTCGCAACGTCCGCCTTTGACATTAAAGGAGAAGCGCCCGGCTTGATAGCCGCGGATTTTCGCCTCAGGCACCGTGGCAAATAGCTCGCGGATGGGACCGAAAACACCGGTATAAGTGGCCGGATTACTGCGCGGTGTCCTGCCGATTGGAGACTGATCGACATCGATAACTTTATCGATCTGCTCGATGCCGTCTACACCATCACAATCTCCGGGTCGTTCTTTGGCCCGATTAATAACCTGTGCTAGTTTACGGAAAAGAATATCATCGATTAACGTACTTTTACCGCTGCCGGAGACACCAGCCACACATACGAATTTGCCTAGAGGAATCTCGACATCGATATTTTTCAGGTTATTCTGCCTTGCGCCGCGGATCATGAGTTTATTCCCGTTGCCGTTACGGCGTTTTTTAGGGATTGGGATTTCCTTGATGCCGCTCAAGTATTGTCCGGTGAGCGAATCGGGGTTGTTAATGATATCTTGGATCGTGCCTGTGGCAATGACCTTGCCGCCGTGCTCTCCGGCGCGGGGTCCCATATCGATGATGTAATCGGCGGTGCGCATCACGGACTCGTCATGCTCCACCACCAGGATGGTGTTACCTAAATCTTTGAGACGTTTCAGGGTTTGGATCAGGCGGTAACTATCCGACATATGCAAACCCACCGTTGGTTCGTCACAGATGTAAAGCACTCCCATTAGTCCGCTGCCGATCTGGGTAGCAAGACGTATGCGCTGGGCTTCACCTCCGCTCAAAGTAGCAGCAGGTCGGTCAAGAGAAAGATAGTCCAACCCGATATCTTTAAGGAACCCGAGCCGGGATAAAATTTCCTTGTTAATCTGTCGGCCAATGGTCTGTTCGCGTTCCGAAAGCACCGGCTTTCCGCCACCACTGAGAGCTTTTACCCATTCGTAGGTATGGCCGACAGGTAGGCGGCAGATATCGATGATATTTTTATCCCCGATGGTAACTGCCAGGGCTTCCGGTTTGAGTCTTTTCCCTTCGCAAACCGGGCAGGGACGGGTAACCATGTATTTCTCCATTTCGAAGCGTGAATACTCCGATTGCGTTTCTCGATAAAGCCTTTCCATGCGGGAAATAACGCCTTCCCAGCCTTCGGAATATTCTCTGACCTGCCCGAAGCGATTTCGGTAGATACGCTTTTCGCGGTTTTCGCCATAGAGCACATAGTCCATTTGCTCTTTGGTCAGGTCTTTCAAGGGTGTGTTGAGTGAGAATCCATGTTGACGAGCGCTCTCTTCCAGGCGATAGAAGAACCAGTACTGCGTTTGGTAGGGTTTGATGCCACCCTGAGAAATCGATAAAGATTTGTCGGGGATCACTAGATCGGGATCTATTTCCAACTTGAAACCAAGCCCCGTGCAGGCCGGACAGGCGCCATAAGGTGTGTTAAAACTGAATGTGCGCGGGGCGATCTCCCCGATACTGAGTTCGCAGTGAATACACGCGAACTGCTCGGAGAAAAGTAGTTCTTCGCCATCGATGATGGAAATGAGCACGATACCACCGCCCAGTTTTAAGGCCGTTTCGATGGAATCTGCCAAACGACTCTGACTATCGCTTTGGCCAATGACAAGTCTATCCACTACCACTTCGATGGTATGTTTTTTGGTCTTTTCCAGGTTGAATTGTTCAGAAAGCTCGTGAATTATTTTATCGACGCGCACACGCACGTAACCCTGTTTACGTAGATCTTCAAAAATAGCGGTGTATTCGCCTTTACGGTCGCGGACCAGAGGTGCCAGCACCAGTATCTTACTTCCAAGAGGCAATCCTTTCACCGTGTCGACGATTTGTTCTACTGTTTGGCTGGTGATCTCCCGACCGCAATTGGGGCAATGGGGATGGCCTACCCGGGCAAATAATAATCTTAAATAGTCGTAGATCTCGGTTATGGTTCCCATGGTCGAGCGGGGATTTTTGCCCACACCTTTCTGATCGATAGAAATGGCAGGACTCAGCCCTTCGATGTAGTCGACATCAGGTTTTTCCATTCTGCCCAGGAACTGCCGGGCATACGCGGAAAGTGATTCCATGTAACGCCGTTGACCTTCGGCATAGATGGTATCGAAAGCCAGCGAACTTTTCCCTGAACCGGATACTCCGGTAATCACGACGAGTTTGCCGCGGGGGATAGTGACATCGATGTTTTTCAAGTTATGTTCGCGGGCGCCCTTAACGACAATCGCATCCAGAGGCATATATTAACCTTCCTTGGGAATAAATCATACTTCGGTATTGTAATACAAATGTACTAGTATTTTCAATGGTTATTTCTAAGTTCATTATACTGTTTAGCAGCGAAACGTGTAAGAAATCACCTTTGTATTACAGGAATGCATGCATAGTGGGTAATTACCAGTTGGATTGACATTAACATTCTCAATTTCTGGCGATTGATTACTAAATAATTGTTATTGCGGTATTGACAAAATTAATAAAATGCTTTAATATAGTTGAATAAATTAATAAATATATTGATAAAGTTAATAAATATGACAAACGGAGTAAAGTTTATGGCACATGATTGGCAGGAGCTAACAAAATTATCGCAAGGCAAACCGGTGGTAGTGGAGAGAGTACGCCTGATTGAGACTAATATCGCTATCGAGGGAGAGTTTGATTTACCACCATTAGCACGCCTGACATCTGAAGACCAGGTATTCGTAATGGCTTTTGTGCGCTGTGAGGGTACCATCAAAGAGATGGAGAAAGCCTTCGGGGTAAGTTACCCCACCATTAAAGCCCGATTGAATAAAATCTCTTCGCAGTTTCAGTTGATAGAAGCCCTCCCGTTGGGCAATGAAGATCAGCCTCCTAAACCCCCGGCAGCCGGGAGAAAAGCCGCTAAAGAGAGCGTTATCGCCGCGCTGGAAAAAGGCGAAATAACTGCCGCTGAGGCAATCGAGAGGTTATCAAAATGAAATGGCCGCCCATGGTACTTTATCTGAAAATACGGAACCAGAGACACGGCTTCGGTTTGTGGATACCATTATTCCTCATCGGACCATTATTTACGCTATTCCTGTTAGCGGGACTATTAGTTGTTTTGCCGTTCGTTTTGATCGCCTTGCTGCTAGCGGCGCTGGCGGTGGTTTTCGAATGGCAGACCGTGTGGTTGAAGAAAGCCTGGAAACAAATACGCTGGGCGATTTACGGCATAAGAGGGTTTCCTGCGCTCGTGCGGGTATTGTGCAATTTACCGGGAACAAAGGTCGATGTTGATACCAGGGATAGTAAAGTCTATATCGCGATTTATTAAAACCGGAGGCGATTTCAGTGCACGATATATATGGAGACGAATTATTTACACGCCAGCATCGTGATGATTTATTACACGAGGCAGAAGAAGAAAGACAGGTAGCACATGTTAACGCGAGAATAACTGACTATCCGGTTCTACCGATAATATACTATGAAAAGCCGGAATACATAAATATGAAAATAATTATAGACGCGACGGAAAACCACCGCCGGGTAATTGTGGAGGTACGCTAATGGGAGAAAATCAAAAAAGGATTCTGGAAATGCTTGCGGCTGGTAAAATATCGGTTGAGGAAGCCAACCGGTTGCTTTCATTAGTCAATGAACAGGCGGGTAAAGAAATTCCTGAAACCGGGAAAAAAGAAAAAACTGTAGTACGTTATTTGGTCGTGAGAATCGAGCCAAAGCCGGGTATGGAAGCGATGGATAGTCCCCGGGTGAACGTCCGGGTGCCGGTATCTTTACTGCGAGCCGGGGTGAAAATGAAGAACTTTATACCCCCGCAGGCAGCCGACGAAATCGACAAGAATTTCAAACAGTCCGGTATTGGATTTAATATCCGCCATCTTAAGGATGAAGATATTGAGCCGCTGTTAGATGCCCTGAGCGATACGGAAATTAATGTTGAAACCAACGAATCAAACATCCGCGTGAATGCGGAATAGGCAAACAAAACAGGAGACGACAATGAGTGAAGAACAAAAAAGAATTTTACAAATGGTTTCCGAAGGTAAAATAAACGTGGATGAAGCGGAACGGTTGCTCAAACTGCTGGATAGTGAACCTGAAAATGGTGACATCCCACCGGTGCCTCCTGTGCCTCCTACATCCCCGCGTCGCGAGACAACAGGCGGTCCTACGACTGGAAAAACTATTTATACCGGATTTACACGAGTAGAAGCTCATTCCGCCGTGGACGCGGATTTAACGCGGGGAGCGCAATATTCCGTTGAAATTTCTAATGCTGATGCCCATGATGTCGAGATCAGTCAGGATGGTGAAACGTTGAAAATCCGCCGCCCGGGTTATTTCGGTTTTGGGTGGTGGGGTAATTGGGGTGCGCGTGCCCGGGTGAGAATCACGATGCCGGAAATTAGAGGTGTTGCCGCGCACGGTGCCAGTTACATAAAAGTCCAGGGTTTTCATTCCGAGAACGAATTATTTATGTTATCGATCGGTGCAAGCCGGATCAAACTGGTGAATATCTCAGCTGGGAGTTGCCGCGCGGATGTTACCGGAGCTTCCAGTCTTTCAGGAGATATCGTAGTTAAGGGTACCGGTTTTATATCGGCTTTCGGCGCCAGCCATGCGCGATTAACGGGTTCCGCACATAAACTTACTTTACGGTTAAGCGGCGCCTCTAATTTTAAAATGAGTGAATTTACCGCCGATGAAATAGATGCCCATTTTAATGGCGCTTGTAATGGTAGCATTAATGTAACCAGCAGGCTCGATGCCAATCTTTCCGGAGCTTCTAATTTGAATTACTCGGGATCTCCCGTCATGGGGAATATCATAACTACCGGCGCTTCGCATTTAAATCACACTACAGCTCCACCAGTGCCTCCTGCACCTCCGGTTTTCAGTTAACCAAAAAAGGAAAGAACAATTAAGGAGAAAACAATGGGTTACTTCAGAATTTTCGCTGCCATCCCCGGTTTCTTTTTAAGCGCTTTGATATTAATGCTGCTCTGGAATGCTAACATTCAGAAGATAATCCCGACGGCATCAGATCTAAACTACGCTCAATCCATGCTGGTGACGATCACTGCCTGGTTAACAGTTGCACCTTTAGCGGCTGTCGGTAAAAAATGGTGGTAAATTAGTTACTTCACCTAAATCCCCTGGATTTTAACCTCTGTTGTCGACAAAATATCTCGAACTAGTCTTCTCAATATGGAGAATCAGGTCCGGGAGACTGTGCCTGGCAAAACAAGAAGGAGTGAGAAATGGGCGAGAAATCGATTATCATCATCGGGGTGGGGTTTGCGGGGTTATGCACCGGTATTTACGGACAAATGAACGGCTACAAAACGCAAATTTTTGAAATGCACAATCTGCCGGGAGGGTTGTGTACCGCCTGGCAGCGAAAAGGATATACGATTGATAGCTGTATTCATTGGCTTTGTGGAACGAATCCCAATGACCCGATGCACCGGATGTGGGAAGAGGTAGGAATTGTCCGGGGACGGGAGTTTATCAATATCGATGAATATATGCGGTATGAAGCCGCCGATGGGCGCACTCTTATTCTATATTCCAATGCTGATGAACTGGAAAAACACCTGCTGGAGCTGGCGCCGCAGGATGCGGATGCCAGCCGGGATTTCGTCGAAAGCATACGCCAGGTGAGTAAGATGCTTTCCGGACAACCTGCCGATATAGGCAAATGGATGGGTGGCCCAGCTGGTGATTTCGGAGCGCGGTTTACCGACCCGCTGCTACGGGCAGTATTAGGTTCTCCCGGCGGGGCATTTATGCAGATGTTCCCGTTAGCATATCAAAACAATAAAAATGCCGGTTATCCTATCGGGGGGTCTTTACCTATGTCAAAAGCGCTGGAAAAAAGGTATCTCGAACTCGGTGGTCAAATCAGCTACAATAGCCGGGTAGAGAAAATTCTGGTGAAAGATAATAAAGCGGTGGGTATAAAACTGGATAACGGGAATGAATATCTAGCGGATAGGGTGATTTCCGGCGCGGATGGTTATACCACCATCTTTAAGATGCTGGATGGTAGATATGCCGATGAAAAAACACGAGAGCCATACGAAAAATGGCAACTTTTCCCGGCATTAATATTTGTCGGTATCGGGGTAAACAGGTCATTTGCTGATGAACCCAAAACAGTGTCCGGTTTCAGTTTCCCTTTGAAGTCGCCAACGGAAATCGGAGATAACACTCTCGATAGATTATCGGTGCATATCTACAACCAGGACCCGACGCTGGCTCCGCCTGGCAAAACCAGCATGGTAATAATGATAAACAGTAAAATCGAATACTGGCAGGAAATTGCCAAAGACAAGGCTGCCTACAAGAAGAAAAAGAAGAAAATCGGTAAGATAATCGTGAAATTGCTGGAAGAGCGTTTCCCGGGCATTTCCAAAGACGTGGAAATGATCGATGTTGCCACACCTTTGACCTGGGTGCGCTACACCGGCAACTGGAAAGGCAGCTTCGAAGGTTGGTTGCCTTCACCGCAGAATGCCATGATGCCAATGAGTAAAACCTTACCCGGAGTGAATAATTTTTATATGGTCGGGCAGTGGGTGCAACCCGGCGGCGGGTTACCTCCCTGCTTGATGGGCGGCCGTGAAATCATTCAGACCATCTGCCGGGTAGATAATAAAGAATTTATGACCACTGTGCCGTGAGTATTCGGAAATAGGTTGAATAACGATCCCAAGAAAAGTGATTGATTCTTATCATATTTTCCGGAAACTACACGATATTGGCTTTAACCGATTAAAGAGCCAGCAGGTTCTGGTTTTCGTTCAGCCAGGCTCTTCGAGATTCTAAATCGGGTATAAATGTATTGACTCTCTCCCAGAAACCGTTGCGATGTCCACGTATTTCCATATGGACTAATTCATGCACCACCACACAATCGATAATCTCCAACGGTGCCTTGATTAAACGCGCGGTAAAATTGAGGTTTCCTCGCCGGTTGCACGAACCCCAACGATGGTGAGCATTTGTTATCTGTACTTTTTGATATTTGATCCCCGTAATCGATGAGAATAACTTGGTTCTCTTATAAATTATCTTCTGGGCTTCCTTTTTGTACCAACAATAGAAAAGTTCCGGAGCATCTTTTATCTCGGCGGCATTAATAATGAAATTTGCTCCCTTAAAAGCTAGAGAACCACGCGTTGTTTCAAGGGTGATTAGTTTGTATTCTTTGCCCAGGTAAAGAAATTTTTCCCCCGGTAAATATTTTTGCGGTATTACCTGTTTGTAGTGTTCCTTCGCGTAACTTTGCTTACGCATTATCCAATCGCGATGTTCATCAACGAATTTTTGGGTGATTTCATCAGAGCAATGTAGAGGTACCCTGACCGTAAGCCTGGCATCTGAACCCACTTCTAAGTGTAGGGTTTTTCTCTTTGTGCGTGTCAGGAGATCGATTTGTATTTTGTTCATTAACCTTCTCTGAAACTGCTCCTCGATGTAATTTATCCTTTTGCGCTTTGGACTAACTATTTACTATTATATTAGTTATTCGTAAAAAGCGCGGTAAAAATTTTGGGCGAATATGAGTTAATGAAAATATCTATATATTTTCTCTAACCTCGATTTGTCCAGATCTGCGGTAGTATAATACTTGTTCACTGGTTAGTTATTGTCCCTCTTCCTAGAGTAATATTTTTGTTCCTGAGATCTGGCAATAAAAGAAGAGAGTGAAAGATGAGTGATATTGAACAAGCCGCCAAATTAATACTTGAAAGTCACTATCTGGTGGGACTCACAGGAGCCGGTATCTCGGTAGAAAGCGGTATCCGGCCTTTCCGTGGACCGGGGGGATTATGGACGGAGTTCGGGGAACCTCCGATGGATGGGTACCAGCGTTTTATGCAGAATCCAAAAAAACATTGGGAAGAGATCGTTAAACGCGGTAGCAGGGATGGTGAGTTTTCACGAAAGCTCGGGGAAGCTAAACCGAACCCAGCCCATTTCGCCCTAGCGGAAATGGAACAATTGGGCATTCTAAAATATCTCATCACCCAGAATATCGATAATCTGCATTTGGCCGCCGGCAGCCGGAATGTGGCGGAGATACACGGTAACAGCCAAAAACTACGGTGTTTACGATGTCAAAGCCGGTATCCCAAGGAGGCTATCTCATTTGAATTGTTACCTCCAAAATGTCCCCGATGTGGCGGCGTAATTAAAACCGATACGGTAATGTTTGGTGAACCTATACCCACCGACGTCTTGCGCATCTGCCAGCGTGAAACCGAAAAAGCCGATTGTATGATTACAGTGGGTACTTCGGCTTTTGTCTACCCGGCGGCAGGATTCCCGCTTGAAGTGAAGCAAAAAGGTGGTATACTTATTGAAATTAATTTATATGAATCGGAATTGACCCCATTGTGCAATCTCAGTTTACGGGGTAAAGCCGGTGAAATTCTACCATCGCTGGTCAATTGTATCAAAGCTATAATATAAGGGACGGTATGCAGCAACCACAATTACAAATATCGACCAACCGTTTGTCCCACCTGGACTGGTTAAGAATCATCGTTGTCGCGATGTTAATCCCTTTCCATTCAGCCATGACCTTCACACCCTTCGCCTGGTATGTGAATAACCCTACCAGCAACAATTTTCTCCAGGGATTGGTAGCCATTCTCGATAAATACCACATGGAATTGCTGTTTTGTATCGCTGGTGTGGCCACCTGGTTCTCTTTCTCTGCCAGGACCTGGGGGGCTTATCTGAAAGAAAGGTTTATGCGCCTGGTCATCCCACTGATTTTCGGTATGCTGGTAATCGTTCCCCCCTGTTACTATTTTGCCGGACTCTACGTTCATAACCGATATCCTTTTCTTTATCCTTTCTTTGAGCATAATTATTGGCGGTGGTTTGTGAGCGACTGGCTGAAAATCGTGACACCGGTTCAGAAAGGCTTTAGCGCCGGGGCTTTGTGGTTTCTGTGGTATCTGGTTCTGTTCACTTTTATCATGTTCCCTCTACTTTATTTTGTTTATAAAAAATGTAAAAACTGCGTAATGTTCAGACTAGTAAGTTTTTGTGAGAAACCGGGCGTAATTTTCCTCTTTATCATACCGATTGCGCTGGTAGAGGTCCTAACTCAATGGAAATGGACAATCGGCGGGCACGGCTACCGTATTATTGGGTGGATGATGGCCGGTGATTTCCAGGTTCTATATTACCTCCTATTTTTCATTTTTGGCTTTATCATTTACTCGAATTCCTACACTCAAAAAAGTATCGATAAAAGCGGCATTGTGGCGATTATCGGAGCTGTAATTACCATGACACTCTTCATGTTTGTCACCTTCCCGGTCTGGAACAAATCCGTGATGGGCGAATGGTACTGGACAACCTTTAAAGATGTTACCTGGCATTCTGCGGGACGAATAATCTTTAATGTATTGTTAGCTTTTACCACCTGGTTCTGGATTATCGCAATCCTTTACCTCGCAAGAAAATTCCTCACCTTCACCAACCGTTTCGTCAAATGGGGAAACGATGCTGTGTTGCCGGTTTACATTATCCATTCTACTTTTATTGCAATCTTAAGCTATTATATCGTCACCAGATGGCACACCCAAATAATCTGGCAGTATCTGGTAATCGTAGCTGTCACTTATATGGGTTCTATCTTATTCCTCGAATTATTCAAACTGACCAACGTCACGCGTTTTCTGATGGGGATTCGTTTGAAAAAGAAGGTTGCCGATCTAAAACAATGAGGTGAGTCATGTCGCAACCTCTTGCCCGAACATCGGGTTTAAAAAAATATCGGGTGCTGGATCTTACCGACGCAAAGGGATATTTATGCGGCAAAATCCTCGGTGATCTGGGTGCGGATGTGATTAAGGTAGAACCGCCGGGTGGTGATGCCGGGCGACTTCTGCCGCCATACTTTCAGAGTAAATCCGGGGTTGGAACAGGACTTTTCTGGTGGGCATATAATACCAGTAAACGCGGCATCACCCTCGATATTACCGAAAATGAGGGCAGAAAACAGTTAATCGAACTGGTAAAAAAGTCCGACATAATTATCGAGTCCTTTACGCCCAGATACTTGGATCATCTTCACCTGAGCTACACTGACCTGAAGCAAATTAATCCCGGAGTCATATTGGTATCTATCAGCGGGTTCGGACAGATAGGTCCGTACTCGCAATTCAAAGCCCCGGATATCGTTTTAGAGGCGATGGGCGGTTATATGAATCTGGTGGGAGATTTAGATAGAGCACCGATGCGCACCAGTATCCCCGAGGCTTATTTACATGCCTGCAACGATGCCGCCACGGGTGCTTTGATCGCCCTGTGGCACCGCGAACAAACCGGCAATGGACAATGGGTGGATGTCTCTGCCCAGGAAAGCGTGCTCTGGATGGGGTTCAATAATTACGCCTTCTGGGATTTTACGGGTCTAAATCCAGTGCGTGGTAATGTCGACCACACGTTACTGGTCGTTGACCAGGTTAAACACCCGGATTTCTATCCGTGTAAAGACGGGTACGTGATATTCACTCCCAACACGGGGCGGAACGGCAATCGGACCCGTAAGTTTGTGGAGTGGATGCAGGAAGAGGGCGCCGCCAGTGATTTCCTGATTAATCTCCCATGGGAAGCTTCGCTAGAAGAAATAATCGGGAAACCGTTGGAACAACTGACTGAAGAAGAACGAGAATCATGGAAGCAAAAACTCAATGAACGCCAAGGAGAAATCAAAAAAGAATGCGGTGCTTTTATTCTAACAAAGACGAAGCGAGAACTCTGGCAGCAGGCGGTTGCCCGTGAATATATGCTTGCCCCGATTAACGATGTTAAGGAAGTTTTAGAAGACGAACATTTCGCCGCCAGAGATATGTGGCAGAAAATAAAGCAACCGGGAAATAATAAACCAATACTATATCCCGGTGAACCTTATAAATCTGCGGTGACGCCGTACCGGATCAGTCTTCCTTCCCCGACTATCGGAGAACATAATGAAGAGATACTTAGCAGCATACGTAGGACTCTCAAACCTTCAACCAAGAGCACTCTTGTCGATGAAAAGGAACCCTTTAAGGGGTTGAAGATTCTAGACTTTACCTGGGTGACGGTGGGACCGCGGGCAATGCGTTATTTCGGAGATCATGGAGCCACGATTGTCAAGGTTGAAGCACCCCTACGTTACGATGTCGGCAGATTACTTTTACCGATGAAGGACGGGATTGCCGGCCCTGACCGCAGCGGATGGTTTGCTTTATATAATGCTAACAAATTAGCCATGACCATCGATCTTACTAACCCGGCGGGGTTGGAGCTAGTTAATATGCTGGTAAAATGGGCGGATGTGCTGGTGGAATCATTTCGCCCGGGCGTCATGGGGAAGTACGGTCTCGATTATGAGAAGGTAAAAAAATCAAACCCCGGTATTATCTATGCCAGCACTACCATGTTCGGGCAAAACGGTCCCTATTCTGCCTTCGGGGGGTATGGCTATCACGCTGCGGCAATGTGCGGTTTTGACGACCTGACGGGGTGGCCAGATCGGGTACCCATTGGTGCTTTCTGGGCACATACCGACCACATTGCGCCACAATACTTTGTAGATGCTATCACCGTAGCTTTATTACACCGGGAAAAAACGGGTAAAGGCCAATACATCGACCAATCACAGAATGAAAGCGCCGTTCACTTTCTAGCACCACAGATCCTAGATTACGAATTAACCGGCAGGGTGGCCCATCGTAACGGTAACCGCGACGAGAGCGCTTCACCACACGGCGCATTCCGTTGCAAAGGTGAAGACCGCTGGTGTGTAATATCCATATCTTCAGATGAAGAATGGCGTGTATTTTGTATGATTTCCCAACAAACCTTTTTGTCAAATGATCCGCGTTTCGCTACACTGGAAGCGCGAAAAACTAACGAAGATGAACTGGAGCGAATTATCGAAGGTTGGTCTCTTAAAAAAACGGCTGATGAAATAATGCAAATATTACAATCAGCCGGGGTAGCAGCCGGAGTTGTGCAGAAATCAGAGGACTTACATGCCGACCCGCAAATTAAAATCAGGCGGCATTACTGGGAAGTAGATCACCCGCTAATAGGAGTCCATCCTGTAGATACAATACCTTTCCGTCTCTCCCAATCCCCAGCTCAATTTTATCGCAGAGAACCATTGCTGGCGGAGCATAATGAACAAATATGCACCGAGATATTAAGACTTACCGAAGAAAAATTTATAGAATTGACTATCGCCGGGGCTTTCGGCACAATTTGATTCTTCACTGAGAGCTAATCGAGGGTAATATGTCCAAATTTCAAGGACTAGGCGCGTATCGCGTTTTGGATTTAACGGATGAAAAGGGTTACCTTTGCGGGAAAATCCTGGGGGATTTAGGGGCGGAGGTACTCAAGATAGAACCACCCGGCGGCGAACGAGGCAGGTGGTTACCAC
>Ga0209777_10006313_pt1 | contig 13358 bp, 5 predicted proteins | sample FrelakmetHBP12HB_FD_187147 | JGI IMG/M metagenome (GOLD analysis project Ga0209777, IMG submission 187147) | Freshwater lake sediment microbial communities from the University of Notre Dame, USA, for methane emissions studies -HBP12 HB (SPAdes)... | ecosystem: Environmental > Aquatic >...
TTGCAGCCGTGCCGCCGTTCGACGCAGAGCACGGCTGCAAACAGCGCAGCCGTGGCACCCGATACCATAATGTGCGATAATTCTGAAGCACTACACTAGCAACAACCAGGCAACCGCCTGCGCCGCCGGAATGGATGGGCGCGGCTTCCCGGCGCTCTCAAACTCGGTTAGAATGAGAACCCGGAGCGATGCGGCTGCTCCCGGATCCCTGCCGGCCGGATCGAGGAGGATTTTATGACGTCGCGCGCGATTCTGCTTGTGCTGTGCGTTGCGGCCTTGCCCCTGGGCAACGGCGGATGCGCCGCGCCGGACAGCCGTCAGGAGCGGATCCGGACCCTCGCGGGGCAACTCAGGTCGCCGGACCCGTACCTCCGCGGCAGTGCCGCGCGGGGGCTCGATGAACTCGCCCCCGTCGATGAGACAGCAGTGCCGGCGCTCCTGGAGGCGCTGAATGATAAGGAATACGGTGTGCGGGCCCTGGCGGCCGAGGCGCTGGGGAGGACAGGTGCATCGGTCGTGCCCCGCCTCATCGAGGTCGTCAGGAATGGCAAGGGCGAGGCGCGGCACAACGCCGCCTCGGCGCTGGCCAGGATCGGGCCGGAGGCCCGGTCAGCCGTGCCGGCCTTGCTGGAAGCCCTCCATGGCAACGACGCCGACCTGCGCAGGGAATCTATCCGGGCTCTGCCCAGGGTGGGCCTGCCGCTCAGGGAAGTGGTCGAGGCCCTGATCCCGCTGTTGGCAGACCCGAACCAGGAAATCGTCTCCTTTGCCGCCAATGAGTTGGCGTACCACGGGAAATTGCCTGAGGAATCCATTCCGGCGCTGGTTCCGGCGCTCGCGCGAGTGCTGGAGCGCAAGAACGGCGCGGGCCGCCACGATGCCATGCAGTTACTGGGCAAGTTTGGCCCCAAAGCAGCCAGTGCCGTCCCGGCCCTCATCGCACTGCTGAAAGATGAGGATTCGGACGTTGCTTCCACGGCCGCATACGCCCTGCGGAGAATCAGTCCGGCGTCGGGAAAGTCTGTTGCGGAACTTATCCAGATTCTCGAGGACAAGCAGAGGCCGGATCGCTGGTGGGCTGCATGGGCGCTGGGCACGGCGGGGCCCGACGCCAGGGAGGCCGCGGCGGCGCTCGCCAAGGCCGCCCGCGATGAGAACGCTGATGTGCGGCGGTTCGCCACGCAGGCCCTATGGAAGGTAGATAAGTCTTACCAGGAGACCGCCGCCGCCCTCGTTCTGGCATTACAGGATGAAGACGTGTGGGTGCGCAGGAGGGCGGCCAAGGCACTGGGCACGGCCGGCCAGATCGCAGAGGTGGCCGGTCCCGCCCTCGCGGCGGCGCTCAAGGACAAGGATACGGAGGTCCGTTGGCGCGCAGCCGATGCGCTGAGCAGTTGGAGCCGGGCGGCAGGCAACCCGCAGATTATCGCGGCGTTGGCCGAGGCCCTCAGCGACGAGGACTGGACGGTTCGCCAGCGTGCGGCCTGGGCCCTGGCACACATCGGCCGCGGGGCCAAGGCGGCGGTTCCCGCCCTCGCGCGCCTGCTTCTCACCCCTTCGCTCGGGAACCGCGACGACGCCGCCATAACCTTGGGCCGCATCGGCCCGGATGCGGCCGTGGCAATGCCGGCGCTGGTCCTGGTGTTGGAGGGAAAAGACACTCGGGGGCACTTCCGTGCGCTGGGGGCCGTGGCAGGCATCGGGCCGGCGGCCAGGGCGGCCGTGCCTTCCGTCGTTGCGATTCTCAAGGCCGGCGAGTCTCACGAGCGAATCGCGGCTGCGGAGGCGCTGGGCGCCATCGGCCCCGTTGATGAGACGGTGGCGGCGGCCCTCGTCGCGGCGCTGGCCGACAGCAACGTGGCCGTCTGCCGCGCGGCTGCGGCGGCGCTCGTAAAGGCCGGCTTCAAGGGCAAGGAACTGGTTCCTGTCCTGGTTGAGGAGATGAATGCCAGGACGGAGTCAGTGAGGCGGCAAGCCGCCGAGACGTTGTGCGGCCTCAACCCTGCGGCAAAGGATGCCGCCGTCGCCGGGCTTGTGAAGATTGTCCAGTCTGACGATGCTCCGGGGCGGTGGGAGGCCGTGAGGGTCCTGGCGCGGTTCGGCCGCGCCGACGCGGCCATCCCCGCGCTGAGGCTGGCCCTGGAGAGCAAAGACCCGGCGGTGCGCCGGCAGGCGACCTACTTCCTGGACGAGATGGGGCCGGCCGCGATGGGGGCAACGGTCGCCCAGAAGGAGAAGGCCACGGAGGGTGCGCCCGGCAAGACCACCGTGGCCGAAAAGCCTGAGGCGCACGCGGACGCCCTGTTCGGCCCGTACCGCCTGACGGTGGACCGGATTGACCGGAATCCGGCCGAAGGACAAGCCGGGCCGTCTTTTCGGGTGAACCTCCGCCTCAACATGATCGACCCGAAAACCCGGAAACTCGTTCTGGAACAGCGTCCTTCCGCCTTCCTCGACAACAGCGGTATTGTGGTCAAGGCCCTCGGCCCGGGCGGCGAGGATTTCAAGAAGGTGGATAGGGCCTGGGCCAACAACTTCCGAACCGGCGACCTCGAGATACCCCATCTCGAGGTTCCCGCGGGCGTGACCCGCCTCGGCGAACTGCGCGTGAAGGTGCCCGTCTTCACGCCGGCGGAGTGGAAGGCGTTCGATTTTCCGGACCTCGGCCAGCAAAGGCTTGAGCCCAAAGATCTGGGGCCATGCGAGGTGGCCTTCGCGGGCGACAAGGAGCGATTTTCCATTACGGTAGCCTGTTTTGTCCAATTCAAGGCCGAGCAGGAGGCGTGGACCGCCCGGACCGGCATGCACCTGTTCCCTTGGGAGTATGTTATCAATGCCTTTGAGATTACCGACGCTTCCGGCAAGCGTCTCCGGCACCAGTCGAGCATTATGCCGTCCGGCGGGTCTGTGACGGCCACATACGTGGCCTTGGGGGAAAGCAAGCCGGGCGAAGCCGAGGTCCGTAACCCCGATGGCACGGTCCAAAGTAAGTTCCAGGTGCTCCTACCGACCACCGCTCAGATTCAGTATCCCGTCCGAGTGCAGATTCAAGTGCCCGAGTCCGGCAAAGTTGTCCCGGTCGAGTTCATCCTGAAGGATATTCCCTTACCGGCGGCGAATGAGAAGATGCTCTTTTTCGAGTCGTACCGGGGCTTCTAATACGACAGCGCTACTTCCGTATTGTGCGCGGCGGTTCTCCTGAACCGCCGCGCGAAACTTGCCCAAGTGGCGTTGTAGTGATAGGAGATGCGTATGGTGCAACATGCAGCGATGGCGCGGACGTGGTTCGTGGCGGCGCTGATGGCGGCGTTGCTGGCCGCGTGCTGCGCGCCTGCACAGGCCGGGGCGGCCGTCCCCATCACGGTGGTCAACTACTCCAAGATGCCCGTCCACGCGACGGCAATCACTCTTGATGAAAAGGACCTCTGCGGCCGCCTGGGCCTGCCCGAGGGCACGCCGCTGCGGGTCCGCACCGCCAATGCGGCCGCACCGGCTATGCCGATCACGCGCGGCACGGAGGACAGCCGGCCGGTCATCCGGCTGTACGTCGCGTTGGCGCCCGCATCGCGGCTGGACCTGGTAGCGGAGCGGGCCGAGCGGTGGCAGGAGGCCAAGGTCGCGGAGGCGGCGTGCGACCCGGCGGATGCAAGCGGCGCCATCCGCAACGGCATCGTTCGCGTGACGTTCGGCAAGAAAGGCTGGGAACTCGCCTTCGATCCTCCGGCGGCGGGCGGCGACAAAGCGAAGCCCGACAGGAACGTGCTCATCCAGAACGGGGCGCTGGATTTCTGGATCGACAACCAGAACCGCGGCCGCATCATGAACGCCGATCCCAAGGACATGGGCCTCGTGCACTTCGCCACGGCCGCACGCCTTGAGAAGTGCGAGGCGTCGATCGGGCCGGACGGCCGTCCGTCGCTGCGGACGGTCCGCCGCCTCGACGGTTTCGCCAAGGCCATGACCGTAACCGAGACGTTCCAGCTCGTGCCCGGCCTGCCCGTCCTCGTATGCCGCGTGCGGTGGCAGAACGACGGTGATACGCCCTTGTGGGTGGCGTACGTCGGCAGCGGCGACGGCGTAAAAGGCAAGTGGTCGGCGGCACTCATGGCCGGGCCGCTCATCGAGCGCAAAAAATCGCCGCTCCAGGGCGATATCAACGGCGGCGAGACGCGACCCGCATGGATCGGACAGGTCTGCCGCATAAGCATGGAGTCGCCCGCGACAGGTTGCGGCGTGGGGATGTCCACCATCCTGCCCGGCCTCGGCAAAGTGGCGACGGGCTCGATGATCTGGGGCTGCGGCGGCGGGGGGTTCCAGTGCAATTTCATCGACCCGACATACGGCCAGTTCCCGTTTCTCGTGAAGCCGCACGAGGGCCTGGACAACGGTTTCGCCTTCCTGGCCACCGAGACGGGGACGAGCGTGTTCCGCCAGACCGTCGATCTCTGGTCCGCGATTTCGGCGGGCAGATGGCCGCGCCTGGCGTCGCCGTGCGCGGTGTTCGTGGCCGGAGAGCCGCTCTATGCGCAGACGGTCTCGGAACTGGGCGGCGACGCTGCAACGCAATCGCTGCTTGCAGTCGGCGGAGCGGTCCGCCGGGCGGCCCTGCGGATGGATTTCAATAAGTACTTCGAGTTGCGGGCGTCCGTCCAGGCCGCATCGCCGCAGGACGCCGTCGAGGTCGTCGCGCGGCCGCTCGCGCCCGGCAAGGCGCCCCTGGCGCTCCTTCGGGCCGAGAAGTCAGGCGAGTACAAGATCGACCTGAACAAGAGTTTCGGCAAGCCCGATGAAGTCGCTTTCGTCCTGGAGGCGAAAGCGAGCGGCGCGGGGGCGCTTAAGACGCTCACAATCATCGAAGTCCTGCCGGTTGCGCCGGAAATGCTCTCGCCGGTCCCGGACGCCTCGATGACCGACCTTGCGGCCATGTTCCGCTGGAAGGCGATCCCCATGGTCGTCGATTACGACCTCCAGATGTCGCGGTCGGCCGACTTCTCGTCGCCCACCGACGTGCGGGTTGCCAGCAGCCAGGATTATCCGTGGTATCTGGCGCCCGACGACAAGCTGCCCGCGCCCGGCCGCTGGTACTGGCGTATCCGCGGCGTCAAGGGCGGCGTGCTGGGCCAGTGGTCCCAGCCGCGCAGCATGACCGTCAACAACGATCACACGAACCGGCCGTTGAAGCGGCCGCTCTCGGCCGAGGCCCCGCTCTTTACGCTCGAGGCCACGCGGGTCCTGGACTTTACGACGTTCCATCCCGACGTGCCGGCCGACATCGCCGCGTACGTCGGCATCATCGCCGAGGGTTTCGAGGGCAAGGGCATCCCGGTGACCGACTTCGCCCGCGGCATGGATAAACTGCCGCACGCCATCATGCTCCGCAGCCACTGGGTGGGCCTGGCGGACATCGAGTGGCTATTCCAGAACGTCCCCAATTTCATCGGCATCCAGGGCGGCGAGCACCTGAGTTCGCTCTACCAGGACAGCAAAGACGGCGAGATGCGCTACCACCACCGCCTGACGCGCCTCTGCGCCAAGTACGGCATGCTCTACCAGGAGGCCGACGGCACGTACAAGGACGACAAGTGGCAGGACCTGATGGACAAGCAAGGCCCGTTCATCCGCGAGTACGGGCGGTACCTCGTGCTGTCGCAGAAGAACAACATCATCCGCCGGCAGTTCTACTCGCAGAGTGCCGCGATGGGCCTCTGGCTGGGCGGCATCACGCACCAGCACGGGGCGTGGGAGGACGGCGGTTTCTATTGGCAGAACGCGGGATTTAACGGCCTCGGCAAGTGCGCGGGCGAGCGGAGCGGGGTCCTTAAGACCATGCCCCGCATCTTCTGGGACCTGGTGTTCGTGATGGGCATCAGCCGGGGCTGCGGCATGTACAGCCTCGACGGCCAGACGCTCATGTATAGCCCCAAGGAGATCGAGAGGAACCCGGCCGGCGCGTTCCAGGCGGCCATCTGGGACTCAAGCGGCAAGACCTCCGACACCTTCAAGCGTTTCGTCGTGCCGCTCATCCGCGGCACGGTGCAGCACCATCTGGTCCCCACAAAGGAACAGGTGTTGGCAAATGTCAGCCTGGCGGTCTTCAACGATAAGAAAGTGCCCGGCGACGCCAATGCCTGGCCGCACTACATGGAGTACGGCCCGCTGTACGCCGCAACCTATGGCTTCCGCAAGATGGGCAACATCGACGGCCAGTTGTGGGAGTTCTTCCCGAACACCGGCCGCTACTACTACATCCCCGTGCTGGTCCAGGGCAACGAGCCGCTTGCTCCCACCGTCAAGAACCTGCCAGTATCCGAGTTGCAGGACACGGCGCAGGTGAAGAAGGTGTTTGACGCCGCATACCCGAAGTGGTACGAGGGCGACGCGCTGGTCTGCCTTGTCGGCGACACGCTGACGGTGCTGAACAGCCACGAGAACGAGGACGTGGCGGAATCGTACTGCGTGCCCTTGAAGCGCGGATGGCTGCAAGACCTCTCCGGCAAGGTCGGGCCGCATGCCTACCTCGTCGGCAAAATCGAGGACCAGGGCCGGCGGTTATGGCTCCAGGCCAACACCGAGTATCCCGAGCGCGACACCGAGCTCTCGATCACCTGCGAGCGCAAGCCGGAGTGGCAGGTCGAGCCGGCGTCGGCGGCAAAAGAGGCCCGGTGGGACGAGGCGACGAAGACCCTCGCGCTCCGTCTTTCGCATAAGGACGGCGCGGTGGAAGTGAAAGCGAAATGAGACTCAGCCGAAGAGATTTCATGGCGCTAGGCGGCAGTGCGCTACTGGGTACGGCGCTCTGCGCGCGGGCATCCGACAGACCTGCCGAAACGCCCGGTTCTGGCGCCACAGGCGCGACGCCGGCGGCAGCCGCGCCCAACACGATGCTGCTCTGGTACTCCAGGCCGGCCGAGAAGTGGACCGAGGCCCTGCCCGTGGGCAACGGCCGCCTGGGCGGCATGGTCTTCGGGGGCGTCAAGTCCGAACTTGTCCAACTTAACGAGAGCAGCGTCTGGGCGGGCCGGCGGTATTACATCGAGAAGCCCGAGGTGCGCGAGAACCTGCCGCAGGTCCGCCAACTTCTCTTCGACGGCAAACTCGCGGAGGCCCAGGCGCTCGTCGAGAAGCACATGACCACCAAGCCCGACCCGCGCTACGGCAGTTACCAGCCGCTCGGCGACCTGCGCATCACTTTCGAAAAATTGGACGGCGAGGTCGCCGATTACCGCCGCCAACTGGACCTCGACACGGCCGTCGCCCGCACCTCGTTTGTGATTGACGGCGCGCGGCACACACGCGAGGTGTTCGCCAGCGCCGCGGACAAGGTGCTCGTCGTGCGGCTGACGTGCGAGCGGCCCGGCCGCATCTCGGCCAAGGTGGAACTCGCGCGGCAGGCGGGGGCCGAGATTCGCGCGGCAGGTAGCGCCGAACTCATCCTCGGCGGCCAGTGCCCCGAGGGCGGCAGCGTCTTCCGCGCGTACCTCAGGGTGACGACCGAGGGCGGCAAAGTGTCGGCCTCCGATGGCGCGCTGCGGATCGAGAGCGCCGACGCCGCCACGCTCATCCTCGCCGCCGCCACCAACTTCTATGGAGGCGACCCCGACCGCCTCTGCCGCGCTCGCTTCGATGATGCTGCCGTCTCACTTCCTTTTGCCCATCTGCGCGCGGTCCACGAGATCGTTTACCAGTCGCTTTTCCGCCGCGTGGACATCGACCTGGGGCGCACGGAAGCCGCCGCACTGCCCACCGACGAGCGCCTGAAGCGCATCAAGACCGCCGGCGGCGACCCGCAACTTGAGGCCCTGTTCTTCCAGTACGGGCGGTACCTGCTCATCTCCTCGTCGCGGCCGGGCGGCCTGCCGGCCAACCTGCAAGGCATCTGGAACCCGCTCACGAAGCCCCCGTGGTTCAGCGACTACACGATCAACATCAACGCCGAGATGAACTACTGGCCCGCCGAGGTCGCCAACCTCTCCGAGTGCCACCAGCCGCTCCTCGACTTCATCGAGTCGCTGCGCGAGCCCGCCCGCCGCGCGGCCAAGGAGCGCTACGGCTGCCGCGGGACCACCCTCAGCACGCGCACCACGCCGTGGGGCGCAAGCGACCTGCGCGGCAGCGCCGGCCTCCTGTGGCAGGACGGTATGGCTTGGCTCTCCACGCATCTCTGGGAACACTACGCATTCACGCAGGACCGCAAGTTCCTGGCCAAGCAGGCGTACCCGGCGATGAAGGAGGCCGCGGAGTTCTACGTCGATTTCCTCGTGGAGCACCCCACACGCAAGTGGCTGGTCGCCGGCCCGACAACGTCGCCCGAAAACAATTACGTGGCGCCGGACGGCAAGAAGTTAGCGGTGGACATGGGCCCCGCGATGACCATGCAGATCATCCGCGACGTCTTCGCGCACTGCATCGAGGCAAGCGATATCCTCGGCATCGACGCCGATTTCCGCCAGACGCTCGTCGCCAAACGCGAGAAGCTCGCGCCCATGCGCATCGGCAGTGACGGCCGGCTGCTGGAGTGGTCCGAGGAGTACAAGGAGGCGGACCCCGCACACCGCCACGTCTCGCACCTGTACGGCCTGTACCCGGCGAACCTGATTACGCCGCGCGGCACGCCGGACCTTGCGGCCGCCGCCAAGAAATCACTGGAAGGCCGCGGCGACGGCGGCACCGGCTGGAGCAAGGCATGGAAGATCAACCTCTGGGCGCGACTGCTGGACGGCGACCACGCACGCAAACTCCTCGTGGAGGCGCTAGCCGGCAACACGTATCCGAACCTTTTCGATGCGCATCCGCCGTTCCAGATTGACGGTAACTTCGGCGCTACTGCCGCCGTCGCCGAGATGCTCGTACAATCGCACACCGGCGAGGTCCACCTGCTGCCAGCGCTGCCTGCGGCGTGGCCCGACGGCAGCGTGCACGGCCTGCGGGCACGCGGCGGATGGGAAGTGGACGTCCGGTGGCAAGGCGGCCGACTTCAGCAGGCGACCCTGCGGGCAGGCGTTGGCGGCAAGTGCAACGTCCGCTACAATCAGACCGCGAGGGAACTGTCCCTGGCAGCCAACGAAGTCCGCGTGCTGGACGCGGCCCTGCGGCCGGCCGGGAAGGGAGTATGACAGGCACTTGGCCGGATACCGCTCGGAGCGGAGGCGGAACCATGGGACGGCGGGCGATGAAAATTGCGGTTGCGCCCAACGCATTCAAAGGCACGCTGACGGCGGCGGAGGCCGCGTCGTGCATCGAGCGCGGCCTGAAGGCCGCCATGCGGGGCGTCCGCGTGGTCAAGGTCCCGATGGCCGACGGCGGCGACGGCACCGTCAGGGCGGTCGTCGGAGCCACGGGCGGGCGGCTGGTGACCAGCCGCGTTTGCGATCCGCTCGGGCGGAAGGTCGCCGCGACGTGGGGCCTCGCGGGCGATGGCCGCACGGCCGTCATCGAAATGGCGGCGGCCAGCGGCCTGGCCCTGCTGGAGCCGGGCGAGCGGAACCCGCTCGTCACGAGCACGTTCGGCACCGGCGAACTCATCCTCCAGGCGCTGGGGCGGAAAGTGCGGAAGGTGCTCATCGGCATCGGCGGCAGCGCCACCAACGACGGCGGCACGGGCATGGCGCGGGCGCTGGGCGTAAAATTCCTGGACCGCCGCGGCCGCCAACTGCCGAGCGGCGGCGGCGCCTTGCGGCAACTGGCGCACATCGACGCCGGCGGGATCGACCTGCGGCTGCGCGGCGTGGAAGTCGAGGTGGCCTGCGACGTCGATAACCCGCTGACCGGCCCCCGCGGCGCAGCCCGCGTGTACGGGCCGCAAAAGGGCGCCACGCCGGCCATGGTGCGGCAACTGGACGCCGGCCTGCGCCGGCTGGCCGAGGTTCTGAGGCGCGACCTGGGCGTAGACGTCGAGGCCGCGCCGGGGGCGGGCGCTGCCGGCGGCCTGGGGGCGGGGCTCATGGCCTTCGCGGGCGGGCGTCTCAGGCCGGGTGTTGATATCGTGATAGATGCCGTCATACTCGCCGACAGGCTCAAGGGGTGCGACCTGGTCGTCACGGGCGAGGGCCGCATGGACGGCCAGACGGTCTTCGGCAAGGCCCCGGCCGGCGTAGCCAGGGCGGCCCGGTCGCTGGGGATACCCGTCATCGCGATCTGCGGGTCGCTGGGTGAGGACGCCGGCAAGGTCGCCGGGGTGGGCATCTCCGCGTGTTTCTCGGCGCTGGAGGAGCCCGTCGGCGAGGCCGACCTCGGGCGGCGCGCGGCAGGCATGCTGGAACGCTGCGCCCAGCAGGTGGGCGCGCTGATCGCCTTGTTCCGGATTGCGCGGCGGGTCTCCGCACGTGTTTAGCGTCAGCGCCGTCAATGTGGCACGGCTGGCTTGTCCAGCCGTGGGGAACGTCGCCAGCCTTAGCCACGGCTGGACAAGCCAGCCGTGCCACAGCCGCTATTATGGCTTGCGGGTGAGGCGCTAAACACATAACCTGACCCGCCGCGCTCAATAGGGAGTGACCTGATATGCCGTGGACGATGGTGACCGACCCGTGTGAGAGCTGCGGCCTGTCGGCGCTGGCGGCGAGCATCCCGATCCTGCTCTTGTTCTGGGGCCTGGCCTGGCGGCGGATGAAAGGGCACTGGGCGGCCTCGATCGCGCTGGCGGCCGCCGTGGCGACGGCCATTCTCGCGTTCGGCATGCCCGCGGGGCTGGCGCTGCGGGCCACGCTGAGCGGCATGCTGTTCGGCCTCTGGCCGATCGGCTGGATCGTGATCGCGGGGCTTTTCGTCTACAACCTGTCGGTCCGGACCGGGCAGTTCGAGGTGATCAAGAACTCGCTGGCGTCGATCACCGACGACCGGCGCATCCAGGCCCTCCTGATCGCGTTCTCGTTCGGGGCGTTCATCGAAGGGTGCGCCGGGTTCGGGACGCCCGTGGCCATCACCGCCGCCATGCTGATGGGCCTGGGTTTTCCTCCGTTGCAGGCGGCGGGGCTGTGCCTGCTGGCCAACACGGCGCCGGTGGCGTTCGGCAGCATCGGCATTCCGATCCTCGTCGGGGCCCAGACGTCAGGCCTTGACCCGATGGCCCTGGGCCAGATGGTCGGCCGCACCCTGCCCGCCGTCAGCCTTGTCATTCCTTTCTACATGGTTACGGTTATGAGCGGCTGGAAGGGGAGCCTCCAGGTGTGGCCGGCCGCCGCGGTCGCCGGCGTGTCGTTCGCCCTGGCCCAGGCGGTGACCTCGAACTACTTCGGCCCCATGCTGCCCGATATCGTTTCCTCGATCGTCTCCATTGTGTGCCTGACCGCGTTTCTGCGGGTGTGGCGCCCCGGGAAAAGTTGGGTCTTCTCGCACGAAGCCGCCGCCTCGGGCAGGGCGCGGCTGCGGTACACGGGCGGCCAGGTGCTGAGGGCCTGGGCGCCCTTCATCATCCTCTCGATCCTGGTCGCGGCCTGGGGCGTCAAGTCCATCAAGGAGGTCCTGGACGGCTACACCTCGATCAAGTTCCTGGTTCCCGGCCTGCACGAGCAGATTCTAAGGGACGGCAAACCGATGCCGGCGATCTTCAACCTGAACCTGCTGAGCAGTTCCGGCACGGCCGTATTTCTGGCGGGGCTGGTTTCGGTGCCGGTCATGGGCGCCTCGCTCGGGACGGCCCTGCGCGTTTTCGGCCGGACCATCGCGACCATCCGCTGGCCGCTCGTGACGATCAGCGCCATCCTGGGCTTCGCCTACATCATGAACTTCTCGGGCATGGCGATCGCGCTCGGCAACGCCTTCGCCCTGACCGGCGTTCTGTTTCCGTTCTTCGCCGCATTCCTGGGATGGCTGGGGGTGTTCATGACCGGCTCCGACACGTCCTCGAACGCCCTCTTCGGCAAGCTGCAGGAGGTCACCGCGCTGCAGATCGGAGTTGACCCGCTGGTCACGGTGTCGGCCAACAGCACGGGCGGCGTGTGCGGCAAGATGATTTCGCCGCAATCGCTGGCGGTGGCGACCGCGTCGGTGGGCCTCGCGGGGCACGAGAGCGACATTTTCCGCTTTACGATCAAGCACTCCCTGATTCTCACGACGGTCATCGGAACAATCGTCTACCTTCAGGCCCATGTCTTTACGTGGATGATTCCGGCAGGCGGGCATGCGGCGCCGGCCGCCTCCGCGGCGGCTGCGGCAGGCGCGGCTTCGCCGGCCGAGGGCCTGGTCTACCTGGCCGTTGCGGCGGCCCTCGTTATGGCGGTGGCGGCGATCTCCATCGCCGCAGGGCGCGGCAGGGCCGACGCTTAGTACCCACGGAATTTGCGCGGTGGGTCTCCCGACCCACCGCGCAAGTAAAAGGCTTGGAGCCACCAGAACGCGGTTCGCGCGGCGGGTCGGGAGACCCGCCGCGCGAATTCTACCCAAGTCGCGCCATAGGATTAGTTGCCCGACACCTCCACCGCGCTGAAGTCCGCCGCAGCGTCCGATGCGCCGTAGCCGACGTACGAGATGTTCGCCGGGCGGCGCTCAAGCACGGTCGTCACAGTCACGCCGCCGGCCTTCATCGTTACCTGGCCGGAGGCGAGGTCGACCGTCACGTCGATGTCGTAGACCTTGCCGGCCTCGACTTCGAGCGCCTCGGCCGCCGTCTTGCCGCCGGCGAGCGGCCCCTCGACGATGACCGCCTTCTTCTGGGCAAACCGCAGGCCGCACTTGACGAGCGAGGCGTCGTCCGGGCTGTCGCCGAAGACCAGGAAGCCGTTCTTCAGCTTGCCGTCGGCCCGGAGTTTCATGCGGAGCTTCAGGCTGACCTTGCCGGTGGCGGGCGTCGGCAGTTTCTTCAGCGCCAGGCCCATCTGCTTGCTGTCGGCGTGCAGGGTGTAACCGAGTTTCGATTGCGTGACCGTGGCCTTGGCGACCCTGGCGAACTCTCCGGCCGCCGACGGTCCCTTAGACTCCGCGGCGCCGGGCGGAGGTTCGGGGTTGGTAATCTTCTCGCTCGTGTCGATGGGCACGAACTTGGGGTCCGGCGCGGCCGGGAGGCCCGCCCCCTCGCCGCCGAGGCAGAGGACCTTGCCGTCGAGCGTGGTCAGATAGAGCCGGCCCTTGGCGGCAGCCATGCCGTCGAAGGTCGGCGCGGCGCCGAGCTCGAGCGCGGCGAGTTTCTTGCCGTCGGCGGCCGAGATGGCGAGCAACTGGCCGCCCTTGCGGCCCTCCAGCGCCTCCACTTGCGCCTGGAGTTTGGCGCGGACCGCGGCGTCGTCGGGCTTCGCGAACGCCTCCTCCTCGTCCGCCACATCCGGCGGACCGGCGACGAACAGCGTCTTATCGGCCAGCACCATCGCCCGCGCCAGGATCGGCGGACTGCCCTCGGCCCACTTGAAAGTGGAGGCGTTCTGCTCCGA
>Ga0209777_10006314_pt1 | contig 13358 bp, 10 predicted proteins | sample FrelakmetHBP12HB_FD_187147 | JGI IMG/M metagenome (GOLD analysis project Ga0209777, IMG submission 187147) | Freshwater lake sediment microbial communities from the University of Notre Dame, USA, for methane emissions studies -HBP12 HB (SPAdes)... | ecosystem: Environmental > Aquatic >...
CCACTATGAAGTCCTCGGCATCAGTCGATCGGCATCGACGGACGAAATCAAGCGCGCCTATCGGTCGCTGGCCAAGAAGTATCACCCCGACCGCAACCCCGGAGACCCTTCCGCCGAAGTCAAGTTTAAGGAAGTTCAGCACGCTTACAGCGTGTTAAGCGATTCCAAGAAGCGCGAGCAGTACGATCAATTCGGCGACGTGGCCGTCGGGGAATGGCAGACACGACCGACCGGCGAAAGAGTGTATCAATGGGGTGGGGGCTCGTCCGTGCGCGGCGAGGATCTGGAGGACTTGTTTTCAGCCTTTGGCGATCGCATTGGAGATGAAGGGGTTTTTGAGCAGATTTTCGGGAACTTTGGGCGGCGCGGCGCGCGCACAGCGACTCCCCGCCCGCCGGCGGATGAGGAACATCCGGTTAGTCTGACGTTCGATCAGGCCGTACACGGCACGACCATGACGCTCGACTTGTCGCATGGCCGCAGAGGGCGAGAGAGGATCGATGTTAAAATCCCGGCGGGTGTCGAGGATGGTCAGAAGATTCGCGTTCGGGGGCGCGTGCCGGGTCAAAACGGCGGCCCGGCGGGCGATCTGATTCTGAGGTGCAGCGTTGCTCCGCACGCGTACTTCCGCCGCGAGGGGGCGGACATTTACCTAGACGTTCCGGTGTCGGTGAGCGAAGCGGCTCTTGGGGCGAAGATAGACGTGCCGACGATAGACGGGCAGGCAACGATCACGCTTCCGCCGGGAACAGCGGGGGGATCGAAGCTGCGTCTGAAGGGTCGTGGCGTCATCTCCCGGCGCGCCGGGACCGCTGAGTGCGGCGACCAGTTCGTTGTCATTCAGATTGTTCCGCCGAAGTCGCTCAGCGATGAGCAGAGGCGGGTGTTTGAAAACCTCCGCGAAACGGAGCGCGAGAATCCGCGGTCGCGGTGCGCGTGGGGTTAGAGTGCGGTCGAAGACCCCTTCACCCTGCCTCTCGCAGAGGCGCAGTGCACGCGGAGGAAGTTGAGAGAGCGTTTTTTGCCCCCTCACCCTGCCCTCTCCCCCAAAGGTGGAGATGGGTTTCGGGATAGGTTCTTTGGAGAGCTGGGAGATGGTCTCCGGCAACTCAGACATGGAACAGCGCCGCTCGAGGCTCGGACTGCTTTTCCTCGTAGCCGGCGTGCTTCTGGTGTTGTGGGCGTGGGGCAGTTGGATTTATCGCACGTCAACACGCGCGGCAAGCGGCATCGTGGCCGTCGACGTGGCGGATGACGCTCCGGTGGATGCGGCGAAAGTCATCCGCGCCGCGCCGATGGTGTTGCTGGGCGTAGCGCTGGTTGTCCTGGCGTTTCTCGTAGCGAGTTACGTTTTTGTTCGAGCGAGCCGCCGCTATCGCCAGAGTCTCGAACGCCGCCCGAACCCACCGACAGACTCCACGGACCTATGGTCGATGCACAAACTCAAGGACTTCGACGACAGCGATGCCGGATTGGGTCCGTGAGAGATTCGGCGGCGTTGTTGTGGCGACTGCGGGGAGACGCGAGGCGCTGCGGGATCGGCGGTTTCCTTTGATCGGAGCGTAGGCATGTGGGCGTTCTGTCGCCCCTGCCGGGGCTTGATGGATGATTCGGGGCTGAGTCCGGGGGTTCCGCTTCACTCCACCCCCGGCTACTTTCATTCACCCCTTCGGGGTAAAAAGCGCTCCGCCGAAAGTGTCCCGCACCCCGCTTGATTGGCGCGGATGATCGAATCTAACTTGACCTGCAAGCTCTCCGGCAAAGTGGCATTGGTCACGGGCGGCGCGAAACGCGTCGGCCGGGCCATTGTGCTGGAGCTGGCCCGCGCCGGTTGCGATATCGCCGTTCACTACCGCTCGTCGGCGTCCGAAGCCGAGGAGACTGCCGCAAGCGCCCGCGCGCTGGGCCGCCGAGCAAGTCTCGTCGTTGGCGACCTGACTGATCCGGCGGCTTGGCCGGCGATCATCAAGCGCGCCGTGGGCGAGTTGGGGCGATTGGACATCCTGGTCAATAACGCTTCTTTATTCGATCCGACTGTCGCAATCGCCGCCGAATTGGGAGACGCCGGCGGCGCCTTGTCTCATTTTCGCGCCGGGCCGCGGGCGGAATGCAATCCCGAAGTGTCGGGAGCCAGCGTGACAAGTCGATCTTCCAGGCCCGAAGCGGTCGCCGCGATCGGTTTCGACTCCGCCGAGTGGGACCGGACAATGCGGGTCAACGCCGTCGCCCCGGCCGCGCTCGCCTACTACGCACGCCCGCATCTGGCCGCCGATGGTTGCGGCCGGATCATCAACCTGTGTGATATATCCGCCGAACGTCCCTGGCCTCATTACCTTGCATATTGTGCTTCAAAGGCTGCTCTTGTCGCCCTGACGAGGGGCCTGGCCCGCGCGTTCGCTCCGAGGATAACGGTCAACGGTGTCTCTCCGGGAATTGCAGTCTTTCCCGAAGAATACCCAGCGGCTCTTCGTGAGAAAATCGTCTCCCGCGTCCCCCTTGCACGGGAGGGCACGCCTGAAGAGGTAGCTCGTCTGGTTCGTTTCCTTGCCGAATCCGGCGATTACATCACCGGGCAGATCATTTCCATCGACGGGGGACGCAATGTCACGTGACGCCCTGGTGGCACATGGATTGAATGCGGAATGGCGAATTGAGAATGGCAAATGGCTCTGTCGTCATTCTGCCCCGGCGCAGCCGGGATCTTCGACATTCTTGATTCGTCATTGGACATTCCCATCGGTCTGGGGGGTTGGACGGGGTCGCGCGGACTCCCGGCGCGCCGGGATTGCATTCCGTACGCGGGTCGGGAAAGAACCGGGGAATGACTGGACAGGATTTACAAGATTAACAAGACCGGGCCCGGCACGAAGGGAGTCCTTGGTGCAAGAGTTCAAGGGTTTAAGGGTGCGAAAGGTGTGAAGGGATCAAGGGGCCAGGAGTTCGGGGTCCAATCAGATTCCGGCTTCCTTGACATTTTCCGCCGGCGCATAGACGCTTCCAGCACGATGTGGAGGGACGCCTTGCATGGATGCGGCTGTTTGCGGGATTGATCCGGGGCTGGGAGTGACGGGGTACGCTGTCCTCGGAGCAGGGAACGGTACCGGCGCGGCCGTGAGCGTCCTCGACGCGGGCGTGTGCCGCTTCGCCGCGGACTCGCCCCTAGCTGAGCGGCTGGCGGCTATCGAGGCCGACATCACCGCCATCCTCACCGAGCATCGGCCCGGCGTCGTCGCGGTCGAGGAGCTTTATTCGCACTACAACCATCCGCGGACGGCGATCCTCATGGGTCACGCGCGCGGAGTAATCTTGCTGGCGGCGGCGAAGCTGGGGATTGAGGTGCGGAGCTACTCCGCGACGCGGGTCAAGCGGTTTCTGACGGGCAACGGACGGGCGAGCAAGTCGCAGGTACAGCGGGCGATTCAGATGACGCTGGGACTCGCCGCTTCGCCAGAACCGCCGGACGTAGCCGATGCGCTGGCGATTGCATTATGCTGCGTAAACGACAAAGACCGAAGTTCAAAGTTCAAAGTTCAAAAACAGAAACGCCGAGGATCCGGTTCGGGCTCGACGGTGTATCTTAGAACTTAGAACTTTGAACTTTAAGCTTCGACAGTCGAGAGTGCCATGATCGTTCGGTTGACAGGTTCGCTGATTGACGTCGACGAGGACGCGATCGTCGTCGAGCGCGAGGGGGTGGCCCGCGAGGTGCTGGTGCCGCACTTTTCGATCGGGGAGTTGGCGTCGTATCGCGGGCAGCAGGTGACGCTGCACACGATCGAATTCTTTGAAGGGAATCATTCGTCGGGACATCTCGTGCCGCGCCTGCTCGGCTTTCTGCATCGCGAGGACCGCGAATTTTTCGAGCGATTCGTCGAAGTGAAGGGGATCGGTCCGCGCAAGGCGCTCAAGGCGCTCGCGGAACCGGTTCGACGGATCGCGTCATGGATCGAATCGGGCGACGCCAAGGCCCTGACACGGCTTCCGGGCATAGGAGCGCGGGCGGCGGAAATGATCGTTGCCACGCTGCGCGGTAAAGTCTCCAATCTGGCAATCGGTGGAGAGGGTGCGGCGGCGTCCGGCGGAAAGGCCGTTCAACTTTCGTCGGCGCAGCGCGACGCCCTGGAAATCCTCGTGGCCTGGGGTGACCCGCGCGGCGATGCGGAGCGATGGATCGAGCGTGCCGGACAATTGCATCCGGAACTGGCGTCGCCCGACGAATGGGTGCGGACGGCGTATCGGATCAAGGCGGGAATGGAAGGATGAAGACGGAAGTGAGAATTGAGAAGAGAGAAGTTAGAAGTGAGAAGAGTGAAGGGTGAAGCGCGCAAAGCAATACGCGGGTTCGGTGGGCAAGAACCGGCTTCGTGTGCCATTTTCAGTCTTCTAACTTCTCACTTCAGTCTTCTCGCGTAGCGAACGATGGCCCGTGAACGTGTACTAGCAGCCGAGGCGCGACCGACGGATGAGCCGGTAGATGCGGCGCTGCGCCCACAGCGCATCGAGGAGATGGTCGGGCAGCGGGCCGTGCTCGAAAAGCTCGAGATCGCCATGGCGGCCGCCAAGAAACGCCGCGAGCCGCTTGAACACATCTTGCTCGACGGGCCGCCGGGACTGGGCAAGACGACGCTGGCCAACGTGATTGCCCGAGAGATGACGGGTAAGCCGCCGCGGATCACGTCGGGGCCGTCGCTGGCCAAGCAGGCCGATTTAATGGCGATTCTCACTAATCTGGAAGCGGGGGACGTGCTATTTATCGATGAAGTCCACCGCCTGCCGACGATCGTTGAGGAGTTTTTGTATCCGGCGATGGAGGACTTCCGCGTCGATTACACGATCGAAGGCGGACTGTCGGGCCGGGTGGTAAATTTCCCGCTGCGGCGATACACGCTCATCGGGGCGACGACGCGGGCGGGGATGCTCAGCGGGGCGATGCGCGACCGCTTCGGGCACAGCTTTCACCTTGACTTCTACACGGCCGACGAGTTGACGACTATCCTGCACCGCTCGGCCGGGAAGCTTGATTTGAAGACCAAGAATGGAACTCTTGAGATAATCGCGGCGCGGAGCCGGGGGACGCCGCGGGTGGCCAATCGCCTGCTCAAGCGCGTCCGCGATTATGCGCAGGTTCGCGGCGACGGTGCTCTAAATCCCAAAATCGTCGAGGAAGCACTGGACATTCAGCAGGTCGATACGCTGGGTCTGGACGAGCTCGACCGGGCGTTTTTGATGGCGCTGATTAAGGTGTACAACGGCGGGCCGGCGGGCATCGAGGCCATCGCCGCAACAATGGGCCAGGAGCGAGACACGCTCGAAGACATGGTCGAGCCGTTCTTGCTGCAGATCGGCTTTGTCATTCGCACCCGCCAGGGGCGGCAGGCTACGAAGTTCGCTTACGACCACCTTGGGATGACGTTTCGTCCGCCGTCTGACGGCCGCCCCGCCGCCCTTGCCGCGGACGAGGCGACGTTGTTTTAGGTCATGAAACGGATGCTCATCACCGCAGGGCCGACGCACGAACCGATTGATGCGGTACGCTACATTGCGAACCGCTCTAGCGGGCGGATGGGGATCGCGTTGGCCTCCGCGGCGCGCCAAGCGGGGTGGGAAGTGACGTTGCTGCTCGGCCACGTGCACTTGCCTCCGCCAGACGGCGTGAAGGTCATCAGCTTTTCGTCGACGGCCGATCTCGAAGCGCTACTCGACGAATGCTTTCCATGGTGTGACGTTTTGGTGATGGCCGCGGCGGTGGCGGACTATCGTCCGCGGGATGTGGCACAGGGAAAGCTCGCACGCGGCGAAGAAACACTTTTCTTGGAGTTGGAGCCGACCTCCGATCTGGTGGCGAGGTGCGCGGCGCGGCGCGGGCCGGATCAGCGCGTCGTCGGCTTCGCGCTCGAGGAATCCTCGGTCATTGACGAGCGAGCGGTCGAGAAGCTGCGACGAAAGAACCTCGACGCGCTTGTGGCCAATCCGCTGGCAACGATGGGGTCGAGCAAAATCAGTGCGACGCTATACCTGCCGGACGGGCGACGAATGTCTCCGCCGACGCCAGTTGCCGGCGAAACGGAATCGGACAAGAATGAATTTGCCCGCTGGCTTGTTGATTGGATCGGCACAGAGTTCCGCTTAAGGTGAAGATGTGGCGCCGCGGATAAACCGCGACGCTACTATTCGCCCATGCCGCAGGTGAAGACGGGCACGTCGAGGGTCTTCGCGACTGCCGGAGTGTTTGGACAATTGTTCACGTCCGAGAGATAGCGTTGCGGCGAGATCATCTCGTCGACGGTGTGCGTCGCCAGCATCAACTCCACAAAGGCCGGGCGCTGCGACGCAGGATAGATAATGCGGGGCACATGCGGGTAACCGAGAGTGTGCCCGATCTCATGGGCGGTCACGTTGGCGAACATCTGCACCCATTGATCGAATGAATACGGTCCGCCAAGCTTCAGGATTTCACTACCGAAGATAATGGCGTCGTTGTCGTGAAGCTCGTTGCAGGGGTCGTACTCGCCCTGACCGATCTGACTCCCGCCCAGCGGCGAGACGATCTCCGCGAGCACGACGCGGGAGTGGTCCTGGGGAAGACCGGTCTTGGCGTTGGTCAGGTGGATGCCGTCGGTGGGCATGTCGCAGAGGATGCGCGTGGCCTCGGTCCGGACGGCCTCCTTGAAGGCATCGGCGTTGTCGGCAAGTGTCCCGCCGTCGGTCGTCTCGAACGCGCTCAGGTCCAGTCCGGGTAGATCGTCGCTGGGGTAAATCTTGGTCATACCGCCCGACCAGTCGAGCAGCACGACGTCCGCCGCCGCGACTTTCGCGCCGGTCGCGTTGGGGCAGTCTGCCGGAATCATCGCGTTGAGAACCTGCGGCGAGTAGTTGTTTCCGCAGCCCACGGTTGCCAGCACGAGAATAGTGGCAGCGCCAGCAGCCACCGAGACCGTCTTCTTGAACTGATTATCGAGAGTTCGCAACTTTCCACCTCCGCGGGCAGAGCGTCTACGGGTTTCGCCGAACCGTAAACATCGAGATGATTCTTCCCCTATGAATTTGTTGGCAGCCGGATCGCCGAAGTCAACAGCGCGCTCTCGAAACGAGCCGATACCGACGGCACCGACCAAACCAGCCCATTTTATCGCTCGACGAGGCCCGATGCAACCCCCGGCGGTCATTCGCTCAACTAGGCATGATGCCGCAGCCGTAGATGCCCGGTCTGTCTGAAAGTACGGAACTTCTTATAATGTCCGGCAAGGCCAGTGAGGGCGGTGTGGTCGGCCACTCGGGCCGCGTCGATGTGAATAAGGATTCAGGTGATATGTTTCGTTACAAGCACGTGTGCCTCGACGGATTCGGCCATATCCTGCCGGAGACCGTGCTTACTTCCGTCGAAATCGAGCGAGAATTGGCCCCGGTCTACCAACGGTTTGGACTCCACGAAGGCCGGCTGGAGATGATGAGCGGCATTCGAGAACGCCGGTTATGGGACGATGGTACGCTTCCAAGCGACGGGAGCACGCGGGCCGGACAGCGGGCGATGGACGAGGCGAGCGTCGAGCCGGACCAGATCGAGTGCCTTCTACATACATCGGTATCGCGCGATTGCCTCGAACCGGCGACGGCGGCCGTCGTGCACGACAATCTGGGTCTGCCGCGAAAGTCGGTTATCTACGATATTTCAAACGCGTGCCTTGGTTTCCTCAATGGAATCACGTCGCTGGCCAACATGATCGAACTGGGGCAGGTCAAGCGTGGTCTGATCGTCGCAGGCGAAAGCAGTCGGCAGCTTGTGCGGACGACGATTGATCAGCTTCTTCGGGCAGGGAGCCGCGTGACCCGCCAGGACCTTAAGGCCGCCTTCGCGTCGCTCACGATCGGTTCCGGGGCAGCAGCGGTGGTGATGACGCATGATTCGGTCTCGCAGACGGATCATCACCTTCTGGGCGGCGTGGTTCGCACCGCGACCGAACACAATCAACTGTGCCGCGGCAGCGCCGACACTGGTTTTGCAAGTGACGCGACCATGAGCATGCAAACGAACGCCGAGACGCTGCTGGACGGAGGATGCGCGCTGGCGGCGGAGACATGGGGCGCGTTCCGGGAAGCGCTAAAGTGGTCGAATGAAGACGTGGATCGAGTATATACGCACCAGGTAGGGGCGATTCATCGCGATCGGCTCTACCAAGCGACCGGGCTCGATTGCGCGCTGGACTTTTCGACTTTCGAGTTCCTGGGTAACGTCGGCTCGGTGTCGTTGCCGTTGACGATGGCGATGGGCATCGAACGGGATCCGCCGAAGCCCGAATCCAACATCGCCATGCTGGGGATCGGCAGCGGGCTCTCCTGCGTCATGCTCGGCGTAAGGTGGTGAAAGAACATGCGAGCCGCGGACTTCAGTCCGCGCGGGCTCAAGCCCGCGGCTCAGATTGGAGACGAGCGCGATGCGCGCTTGACGAGCATCGCGGCGTTTTACCCATTTCAATCGCATTTCCTCGACGTGAGCGGGGTGCGGATGCACTATGTCGATGAGGGGGACGGTCCGCCGATCGTGCTGGTTCACGGCAATCCGACATGGTCGTTCTACTTTCGCAGACTTATCAAAGAGCTAAGCGATCGGTTTAGGGTGATCGCGCTCGATCACATCGGATGCGGCCTGTCCGACAAGCCGCAACGGTACCCATACACGCTGGCGACCCACATCACAAACCTCAAACAGCTAATCGACCACCTTGGATTGGAGTCGTTGACGCTTGGCGGGCACGATTGGGGCGGCGCGATCGCGTTCGGCTGGGCTGTACGCCATCCAGAGCGTATCCGCCGCCTGGTGGTGTTCAACACCGCGGCGTTTCTCGGCGGGCGGATGCCGTTTCGCATTCGTTTGTGCCGCTGGCCTGTCGTAGGCGATCTGCTCGTGCGCGGACTGAACGTGTTTTCCCGTGCGGCGCTGCACATGGCCTGCAGGAATCGACCAAGGATGACGCCGGAGGTGGTGCGAGGATATCTGCTGCCGTACGACTCTTGGGCGAATCGCGTGGGAGTAATGCGCTTCGTGCGCGACATTCCGATGACGCCGCGTGTGCCGAGCTATGCCGTTCTGCAAGAGATCGAGGCCGGGCTGGCGAAGTTGTCTGAAAAACCGATGATCGTTTTTTGGGGCGGGCGGGATTTCTGCTTCAACGATTCTTTTCTGGAAGAATGGCGACGTCGATTCCCGGGGGCCGCAGTGCACCGCTTCGCCGACGCGGGGCACTACGTCGTCGAGGACGCACACGAGCGAATCGTGCCGCTGATTCGACGATTCATGGGTGGGGTCTGAAAGCATCTGTGAGAACTTCCTCTTCCTCGTACGGAGAGGGCCGGGGTGTGAGGGTGATCGTGCAGCGTCCCCGATCCGTCCGATTGTGCTATTCCCCTCCCGGAACCAGCGGTATCATCCTTCGCTGACCAAAACCCAAGAGCGCTGAGCACGCATGGCACGACGCAAGACGCCCACATACGAGGGGCCGAGCCTCTACGAAGAGCACGACTGGCGCCTGGTTCGGCGGATGCGCCGTCAACGGGCCCTGTTCATTCCTCGCTTCTTGCGAGAAGACGCCGCAAGCGAGCAACTCAAGGGCGCGGCGCAGGACAAGGCCTACGAAATCGCGGTGCGCTGGGCCGATCTCGAAACAGACGGCTATCTCATCGAGCACAAAGAGACTTCAATCGACACGCCATTCCTGGATCAGTTATTCGGGGAGGGGCTGGGTTATCGAGTCAAGACCGCCAGCCTGGACGCGTGGGAACTGGAGCATAAGTTCACCGTGCCGGACGTGGGGATTGCGGACGGGGCGCTGGGCGAGTTTCCCAAGTCATCGGTTCCGACGGTGGTCATTGAATTGAAGGACGCGACGACGGACCTCGACCGCGACAGATCGAACGGACGAACCGCCGTTCAGCAATGCTGGGATTACCTCAACGCTCTGCCTGGGTGCATGTGGGGGATCGTCTCCAATTTCAAGACGATTCGCCTCTATCACCGCGAAAAAGGAAGTCTTTCCTACGAGGAGTTCTCGCTCCAGGAGCTTCGGGAACGGTGGCGATTCAACGAGTTCTACTGCCTGTTCGAGCGCGGCGGACTGCTTCAATCGAAACTGAGCCAGGAACCGCGGGCGCTCAAACTACTTCGCCAGACAGCCGATCGGCAGAAGGAAGTCGGCGACGACCTGTACGAGTCGTACCGTTGGCAGCGTTTGCGACTGATCGAACACTTGAATAAAAACGAGGGCAAGTCGCTGGACGCGGCGATCCGCATCGCCCAGAAGCTTCTCGACCGCATCATCTTCATCGCATTCTGCGAAGATCGCGAGCTTCTCAAGGAGCATTGCCTAAAAAGGGCATCGGAGACGGTCTCGGCCTTTGTCCCGGCGCGCAACCCCCTGTGGCAGAATTTCCTGGGCCTCTTCACGCAAGTGGACCGGGGCGGCAAAAACGCCGGCGTTGATCCGCCGGGTTACAACGGCAATCTCTTCAAACCCGATCCGGAAATCGACAATCTGGAACTCGAGGATGACTCGTGGATCGCGGGGTTCAGGAACTTCGGAGAGTACGATTTCTCCGAGGAAGTCAACGTCGAAGTGCTGGGGCACCTGTTCGAACGGTCGATTGCGGAGCTTGAAAAGCTGCGCGTGGGCGGCCTCTTCGCGCTCAAAGCCAGCGTGGAGAACGGGAGTGGCAACGGCGCTAGCGGCGTTGCCGTTGAAGGCAAGAAGAAATCCAAGAAGGCCGTGCCCGCGCAAGATGAGTCGCCCCTTTCGAAGATGCCCAAGAGCGCCCAGCGCAAACGCTTCGGCATCTACTACACTCCGCCTGCGTTCACAGGGCTGATAGTCGAGCGCACCATAGACGCGATCGTCGCGGAGCAATTCAAAGCTCTGAAAGCGACCTTCAAGGTCGATCCCGAGTCACGCAACGAACAGGACACCAGGAAGCTGCTCGCGTATTGGTCCGCCTGTCTCGACTCCCTCAAGACCGTTACGGTGTGCGACCCGGCCTGTGGCTCTGGTGCGTTTCTGATTCGGGCTTATGACGCGTTGGACGCCCACTATAAGGCCGTCGTTCACGGCCTCGCCGGCGCGGGATTGCCCGTCGATGACGTGGCCAAGCTCGAGGATGCCATCCCCGACGTGATCCTCAACCACAACCTCTTCGGTGTGGACCTTTCGCAGGAGGCCGTCGAGATCACCCAGCTCGCCTTGTGGATTCGCACGGCGCGGCGAGGTAAGACGCTAGCCGACTTGTCCAAGCATATCCTCTGCGGGAACAGCCTGGTGAACGACCCCGCTGCGGACCCCAGGGCACTAGACTGGTCAACCGCGTTCCCCGACGTCTTTCTCAGAGACGGATCGGGCGGTTTTACCTGCGTTATCGGGAACCCGCCCTGGGAACGGATCAAGGTTCAGGAACGCGAGTTCTTTTCACTGACCGATCCCGATACGGCCCAGGCCGTCAGTGCGGCGGACCGGCGCAAACGCATTGCGGCGATGCCGCAGAGTAACGGCGACCTGCACACTTCATACTTGGAGGCTCAGAGCAAGGCACAGAAGACGCTGGACTACGCCCGCACCAGCGGGCGCTACCCGCTCACGGGCAAGGGGGACGTGAATACCTACATGCTCTTCGCCGAATTAGCCCGTTCAATCGTCGCACCAAACGGCCTGGCGGGGCTTCTGTTGCCCTCGGGAATCGCCACCGACGACACTACCAAGGAGTTCTTTCAGGCTGTTATGGATGACGGGGCACTCATCCTTCTCTACGACTTCGAGAACAAGAAGCCCTATTTCGAGGATGTCCACCGCTCGTTCAAGTTCTCCGCGTTGGTCTTTGGCGGCAGCAAGCGCAAGACCAAGCAGGCTGACTTTGTGTTTTTCGCACATGACATGGACGAAGTCGTGGAAACTAACAAGAAGCGCCACATCCCACTTACCGCAGCGGACATGAAACTGTTCAACCCCAACACTCGCACTTGTCCCATCTTCCGCACCCGCCGGGACGCCAGCCTGACCAAGGCCGTCTACAAGCGTATCCCGATCCTGATCGACGAGAACCGCAGACAGGGCGGCAATCCCTGGGGAATCAGATTCCTGCGGATGTTCGATCAAACCAACGATGCCGAGCTGTTCATCGAGCGCAAGGCGTGGGAGAAGAAAGGCTACAAGCTCAGCGGCAACATCTACGTTAAGAGAAAGAAACGGGCACTGCCGTTGTACGAAGCGAAGATGGTCCAAGCCTTCGACCACCGCGCCGCCAGCGTGATTGTGGAAGACGAAAACTGGGTCCGCCAGGGACAGAAGGAAGAGACTTCGCTCGTCGAGCACGCCAACCCCGAGTTCGCGGTATTGCCGCGCTGGTGGGTGGACGAGGCGGCGGTAGACAGGGTGCTTGAAGGCCAAGACGGCAACAAGCCGTGGTTCATGGGCTTCAAGGACATCACCAGCCCCACCAACGAGCGAACTATGATCGCCTCATTCATTCCTCGGTCCGCCGTTACCAACAAGTTCCCGCTACTTCTCACCCACGCTGAGCCGCGCTGCGCCTGCTGCCTGATTGGGAATGCTAACTCGTTCGTCTTCGATTACGTAACACGGCAGAAGATCGGGGGGATAACCCTCAACTTCTTCATCATCGAACAGCTCCTGACGCTCCCGCCGGATCGTTATGCGGAGAAGTGCCCCTGGTCCAAGCGCGAAACCCTCGAACATTGGATCAGCGAGCGCGTCCTGAAGCTCTCCTGCACCGCCGAAGACATGATCCCCCTCGCCAAGGCCTGCGAATTCAAGGGATCGCGAGGCGACGGTGTCCATATCTGGAAGGAGTCCGAGCGCGCCGCTCTCCGCGCCGAACTCGACGCGGCCTACTTTCACCTCTACGGGATCGAGCGCGAGGACGCGGAGTACATGCTCTCGACGTTTACAAACACCGGGCTGGTTCCCCAAGACCAGCGCGGATCACAGCAAATTCTCTGGAGTACCGGCAGTACGGGCGAACTGGTCCTTGAGGCGTTTGGTCGCCTCCAGCGTGAGTGAAATGCGGTCGGAGCGAAGCGGATTCACGAAGATGGGGGGCGCACAAGTCGAGTGCACGGGGCCCGCACATATGTGTTTCTGGATGGCGACCGCGACTCCGCTGAGTGCGACGATCAATTTCCATGAATTTCGACTCGTCGGTTTGGGCCGTGCCAAAATCCGTAGCCAGACCCCCGCGAATCGGCGGCAAGAGCCAAAAACGGCTGGAGTTTCCCCCCGTTTCAGATGAGCGCGCATTCTAACCAGTGCGCTGGGGGGCGTCGAAGTTTGGCGGAGGATTGAAGTGCCCGGGTTGAGCCGTGG
>Ga0209777_10006315_pt1 | contig 13356 bp, 16 predicted proteins | sample FrelakmetHBP12HB_FD_187147 | JGI IMG/M metagenome (GOLD analysis project Ga0209777, IMG submission 187147) | Freshwater lake sediment microbial communities from the University of Notre Dame, USA, for methane emissions studies -HBP12 HB (SPAdes)... | ecosystem: Environmental > Aquatic >...
GCCGGATGGGATAGAGGAATCAAATGTTGCGTTTAATGCTACGGCAGTGCCAATATAGATTGTTACTACCAAGAACAATGCCGTAAGAATAGCATGAACATCAAATTTCATTTCGTTCCCCTGCATAAATTGTAAACGGTTCCTATAGGTTCTGCGTATGTCCTCATTGCTGATCTCTCCTTTGATCAGAATAGTAGACTAGTGATCATTAATATCTTTTTTGGTGCATAGAACGATCCGCCGTTCACAAAGGCACGTTATCCTCTCGAAACTGCCTTTCCAGGTGATCCTGTATCTCCTGCACCGCCTGGCGCAGCACCTTTTCGTTGTCATATTCCCGCACCACCCTCTCCAGATCGGCCCGCGGAAGGTCCGATAGCCTTCGGACCTGCGCCGCCATGTTGGGCACCGCTCTCAGGATGTTGTCCACGATGCTCACCGTGGCCTTTCGTGCCGTTCGGGAGAGGGGATTAAGATCGATGGCTATCACCTTCTTTCCCATAGCCGTCAGCGCCTCGCAGCGGTCGCCGTCCTCCAGGGGAATGAGGACCACGTCGGCATCGTAAATCCCCCCCCTTGTGGCCAGCGCCCGGGCGTGCTCCAGGCCGGGAACGGAGGCATCGGGTTTTTCACCCAGCACGTTTTTGGCGCCCTTCTCCCGGAGAAGGTCGGCGATCTTCTTCACCCTCTCCTCGGAGCGGTGGAAGAGGTTGACCTCCAGCGGAATTTGGAGAGCGTTGGCCAGGGCCACCATCTCCTCGGCTACCAGCGCGGCCACGTTGCCGTTGACGCTGAGCGCCGGGCGCTCCGCCAGGAGCAGCAGGGCCGCAGCCGCGATCGTGGCCGCCTCTGCAGAAGGCGTCGTCCTCTCGCCTAAAAGATAGTCGAAGCACTCGCCCCTGCCCTGGGCAATGAGACCCTGGCTACTGGTGTAGCCTTTCTTCACTCCGTTGGTCACGCGCTCGCGTGCCACCAAAGAAGCATATCGGGGATGAGACTCTGGAATATCAGTCAAGATTGGCACCTCGTTGCGAAATAGTAGTAGTATGAACCTCGCCAAAGGTTCGCAGGGCCTCTGCACTGCCACCACCAAAGGCAAAGATGGCATCGCCCAGCATGATCATGCCGGCCATGCCTCCAGCGTCCTGCACCGCCTCGATGGCCTCTAGAGCCCAGTCGCTGGCCAGGCCCGACTGCACTGTGAAGCGGCGAGAGAGCTGCAGGAAATTTATGAATGTGGGCCTCTTTAGGAGTTCTTTTAGGGCCGACTCTCCGGCGAGGTTGACCGCAGTCATCACCTTTTCGTCAGAGAGGACCTGGCTGGTGGAGAGGGGGCCATGCACCACGTAGCTGATCGGCATCATTGGGACGGGTATGCGATCGATGCGACCGGTGCCCGGCGCTCCCGGTTGCAGGCGCACCACCAGGCCGCCTGCATTCTGGGCGATGACGTCTCCGAGGCCCGTGCGAAAAGTCACCTCGGCCTCGTGGGCTACGGCCGCGGCCTCATTCGCCGTCAGGCCCAGATTGAAGCAGGAGTTGAGGGCGTAGGCACAGCCCAATGCACCCGCGCCGCTGGCCCCAAAGCCCGCCCCCAAGGGCATGGAAAGCTCCGTCTTCACCCGGACGGGCTCTTTAGCCAGTCTTTCCACCACGAATCTGGAAACGGGAGCCTCGGAAAGTGCACCATTGAGAAAAATTTCCGTATCTTGAATATGCGGAGCAGATTCTATGGTAGTAGTAGCTCCCAAGGAAAGGCACAGGCCGCAACCTACGGAGCCGGCGAGGCGCGGCTCATCTTTCCGGTGGGCGGCAAAAAAGCCGGTGATGTGAGAGGGCACAAAGGCCTGAGCGGTTTTCGTGATGCCGTTCATAAGATCTCCACCAGGGCATCCATGATCATTTTTGCAATCAGGCTCTTTTTGCCCTCCGCTACTTTGCGCTGGACCAGGCGGTCTATTATGAGGACCCGATTGTCATCCGTGCCCATGCCGCCCCGCGCGACGTCGTTGGCCACCACCAGGTCCAGCCCCGCACCCTGCATGGACTTCTTTGCCCGAAGAACCAGCTCCTCGTCTGTCACTCCGGTCTCGGCCTTGAAGCCCACGATCTTCAGATGGGGGTAGGCCTCACGCACTGTCTTGATGATCTTCTGGGTGGGCTTAAGTCGCAGCACCAGCTCCTGACCGGACTTTATCTTCTCCGCCTGCGGGTCCAGAGTGTAGTCGGCCACAGCCGCGGCGCTGATCAATACGTCGCAGCCCTTCGCCACTTCCGCCAGCACGGCATTCAGCATCTCCCTGGCGCTCCCGGCGTAGACCTGGCGCACAGGGATGTCCTGGATAAAGCGGTGCACCAGAGTCACCTCCGCCCCGCGCCGGCGTGCCTCCAGGGCCAGGGCTATGCCGGTCTTGCCAGAGGCACGGTTGGTGAGGATGCGAATGGGATCGACCACCTCAGCGTTGGATCCGCTGGTGATGATAATTTTCTTGCCGGCCAGGTCCGCTGGTCCCAGCAGCCTCTCCACCTCCCTCACAACCGCCAGGTTGTCGGCGATCTTGGCCTTGCCCTCCTCCAGGCGCGGATCGATCAGAGTTACGCCCATGGCTCGCAGCGCCTCCAAATTGCGCAGCACGGCTGGGTGGCGGTACATGGCTTCATGCATGGCGGGAACCACCGCGACCGGTTTGCCGCTTCCTAAAGCCGTGGTGGCAAACGTGGTTACGGGCGTGTCGTCGATGCCGCATGCCATCTTGCCGATGGTGTTGGCCGTGGCAGGCGCGATGAGCAGCAGGTCCGCGAGGCCGCAAACGCCGCAAAACTGCACGTGTTCCACCTGGCCGGTTATTTCCGTGATCACCGGATGGGTTGTGGCATATTCCAGGGCATAAGGGTGCAGGATCTGCTGCGAGGCAGCGCTGGCTACCGCGTGCACCTCTGCGCCGCGCCGGATCAGATCGCGAATGAGGTCCACAACCCGCACGGCGGCGATGCTGCCGGTTACGCCTATTACGATCGTCTTTCCACAAAGCGTATCGCTTACTGAGCATGTGATGTCGGAGGGCATGATGGTCCTGCAAATCTATGCAGTTACTAAAAGAAGGCTCTTTCCCTGAGTCCGCCCGCGGGCCCAGGGAGCGCGCGCTGCCCTGGGAAGCACAAACCTTATTTAACAATTCAATCGAGGGACTATGCCGTGCCGGGGTGGCCTAGTTGGTTAGGGCGCGAGACTCATAGGGTAATACGATTAACGCGCGCTTCCTGAGGTATCTCGAAGTCGCGGGCTCGAATCCCGCTCCCGGCACCTTCTTACGTTTTTCAATGCTATTTCTTTCGATGCTAAGATAAGGCAGTAGTAATAATAACTTTATTCATGGCAGATTTAAGGATAGAAAAAGTGGCTCAAAGTGAACAACAATATTGGCTTTGGGTTATACGTCCTGAGTATTACGATCAAGTTGAACCTGCCACAAGCTGGAGCTGCCATAAGGATACGAAAAATGGCGATCTAATCCTTATGTGGAGGGCAAAGAAAAGGCATGACATTGCATATCTTTTGCAGGCAACAAGCGATTCAGCGCCAGATCCTGAATGGGATTATACATGCGAATATAGGGTGCTATATGCGTTTAAAAATCCAGTAGACATAAAAGATCTTCGAAAAAATGATGCTCTTTTCAGAGAGTGGCGTGCTTATTCCGGAAATTTTCAGGGAAGGAGCTTTGGGATTCCAATAACCTACTGGAACCGATTGAATCAAATTGCTGTGACAAAAGATCCAGAATATAAAAACATTCTTGATAATTTTGATTTATATATTATCAATCAGAATGACGCAGTTGTCCAGGCTCTTGATTATTCGCTCAACGAACTTGCCGAGAATACGGGAATAGATGAGGCGGCCCTGGTTAGTTGGCTCCAGGCCATCGAACGAAAAGGCCAGGCCATCATCTTTGGCCCACCCGGCACCGGCTAGACCTTTTTGGCCGAGCACCTCGCCCGCCACTTGGTCAGCGGCGGCGACGGATTTGTGGAGCTGGTTCAGTTCCACCCAGCTTATGCTTACGAAGATTTCATTCAGGGAATCCGGCCCCAGGCCCGCCCGGACGGCACTCTGGAATATTCTGTGGTCCCCGGCAGGTTCCTCGAATTCTGCCGGAAAGCTCAAGACAAAGATGGCATTTGCGTCCTCATCATCGACGAGATCAACCGCGCCAATCTGGCTCGCGTCTTCGGAGAGCTGATGTACCTTCTGGAGTACAGGAACAAGGACATCCCTCTCTCGGTTGACGGCACTCTTTTTCAGATCCCGGAAAATGTGCGCATCATCGGCACCATGAACACCGCCGACCGCTCTATCGCCCTGGTGGATCATGCCCTGCGACGCAGGTTTGCATTTATCCAACTGAGGCCCGACTTCGAGGTCTTGAGGAGATATCACGCCAGAGAAGGCACAGAATTTCCGGTAGAAAGCCTTGTTTCTGTCCTGACCAATCTAAATCGGGAGATCAAAGACCCTCATTATGAGCTGGGCATATCCTACTTCCTGTGCAAAGATTTGAACGCGGAGATGGAAGGCATCTGGAGGATGGAGATAGAGCCATATCTCGATGAGTACTTCTTTGATAACCGCACAAGTGCCGACAAATTCCGCTGGGAGAGCATCAGATCCTCACTTGGGTTTTGATTTAAATGAGTCCAAAACCCAGAGTCATTGAGCTCTTTGAATACGAGCCGCGAGAGGTGGCTCGCCAGCAGTTGCCACTGGAAGCGGCGGAGCTGATCCGGCGAGAGTACCAGAACGTGATCAAAGTAGAGGTAACCTCTTTTCGTCCCGATTCCTCCTGGATGCTGACGGCGCAAGGTTATGTGGGCTACCTTCCCTTAACTCCAGACGTGGGATTGAGGCTGCTGCCCAAAGTGCCCATTGAGAATATCTTCAGAATGCTGGAATATGCCTATGACTTGGATGTATTTGATTCTCCAGATATGCTAGTTGATTGCTCCAGCCTGGAGGACTTCTACGATCGTCTGGCAAGGCTTCTCGCCGTACAGGTCCTAAGCAGGGGACGCAGGGGCTTTTATCGATCCTATCAAAAACGATCAGAACAGCTTCCTTTTGTTCGAGGGCGGCTGGATCTTCGAGCCGCCTGCCAAAAGCCTTGGGACACGAGGATTGCCTGCCACTTCGAGGAGCATACCCCGGACGTGGATGAAAACCGAATCTTGGCCTGGACGCTGCTGCAAATCCTGCAAAGTGGCTTATGCACAGAGCGGTCGCTTCCTCTGGTGCGACAAGCCTACCGAAATACAGCGGGCTTTGTGCAGCTTAGCCCTTGCCAGGCCGAAGAGTGCATTGGCAGGCACTATAGCCGACTAAACCAGGACTACCAGCCCATGCATGCGCTCTGCAGATTCTTTCTGGAGCACCGGGGCCCGGGCCACGAGACGGGAGACCGCAAAATGATGCCCTTCCTCGTGAAAATGTACCGCCTTTACGAGCTGTTTGTATCCAGGTGGCTGAAGGAGCATCTACCTTCTGGATTCTCGATTCAATCACAAGAACAGGTAATAATCGATTCCAATCTTGATATAAAATTCAAAATCGATTTATCAATATTTAACGAAAAAACTGGTCGCTGCATCTTCGTCATGGACACAAAGTACAAATCAAAGCAACCGTCTGCAACGGATATTCAGCAGGTAACTGCCTATGCGGAAACGAAGGACTGCAAAGAGGCGATCTTGATTTATCCGGAGGGCTTCGGCACAGTTCTAAGTGGCAAAGTAGGGCAGATCAATATCCGAAGCGTTGTATTTCCCTTAGACGGGGATCTGGAAAAAGCAGGCAACATGTTTGTTAAGGATCTATTTGGGATAGGGGCCGAAGAAAATATTGGTTAGATGAATCTCATTGCCTGTAACTCTTTTATTTCCTCAAATGAATATGTCTTGATCTTGCCTGCTTCCAGCTCTTTCATCTCGGTTTCTACCGCTTTGTGCACCAGGCGTAGCTCCTCTTCTTCGGTCATCCGTTCATATGCTAACACGTCTTACCTAATAACCTCTGTCCCATTTCCAGTACCTCTTTGCTTGAAGATTTGGTGAAAACTGAAAAGAGCCAAAAAAATTCACGCCTCTTCCCACCCCTTCGTCCCCGCGGGCCTTGGCATCATCTCTCCGATCACCGCGCAGCAGCCGGTAGTGGGGGAGCGAGCCGAGCGTGACTCGCCCCCACTACTGGGAATCCTGGCCACGATTGCCCCCTCGTGGAAATAAGAAGAGAAGGCCCTTCGCAGGTCTCCGAGAAATGCCGAGGCTCGCTCAGTGTGGAAGCTAAAGACCAGTTTAAATTTAGAGAAGAGGTGAATCAAAAAGTGTTGTCTCGCCCCCACATTGGTCTGTGAGAGCGGACACCATTGGCTTTCTGTTAAGGTGTATACCTCCAGAGCCTACCCCCTGACGCCACCGCGTATAGCTGTCCTCCACCAGCATGGATACTCTTTAAGGGTTTATTGAGTTGAGCGGTATCAATCTTTGTCCAGTCGTCTGGATCGGGATTTCCCCCCCATTTGTATATATCGTTCCCGGACGGTGATAGACCATAGAGGGTTTCTCTTACATTATGAGATCCAGATTCAACTATGCAGTCAATTGCCCACATCTTTCCAGAATAGCCAACCTGATCCCATGCGTCACTACCTTGGTAATGCCAAAGGGTTCCAACGGTGGGATCAACTGCAAAGACAGATGGGCTACTTGCCCCCAATCCTGCGTAAATCGATGACGCTGGGCCGCCAATCTTTTTCCATGTCATTTCCCCAAAACCTTTGGGATACATCCAGACACTTTGTCCATTTGTAGCAATTTTATAAATGTAACCATAAGTATCGCCAACCTGACTGCACATTTGGCATCCCCCAGCCGCAAATGCCCTACCCAGACCATTTTCTATTAACTTAAACGACGTGCCTGTATATTCATAGAGATCTCCGTTTGGAGATTTTGTAGAATAGAGCTTCTTTCCACCTCCGATAAGAGTCAATGCAGCTCCGCCGGGGAGAATTTCCCAGTTATCAGGAGCTATGTATCGAGAAGTCGTCATTCCATCCGAAGACAATCTATATAGGCCCTCGCCGGATGACACAAAAGATCTCGCTGGGCCGCTAGCTCTTGTCCAGCCATTTGATTGAGCATTATATGAATATAAGTCTCCCGTTGCTTTATCTGTTGCAAAGAGCCGTGCAGTGTTATCCTGAAGATTTTGGTCAACTACAACTATGCCCACTTCCTTATCCCAAACCTTATCCCATCTGGCTTGGGACCCGAAGGATAAGAACACAAGTCCCACCAAAAAAACGGCCATCAGTCTCTTCATAAAAGATCACCTAATAAGACTTCATGATCAATCATATAAGATATTCGGCGAGTTTTCTCTGGGTGGTACGGGGGGTATCCATGAGCAGAGAGATGGCTCCCGTCTGGATGAGATATGCAGACCTTGGCCTGATTCTTCTTGAGTTGGCCAGGGAAGGCAAGATAAGATATACGGTATACGACGAAATGATACGACGAGACTTGGATACACATATATATTGGCATGTGTCCATATGAGACCCTCAAATGGCAATCCTAATTGGAATGATGTTGACGGCAGTTGGAGTTGCTCTGCTAAGTAAGGTGCTGAAGGAAAGCATCTGGCCAGCGACGAACTCAATGAAATGGGACCGTGAATCCAAGGATCAGATCATTGAAATCGATGAGTACGAAATCATAGAAGAAGTTCAGAGTCGAGCATCTGATGGTTACAGAGTGGAGATCCACGATTAGTACATGAATCCATCAAGCATTTTGAACCCAAATCCTAGCCTATAAATACCACAATCGTGTATGGAGAAGGTTGGGACGGCGGGGAACCCGGTGTGGGGGCGAGCGGCGTCCCTTATCCGACCTTCATTCAACGCCTTAAATTATATATTAATACCTCACGGAGGCAGAGGATCGGGGCAGTTCTTAACCCCAGGCGGGCAAACGCACCTTCCCTTATCGCATATTTTCCAGTACGGGCATCCATCGCAGCACTCGGCATTCTTTATGCATCGATCATTGCATTCCCTGCTACCTTCAGGACAAATGCATCTACCGCTGCTGCATATTCTGTCCCCCTGGCACCCACCACCGCATGGGGCCGATACTGTGCACTGACCATTGCAGTCCGTGGTGCCGCCGGGGCAGACGCACTTGCCGCTGCTGCATATCCTTCCATTGGAGCATCCGCCGCAGGAATCGGTTATTTCAGGGCATGCGCCGTCGCATTTCTTTGCACCCTTCTGATTGATGGATTCGTTAATCCCCCGCAAGTCTGCCGGTGCCGCCAACCCACTTTGTATCCATCCCGCGAAGACCCTTCCCTTGGCCGGGCCGTCAGGCCAGTATTGTGAGCGGTTATCTCCGTAGGTGAACCATATCCGGCCACTACCCCACTTTGCATCTTCCGTCCAGGAAATGCTGGAGTTATTGAAGAATTCCGCTTTGCTGATAGGAGTTCCTTCGTAGCGGACCTCTTTTCCCCAGGAAACCTGCAGAGTGCCGGGCATTGCCCACTGCCCCGAAGTTTCTTTTACGTTTGTCGCATACAGTCCGTCCCAGCCCATCGTATTATTCATCGCAGTGTTATTATCAGCTAAAGCACCGCCCGAGGCGGATGCGACAAGGGCAAATAATAGTAGTATACAAACCGTAGCCAGCCGTTTTTTCATATCACATCACTATTTTTATAAGCAGATATATCTTACGCAGCAATCCTCCCGGAATTGAACTACAAAGGATTAAATTCATATGGTTGCGGCAAGATTTATATGCGTATAGTATTTAATTAACGATTGTGATGTGTGTAGAATGATCGCAGATTTGAGGGTCCAATGCAAATGAAGTCGCCATGTGAGCAGATCGTGTGGGATATACTGCCCAGCATCAGGGCGGCAACCGCCGAAGAGCTGGTCAAGAGAGGAATATCCCAAAAAGAGGTCTCCAGGATGCTGGGCATCACGCCGCCGGCTGTGTCCCAGTACGTCTCCAAAAAGAGAGGCTACAATATCGAATTTAGGGAGGACATCCGCCAGTCCATAGGAAAGCTCGCCGACGACCTGATCGAAGAGAGAGTAAAAGGCATCGAACTCGTGCCGAGGATCTGCGAGATCTGCCGAATGCTGCAGGACGACGAGGCGGCTTGCATTTCCACCAAATGCAAGGGACTGTGAAATGAATCGGGCCGATAAGCTGGAAGACCTTAAAAAGAGGATTGCAGAGAAGGGAAAGCTCCTGGTAGCCTACTCAGGAGGCGTGGACAGCAGCCTTCTAGCAAAGGTGGCGCACGATGTCTTGGATGACAGGGCCCTGGCCGTGATACTGGACAGCAGGGCCATGCCCAGAGGTGAGCTTGAGAATGCAAAAGAGCTGGCAGCATCCCTGGGGCTTAATTATCGGGTGGCAAAATTCTCCATCCAAAAAGATGAGCAGTTTTTGCAGAATCCGGTCACACGCTGCTACATCTGCAAGAAAAAGTCCGCTGCAGTTTTAAAAAGCATCGCGGCGGAGGAAGGCATAAGCTGCATCGCCGATGGGGTCAACCTCTCCGATTACGGGGACCATCGGCCTGGAATTGCCGCCTGCGATGAAGAAGGAATCTGGCATCCTTTTGTAGATGCGGCAATAACCAAGGAGGATATTCGCGCTATGGCCCAAGGCCTGGGCCTGCCCGTCTGGAACAAGCCTTCCTCGGCCTGCCTCGCCTCCCGAATACCTTATGGTGAGTCGATCACATCGGAGAACTTGCGAATGGTGGAAGAGGCGGAGGAATACCTGAAAAGCCTGGGCTTTTTGCAGCTTCGGGTGCGATCCCACGGACACGTGGCCCGAATTGAGCTTTTAAAGCAGGATATGGCCCGGGCGATTGATGGCAGGGATGATATCGCCAAGACGCTCAAGACAATCGGATTTGATTACGTGGCCCTGGATCTGGAGGGCTTTCGCAGCGGAAGCATGAACGAGGTTTTATGAAAGAGGTTTTATGGACGTCCAGAAAATAAGAACGGATTTTCCCATCACCAAGGATGTCATCTATCTGGATAGCGCTTCCACCAGCCTGACTCCGGAGCCTATTTTGCAGGCAGTCCTGGATTACTACCATAGCTACAAGGCCAATGTGGGCCGGGGCGTTTACCGCATGGCTCAGCTTGCCGATCAGCGCTACCGGGACGCGCACCGCAAGACAGCCGAGTTCGTGGGCGGGGCCGGGCCGCAAGGAACGACGATTTTCACCAGGAATACCACCGAGTCCATCAACATCGTCGCTCGCGGCATAAAGTGGAAGAGGGGGGAACGCATCGTCACCACCCTTCTGGAGCACCACTCCAATCTTTTGCCCTGGATGAGGCTGAGGGAGAAAGGCATAGATCTGAAAATCATAAAACCGGATAAATCCGGAATGATTGATCCGGCAGACTATGAAAAGGCCATAGCAAAGGGCACCCGGCTGGTGGCAGTAAGCCAGCTCTCCAATGCTCTGGGAACGGTCCTTCCCGTAAAGGAGATCAGCAAAATCTGCCGGGAGCGGGACTGTGCCCTGCTGGTGGATGCTGCCCAGTCCGTGCCCCACATGCCCGTAGACGTGGTGGATATCGATTGCGATTTTCTCTGCTTTTCCGGGCACAAGATGCTTGCGCCCATGGGAAGCGGCGTACTCTGGATCAAGAAGGACTGTGAGATCGAACCGCTCCTGGTGGGCGGGGGCATGGTGCAGGACGTAGGGGATGGGTATGAGATCAAGAAGGGCTATGAGGGCTATGAAGCCGGCACGCCTGACATCTCGGCAGGCATTGGACTAGGCGCTGCCGTGGACTACCTCACACGGGTGGGCATCGAGGAAATCCACCATCACGAGCAAAGGCTGATGGTTAAGCTGCTGGAAGGCCTGCAAGAGATGAAAGGGGTATCGATCTATGGTCCGGGCCCCGGCTCAAGCAGGCGGGCACGAGGCGGCGTGGTCTCTTTTGCGGTTGAAGGCCTCTTGCCTCACGAGGTGGCTCTCATGCTCGACCAGGCATCGAACATATCCGTTCGCTCCGGTCATCACTGCTGCATTCCCTTAATGAAGCATCTAGGGCTGAAACACGGCACGGTGCGCGCCTCGCTTTATCTTTATAACACGATGGATGAAATTGAAAAGCTCCTGGCGACGCTGGAGCAGATTGCCAGGATGGCTTAGCTATGATCAAAGAATGCAAATGTCTCCGGCTGGACGGCGCCAGTGCCGAGGAAGCGACCTGCCAGGTGGTGGAAGAGGTGCCTCTCTCCATCTTCATCAACGGCCGACATTTCGTAACCGCCATGACCAGCCCCCAGATGAGAAAGGAGTTTGTCACCGGTCACCTTTTTTCCGAGAGGATAATTTCCGGACCAGAGGAGATCGAGTCTCTGGAGATAGAGGGCAATGTGGCTCGCGTTATAGTCGCAAATCCCATGCGGGCCATCGTCCCCCGGCGGCCGATTGTGAGCGGCTGCGGCGGAATTGCCTCTTTTCTGGATGAGTCCAAGCTTCCCGAGATTAAGTCGGATCTGAGAATAGGAAGGAGGCAGGCGCAAGAGGCCATGGGGGCCATCTCGCTCTCCGAGACGCACATAGCCACAGGGGGAGTGCATTCGGTGGGCCTCTTTACAGATAGGGGGCCGAGCTGCATCATCGAGGACATAGGCCGTCATAATGCCCTGGACAAGGCTATCGGCTGCGCGTTCTTGCAGAAGCAAGATTTCGATTTCAGCCAAACCTTTGTAGCCTGCACCGGCCGGGTCTCCTCGGACATGGCACTCAAGTGCTCAGTGGCCGGCATTCCCATCATTGTTTCGCGAGGGGCCACTACCAGCCTGGCAGTCTCCATTGCCGGGAGGACGAATCTATGCATCATCGGTTTTCTGCGAGGAAAGAGGCTTTCCGTTTACACCTGCCTGGAGAGATTTGCAATTGACTGAAGGCGGCCTATCTGTGGATAGATTCGATGCGGCTCAACACAAAGGCACAAAGGCACAAAGAACTACCTGGCCGGAATTATCTGATGGATACAAACGGTTTGTCTCTTCGCTAGCTCTTGTGGCTAAATTTGAGTTCCTCTGGCCGCTCCGATTTTATAGCGTTCTCTGTGCGTTCTCTGTGAACTCTGTGTCTCTGTGGTGGAAACGTCGTCATCCACTGGTTATGCCAATGGTTTACGTACTACCACCACCGCAGACACAGAGCGCACATAGGACCCACAGAGGACTCGATTATTCCATTACCAACTCGAAAAGGTTTTTCTTGCCGGTGCGGGCATGATCTGCTCCAAATGCAGCAATAGGGCCATTGTCTCCCAGCGCTACTCCGGTCAGCACCTCTGCCAGGACCACTTCATCCTGGATTTTGAGAGAAGAGTGGCAGATACGGTGCAGAGAAACGACATGGTCAAGGAAGGCGAACGCATCGCCGTTGCCGTGAGCGGGGGCAAGGACAGCACCGCTCTGCTCTTTTGCCTGCGGCGGATTTTGGCGAAAAGGGATGTCGAACTTGTAGCAGTCACCGTGGACGAGGGCATCGCCGGCTACAGGGATGACACCATCAAGGCGGCAAAAGCCATTGCAGAGCGGCTCGGAGTTGAGCAGCATATCGTCTCCTTCCGGGAGGAGTACGGATACGATCTGGACGAAATGGTGCCGGGAAAGAAGGTCGCGCCCTGCACCTATTGCGGCGTCTTTCGCAAAAGCGCCCTCAACCGCGTGGCAAAACGCCTGGAAGCCGATAAGGTCGCCACCGGCCATAACCAAGACGATGAAGCGCAGACCATTATGATGAACTATCTGAAGGGCGATTTCGAGAGGCTGATGCGTTTTCGGCCCTGGCGAGCCCAAAAGGGCCTGGTGCCCCGCATCAAACCTCTGCGAGAGATGCCGGAAAAGGAGATAGCCCTCTACTGCATGGTAAACGAAGTCTTCACAGAGTCCCGGGAGTGCCCCTATGCTAATCTTTCCCTGCGGGCGGATGTTCGGGACATGTTGAATAGTCTGGAGAGCCAGTTTCCCGGCACGAAGCAGTCCACAGTGCAGGGATTTGAAAAGACCGCGGCGAAGGGGCAGGGAAGCTATGCCCAGATGGAACTGGCCGCCTGCAAAGAGTGCGGCGAGCCCTGCGTCAAGGAGCTATGCAAAGCCTGCGAGCTGCTGGGAAGACTCATAAGATAGCGTTGGCACCTAAACCGAAGGCTTTTAAATCAAGATAGTATAAGCGTCTTCGACCATGCCAAGATGGTTTTATAGTGAGTAGTATGTAGT